>Ga0316626_10000615_pt1 | contig 14325 bp, 10 predicted proteins | sample OWC_Aug_T1_C1_D5_FD_207656 | JGI IMG/M metagenome (GOLD analysis project Ga0316626, IMG submission 207656) | Wetland soil microbial communities from Old Woman Creek delta, Ohio, United States - OWC_Aug_T1_C1_D5_A | ecosystem: Environmental > Terrestrial > Soil > Wetlands | place: USA: Ohio...
CGCCCGTCTCTTCGTCCAGCACGTCAAACGACTCGCGCCGAAGACCGTCCGCCTGAAGGTCACGGAAGTTTCGGGCCGCGGGATGCCCTGGCTGGTGCCGACAAATCACCCGTCGCTCCAGGCCGTCGCCAGGGCGATCGAGAAAGGCTTCGGCAAGAGGCCCGTCTATACCCGAACCGGCGGCACGATCCCTGTCGTCGCCACCTTGGACCGATTACTAAAGGCCCCCATCCTGCTCATGGGCATCGGTTTGCCCGACGAGAACGCCCACGCCCCCAACGAGAAGCTGGACCTCGACAACCTCCACCACGGCATGCTGTCCGCGGCGTACCTGTTCGAGGAGCTGGCGGAGGGAAGGACCGGTAAAGCGTGACGGGGACACCACAAATACGATGGCCCGGAGGGTGAGAAAAATGCCTTCCGGGCCATCGTTTCTGCCAACACTCCTCCCGACCTGGCCACCCGTAATGACCCGGTAGACCCGCCTTCTTTGGCTTGGCCATATTGGCCTATCTAGAGCATCATTGGAGAAGACAAACTACGTCAGGAGACGGCCTGTTTGTGGCCGGCCCGCCGTGTTCGGGGCGTACCGACCTTCACGGCTTTAGCAGCCTGCAGCAGCATGCGCAGCGCATCGTTGACGGCACCATCGGTCGGGAACGCAGCGGCCACGTCCGGTTCGAGAAGGACAAGGTTGGTGCCCGCACGGTACTGCTTGAGGTATTTCCCGCGCACGCCCTGCCCCAAATCCGCCCGGGTATATTCTGGGCGAAGATCATGCACTGCCGAACCCTTAACCTTCTTCATAGACTTTCCGCTCCCTTCGCGTGGCTGGCCGTGCGCTGATCAGGCGCAGCGCGTCGTTTCGCTCTCCATGCGCCACGACAAGCAAACGACCGCTCGCGGCGCGCAGCCCAGATGACTCCGTCAGAATGGACCGATTCTCCCGCGCCAGGTCCGCCCGCCCGTTTCGGAGCGGTTGAACGAGCACTTCGAGCAGGGTAAGGACTGACGTAGCGCCAGCAAAGGATCCCACCGACAGAGACTCAAAGACCGGGCGAATGATGGGGTGATAGCGCGGATGGCGTTCGATAAGGTAGATGAACGGCGCGGTGTCAATGAAGACGGGTCGTCGGGCGATTCTCTCTATGACGTCCGTGAATCACGTTCGTGATCCACGTAGAGCTGTGCGTCCAGACTGCCCCACATCTCGGCCCCAAGGCCCTCCAGATCAAGAAGAGATCTTCGCGCCGCCGCGGGCGGCGTGATAGATTGCAGACGCTCCAGGAGCGCCTTGTGCAAACGCTCCAACTCGTCCCTGGTCAGCGTCTTCAGAGCGTCCTGATAATCGGTGATACCCAATTCCCGACCATTATCCGGCATCGATACATCCCCGCGACGCCCGTCCTTCACAATCCCGTTCTGGTTTTGCATGATAACGGAAAACGCCCTGCAATTCAAAAATCATTTGACAAGAACCTCGCAGTCTCGGAGCCGAACGCACGAGCGCGGGTCCAGCGCGTCGCGTCGGCCAGCAGCGAAGAGGTCGAATCGGCCCCCCAGCCACCATGAGAACCAGCTCGTGTTCCTCGCCACCCGAATCAAACCTCTCTTCTGAGGCCCCTGCCTCGCGCATGGCCATCAGCGTCCCCGACGAATACGCCCACACCCCCAACGAGAAGCTAGACCTGGACAACCTCTACCACGGCATGCTGTCCGCGGCGTATCTGTTCGACGAGTTGGCGGGGACGGGGAAAAGCAGACGTAGGCAGAGGCGCTAACATAAGAACGGCCCGGTGGGTAGTTCCCACCGGGCCGTTTTCGGTTCGGGCGCGAAGCGGCCGGTCACGCTCAACTTCTCCATGCTTGCAAGCGGCCCAACCAGCCTTGGCCGATCTTGGTCGCACACACCTCACACACCTCACGAGCGCCGAGGGGGAACCTCGACGCTCGTGGCAGGCGGAATTCTGGTCAGCTACCTGTCAAACCCTTTCCTATGGTCAAACTCTTCCCCGTGGTCAAAACCCTCCGCCGTGCATCCTGTGAGACCCTGGTCCCGTGTACCTCAGAACACGGACACCGTCCTCGCTATCGCTTACCGCCAGATTTCCCTCTTGGTCGAAAATGACATCGTATGTGGCCTGGCCTCCCTCTCCGTCATTGGCTTCATAGGAATAGGTCCCGACCAGATAGGGGTGTTTCGGGTCCGAGATGTTGATGGCCTTTACACCGAGACCGTACCACGCCAGGAAGAGGAGGTCCTTCCCCCAGGTATTGCCAAGATGCGTCGATGCGGTTCGCTTCGCATAGGTCACCGTAGCATCGGTGGTCTGGGGGAGCACTAGGTGCGAGAGGAGCTTTGGTTTTGTCAGGTCCGAGACGTCGAAGAGACGCAGATGGCCGTAGGGCAAGGTGAAGTACTCATCGGTCAACCAGAAGATGTTCGTATTGGGTACGAGCTTGCCGGAGTGGGCATTCCCACACGCCACCTTGTCACCCTCCCACTTGAGAGGAACGTTTGCCTTGCAACTTGCGTAGTCGACCTGTGCACCCGGAAGCGTGTCCGCCGCCTGGAATGCCGGCGTGAGATAGTCGAACCGCGAGAGGAACTTGGGGCGGCTCTTGTCCGTCACGTCGAGAATGACGAGTCCGGCCTCGTGCCACGCGATAAACGCAATATCTCTCCCCTTAATTTTCCGGACATCGATGTAGTGGAAGGTATTATCCTTTGTCAGCAATCCGGTCTTCTCGTCCGTGTGGATTGGTGCAAAGCCGCTCCCGACTATCCAGCCTTTCTGTAGACCCGTCTGGGGGTCGATCTCCGTCGAGTTACGGATCGCATCCTCTTCTGGCGTCTTCTGCCCAGGAATCCACCATCTTCCGGCGATTTTTGGGTTCGTCGGATCTTCCGCATCGACGATGATGAGATGGTGACCAATGAATCCGGCCTCTCCGCCTCCGATGTAAGCATACCGGCCGTCAAAGAAGCCGTGGTGGACTCCGCTCGCATCGAAGAAGGTGCCATCCAATTTCTTTCCAGGGTCCAGGTCGATGCGCCCGAGGAACTGGGGATCATAGGGGTTCGACAGATCGTAGAACGCGATTCCCGTATACCCCAACCGCTTTGAGGGAGCCCCGCTCTGGCGCTGGGAGTTCACCCAGTAGATGAATCGACTGTTATACCGACCGTGCCCTGGACCGAAGCGATCATGGGTTTGAAAATCGCCGGAGGCACCCGCCGTGAAGTGCGTGCGCGTGATCCAGCCTTTGTCCCAGCAGGTCGGATTCGCCTGGGTGTCATGCCAACCGGGACCGATGTGCTTCCCATTCGCGTCCACTGCCCAGTCGCCGCAGGCGGTTGAAAACGCCAGCGTGTCGTTGAACTTGTTGTTCGTCCACACGTTCAACTCGGGATGAGCGGTCCAGTAAGGATCGCTCGGCACAGGAGGCAGCGGCGACTTGACCCGGTCGTACGCTTCAACGGTGGCGATCCGTTTCGGATGGAAGGGGTCGCTCACATCGACCACCCGGAAACAACCTGGCATCGCCGGATTGATGCCGCTTTCATAGCACCCAGTGTTCAGAAAGGTATGTTGGGTGAAGGGCCAGGGGGCAATCTTTGAATACCACCTAGCCTTGGTGGGGGTCCCATCATCGGCCGAGTCGACGGACCCGAGCAATTCGAAGTTCCATGATTCTACTGGAACAGGGTTAGGTGGAACAGTAGCTGCCTTTGCCACAACCGTGGCCCCGAGAAGCCACGCAACAGATAACACGCACGCGAGAAGTGCACATCCCCTTGACGGCCTGATACTCATGTTGAACTCCCTTCGGTGTTCCTTGGTGAAGGGTTCACGTGGGCTTCCTCTCGATGCCTGACACAGGCCTGAATCGCTTCTACGGTCATCACCTCTTTCATTGTCAATCACGGAACCCTCTTCACCTCCTTTGCCGAGGCTTCGCGCGACGTCCGTGGCAGGCACTAATCACGTCTTCCTGCTCAACAAAGATTGCGGTGCGCTACACCCCCCGGACCACATAAGCCCAGGGGGTGCAGCGTCAAGCCTGATCCAGGATCCCCTCTACCAACCGACCGCACACCCGTCCTTTCTGAGTTCCGACCCCGCCCTGTAAGTGCCGTTGACAGGGTCCTGATGGGCTACACCTTTGCCGCCCCTGCCTCCTGGCACAATTGGCTCCGGCAGACTGTAATCACGCTCGAACAGGATCCCTTGGTAGCCGCCTCCGAGACCTCTGCTTCGCTGTGTGGAATGCCCCCAAGCAGTCAAATCCGCATTCACGCGGTCGTACAGGTAATAGTCCAGACTCAGGCGGTCACTTGTCGCACTTTGGCTGTGATCCCAGCGGGCTGCATCGCCCGTGGCCTGGACGTTGAAGCCGAGGTCAATCATGTTGACGATGTGCTGTGCGTGCCCGAGAGGCTGCGTGCTTCCGCCCATGTTCCCGAATGCCATCACAGGCTCCCCGTCTTTCGTGATGAAGCCGGCGATGATGGTGATGAAGGGCCGCTTGCCGCCAGCGAGCGTGTTGGGGTGTGCGGGATCAAACGTGAACATCGCCCCCCGACTGCTCAACTGGAAGCCATAGCCCGGGATCGTGACCATGGATCCCCAAGAGGTATAGACGCTGTACACAAACGAGACCATGTTCCCCCAGCGGTCCGCGCTGGCTCCGTAGATCGTCCCGCCAGGAAGATTTCCCTTCACGTCGGCTGGCCTCGCTTTGGGAGGATCGATTTCGATCAAGGGGCAGAGGCTGCCAGCATATGACTTGTCGAGGAAGTAATTGTTCAGCAGATTGTACATTTGTGGGAAGAAATCCGGATCGGCGTTGTAACGCAGCAGGTCCGAGTAGGCGAGTTTTTTTGCCTCGACCTCGATGTGGGTGAACAAAGAGGTGGAGTGCCCGAGAGCGGCAAGATCATACGGTGTGTTGAACTTGCCTACACCCTTTTCGGCACATTGCTCCAGGATGTTGAGCATCTCCAGCGCGGCCCACCCTTGACTCGGAGGAGGCGTCTCCCATATGTCGTACCCATGGTACTTGGTCCTGACCGGAGGCTCCCACCTCGCCTGATAATTCGCGAGATCATCAAGGCTCCACAACCCAGGCACGATGGAATTCGCTTTATTCACGATCGCCTGGGCGATCTCCCCCTTGTAAAAGGCGTCGACCCCCTTTTTCTGAAGGACTTCGAACGCGTGCCCCATGTCCGGATTCTTAAAGCTCTCGTATAGGCCCGGCACCTTTCCGTCCCGGCAGTATACAGCAGCGGTGTCCTGATCGAAGGGTGCGCTTTGCGCGCAGAGGCTGCTTCTGCTGCTTCGGAAGCTGCTTGCAAGCACCTCGTGCACGGGGAACCCTTCAAAGGCGTACTTGCGAGCTGGTTCGAGCACTTCTTTGAAAGTCAGGGTGCCGAACCGCTTCAGAAGCTTGTCCCACCCGTCTACCGAGCCGGAGACCGGGGCCGCAAAGATGCCGCTGGTCGGAGGATTCCTGTACGTGCCGTTCGGCTGTTTGCTGAGGTCAAAACCGTTCGCTGCGAAGGTTGCGGGGGTGTAGTTCTTGGGCGATGGGCCGTTGGCAGAGATCTGGTAAAGTTGCTTCGTCTTAGCGTCCCAAACGATGGCGAACATCTCTGCGCCGAGACCGGTGCTCTGCGGCTCGACAAGAGCCAACATGGCCATGGTAGCAACGGCGGCGTCCACGGCGTTCCCGCCGTCCTGCAGGATCTTCAATCCGGCCTGAGCCGCGAGTGGTTCGCTGGTGGTAACAATGCCATTCCGAGCCAGGATTTCCGACCGCGTCTGGTCGAGCCACCCTGTGGGTCGGGTGCCGCGGATGACTCCGGGGTAGCCTGTTGCGGTGTTCGGGTTGAGATTATTTCCCGGATTCCAGTTGTCGGCGGTCGGTTTTCCGAACGCATTGGGCGATGCTGAGGCTGCATCCGTTGGGGAGGCATTGAATCCAAGGGCGAGAATAGCAAGACAGGCGAAGAGGCATGGTAAGAAACTCTTCCTACTGCTCATGGCGCCCTCCGATCTGATTCCGAAAAGTTCAAAGCATCATTCGTCGCTCTGATTTTGCAGACCAGTCCGCGAACCACCTCCTTTGCTCTAAACTCGAAACCCCTTTCACCTCCTTTCGGAAGCGTTACACAGCTTCTCCCGCACCTCAGTCCGCCGCAATGACCCCCCGATCACGTGATAGGCCGCAGGCCAGCGCGGAATTCGGCCGGCGGGGGTCCGCGAGATGCCCAGCGGTGGTCTCGCGCTGGGATATCGTGAAATATTTGCCATTATGGCGGATAGCAAACTACCGACACAGGCACTGTCCTGGGGAACGTCTGGTTTCTCCAAACCGCACTTGGACGCTAAAGCCGTTATGTCGGTAACGCGTATGGAAGGTCTGACTGCTTCCACGAAAGCCTGATTGCTCTGTCGCACTTTGAAAAACGGTCGAAAGTGTTGCACGCGAGTCTTCTCCAACGAACCAATGACCCCGCACGTTAGACGAGTTCCTTGCAGAAACATGGTTGGACCACAGCTACCTTGAAGATAGCGCAACCACTCCAAGTGCCTATGGGGTCTTCCCCTCCTTTCTGAAGAAAAAGGACCCCAGGGACGGAAAAGACTGAGCTGGCAGGAGGCAGGTGGCAGCTGGCAGGAAGCGACATGTCAACCAGTCGATGCGTCTATTGGTCGATTAGGAAGCGCGTGAGAAGAGCGGGCAGGCAAAGGGCCAAGGGACGCTATGCGCTATGCGCCATGCGCCATGCGCTTTGCGCGTGGCCCGGCAGACCGGGGCGGTTACGTGTCCGGGGCGATCAGGCCGTGCTTGACGGCGAAGCGGACGAGGCCGGCGGTGTCGTGGGTGTCCAGCTTGGCCATGAGGTGGCCGCGGTGCTTCTCGACGGTCTTCTCGCTGAGGTGGAGGTGGGTGGCGATCTCGCGGTTCGTGTAGCCCTCGGCGATGAGTTGGAGGACTTCCCGCTCGCGGGAGGTGAGTTGATCCATCGGCCCGAGGTCCGCGAAGCGCAGCGGGGCGTCCACAAGGGGGGAGACGACCGGTCCGGCCACCTCCGGGCTGAGGAAGGTGTCGCCGCGGCTGACCGCCCGGACGGCCAGGAGGAGTTCGTCAGAGACCGCGCGCTTGAGGAGGTAGCCTTTCGCCCCGTTCCGGAGGGCCTGCCGGACGAGGGTGTCGTCGGCGTACATGGAGAGAATCAGGGCCCGGGTTTTCACCCCCAAGTCGCGCAGGCGGCCGACGGCCTCCACCCCGTTCAGATGCGGCATGGCGATGTCGAGCACGAGCACATCGGGGAGGAGCCGCTCGACGAGCTCAAGGGCCTCCTGGCCGTCGGCTGCCTCCCCGACCACCTCGATGTCGCCGGCTTTCTCGAGGAGGGCGCGGATCCCCTGGCGGACCAGGTGGTGATCGTCAGAAACGACGACGCGGATCATGAAAAGTTCACCGCGGGACCCAAAGGTTTTTTGGCACTCCGGCCGACCGCATCGCAGGAATCCGCAGGGAGCCATCGTATGATGGCTCCCTGCTCTTCTTACTGACCCCTTGACTTTTCAGATCACTCGATGATCTTCCTCGCGTCGCCTGTCAACTCAAGGATGTGCGTCCCCGTGCCCGCGCGATCGACGATGTACACCAAGCCGCGCTCGTCAACTTCCACGTTGTTGGTCTGGATGACGGACGCGCAGCCCTCGTCGCAATAGAAGGTGTTCTGGTTGGGCCGCGGGATGTAGTAGGCGACTTCCTCCAGCCAGAACGGCTGTCGGACGTCGAGCATCCGCACCCCACCGTTGAAGTAGCTGATAGCAACCAATTTATTGTGGAACTTCTGGGTGATCTGCTCATTGGAACCGTGCGGGCCGAACCGCCCGCCCTTGGAGCAGAAGTCGCCGGAGGCTTCAGGAACCTGGTAGCCGGACACCACCCAACCCTTGAAGTCCTGCGTCACGTCCCACATCTGCGTCAACTGCCGCTGGCGGTTGCAGCCGTTACCGCCCGCCTCCCCGATGACGAGGGCATAGTCCCGGTACTTCTGCTCGTCGGTCAGCTTATCCACCGCAAGCTCTGGGTTCACGAGTCCCGGGAGTGCATACGTTGTATGCACGCCCAGGTAGGTCGGGGCGTCCCAGATGCCCCGGCTGGGAGCGACCATGTCGGTCGGATTGCCATCCAGCAACTCGTCCCGGTCCAGGATCTGGAAGGCCCCAGTGCTGCAGCAGGAGTAGTTGACGTACACGCGCTTCCTCGGCGTCTGCGGGTCGAGGCCCGTGTGGTGCACGCCGCTGGGCGTGGGGAGCGTCGACCCCGGCTCCAGGCCCGGGCGGCCGTAGTTGCGGATGAAGACGGGATGTTCCGGGTCGGCCAGGTTGTAGATCTTCAGGTACACGCCCTTCCACCCGTCCCCCCCCGTCCGCCAGGGCAGGTAAGCGACGCTGCGGCCCTTCGCGTCCGTCTCGCACTCCCAGTTGATCTTGTGGGTGTTCGTCTGTCCAACATCGAAGATGTACGCCTTCTTCACCGGGTTCTCCGGCACGGTCACATCGTAGATCTCATAGCCGGCCTGCGGCATCTGTCGAATCATATAGAACTTGCTGTTCCGCTCGCAGACGCGCATCGACCGCGCCTCTGACCGCGGACTGGTCGCGGCAGTAGCGTCGGATTCCGTTGCACCACCGACACCAGCGTTGCCCGGCAGATGCGCGAGCAGCTTCGGTTTGGTTGGATTGGTCACATCCAGGATGGACGTCCCGTTGCCGCGGGGGCCAACGTACACAGGCGCTTGCGAGGTCCCAGAATTGATGGTCACATGCTCGGCCACGTACAGGATCCACCGAGAGCCCTGCTGCTGGATGTGGGGATGGTAGGCAGGTCGGCCATCCAGGGAATGCCAGCCCACGAGTTTCATATTGTGGGCCGTCGGGGCCTCAGCCGGGAAGCTGACGGCACCGGCCAGCGCCATGGTTGGCACGCCAACAATAGCCGCCGCGGCCACCAGGCAGATTGCGATCTTTCTCATGTGCTCCCTCCTTCTGGATGAGACGATTGCGGCCAGCGTACCCCTCCTAAAGGACCGCACCAGGAACGCAGGGCGGACCGCGCGGAGAAAACCCTGGCGCGCCAAAGAAGCGACCGAAGGCAACATTCGTCGGCTGTCGGTCGGTGACACGTGCCACCATTGCCACATCCAGTAATGAATTGGACCTTGCGAAAAGCGGCCTGCAAGGAGCGCGTCCTTCACTGCCTTCAATGTACGCCGTCCTCCGCCAGTGCCTATGGGGCCTTCCCCTCCCTTTGGAAGAAAAAGGACCCCAGAGACAGAGATAAAGAGCAGTAGGCAGGTGGCAGGGGGCAGCGGGCAGGAAGCGACATGTCGATACGTCGATATGTCGATTGGCCGACTAGGAAGCGCGTGAGAAGAGCGGGCAGGCAAAGGGCCAAGGGACGCCATGCGCTATGCGCTTTGCGCGTGGCCCAGCAGACCGGGGCGGCTACGCGTCCAGCACGATCAGGCCGTGCTTGATGGCGAGGCGGACGAGGCCGGCGGTGTCGTGGGTCTGCAGCTTGGCCATGAGTTGGCCGCGGTGCTTCTCGACGGTCTTCTCGCTGAGGTGGAGGTGAGTGGCGATCTCGCGATTGGTGTGGCCCTCGGCGATGAGTTGGAGCACCTGCCGCTCGCGGGACGTGAGTTGGTCCAGCGGCCCGAGGTCCGCGATGCGCAGGGGCGAGTCCACGAGGGAGGAGACAACCGGCCCGGCCACTTCCGGGCTGAGGAACGTATCACCTCGGCTGACCGCCCGGACGGCCATGAGGAGTTCGTCGGAGACCGCGCGCTTGAGAAGGTAGCCCTTGGCCCCGCTCCGGAGGGCCTGCCGGACGAGGGCGTCGTCGGCGTACATGGAGAGAATCAGGGCCCGGGTTTTCACTTTGAGGCCGCCCAGGCGGCCGACGGCCTCCACCCCGTTCAGATGCGGCATGGCGATGTCGAGCACGAGCACATCGGGGAGGAGCCGCTCGACAAGCTCAAGGGCCTCCTGGCCGTCGGCTGCCTCCCCGACCACCTCGATGTCGCCGGCTTTCTCGAGGAGGGCGCGGATCCCCTGGCGGACCAGGTGGTGATCGTCGGCGATCACGACGCGGATCATGGGGCGGCTCTCCAGGGCACCTTGGCCAGGAGGCGGGTGCCATGCCCCGGCTGAGACGTAATCTCCAGCCGACCGTTCAGCAAGTCTAGCCGCTCCTGCATTCCAATGAGGCCGATCCCCCCTTGCGATTTCGCACCACACGTGCCAGCGACGTCGAAACCGACACCGTCATCTTCCACCGACAGGCTGAGGACTTCACCGTCGTACCCAAGGGCCACCCGGACCCGACGCGCCTGCGCGTGTTTGCTGATATTAGTGAGCGCCTCCTGCAGAAACCGATACAGCTGAATGCCGACGCTGTCCGGTACTCGCCGAAGGTCCGCGCCAGCATACTCGACAGGCAATTGAATCCGTCTCATGAAGTCGCGGCACAAACCCTCGAGGGTCGAATCGAGCCCTGCCGCTTCCAAGCCGGGCGGGCGTAGCGCTTGAGCGAGAAACCGGAGTTGGTCCGTGATTGACTCGGTGAGCTTCATTGTGTCGTCGAGTCGGTGACGGAGCGACGCCGCATCAGGGGGAATATCGTCGTGAATCAGCCCCAGGCTGATCCGAAGCGCGGTGAGGGCCTGGCCAGCCTCGTCATGGAGTTCGCGCGAGAGCCGACCCCGCTCCTCCTCCTGCGCCGAGACTAAACGCCGGGTCAAGTCCATGAGGCGCTCGCGCCCCAGGTCCACCTGCTCGAACAGTCGCGCGTTCTCCAAGGCGTTGGCGCTCTGCGCCGCAAGGCTTTGGAGTAGATCAACCTCTTTCTCGGGGAACGTGTGAAGACGGCGCAAGAACACGCCCAGAACCCCCGCAACTCGGTTCCCATACACAAGCGGCACAACAATGCCAGACACCAGCCCCTCGGAGGCCGCCCAGGAACGGTTCATGAATCGGGCATCCCACGCCACGCCGGTGCTCACGACGGGCTGGCGGGTCGCGGCGGCAATGCCCGCAAGGCCCTCCCCCACGCGGAGGCGCAACGATCGCGCGGCGTTGGCATCCCTTAGGCCGACGCTGGCTACCACGCGAAGCTCCTCGGCACCCTCCGGTAGGTCGAAGAGAATGCCGGCGGCACCCCGGATCAATGTCTGCACCGCCTCAAGAATCCGTCGAGTCACCAGCAACGGGTCCAACTCTGTTGTCATAGCGCGCATCACGGTGTTCAACGTCCCGAGCTGCTGCGCACGATCGACCGCCGTCGCGTGAAGTCGGGCGTTCCTGATGGCGATGGCGGCGTGATCGGCCAGCCGCAGGAGCGTTCGCTCGTCTCGGTCGGTGAAAGGGCGAGGCGAGCGATTGTCTACGAAGAGGACCCCTTCCACCCGCCCCTCCATCCGGATGGGCACGCCAAGCTCCGCGACCACTCCCTGGGCCAGTGTATGCGGAAGGTAATCTTTCGTGATGCGGGGGTCCTCCGCATAGTTCTCCGTCCGAAACGGTTGCCCCGTGGCCATCACCGTCCCGCCGAGCCCCTTACCGCGCTCGATGCGGTGGGTGTCGAGCCGGTCCGAATGTGACCCCGCCCGGTAACGAAATACCAAGGTGTCGGACACGACATCTCGAAGCGCGATCTGAGCCAGATCGCTCTCCGTCAGGTCTCGCGCACCCTCGACTACCCGCTGCAGGACGGTGTCCAAATTGAGAGAGGCGCTGAACCGTTGCGAAAGGTCGGCTTCCAGCTCAATCTCCCGCCGCTGTCGGTCGACGTCCTGAAACAGACGAGCGTTCTGGATGGCAATGGCCGCCTGGGTGGCGAAGAGGCGGAGGAGTTGCTGGTCGTCCTCGGCGAACGAACGCTTACCCAGCTGGCGGTTCAACGTGATCACGCCCACGAGCCGGTCGTGAAAGCGAAGGGGCTCGGCGAGCACCGCCTTGACCGTCGTCTCCGCGAGAAAGCGAGGGTGCGCATGCGGAAATGCATGGTAGTCGTTGACGAACAGACCTTCGCCGCGCTCGGCGACGACGCCGCAGAGGCCTTCGCCCAACTCGAGAGCCAGGGCGCCTAGGTGATCGGCGATACCGTGCCACACCTGGGGCACGAGACGCTGGGTGGCTCCGTCCCACAGAAACAACGACCCCCCATCCGCGTCCACCAACTCCATCGCACGACGGTGGATCAAGGCGAGAAGGACGGTGAGGTCGAGCTCCCGCGCGATCTCTGCGTTGAGAATGCGGACCGTCTCGAGCTGCTGTGTTCGTTTGACGAGTCCTTCCTCCGTGCGCTTGCGCTCTGTGACGTCGTCGAGGAGCCCCATGACGCCGACGATCCGGCCCGCAGCGTCCCGAAGCGGCACGGTCCACAGGTTTACATCGATCAGAGACCCGTCCTTCCGCCGGCGGCGCAGCTCCAAGGCGGACGAATTCTCACCCCGCAGCCTCTGTTCGTGCAGGACGTGAAACTCGGTCTGCTTGTCCTCGGGAACGTACGGGGGCGGCTGGCCCAGCACTTCTCCTTCGCTCCAGCCGAAGATGCGCTCGGCGGCCGCGTTCCACAGCCTGACCTTCTCATCGGCGCCGATGGCAATGATCGCCAACGGCGACGCCTCGATCATGGCTCGAAGTGCGGTGTCGGACTCCCAAATCATCTCATGCATGGACTGCGCCTTCGTCTGCTGTCAGAAAACACATGAGCCGATTCCCTTGCGAGAATCGGCTCAGTTACTTCGAAGGTCTCCCCCCTCGACGCGACCAGTTGGGCACGTCGTTCACTCGGCCCGGCAAACCGAAACCGGTCTCCGTCGTCACTCGCCCTTTCGGGCCTGCTCCAGGACGCGGATCGCGCGCGCGAGGTTAAAGATCCCGCACGTGCAGAACCGTGCCATGGTGGTCGCAGCTCGTTGCGGCGTGCGGCGGTTCTCGCGTACCATGTCGATCATCTTGCGGGCGAAGTTGTGGGACAGCATGCCGTGCCCGCACATGGTGGACAGTTCCAGGACGTGCCGGTCCGGGAGCTGGTTCAGATCCCCGTGGAAGCCCAGCGAGTATTCGATGCTGTGCCGCGTGATCCCAGCGCGCTTGCAGCAGGCGTTCGCTCCATCGGCCAGGCCGCTGATGTTGATGGACAGCCCGAGGTCTGCTGCTTTCAGATCCTTGACGAGCGCTTCGACCTTGGCGACGTCGTCGAAGACCGCCGCGACGGTCGAGGGCTCGTCCATGGCCGTGAAAACGGTCTCCGGGTCGGCCCCCTCGGGGCGTGACCAGTGGGCGAAGGGCGTGAGATTCGACGACGGCCGGTACATGCCTCCCTTGCTACCCTGGCCCACGTTGACGGGTCCGTACTTCATTGCGAGTCGCAAAAAGGTCTGGAGCTTCCCGATGGCTCCCTCCTCGTTGATGCCCTTGGAGGGCATGGCGAATATGATGTAATCGTTCCGCTGGGTCTCGGGCGCTCCGAAGCGGTGCAAGGTATTCGTCATAGCAATGTTCTCCTCTCGGTATGTCCGTATGGCGCCGACAGCCAGGTGGCTGCGGGGTCGGTCTCAGACAGCGGCGGGCTCGGGCCGTCGGCCCAGCCCCAGGTTCGTCTTGCCCCGGAAGAATACGTATCCCTCGCGCTCCAGGATGGGTGCGACCTGATCGTCCCCCTGCGCGTCGCACCGCGTGGCGACCCCGATGCTCACGATGGTGTCCAACTCCTGCGCAACCGCCTCCACGCGCTCCAGGACTGCCGGCACGTGCTCCAGACCGGTCTTCAGCTCCAGGATCGCGGACATCACCTTCTCGTTCAGGATGTCCGGCTGCAGGGCCCCCGTGGCGCGGTCGGTCATCAGCGAGGAGACCGGATTCTTGTCCTCGAACTCCACCGGCAGCGGGGCCAGCGCGGTGGTCATCTTCTGCACGTCGCGGAAGCGGACCCCGACTCCGGGCCGGCCGAACTCGATGGTGAATCCCGCCTCTCCCTCCTTGACCCGATTCGTCACGTCGTTCGTCTTGACTTCCTCCGTGCCGCGCCCGTGAATGCCCGTCGACTCATGCGGCACGAGCGGATCGCTGAAGGCCCGCCGGACGGTGCGGGGCCACGTCAGCTCCTGCGGGGTCAGGGCGTCGGTCGGGCACACGTCGGGCTCCGGATCGAACCGGAACCGCAGCCACTTGGCGACGCGGCGCACCGCGCGGACGAGCGTCGGGTTCATGTGCTCCTTGCTCATCC
>Ga0316626_10000617_pt1 | contig 14285 bp, 14 predicted proteins | sample OWC_Aug_T1_C1_D5_FD_207656 | JGI IMG/M metagenome (GOLD analysis project Ga0316626, IMG submission 207656) | Wetland soil microbial communities from Old Woman Creek delta, Ohio, United States - OWC_Aug_T1_C1_D5_A | ecosystem: Environmental > Terrestrial > Soil > Wetlands | place: USA: Ohio...
TCTCTTGTAAAGGATTCCTTTGCAGGAAAAGTACCAAATGTCCGCTGAACGTTTATCTCAAGGAAATCAATGAGAAAGGCGTAGGAATTTCGGTTGATGGAACCCCCCTGCTGTGGTAGAAGCACGTCGATGCTGAACGTGGGTCTGACAGGGGGAATCGCAAGCGGAAAATCCACGGTCGTAAGGATGCTCGTGGAGAAGGGCGCCTTCGTCGTCGACCACGACCGGCTCGCCCACCTCGCTTACGAGCGCGGCGGCCCTTCGTACGAGGCCATCATCGTGGGTTTCGGTCGCGAGGTCCTGACCCCCGAGGGAAAAATCGACCGGAAAAAACTGGGTGATATCGTCTTTAAGAATCCCGACAGACTGCAACAACTCAACGGCATTGTCCATCCCGTCGTGCTCGCGGGGTGGAAGAAGCGGCTCGCGGAGATCGAAAAGCAGAGCCCCGGGGCCATCGTCCTCTCCGACGTTCCCCTGCTCGTCGAGGTGGGCTGGCAGGACCGTGTTGATGTTGTCCTTCTCGTCTATACCTCACCCCGGATTCAGGTCGAGAGGATCATGAAGCGGGACGGGCACACGGAGACGGAAACACGGGCGCGAGTTGCAGCACAGATGCCCATGGACGAAAAGAAGCGCTTTGCCGATCTCGTCATCGAGAATAACGGCACCCTGGAGGAACTTCAGAAGCAGGTCGACGCCGTCTGGGAAAAGCTCCTCGCTCTTGAGAAACAGAAGAGATAGTGGCGAGTGAAGAGTGATGAGTGGTGAGCAACACCATAAAAAGATGAAAATAATTAGAATAGTTCAAAACTCAAAACTCAAAATTCATAATTCATAATTGGAGCAGGCCTTTGGCCTGCGGGAGGATTCTAATGATAGGAAAATGCGTCGTAACGGATTTCAGTTCTAAAGCGTGTGAGCCGGTCATTGACCCCACGGCTTACGTGCACCCCCTGGGGGTCGTCATAGGGAATGTGATCATCGGGAAGAATGTATTTGTGGCGCCCTTCGCGGCCGTTCGGGGTGACGAGGGTCAGCCCCTTTTTGTCGGCGATGACTCCAATGTGCAGGATGGTGTTGTCATCCACGCCCTCGAGACGGAAGAGCACGGAGCGGTCGTGGAAAGAAACCTCGTCGAAATAGGGGGGGGAAAATACGCCGTCTACGTGGGGAGCCGGGTATCCCTAGCCCACCAGGTCCAGATCCACGGGCCGGCCTTTGTTCTGGACGATTCTTTTGTGGGGATGCAGGTTCTTGTTTTCCGGTCGCAGGTCGGCAGGAACTGTGTCATCGAACCGGGCTGCATCCTCATGGGCGTGAAGATCCCCGACGGCCGTTACGTGCCGGCCGGCACCGTCCTGCGGGACCAGGCCATGGCTGACAAGTTGCCCGTCATCACCGACGACTATCCCTTAAAGAACCTGAACAAAGGGGTGATCCACGTCAACAAGGCCCTGGCGAAGGGGTATGCCGCGGCCGAGAAGAAAAAATAATCACACCATGAAAATCCCCCGCGTTCTCCAGTGAAGAAAACGCGGGGGACCTTTTTTATCGGACGTTTCCCTTCTTGATCCTTTTGCTCATGCCGAGCATTTCGTCGGCTTTTCTGAGAAGCGAGGCCGCATCGCTCACGTTCCGGTCTTTGTTCGTCGCGACACCGCAACTGAGCGACAGAGTCACGTGGGTTTCGCCGCGGCGCATGGGGTTTGTGAGAAAGAAGGTCTGGATGCGATCGGAGAAGCGGAAGGCGTCATCGCCTTCCGTGTGGGGGAGGATGACGACGAACTCATCCCCGGCGAACCTTGCCACGATGTCGCTCTCGCGGCTCATGACCCTGAGGTGCACGGCGACGTATTTCAAAGCTTCGTCGCCGAAATCGTGGCCGTAGCGGTCGTTGAGTTCCTTGAAGTTATCCAAGTCCAGGAAGATAACAGAAAGCGGCGTCCCGTAACGGCCGGCGCGGCTGAACTCCCGTCTCAGTGCCTCCTCGAGGACGCGGCGGTTCAGAAGCCCTGTAAGGGTATCCTGGAAGGCGAGCATGCGAAGTTTCTCCTGGGCCATGACGTTGGCAAGGCAGATGGATACCTTCACAGCGAGCTGCTCCAGGAGCGTTGTCTCCATGCCCGGGGCGTAACGCTGGTCCGACGAATCGGCCAGGTTGAGGCTTCCGATGACCTCCCGATCCAGGGTGAGCGGCGCAATGGCGAGGGATCTTATTTTCTTCCGGCCCTGCTCGGGGAGAATCGGCTCGTAATCCTTTAGTTGGTCGTTGACCAGAACGGGCGAGCGCTGGTTGTCCGTCAGGCGCGCGAGGGTGTCCTTCGTGATGGTCCGAAGGTTCTTCCGGACGGCCGGGGGGGCCTCGATGGTCTCGAGGAGCTTGAGCGGCTCGCTCCCCTCGATCAGGGCGATCCAGACGTAGGGGATGTCGAATTTCTCTCGGATTTCCCGCAGGAGCCTTTGAAGGAAATCCTTGAACTGGCGGATAGTGAGGATGCTTGTTTCGATCTCGAAAAACTTCCGGGCAATCTCCTCGTTTCCGCAAATGACCTTTAAAAGTTCATCGACATCCTTGATGGGTTGTCTTTGCGTCATGGGGTCTTCTTCAATTCCTCGATGAGCTTCGGGCCAACTTCGTATAGATTGCCGACGATGCCCAGGTCTGCGGCGCCGAAGATAGGCGCGTTCTCGTCCTTGTTGACGGCGACGACGACTTTGGCGCCGCGGATGCCCGTCATGTGCTGAATCTGGCCGGAGACCCCGAGGCCGATGTAGAGTTCGGGCTTCACCGAGATGCCGGAAAGGCCAATGCAGAGTTCTTCAGGAAGCCAGTGAAGCTCTTCGGAGATGGGCCGGGTACAGCCGACCTCGCCGCCCAGTGCATCGGCAAGCTGCGTGACCAGTGCGAGGTCTTCCTTTTTGTCGAATCCCCGGCCGGCGCAGACGACCACGCGGGCATCGGGAAGGTTGGTGGTCTTCCGTTCCTTCGCTTTCTTCTCGACAACGCGGGCGGTTGAGGGCGGTGCTGCCGGAAGCTCGCGGACCTGACCCTCCCGGCCGCTTTCCTCCTTTGCGGGCTCGAAGGTCCTGGGCGGGATGGCGGCCATGGCTGGTCGCTTGGTGAAGGCCACTTTCTGGACGGCCGCCCCCCCGTAAGCGAGGCGCTCCGCCTCGAAGGTCTTTGATGCCTTGTCGAACCTTATGGCGACACAGCCGCCGCAAAGACCCGTATCGAGCTTTGCCGCAATCCGGGCGGCGAGATCCCTGCCGCGCATGGACGCGGCGAAGAGCAGGATATCAGGATCCGCCTTAGCAGCTTCCCCGGCGATAACGGGGATGCAGGCGTCGAGCGACTGCCCTTCCTGGAGCGGCGGAAGGAACAGAATTTCGTCCGCCCCGCGGGAGATGTAACCCTTCGCCTGCTCCCGGTCTCCCACGAGGAAGGCGGAAAGCGTTGTCCCCATTTCGGCGGCGAGGATCCTCCCGATACCCAGGAGTTCCAGCGTCAATTCCCTGTTTTCCCCAAAAACCCAGACACCGGCCATTTCTTCACCTCCTACTTGAGCACGCCTCTTTTCCTGAGTCCGTCAACAAATCGGCGAATCTCCGCGGCATCGACGCCGAACTTTTCACAGGTCCGGTCCATCCGGACAGCCGCAAGCCCCACGGTCCTGAGCGTGGCGTCGGGAACCCGCGAGAGGTCCTCTTTCTTGACCGTTACGACGGGCTTTTTGGAGGCCATGAGCGTATCCTTTACTCCCGGGATCCTCGGGATGTTGATGTCGGGAAGGACCGTGGCAAGGGCGGGCAGTTGCGTCTCGACGATTTCAACCCCCTCCTCGACCCTTCTCTCGGCGATGATCTTTCCCCCCTCCAGGCTTACTTTCTGTACGAAGGAAAAGCAGGGAATACCAAGATTCTCTGCGAGTCTCGGGCCCACCTGCTGGGCGTAGAGGTCGCTCGATCCCTCTCCGCAGAGAATCAGGTCGAAAGGGCCGACGCGGTTGCGGATCACGTCGGCGAGAACTTTTGCCGTCTGGGCAGGTTCCAGATCCTTGAAAGACGGGTCGGCGATAAAGTAACACTGGTCGGTCCCCCGCGAAAGCGCGTCCTTGACGCCCTTCGTGGCCTCCGGCAAACCGACGGTAAGGGCGATCACATTTCCACCCACCGCATCTTTCAGGCGAACGGCCTCCTCGATGGCGTTTCTGTCGTAATCGCTGATCTTGTAGTCCACCGCCGAGAAGTCCAGTTCACCGGAAGACCCACGCCGGATGTAGGCCTCATCAACGACCCATTTGAAGCAGGCAATGATTGTCGCCATGGCAACACTCCACAAGTGTCGTGTTAGGGTTCAGGGTTTCGGATTTAGGGAAAAGAATGAGACCCGAAAATTTTGTCTTTCCCCTATACCTTTTACCCTGTTTTTTACCTAAGGACATTCCCCGAGATGACCATCCGCTGGGCTTCCGAGGTACCCTCGTAGATCTCGGTGATCTTGGCGTCGCGCATGAGGCGCTCCACTTTCGCACCCTTGACATAGCCGTAACCACCGTGGATCTGAACCGCCTTGATCGTGTGGTGCATGGCCTTTTCCGACCCGAAGAGTTTGGCCATGGAGGCTTCCTTGCTGAAAGGCTGATTTTGATCCTTGAGCCACGCGGCGTAGTAGGTGAGGAACCTGGCCGCGGAGAGGTCCGTCGCCATGTCCGCTATCATCCAGGATATGGCCTGGTGCCGGGCAATCGGGCTTCCCATCTGGACCCGCTCCTTCGAATACTTGATGGATTCATCAAGGGCGGCCTGGAGGATGCCCAGGCACTGCGCGGCGATGCCCACGCGGCCGTGGTCGAAACCAATCATGGCCATGGCCATTCCGTTGCCCTCCTTGCCCAGGAGGTTATCCTTGTGAACGCGGCAGTCCTTGAATACCACCTCGGAGGTCTGGGAGGACCGGAGCCCCATCTTGTTGAAGTGTTCTCCCGGCTTCAATCCGGGCGTCCCCTTGGGGATAATGAAAGCGCTCATCCCTTTTCTTCCGGCGGCTTTGTCGGTCCAGCAGAACGTGAGGTAGGTGTCCGCCAGGGGCCCATTGGAGATGAAGGTTTTCGTCCCGTTGAGGACGTAGTAATCGCCGTCCTTGGCTGCCGTCGTCGTTGCCGCCATCACGTCGGTACCCGCTCCCGGCTCCGTCAGCACGAGGGCACCCAGGTGTTTCCCCTGGGCGAGCGGCACCAGGTATTTCTTTTTCTGGTCTTCATTACCGTAGAGATTGACCAACATACAGGCAATCCCGACGTGGATGGAAAGGGTAAATCCCGTGGACGAGCAGGACCTCGACAGCTCTTCCACGGCGATGATGTTTGTCAGGTAATCCGACCCGGCCCCTCCGTGCTGCGTGGGAATGGGGATTCCCATCCAGCCGCCCTCGGCCAGTTTCTTGAACACGTCGGCCGGGTGGATCTGTTTTTCATCGATCTCCGCGGCGATGGGCTCCACGTACTTGAGCGCGAATTCCCGCATGTTTTTGCGAAGCAGTTCCTGTTCTTCCGTCAGTTTGAAATTCATAATTACCCTCCTTTCAATTTCGTCTATATAAGTCCGTCTACGTCTATCTATGTCTGTCTAGGTCTATCCTGGCCAATTAGCCTTGAAGGGTTAAGGGTTCCGGGTTCAGGGTCACGAGTGAAAAGCCTTTGGCCAGTTCTTTGATTGAAAAGTAGCCTGTCCCTTTTTTTATAACGCGTTAGCCAATCCCCTGTACCCTTGTATGTTAACTAGCATTTGTTCATGAGTTCATATAAGCAGCACTTCGTGATAGAGAAGGAGCGTGCTGCGGTTGTGGCAGACCGACGAACCAATGGGAGAACCCCGGGGTATAGCAAGGGTCGCCACAACCGATGCCCCTCAAGCCCGAACAGTTGTCAGGGCCCTTTGCAGGAGCCCGCATAGATTCGCAAGGACGGGATAAAAGGAGCGAACCCATGAACAAGACCTTTGTCGGCATCGATGTTTCCAAAGACTCCCTGGAGGTGGCCCTGAGGCCCTCCGATACCGTGCAATCCTTCACCAATGACGATGAGGGCATTGCCCGACTGATTCAGTTTATTTGCCCGCAGCAGCCGGCTCTTATTGTGCTGGAGGCCACCGGCAAGTACGAACGCCCCGTGGCCCGGGCCCTGGCCATCGAGGGGTTGCCCTTCAACATCATCAACCCCCGGCAGGGACGCGCTTTTGCAAGGGCCAGTGGCATCCTGGCCAAGACGGACCGTATCGATGCGCTGCTGCTGGCCCGGTTTGCCGAGGCGTTGCAGCCCGAGGCCCGATCCCTCAAGGACGAAGAGACCGAGGCCCTCGGCGAGCTGGTGACCCGGCGGCGTCAGATCGTCGAGATGATCACCGCCGAGAAGAACCGGCACGCCCTGGCCACCGAAAAACGTGTCCGTCGGGACATCCAGGTTCACATCCGCTGGATGCAGAAGCGGCTCGAGGACCTCAACGACGATATCGATCAGTGGATCTGCCAAAGCCCCCTGTGGCGCGAGAAGGACAAGCTGCTTCGGAGCGTCACCGGGGTGGGGCCCGTGCTGGCAAGCACGATTCTGGGCGCGTTGCCGGAGTTGGGCACCTTGAACCGCAAGCAGATCGCGGCGCTCGTGGGCGTAGCCCCCTTTAGCCGGGAGAGCGGCCGCTACAAGGGCAAGCAGAAGATCCAGGGAGGCCGCGCATCGGTTCGCAACGTGCTTTACATGGGCACGGTCGCCGGGATCCGCGCAAACCCCGTACTTCGGTCCTTTTACGAGCGGCTCGTCACAAGCGGCAAGCCCAAGAAACTGGCCCTGACGGCCTGCATGCGCAAGCTCCTGGTGATCCTCAACACTATGGTAAAGAACGGTACACACTGGCAAAATCAACCAGCATAATTACTCAACTTGCAACACAGCTGCTATACCCTAAACCCTGTTTTCAGCCGAATCGGAACTGGACGCCGAAGCCGCCCTCCGGATAGTTCCAGTCGAGGACCGCGGTCCCGCATGCAATCCGGCAGGTGCCGCACTCGAGGCACCCGTCAACGTTGATGGAAATCTCGCCCTTTTCGTTTTCGCTGTAACAGCCGGCGGGGCAGATCTTGACTGACGGTTTCAGACGGGGGTCTTTCTCCATGCCGGGCCTCACCTTGAGATGAGGCTCCTTGCCGGGCTTGAAGACATCGATCCCAAGTTTTGCTTTCAGATCCATGGTATCACCGATGATTTTCCCGGTTGCGTTCGAAACGCCGAATGTTGAAACAACTTTGTAAAAAGCTTCAGAGGCAAGGCGAGCGAGTCCCGAGGAGTGAGGCGTACTTTCTGCGTACGTCGCAGTGACGAGGGACGAAGAGCAACACAGCATATGAACTTTTTACGAAGTTGTCGCTCATATCTTCATCACCCCCTTCGTGTCCCTGAACATCGCCCACAGCTCTCCGATGGTGAGATGTTTTCTCAGCGTAGGGTAGATCCTCTCCTTGGGACCGGCCGGTATTTCGTATAGGTCTTTCATGATGTTCCCGATGAACTCGGGGTAGTGATTGAAGAACCTCGGGTTTGAGAGCACTGTCGGGGTCTCCCGGAAGTTCATGAAGTCCCGAAGGACGAAGCTCTCCTCGAGCATCCCCCTGTAGGCGGAAAGGGCTCCGGCGCTAAAATCACCGGCAACCTTGGCCTTCAGAAGGGCCTTCGCGGCAAAGTGGCCTGAGGCCAGGGCGTATTCCATGCCCCGGACCGTGAAACCCATGTTGAGAGCAAATCCCGCGGCGTCTCCTGCCACCATGATGCCAGCGCCTGAAAGAGGTGTCAACCCCTTGTATCCTCCTTCGGGGATCATGTGGGCGCCGTATTCCAGCGTAGTTCCGCCTTTGACAAGGGGGGCGATCTCCGGCCGTGACTTGAATGCGTCCAGAAGCGCGGGGACCTCGGCGGCGCCGCCTTTTCCGGTAAAGTCATGGATGCCTATAACGATCCCGAGGCTCAGGCTTTCCTTGTTGGTGTACAGAAAACCGCCGCCGAAAAGACCTTTTGTGACCTCGCCGATGTAGAGTCGCGCCGTGCCTTCATTGCCGTCCAGACTGAAGCGATCGTTGATCACGTTGGCATCGAGGCCGACGATCTCCTTGATGCCGACAGCGAAATCTTCCGGTTTCCCGGGCGGGTGGAGTCCCGCTTTTTCGGCGAGAAGCGAAAGGACACCGTCACAGGCAATGACGGCGTCGGCGCGAAGGTCGTCGCCGCCGGCGATGACGCCCGCGATTTTACCGTTTTCCCTGATCAGATCGTCGACACGGGTCTTGGGCAGGAGCATGACGCCCTTTTCCTCGAGACGCTCGGCCATCCAGCGGTCAAACCTCGAGCGAAGGACACTGTAGCTCTGGCGCGGTTCGGCCCGGAGCTCATTGCCGGCATAGTCAAGGGTGAGCGAGCGCTCCTTTGCCATCACCGTGACCCCTTCATGGACGATGAAGCGCTCGAGCGGTGCCTGATCCCAGAGTCCTGGGAAGAGGTTGCGGACCGGGTTCACATAGAGGCGGCCTCCCGAGAGGTTCTTGGCGCCGGGATAGTCTCCCCGTTCCAGGACAAGGACTTCAAGCCCCTGCCCGGCAAGGGTCCAGGCGCACCCGAGGCCCGCAAGCCCCGCCCCCACGATGATCGTGTCGAATTTCTCCACCTGTTACCTCTTCCGGACGACGAAAAACCGTATTTGACATACCCCATTTCCCGGGCCTAGCGCAACCCAAAACAGGGGTCCTGACAGCCCTCAGAGACGCCTTACCCCGGCCAGCACGGGCCCTTCTTAAAAGGATCTAAAGGCCAGGGTTTCATGTCGTCTTCGAATTCTGAACAACTATCAGGCCGGAGAACCCGAAACGAACGACATAATGGGGTCTCCTTCCGGCCCGTAACAAACCGGGTATATCGATAATCTTCAATGATTTTCCGGGGTATGTTTTTTGCAAACCCATCTTGCTGGCTGGATGCGTCCCCGTCACGGCGTAACATGCGATAACGTTTGAATTATTTATCTACTTGGAATCATTAAATATATTGCACAGGTCAGACAGGAAGGAGAAATGGAAATGATTGACAAGCCCGTAGCCAACCCGCTCATCGTCCTGCGTGAGGAATTCGACGATTGGGCCATCCTCTTCGATCCCGACACGGGAAATGCCTTCGGCCTCAATCCGACGGGCGTCTTCGTCTGGAAGCTCCTCGACGGAGGGCATTCCCTTGACGACATCTCGACGAAGCTCCGGGAAAGCGCCGAGGCCGTCCCTGAAGAGGTGAAAGACCACCTCCGGGAATTCGTCCAGGACCTGGAAAAGCAGGGCCTGGTGGGGTTCGAGGCAGCACTGTAAAGGGCATGAAGGAGTTGAATATGAATCAAACTGAGCGGGAACAAAATTCCCCCCCGGTCGAGGCAAACCGCGAGCGCAGCACACCGGCTTATCCCCTGAACTGCATCTACTTTTACCTGACCGAAGGGTGCAACCTCTGCTGCAGGCATTGCTGGATTCAGCCGAAGTTCCAGAACGGCGAGCGGGTGTTTCCTTCACTTGAGGTAGATCTTTTCAAATCGATCATCGCACAGGCAAAGCCACTGGGGCTCGGCTCCGTGAAGCTGACGGGGGGCGAGCCGCTTCTCCATCCGCAGATCGCCGACCTTCTCGATCACATCAGGGAAGAAAATCTCCGCCTCACGATCGAGACGAACGGAGTCCTCTGCACGCCCGCTCTCGCGCGGCAGATCGCGTCCTGCGTGAACCCCTTCGTCTCCGTGAGCATCGACGGCGCCGATGGGGAGACGCACGACTGGGTGAGGGGAGTTGCCGGTTCTTTCGGGCAGGCCATGGACGGCGCCCGCAACCTCGTCGGCGCAGGCATTCACCCCCAGATTATCATGACGATCATGCGCCGCAACAGCGACCAGATAGAAGATGTGGTGCGTCTTGCCGAAGGGCTGCAGGCCAACTCCGTCAAATTCAATATCGTTCAGCCGACGGCCCGGGGAGAGAAAATGCACGAGGCCGGCGACACGCTGACGATCGAGGAACTCATCGAAATCGGCCGGTGGGTGGAAAGCGAGCTTGCCGCAAAGACGCACCTCCGGCTTCACTACAGCCACCCTTCCGCCTTCAGGCCCATGAGCAAGATGTTCGGTGAGAGGGGCGACGGTTGCGGCGTCTGCGGCATCCTGGGGATACTGGGTGTCCTGGGTAACGGTTCCTACGCCCTCTGCGGGATCGGTGAGACCGTGCCCGAACTGGTCTTCGGCCATGCCGCAGAAGACCGGCTTGCAGACATCTGGGAAGACAGTTCCGTCCTGAAGGAACTGCGCGAAGGGCTACCCCATCGTATTGAGGGGATCTGCAGCGACTGCGTCATGCGGGGGATCTGTCTGGGGAGCTGTGTGGCCCAGAACTATTACAGCACGAGGAACCTCTGGGCGGGGTATTGGTTCTGCGAGGCGGCTAAAAAGAAGGGGCTCTTCCCAAGCACGCGGCTGGAAGGTGGACGAAGGATCAATCGTAAAGAGGCAAGGCTTTCCCTGTGACAGCGGTCACGATAGGACCAGTGGTGAGAGTTTACATGAAGAGGGGATTGGCGAAACCAATTGGGACCAAGGTGAGGTTTCTTGGGAATCCGGAGAAAAGATATGAGTGAAAGAATCTATGAAAAGCCAAAACTCCACCGACTCGATGGGCGCTACCATTCCGCTCAGAGCACCTGCGGCACCGGGTCGGCCCACAACTGCGCCGCCGGGACCGGTTACGGGAGCCAGACGACGCACACCTGCCTGGCCGGTAACTATGCCTCGACCTGCAGCACCGGCTCGACCCCCGGGAACTGGGAGGTGTGCACAAATGGCCCGCAGGCATCCAAGGGGTTATGCAATTCGGGAGCTTCCGGGAACGCGGCTTCGAAATGCGCTACCGGATACCTCGTCGGCTAGTGTTCCCGGGATTGATCGGGAGGAAGTGGAAGAAAATACGCCGATTCTCTTCTCTTGCTGTTCCCCGGGGTAAACAGAATGACGGACATTCATTTGCGTGAAGCATCGAAAACTTACCACCTGCCCCTTTCCGCCGGGAATGGATGGCGCCTCATGGCGATGGAAGGTGAAAGCCCGCTCCTCGACAAGATTGGATCCATCATGGAGCTGGGAAAGGATGCGGGATATGACTGCCCGAAGCTGATCCTGACGGGTGAGCGCATCGGATCCGGAGAAGATCCTGTTGATGAACATCTTGGCTGTAGAGCAAATGATGGACTGCCCCGGGAAGGCTGGCAGGCAACGGACTGCGGATTCATGCGGGTCTGGTATCATCGCGAGATCGAAGATGTCATCTACGAGACTGCAGTCGATCTGGGCCATCCCCACGAGCTGAATCAGATCTGCTCTTACCTCTTTCCGGTTTACAGAAAGGTTATCGCATCGGGCGGGATGCCCGTTCATGCGGCCCTCGTGGAATTAAACGGCACGGGCGTGATGCTGGCCGCACCGGGCGACACGGGGAAGTCCACCTGCTGCAGGCGTCTACCGCCGCCGTGGAAAGTGCTCGGGGACGAGGAGACTGTCGTCATCAATGACCATGAAGGGAGGTTTCTCGCCCATCCTTTCCCGACCTGGAGCGACATCTACGAGCGCGGGCTGAAGAGATCCTGGGACGTCCGGAGGTCTGTACCCTTGAGAGCCATATTCTTCCTCGAACAGTCCGGGAGGGTAGAGGTTCTTCCCATCGGCCGGGGTCAGGCGGTGATGCAGCTCAATTGCCTGGCGAGGGGAAAATTGACGAGGGGCTGGTGGTGCGACAACCCGGAGGAGATCGAGCGCCTCACCCGCAGGATATTCGACAATGCCTGCGACCTGGTGCGGGAAGTCCCGGCTTATACCCTCCGAACGAGCCTCACGGGCCGGTTCTGGGAAAAGATCGAGGAGGTCCTCGGGTGAAAACCGCATTTAAAGGAGTAGAAGCATCAATCCAGAGGGGTGATTTATGAAGGGGGAAGCGGTACAGGAAAGTCCCGGGCATGAACAACAGATGGAGCAATCGGCTGTACAGCCAATCCTAACGGCGGCGGCTCCGGCAGGGGAGGAAAGCGTCTTTTTCAGGGAATGGCTGGCCGGCAACCGCTATCAAAATCAACTTCCGGTAAGCGCGGTGTGCAACAGCCGCTGCATTTTCTGCTCGAACAACTTGAACCCCTTTCCGATCGCGAGGGGCATGTTCCGGGACATCGGGGACATCAAGCACCAACTGAGCCTCATGCCCCTGCACAAGGAACCCATCCGCATGAGCGACAGCCTCCCGGGCCGGATCGCCGAGGGTGAGGCCTTTCTCCATCCGAAGTTTTTCGAGATCCTCAAGCTTATCAGGCGCAAGTACGTTTCGAACAGGATCTGCTTCACGACAAACGGCGCCATACTCGACGAGCCTTTTCTGAAGGAGCTTTCCCGCTTCAGGCCCATCGAGGTCAACGTCTCCATGCACTCCACGCGGTCCGAACTCTGGGCGAAGATCTTCAGAAAGAGACGCAGGGACGGGGAAACCGCCATCGCATCCCTCCCGCTTCTCAGGAAATACAGGATGGATATCGTCGGGACGATCGTCCCGCTTCCCCGGATATGCGGCTGGAACGACATCGAGAACACCTACGAGTATTTCGTGGAGTACGGCGCGAAGAGCATGATCCTCTATTGGCCCGGCTACACCGTGTGCACGGCGCCGGAGACCATTGAAAAGCTCGAATGCCCGATGGAGGAATTCATGGAGTTTTCGAGCCGCATGCGATCCCGCTTTGAAATCCCTCTGAATCCCTTTCCGGACATGCGTGCGTCACTGAAGCTTTCGGTCAGAACGGTGATGAACCGGTCGCTGAAAGGAAACTTGACTAATTTTGGCGGCGCCTACCGCAGGGTGCTGTGGCTCACTTCCGAGGCCGCCCATGGCCGCATCAGTACAGCCCTGGGGGAGCATGGGGAGGGCGTTCAGAACGACCACCATGCCTTTGCGGTCAAAAATGAAACTTACGGCGGGAATATCATCGTCTCCGGGCTCCTCATGGTTGACGATTTCATCAGAGCCGGCAGGGCCGCGCTCGAGCAGTGGCCCGACACGGAACTGATCCTCGTGCCGAAAGAGCCCTTCGATCAACTTTACCGGGACCTCAAGGGGGTTCCCGCATACCGGATTTCGGAGGAACTCGGCAGGCCGGTCTGGGTCGTTGAAAGCTGCGGTTGTGTGAACCCGCTCCTCGACAGACCCTTCAAAAAGAGAGAGGAACAGGCGTTGAAGCCCCTGATGGAGGCCATGAACGCATTCAACGCCGCCTGGCAGGACCCCTCCCAGGTCGAGAAGAGCCTCGAAATTGTGGATGCCTATCCCCTGCGAATCTCCGCGTGCGATTTGACCCGCGAGGGACTCCGGGCGTCCATCCTCGGGGCGACGGAGTTGAAGGAAGAGCTGCGACGACCGCTGCACCAGCGCTTCGAAATCCTCGACGAGACTCAAGCCCTCTGCCTGGAGAATTGGCCCACCGAAGATGAGACCAGACAGATCAGCCGGTGGACTTTCCTGATCAGACGAAACGGTGCATGGAAAATAGACCGTATCATGACCGGGGAGGCAAAACCGAACGAAGACGCCTGCAGGGCCCGGTGCTGAAACTCGTCTTTTCATAGAGAAGATTTGTCCGGCCCGCCGAAAGAAAACGACAACCGAAGCCATAAAGAGGCGGCGTTGTGACAGGGTGCATCCTGCAGCTGATGTCGAAGGATCCGGCATGAAAATTTCGGTGGTCATACCCGTGTACAACGGTGAGCGATTTCTCCCTGAGGCGATCGAAAGCGTCCTCGGCCAGAGCCATCGGGACTTTGAAGTTCTCCTGGTGGATGACGGCTCTACCGATGGAAGCCGGGGGATCATGCAGCGCTATGCCCAGTCGGACGCGCGGGTGAGGTTCATCACGCAGGAAAACCGCGGCCGCTGTGAAGCAGCCAACCGGGGTCTGGAAGAAGCACGCTTCGACTGGGTCGCGAGGCTTGATGCCGATGATGTCTTCCTGCCGAGAAAGATCGAAAGGCAGCTTCAGTATCTTGCCGAATACCCCGAGGCCCGGGTAATCGGGACGCTGGGGTATTTCATCAATGAGGAGGGCAGACGCCTGGGGTTCATTGGCACCGCTGGGCCCTTCGACGAGACGGGTTTCCGGAAACATTTTGAAAACGGCGTGCCCATCCGCTTCATT
>Ga0316626_10000618_pt1 | contig 14284 bp, 25 predicted proteins | sample OWC_Aug_T1_C1_D5_FD_207656 | JGI IMG/M metagenome (GOLD analysis project Ga0316626, IMG submission 207656) | Wetland soil microbial communities from Old Woman Creek delta, Ohio, United States - OWC_Aug_T1_C1_D5_A | ecosystem: Environmental > Terrestrial > Soil > Wetlands | place: USA: Ohio...
ATTGACTACGCTGCCCGCGCGATATATTGTTAGCATGGGCACTTAGACAAAGGGGAAGGAAATGGTAGAACGGGGCAAGGGCGTAGCAAAAGAGAAAGCGGTAGGTAAAACGCGCGCGAAGGCAAAGACCGAGGAGTCACTGAAGACTGCGCCAAAGGCAAGGAAAACCGCCTCAGATCAGGGTTCAAACAGGGGCGAGAAGGGAAAATTTGCTCCAGGGACAAGCGGAAATCCTGGCGGACGCCCTTTGCTTCCTCCCGAGTTGAAAGAAGCCGCTAAGGCTGCGTCACATGAAGCCCTCACCGTCTTGATAACGATCATGAGAAACGCGGAAAGCCCCGAAGCTGCCAGGATCCGCGCCGCTGAGATCATCATGAATCGCGCCTATGGCACCCCGCCTGCTTCGGTTGAGATGTCGGGGAGCGTCAATGGTGGTTTTATGTTCGCCGCTCTTTCGAATGAGGAGCTAGAGAAGTTTATCTCAGATGCCGAATAGTCGGTTTATAGCCAAAGCGGAAAGGGCTGTCCGCAAGATAAGAGAATCTCATTTAAAGTTTATGAAGGTGACATGGCGCGGCATGTCACCATTTACCCCCGGATTCCACACCCGCAAGATATGTGAGCGGATCGACCGGGCCTTCGAGGACTACCGGGCAGGCATCACGACCTATTTGCTGATCAACGTCCATCACCGCGCGGGGAAAAGCGATATTGTCTCCCGCTACCTCGGCCCGCATTTTCTCGGGGAATTTCCCGGCGCGGAGGTCATGCAGGTATCCTATGCTTCCGACAAGGCCACCGAGTTTTCCGCCTTTGCGCGCGGGGTCATCGAGTCGCCACGCTATGGGCTCTGCTACCCCGACCTTAGGCTGTCTCAGGATACCAACCGCAAGGACCACTACCTTACCGACAAGGGAGGCGGGCTCATGGCAACGGGGCTCCAGGGCCACATGACGGGCTCAGGTTACGCGCTGGGCATACTTGATGACTATTGCTCGGGCAGAGCCGAGGCTGAGAGCGCCGTGCAGCGGGACAACGCGTGGAACGCCTTTAAGGACGATTTCATGACCCGCATCGCGCCGGTCGGGATCGTAATCGTCCTAGCGACGTGGTGGAATATCGACGACATCACGGGCCGGATCATCAAAGCCATGAAGGCCGATCCCGAGTTCCCGCGCTTCGAGGTCATGCAGTTCCCTGCGAAGGCGGCAGACTACAAGGGCGAGGGGGTGTATCCTTTTGAATACCTCTTCGAGGAGCGCTATCCGAAATCATGGTATCGGACACAATACGCAACGCTCGGGCGCTACTCGGCTGCGGCGATCCTTGACTGCAATCCGCAGCCCCGAACCGGCGGACGGCTCAGCGTCGAGCATATCGAGTGGTACGACGAGCCGCCGAAGGACAAGAGGCTTACCTGGGTGCGGGTCTGGGATCTGGCGCACACTGCCAAGCAACGCGGGGGCGATGATCCCGACTGGACAAGCGGGACGTATCTCGCATTCGAGCGCCGGGCAGGCGATCCGGTCCCGCACCTCTGGATTGATCACGTCATGAGAACCCGCGACGACGCTACAGACCGGGACGCCAAGATCCGGACGATCGCGCGCATGGACGGCCCTCGCGTGCGCCAGTGTATTGAGTCCTCGCTGGACTCCAAGGACGCCTATCCCTACCTCAAGCGATCGATGCCCGAGCTGGCATGGTACAAGATCGATATTCACGGCGAGGGCGATAAGGCCATGCGCGCGACTCCCCTTGAGCCGATCTTCGAGGCACCCGGCCATGTCCATGTCCGGCGCGGCGAGTGGAACGACACATGGCTTGACGAGGTCATGCGCTTTGACGGCTTGACGGGGCATGATGACCAGGTGGACAATTTGAGCGCGGGGTATATAATGCAGGTGGGCAAGCGCATGCGCGCGGGGCAATCAGCCACCGCGCTAGGGCTATAGGGAGAAAATCGTGGAATTAGCAGAGATCCAGAAGCGGATAGACGGGCACCGCACCGACCGCTACGAGAAGCAATGCCGCTACGCCGGCGGGCGAAACCCTGCAATCCTCGACCGCAAGGCGCACGAGGATCCAGACAACCGTATTCCTGTGCCGATCGCGCGCAAAGGTATCAGGCTGGTTTCCGGGTACATGTTCAAGCCTGGCAACATCACCTACTCGACCGACCCCGAGGGCTACTACGCCGACACGCTGAAACCGATCTTTGACGTGTCCGACGAGGAGCTGACGACCCAGGAGGAGGCCGAGACCGTCCTTACCCACGGCGAGGCCTGGGAGTACCACTACAAGGTCGACGGAAAGCCGCACTTCGTGGAAGTTCCCTATGCTCAGTGCATCCCGATATGGGACGACTCGCTCCCGCCGAAGCTGGTCGGCATGATCCGGCATTACTGCGAGATGGAGGGAGACGAGGAGATCCAGGAGGTCTACTACTGGGACGACGTGCGCGCTCGGAAGTGGAAGGGTAAGCGCGGGGCAATGATTGAGGTCATGGCTGACCCGGAAAAGGGCGAGGAGGGGATGGGTTTGCATGGCTATGGCGAGACGCCGTTCGCCCAATTCAAGATGGCCCGAGATTGCTCGAACCTTTTCGACTGCGTGATTTCCTTGATCGATTTCCATGACCGGCTTATCTCGGAAGACTTCGCCAATGAGGCGCAGCGCTTCGCCTCAAGCTACATGCTCTTGCGCAACCGATTGTCCGCCGAGGTCGACCCCGACACGGGCAAGAGCGAGTTGGACATGCTCAAGGAGACGCGGACCTTCGAGGATCTTGGCGACGACGTGACGAAGGCCGTCGCGTTCTTGACGAAGACAATCCCGATCGATTTTATCAAGACGGCGACTGACACCTTCGAACGGCTCATCTACGACATGATGCAGATCATCAATCCGAACGACATCGCGACTACGGGGCAGATCAGCGGGATCGCCCTTGCCTACAAGCTTCTGCAGTTCGAGTACCTCTGCGCCTCGATCGAGGCGTACTTCTCGCGCGGGCTTCAATGGCGCATCCGGCTGATTCAAAAGGCCCTCGGTTCCGTGTCGACCGAGGCGCGCGGCGAGCAGGTGACGATCCAGTTCCGGCGTAATCTGCCATTTGACATGGCGAGCGCGGTTGACCAGTTCGTGAAGCTGGCGGGCATCCTTCCCAACAGGGTGGCTTTGAAGCTATTCCCGGCTGATTTCATTCCCGACTCGCAGGCTGTGCTTGACGAGATGGGAAGCGCTAAGGGAATGGATATGAACAGCGACCTCCAGCCCGATTATACCGGCTCTGATGGCCTCGCCCTGCCCGCCAGCGGAGACGTACAGGCCCAGGCGCTAAACGGTGCTCAGGTAGCCTCTCTTGTGACCGTGGCGCAGGCCGTGGCCGATAATCAACTCCCGCTCGCTACGGGTATCGAGATTGTTCTAGCCGCGATGCCGACGATGACGCGCGAGGATGCTATGCGGATGCTCGGGCCAGCCGATGCGTTTACGCCGGAGAAGCCGGAAGTAGTTGCGCCCGCATTTGGCAAGCCAGCGGCGCAGGATGCGAATAAGGAGGAATGATGGCGAGCATTGGAGAATTGACAGTTAAAGTAACCGTAGTCGGAACTGGCAAAAGCAGACTTGGCGCTTTGATACTGGGGATGGTTGCGCGCATCTTCAAAATCGATTTGCGCATAGAGTCGAATATTCTAGCGCAATCCATAAAGCCATGATGGAATAGAGCCAAGGGGGAAGAAATGAGTAAAACAAGCGAGGATATTTGCGATATAGGTAATAATATCTCTGCATTTGGTTCGCCGTGGGGTTGTAAACTATATCAGCATTCATACGTTGAAGGGGATTTTCAAGTATCACTATCATATGAGCAAATAGATGCGCTATATGCTTATGCAAATAGATACAGGAAGGATATGGAATCACAACTAAAGACTAAAAACTTTGGCATAAGATTGATAGAATAGGGATAGGGGGAAACGGAATGAAAGTTTTCATGATTTGGGGACAGCGAACATGCGATTATCCGGGGGCATATGCCCCCGAGCTTTTGGCCGCCGCCGATGAATACACCGAGGATGATAATCCCGATTATTTGGCGGGCGAAGAGAATAAGGCCCGTGAAATGGTATCAAATGGCGAGATGAGCTATATCCGCCGCCTTTCTTTTGAGGTGCCTGATGATGCATTTGAAGCCGCATTTATTCCCGATGTTCCGAATCTGAAAGCAGATATCGTCTAGCTGATAGAATAGAAGGAGGGGGAACAAGATGGCATATTTCAAGGAAGAGAGTTATTTTGTCCCGACTGCCAGCGAACTAGTCGAGAAATTATCCGACGAGAAGTTTGTTGCATTGGTGTGGAAGGAGTTAGAACGCAGGGGACTCCAATTCCAGGTTTGCAAGAAAGGCTAGCCAAGGGGGATATATGAGCGAGTGGATAAAGGTAGTTGCACAAAATGCAAAGGTATGATACTCTGATATAGAGGTATGCCAATGCTAGTAAAATGTGAAGAGTGCGGGGTATCGTTCAAAAAGAAGCCGGCTGAAATAGCAAGAACAAATCATAATTTTTGCAGTAAACATTGCAAGAGTGTTTATTATTATACCAAAAGCATAGAAAACAAATATATAATAGCTCCGAATGGATGTTGGGAATATATCGGATTTAGAAATGCTTGCGGGTATGGGATGATGAAATATCAAGGGAAGGTAATATCTGCCCATAGGGTAGCCTATATGCTCAATAAAGGAGATATTGGGGCCTATTGCGTATTGCATAAATGCGATAATCCAGCATGTATAAATCCCGATCATTTGTTTCTTGGAACGCATCTAGATAATATGCGAGATATGTATAATAAAAATAGAAATTATAGAAAGCTGACAAAGGCCGATATTGCAGAAATAAGGCAAGGGAAGGAAGGATCGGAAATTCTAGCGCAAAGGTATAATGTATCCGCTAGAACTATAAGAAAGTATCGAGCCTCCGAAGGATTGATTGATGCCTGATCTACCCTTTAGAGACCTAGCCAAGCTGCAAGAGCAAGGCTTTTACGCAAGCGAGGTATTCAATTAAAGTATTGGTAGCCTGCGAGTATTCTGGGCGCGTGCGCGATGCCTTTATTGCTCGAGGGCATAATGCAATGAGTTGTGACTTATTGCCTACCGAAAGCGCGGGGCCTCATTATCAGGGGGATATCCGGGATGTAATTAACGATGGATGGGACATGATGATAGCGCATCCTCCCTGTACTTATTTATGTGTTCCGGGGGCTCATTATTTGCACAAGCGCCCGGAGCGGTGGGAACAAATGAAAGAGGCTAGAGAGTTATTCTTGATGCTATTAGCGTTGCCAATTCCTAAAATAGCGATAGAAAATCCCGTTCCAAATAGATATTCCGAACTTCCTAAGTATACGCAAATAGTCCATCCATGGCAGTTCGGGGAAGAATACGAAAAAAGAACTTGCCTATGGCTAAAAGGTTTGCCTAATTTAATACCGACTAAGATAATGGACAATCATGGCGAACGGTATATGCGCAAAGATGGTTCCTCAAGTAATTCAAAATGGTATGCTAATTCAAGTGCGCATGAGCGAGCGAGGACATTCAAGGGAATAGCCGAGGCTATGGCCGAGCAATGGGGAGCTTATGGCTGATTTACCTTTCCGAGATTTGGCTAAACTACAGCAATCACGCTTTGATGCTTTTGAAACTCAGCAAAACGTCATCGACCGTATCCTCCTCCGCAACTATAAAGCGGCCTACGAGGAGACAATCGGACAGATGGCTAAGCTGTACGCGAAGGTCGGGTTGAAGTCTCCGGTTGACGGGATGAGTATACGGAAAGAAGACGCGATCCGGTACAACCAATTCCAGAACCGGCTGGACAACCTTGCCGCAGAGATGAAAGGACTCAGGGCAAGGGGCGTCCGTCTCACCGAGGAAACAAGCGCCCAGGCCGTGCAGGATGCCTACTACGGGGGGCAATGGGCATTCGAGCAAGCCGTGTCCGTGCCGTTGCCTATTCCCGCCCTGCCGATTTCCGTTATCCGCGCCGCTGTCTACTCGGACGTTTCGGGCCTCGATCTTGTCAAGACCTGGGACAAAAACACGATTGACGGGATATACAAGACGCAAGCCGCGATGATGCGCGGACTGACCCAGGGCTACTCGTATGCCAAGATGGCGAGGGCGATCAAGGACGAGTTTGACAAGGGCCTCTGGCAGGCGATGCGGGTGATTAGGACTGAGGCCGGGCGATGTTGGAGTGTCGGGGCCGAGGAGGCGCACGAAGCGGCGATTGAGGCCGGATTGCAGGTGCGCAAGCGATGGAGTCATGAGATAGGGCTAATCGGAAGAAAGGATCGCCCTGCGCACGGGCATCTTGACGGCACTTATGCCGACGAGAATGGTCTATTTTGGAGCAATGGATATTCGGCCCCTCGACCAAGATTGTTTGGAGTGGCCAAGGAAGATATAAATTGCGCGTGCGATGCTTATGACGTGCTTGACGGTATTACTCCCGAGGTTCGCCGAATCCGCAACGACTCAGGGAAGGGGTCGGAGATATTGCCCTATCAGACATTCGAGCAATGGGCGATTTCGAAGGGCTGGACGGCAGAGAAGGGCTGGCCTAAAATAGCGCTGAAGTAGGGGGGGTATTGAGCAAATCGAAGACCGCTATCTACGAGATGCGCCGCGATGGATGGCGCGATTATTTCGAGCTGCACGTTTCGCCGAACGCTCACGCCATGCGGATGCACGCCGAGGCGACCTACCGCAAAATCATGCACCCATTGCCGGAAGGCTGGGCTTCGACTATCGGAGTGGTGCTACCCCTTTACCGAACTTCCGGCGGTGTCGGGGATGGTCTTTTCGCCTATTGCTTTCTTAACGAGCAAGACCTAGGCGCTGGCGTAGTTTCCCACGAATGCTTGCATGTTGCCTTTGCACATGAGCGTTTTGTGCTCCAATTCGGAATGGATTATGGTGATGGCATGGGCGACCACACCATGGTTGACGAGGAACGCCTTGCCTATTTCCTGACAGCAACTGTGAAAGGAGTATACAATACGCTTTATGACAATGGCCATATAAAGGAGAGCGCAAGATGATCCTGGCGACCGCTTTTGTGATCTTTGTCCTTCTTGTCCGCTGGCAAATCGTCCACATCCACGGCACCTATCGAGAGCGGCCATGGTTTGATCAGTACAAAAACGGCGACACGCTTTGGTATCGGGGCTGCCGGGCCACAGTAATTGACCGAAAGACCGTGGACATGGTCATCAGGCGGCACCTTGTGGGGCTGCTGCCGTGGGTGAGCCGAAGGAGCGGACCTTGACGCTTGCCGACAAGCAAGTCGCTGAGGAGGTGGTCAAGCGCATCGAGGAGATCCGGGCGCATGGCGGCAACGGGTCGGTTGAGGTCCACGTCCAGAACGGTCAGCCAAAGCTCGTCAAGACGAATAGATGCGAGGTATTGCAAATCACGAAATAATGTGTTAGGGTATTGACAAGCAGTAGGGGAGTTAGCCCCGAAACGTACTACTCGAAAGAGAGGCGCATCGACCATCCGGGAGACCGGGCGGGAGATGCGCCTTTTTTATTTGCTTGAAGCACTGGCCGGGCTCGAACTGGCTGGGGCAAGGATGGAACGATGAACCTGAAAGAACTTGTGGGGAAACTGCCCGAGGAAGACCGCCCGGCTGCGGAAGCGGCCATTCAGGAGGCAATCACTGCGGCTAATCCGGTTGCGGGGATCGACTCGAAGGAAAAGGCGGCTGAGTACATCGGCAAAAGCCCGTACTTCAAGGCAGCGCTTGACGCCGGGGTATCTCTCGGGGTCGAAGCGCACGACAAGAAGTTCATGGCCGAAAAGTTCCCGAAGCTCGTTGAAGCTGAAGTCAAGAAGCTGACCGGACCTGAGACTGACCCGATCAGGATCGAGCTAGCGCAGATCAAGGCGGAACGAGAGGCGGAGAAGGCAGAGGCGAAGCGGGACAAGCTCCGGGCGCTGGCTACCAAGCTCGCAGCTGAGGAAAAAATCCCGGTAACCCACATCGAGCGGTTCATCGACGAGGACGACGAGAAAACGATGGCAAGCGTGAAAGCCTACGCGAAGAGCCTGAAGGACTACGCGAAGGCAGAGACGGAAGCCGTGCTGAAGGGCAGATTTGGCGACACTGGAGCGCCGAAGGGCGGGAACTCAACCCCTCCGGCGGACTTGAAGACGCAATACGATGCGGCATCGAAGGCCGGGAATGGTATCGAAATGCTTAGGCTCAAGGGCCTGATGCAAGCCGCAAACGCACAGGAGTAGACCATGGCGACGACTGATTCCGATACCCTGAATTACCGAGGCGAGTTTTTCGCCATTGGCGCGCAGCAAGCGCCGTTTCTCGCGGCTATCGCGCCAAACGCAAAGCGAACCACGACGCAGAAGTTTCCGATCGCCCTTCCTTGGGCGCTGAGCGCTGCGGCTCAAACCGTCCAGTCCGAGGACACCGCTGCGGCTGAGGGAACCCCTACCACGACCACGACCGCACAGGATTCCAATGTCGTGCAAATCCAGAAGTACGATGTCGAGGCTACGCTCCTGAAGCAATCCCTCATCGGGCAGTTTTCCGGGCTGAACGTCGACGGCTATGCGAAAGGACTCACCGGCATCGAGTTCCAGAAGATGGTCGGGCTCAAGCAACTTGCCGTCAATGCTGACTATTCGTTCCTCCAGGGCACCTTTGTCGACCTCTCGTCCAGCGCGACCGCAGTTGCGACCCGTGGCCTCAAGAATGCGATCACGACCAACACGGTTGCGGCTGGCGGGCTCAAGCTTTCCAAGAACATGATCGAGGAGCTTATTCGCGAGATGGTCGCATCCGGGGCGCTTTGGGGTAATATGGCCCTTCTCGGCAACGTCTTCAGCCTCCAGACCCTCGACGACATCTATGGCTTCGCGCCCATGTCACGCACCGAGGGTGGAACCAACGTCACCCGGTTTTTTTCCGCAGGCGGACCCGCTGCCGGAATCCCGGCTCTGTTCGATCCTCAGATGCCGACCGACGAGGTATATCTCGTGGACCTCGCCCTCTGCGCTCCCGTGTTTCTCCCCGTTCCTCCCAGCATGGATGAGGCGAACGAGACGGCATCTTATTCGGCCAATGGGCTCGATGTGGCCTACTACCAGAAGGGCATCGTTGCGGCCAAGAAGGGTGGCTTCCTCTACCTTCAGATCGGCCTCGATTACGGAGCCGAGGAAATGCACGGCAGCATCACCGGCCTCGCGACCTCGGCGTAAGGAGAACAGAAATGGCAAAGAAGTTTGAAAGTTCGTCCGCCATATCGAAGGGATTGGGCAACGCCCTTGAAATCATCGCAGAAATGGGCTCCCTTCCGCCTATTATGGGTACTTGGTTTTTCGTCGATTCGGGAAACGGATCAGATAGCGCGGACGGTAGGACTATGGATACCGCCCTTGCTACTCTTGAGGCAGCGTATGACAAATGCACCTCGGGGGCCGGGGACGGTATCGCGTATTTCAGCCCCGCCGATGCAGACGGTTCCAATTCCCTTTCCATGACCCATACCCTTACCTGGGCCAAGTGGGGCATTACTCTGTACGGCATGAATCCCGGATGCGGCTACATGAGCCGCAACCGGATCACTACCACGACCGTCACCACGACCGCGACCTTGACCGTCCCGACCGCCGGCCTCACGATCACCCGCGCCGCCGATTCGTTCATTACCGACGGATGGGTAATTGGAATGCAGGGTATTTGCGCCGGAGCCCATACGGATACTTTCACGGTTACGGCTGTCGCGGCTCTGACCCTGACCATTTCCGTAGCGATTACGGCGTCGGCGGGTGGGATTACTTCAATCACCTCCTATATCCCGACCATGATCGACATGACCGGCTCAAACAACTGTTTCAAGAACATGTACATCGCCAACGAGGGCACGCAGGCGCTTTCCCTTGTGGCCGTCACTGTCCACGCGAACCGCAACAAGTTCGAGAATTGCCACTTCCGCGCGGCCTTCACCGCGAATACGCTTTCCGTCGCAACGGGAGCGCCGGTCACCATCGATACGGCTTCGGAAACCGAGTTCAAGCATTGCTGGTTTGGCGACAACAATGCTGTGAGGACTGCGGCCCAGGGCAACGTTCTAATGACAGGCGTACAGGGGCAGAACTTCTTTGAGGATTGCTTCTTCCTCCAGGATAGCGCGACCTCGGATTGTGCGGCGGTTAGGGTAGCTGCGGCTGACACTATCGGCGGACAGATTTTCTTCCGCCGATGCTCTTTCCAGAATTGGCGCGTAAACAAAGGCGCGATCCTTTCCACGTCTGCAATCTACATCGTCGGCGCTGCATCGAATAACAAGGGCATACTGATCGATTCTTGCGCCATGTATGGATGGACCTCGTGGTGTAACGTTGCCGGAACTGCCTTCATTGCCAATTCCGACGCCACGGCTGCCGGAGCTGGCGGAATCGCCACGTCAAGCTAGGGGGAGGGGTGAAATTCTATGGCGCAGGCGTACTCCGGTATCCGGGCTCATCGCGGACGGTACACGATTTCGAGGACGGGTCTTTTGAAACCCTGAACCCCGAGATCATCCGTCACGCCCTGGCCATGGGGTACGCCACCGAGCCGCCTAGGCCTGTCAAAGCATCGACTGCGCCCATGGCAACCGAGCCGGATATCGAAAAGCCCGACATCGAGTCGGAGTCGCAGGAAGTCGAGGGCGACGAGTCCGGAACCTCAATTCCGGAAGCGGAGCCCGGAATTGAAGCAGCGGACGAAGGAGACGAGCCTACTAGGGCCTCAGAGTGCTCCACCCCGAAAGCGGAGCCCGAGAAGCGCCGACCCGGACGGCCACGCAAAGAGGCGAACAAATGAGCATTCCAAGACTGACCCAGCTTGCTGAAAAATGGGACCTCGAAAACGTCGAGTCGCGGGAACTCGTCTATGCATTGGCCGGGGATTTGGACGAAAGCCTGAGCGCAATCCTCGTAGAGCTCAAGAAGCTCAACCTACAGGCCGTCGCCCTTGGAGGCGATGAAATAGACGACGAAGATGTCGTCGAGGAGTAGAACATGAACATAAAAGGTCTTGTCGGACAGCTTTTTCGCAATGACAGCGAGGACGCTCCGCTCTCCCTGGACTCGAACGGATCGCTCAAGGTCGCGCAGATGGGCGGCAAATACGCCGAACTCGCTCGGCGCGGTTTTCTTTTCAACTACACGGTGAAAACCGGAGCCGCGCTTCTGCTTTCGGCCACTACGGGAAATTGCCCGACTATCTGGAACCCGGCAGGTTCTGGAAAGGTCCTGTATATCGCCAAGCTCATGGTCAACTTCCTTTCGGGGACGACCACGGTTTCCTCGCTTCAATGGATGATCACGAAAAACGCCGGGTCCGCCCTCGGGACCGCTGCGCCGATCGTTACCTTCACCGAACAGGTTCCCGATCCGGCGATCTATGGCGCTCCGTTTGCGTCCTCCATGAAGTTCGCTCCGGCTGTCTGTACCTTCACCGCGGCCCCCGCGTTCCTCGCTTCCACCGGTATCAATCTCGGTGCCGTGGCCCCGTCCGCAGGTTCTGGTAATTATGATGTCGATTATGACGGCGCTATCGCCATCATGCCCGGCAACGCGATTTCCCTGTGCGCTTCCGTGACTACCACGACCGCTCTGTTCTTCTCCACCATAATGGGATACGAGCTTCCGCTTGTAGACGGCAAGTAATTTTTGCGGGTGGGTTGGGGGTCCTCCTCCTTCCTCTGGCTTGCCCGCTTTTTTTGGTGGTAATATGGGTGTAATGACTGATATCCTTAAATTACTCACCCATATCAGCGAAAAGAATACTGACGCTTTTGTGACTATCGATTGGATTCATCATCTTACCCATACCGGAAAAATGCACCGGGTGGCTCATGAATATACTGGTGTTTCCGCCAGCACCGGGTGTAATTTTATGATTGATATCCCTCCGGGGAAAACGTTGCATTGGAATGCTTCGTATTATTCAAAGTTTGGGGGAATACTTGAAGCTACCTATGCACCAACTGTTACAGATGTTGGTACTGAAATATCGCCGAGAAACAATCGGACTGCGTTGCCAAGCACGATTGAATCAAAGTTTTATCATACCTCAACGGCAATTGCCGGAAGCGGAGATGTTTATCCAATAGGCATTCCCGGAGGTACAGCGGTAGCCGGTAATGGGTCAAGCGGAGGAACTGAGCAACGAAGCGAGCTTGATTTGAAGCCGGGAAGATGGCTTGTTATTATAAAACCATATGCCGATTCCGCCATTGTGATTATAAATGCGACTGTGTATGAGGAGGAAGAATCATGGTAACTCTTGCAAACGTAAAAGCATTCCTCCGAATCACCGATACTGACGCGACTCGCGACGCGCTGATATCGCTCCTTATCCCCATTGTCTACGCGGACATCGTGGAGGAGTGCAATAACAAGTTCATCGCGACTGACTATGACATTTCCTCCGACGACATCTATTTTGATGTCACCGGATCGACCTATAAAATCTTGCTTGACGCAGGCGGGTTTACCGCAATGGCCTATCCTACGGGCGGGAATATCATCGTATCGGGGTCGCGTTTGAATGATGGCATTTTCACAATTTCCGCGCAGGCCGACACCTACCTGACGACGACGGAAGCGATAGTCGATGAACTACAGTCAACCGATGGCTATACCGTGCGAGTTGACCTTTGTAACTTCCCTAAGCCCTTGGAGCTTATCGCCTCTCGCATGGTCGGATATCAGCTTTCCAATTCAAACAGCGCGGGCATAACTTCAATGAGCCTCGGCAACTATTCCGAAACGCGCTCGGGTACTTCAATGTCTCGCGGGGGCTATCCCGACGAGCTCCTAAACTCGCTTCGGCCCTGGAAGAATCATCGTGTGGGCCGTGGGACTATCCAATGGCACATGAACGAAAACCGCACCTATTGGCCTGTCGCTGCAACTAGCGCGGAGGGTGGGGATATAACGTATACGGGAAATAATTAGGGGGAACAAATGGAACTGCAAAAAGGGCTAGTAGTACAACTAAAAAGCGGAGGTCCCTATATGACAATAGGGTCAATATCGGTACAGGATGGATGCAGCGCCATAATCACTTGCGGATGGTTCGATGAAACAGGACTTTTGCAAAATGGTAAGTTTGACCCTATTATGCTAACCCTAGCAAATGGGAAGATGAAATAATGGGCATTGAGCGCTTCTACACGCAGTCAATCGCGGTCTATTCCTTCGCGGCTAGCACGACATGGCCGTATGACAATACGTGGAGCGCTATCACGGGCTCGCCCTTCAAAGGCTCGGGCTTGCATGAGCTTTCCGGGGATCGGGCCAGGATGGGCGGGGCGACCGAGGCGCGAGGCGATGGCTATTTCTGCCTCCCTTCCTCCGTTGCCATTACGCGAGCGATGAAAATCAAATGGGATAGCCGAACATTCGAAATCGTGAACATCAAGGAATTGAACGAACTCTCGGGCCATCATCAAGAAGTATACGTCAAGGAATCTCCCGAGGCGGTGCTATGAGAGAGTGTATCGCTACAGCCGCAAGACAAATACCTATTATTGGTATTTGCGAAGTGACTACTTTTGGAGATAGATATCCTCAGGGTGTTAGCCAAGATGGGACGTGGTATGAAGACAAAGGCAATGGATGGGAGCCTAAGCCAAAGACTGATTTACAACTCGCTACCGAGGAACTAGACGCATATCTTGCGGGGCCGAAATGATTGGCGTAACGATTACCCCTTCCCACATAGACTACTCGAAAATACTTTCCGATAAGACCGAGCATGATTTAGTCATGGGCGATTGCATTATCATTCTTGCAGCCGCAAAAGAAAACACAATTCGCGATACCGGGGAACTGGTAAATAGTGAAATGTGGGCAATGTCGGATGGGGAAGGCGGATTCAATGACGGATCGGGTCGCGATCCGGCTCCTACGGATGCGAGGCTTAGGAAGCCAAATCAAAAAAATGTAGGATATGTAGGGTCAAACAGCGATCATGCGGGGCCTGTTGAATATGGGATAAAAGACAAGCCGAACTATCCAAGACAGCCCTATCTTAGGCCCGCCTTAGATGGGACCAAGAAAGAGCGAGAAGCTAGGCATGGGGGAATTATCAAAACAAGCATTGACAATGCCTATACCAAGGCAGGGATCAAGTAATGGCTAGCACCTCCATCGAGCAAGCGCTTGACGTAAAGCTCCGGGCCAAT
>Ga0316626_10000621_pt1 | contig 14263 bp, 10 predicted proteins | sample OWC_Aug_T1_C1_D5_FD_207656 | JGI IMG/M metagenome (GOLD analysis project Ga0316626, IMG submission 207656) | Wetland soil microbial communities from Old Woman Creek delta, Ohio, United States - OWC_Aug_T1_C1_D5_A | ecosystem: Environmental > Terrestrial > Soil > Wetlands | place: USA: Ohio...
TGTTATTTGCTCTTCGCCGGTGGGAAGCGTTCTTGCGGGCGACGGCAGCGCGGGCGGTCGTACTTGATCAACCGTACTTCATGGATTTCGAACTGACGCCTGAGCAACAGCGGTTGCAGGGGGAGGTCTACGAGTATCTGGAGCAGCTCGTGACCCCCGAGCTGCTCGCGGAGCTGCGGGTGAAACCGGAGGGCGGCGGCCCTGAGGACGCGCCGGAGTATACCAAGTGCATCCGGCGCCTCGGCGATGACGGGTGGTTGGGGATCGGCTGGCCCAAGGAGTACGGCGGTCAGGGCCGTGGCGCGATCGAGCAGTACCTCTTCTTCGATGCGGTCTCTGGCTACCACGCCCTGCCCATTCCGATGCTGGCGCTGAACACCGTGGGGCCGACGATCATGCAGGTGGGCACGGCGGAGCAAAAGGAGCGCTTCCTGCCGCCGATCCTGAAGGGACGGCTGAGCATCGGCATCGGCTACACGGAGCCCGGCGCCGGGAGCGATCTGGCGTCCCTCCAGACGCGGGCCGTGCGGGACGGGGACGACTACATCATCACCGGTCAGAAGATCTTCACCACGCTGGCGGACTTCTGCGACTACATCTGGCTCGCGGCCAGAACGGATGCGACTGTGAAGAAGCACAAGGGCATCTCGATCTTCATGGTCGACACCAAGAGCCCTGGCTTCACATTCGACCCGATCCACATCATGGGTGGATTCAAATCGAACGTCACGTACTACGACGATGTCCGGGTGCCGAAGGATTGCCTCATCGGCGAGGAGAACGCGGGCTGGTACTACATCAACACGCAGCTGGCGATGGAGCGGATCACCCTGGTGCCGCACTCGCGAGCCGGGCGCCTGGTCGACGAGATGGTGCGATGGGTCAAGCAGACGACGCTCGACGGGGCGCCGCTGGCCGACGTACCGTGGGTGCGGACGCGACTGGCCGAGATGGCGCGGGACACCGAGGTGCTCAAGCTGATGAACTATCGCGTCGCCTGGCAGATCGCGCAGGGCGTCGTGCCATTCGCGGAGGCGTCGATGGTCAAGATCTTCGGGTCCGAGCTGTTCCAGCGCATTCACGGCTTGAGCCTGCAGATCATGGGGCTGCGCGGGCAGCTGGAGCCGGGAAGCGAACTCGCCCCGATCGAGGGGAAGATCGAGCGTGAGTATCTCGCCAAGATGTTGCTCACGTTTGGAGGCGGGGCGAACGAGGTGCTGCGCGACGTGGTGGCCATCATGGGTCTCGGCATGCCGCGGTCGCGCTAGCAGCAAGTAGGAGGTCAACGATGGGGTTCAATCGATCCGAGGCGGCCAAGCTCGTGGGGAAGCAATCCGGCGCGATCAAAGCGCTGGACAAGGTGAGCAAGTCCGACATCCGGCACTGGTGCGAGGTCCTCGGCGACCCCGATCCCGAGTACAGCGAAAAGATCAAGCAGGGGAAGAAGACCGCACCGCCCACGATGACGATGGTGTGGGCCATGCCCGCCCTGTGGCCGCCGGGAGAAGCGGCGGAGCCGCACGAGAAGCTGCTGCGGTTGCTCGACGAGGCGGGATACTCGGGTTCCGCTGGCATCGCCCTCGAGCAGGAGTTCCTCCGTCCGGTGCGCCTCGGTGATCGCCTGAGCTACAAGGTGAAGGTGGCCGGGCTCTCGAAAGGCGAGCAGGCGACGCGGATGGGACGAGGGTACGTGGTCGACCTCCACTACACGTTTTTCGACGGCAAGCGTCAGGCGGTGAGCACGCAGAAGTACAAGGTCCTGAAGTTCCAGAAGATGGAGCTGCCGAGCTGAGGCAGCGGGCTTGAAGGAGGTGCATCCGGCATGGGGAAGGTCAAACGAGCCAAGATCCAGCCGTTCTCGTCGCCGGCCGAGGTGGCATTCGACTACTCGCGCATCGAGCGCTTCGTTGGCGCCAGCTCGGAGTGGCACGACGGACACGACGAGGTGAGCGAGTCCGACATTCGCCACTGGTGCGAGGTGATGCAGGACGCCAACCCGCTCTACACCGACGAGAAGTACGCCAAGAAGAGCAGGTACAAAGGGCTCATCGCGCCGCCGGTGATGGTGCAGACCTGGTCGCTCGATCCGAGAAAGGAGGCGCTGGGCCGGTTCGTCCACAACGACCCGCCCTTCAAGGAGGATCCGCACAACCAGCTCTTCGGCATCATCGACGCGATGGGATACCACGGTGTGGTCGCCACGGCGCAGTCGCAGGAGTATCTGCGGCCGGTGCGGCCGGGCGACATGATCCGGGGCCGCATCACGGTGGGGCATGTGTCGAAGTACGACCACTACACGCGCATGGGCGTGGGGCGGTACGTCGATCTGATCTACACCTTCGCCAATCAACGCGGCGAGGAAGTCTGTGTGGCCACGTTCCGGGTGCTGAAATACCGGCCCCCCTTGGACACCCGGCGGTCGTACAAGGGCTGAGAGAAGGAGACACTCATGGGCGATGTGAAAAAGCTGTACTGGGACGACGTGACGGTGGGGCAGGAACTGCCCGAGCAGGCGCGGACCGTCGACGCGACGCTGATCATTTCCGGGGCGATCTGGGCCTCGCACGATTTCATGCCCGTGCACCACGACCCGAAATTTGCCCAGGAGAAGGGCGCCCCGAACATCTTCATGAACATCCTGACGACGAACGGGCTGGTGGGCACGTATCTCGGCAACTGGACGGGGCCGGAAGGCGAGCTGAAGAAGCTCAGCATCAGCCTGGCCGTGCCGAACTTCGCCGGCGACGAGATGCGCATGAACGGCAAGGTCACCAAGAAGTACAAGGAAGGCAAACAGCACCTCGTCGAGGTGACCGTCGTTGGCGAGAACCGGATGGGCCCGCACGTGACGGGCGCGGCCGTCATCGCCCTGCCGACGAAGAAGTAGGCGGGCGCCGTTGCCGCCAAACGTTCGGAGACCATCATGAGCCTGAAGGACAAAGCCTGTATCGTGGGGATCGGGTCGACCGAGTTCACCCGGAATGCCGGCCGCAGCGAGATTCACCTGGCGGTGGACGCGGCGATGGCCGCATGTGAAGACGCCGGGCTCGCGCCGGAGCAGATCGATGGGTGCGTGCGGTTCGGGACGGCGGGAGCGATCGCGGTCGAGTTCGCCACCGAGTCGGACGTCGCGCGCTGCCTCGGCATTCCCAACCTGCGCTACTTCGTCGAAGCGCCCTGGGGCGGCGGCGCCTGCTGCGCCACCGTCATGCATGCGGCGGCGGCGGTGGCACTGGGATTGGCGAACTACGTGCTCTGCTTCCGCGCCATTCGCGCCGCCAGCGGCACGGTGCGCTACGGCCGACCGGCGAACATCCCGATCGACTCGCACTGGAGCTGGACCATGCCGTTCGGCTTTCAGAGCCCGACCTCGTGGGTGGCGATGTTCACGCAGCGCTGGATGCACGAGACCGGCGCCACGCGCGAGCAGCTCGGTGCCGTCGCGCTCGTCTGCCGGGAGAATGCCCTGCGCAATCCCCGGTCGATGTTCTACGGGCGGCCGCTGACGATGGAGGAGTACCTCAACTCGTCCACGATGTGCGAGCCCTTCCGCCTGCACGACACCTGTCTGGAGAACGACGGCGCCGTGGCGGTGATCGTCACGACGCCGGAACGGGCGAAGGATTTGAAGCAGACGCCGGCGTACGTCGCGGCCGCCGCCGAGGCGACCGGCTGGGACTCGTACTGCATGACCAGCTTCTATCGACCGGAGATCGGCATCCCGGAAATGGAGGAGACCGGAAAGGATCTCTTCAGGATGGCCGACATGACACCCGGCGACATTCAGGTGGCACAGTTCTACGACGCGTTCACCTCGCTGGTGCCGATGCAGCTCGAGGCCCTGGGATTCGTGAAAAAGGGCGAGGGCGGACCGTTCTGCGAGGGCGGCGACCGCATTCGCCCCACGGGCAAGCTGCCGATCAACACGTCCGGCGGCATGCTCTCGGAGGCCTACATTCACGGCATGAACATGATCTCGGAGGGCGTGCGGCAGATTCGCGGCACGTCGACGACGCAGATCAAGGGCGCCGAGCGGGTCCTGGTGACCGGCGGCCTGGGCGTCCCGACCAGTGCGCTGATCTTGACGAAGGGAAGGTGAGCCCTATGGCCCTGCAACTCAACAAGCGATACGTGAAGTACTACTTCGAGCCCGTCGCGGAATCGTTCGAAGAAGGATTCTGGGAACACATCAAGCGCCGGGAGCTGGTCTTCCAGCGCTGCGGCCAGTGCCGCGAGTGGCTGCATCCGCCGCGGCCGATGTGTCACAAGTGCAAGAGCGAGGACCTGCGCTGGGAGAAGTCCACGGGCAAGGGAAAGGTCTACAGCTGGGTGGTGTTCACGCGCGAGGTCAACCCGCTCTACGTCGTGCCCTTCGAGGTCGTGCTCGTGGAGATGGACGACGAGAAGCCGGTGCGCATGGTGGCGAACATGCTCGACACCAAGCCGGAGGAGATCTCCTTCGGCATGCCGGTCGAGGTGGACTTCTTCGACGTGACCGCGGAGCAGACGATCCCGATTTTCAAGAAGCGCACATCGTGACGGTCTCTCGCTGTGACGAATCCGAAGAAACTCCTCACCACAGAGGCACGGAGGCACAGAGAAACTCCTGAGGGGAAGCTCGTGCCGATGTCCGTTCGTCCAGCTTCATCTATGTGGGGTACCGCGCGGGATGCTTCAAGCGGGGTTTTCTCGCTGCTTTTCTCTGTGATCTCTGTGCCTCTGTGGTTTGTGTTCCGCTTTCAACCATGAACTTCGACCTCGACGAACCGCAGCGGATGCTGCAAGCGACGACGCGGGAGTTCCTGCATGCCAAGTGCGACAAGTCGGTCGTCCGCCAGCTCGAGGCGAGTGAGACGGGACACTCGCCGGAGCTGTGGAAGACGATGGCGGAGCTGGGCTGGCTCGGCATCCTGATCCCTGAGCGGTACGGCGGTCTCGGGCTCGGCTTGCTCGAGATGGCGATCGTGTTCGAGGAGATCGGACGGGCCGCCTTCGACAGCCCGCTGTTCGCGACGGTCATGGGGTCGCTGGCAATCGTTGAAGGCGGCACCGAGGCGCAGAAGCGCGAGTTGCTGCCGAAGATCGCGGCGGGCGAGCGAATCGTGACCGTTGCCTGGGCCGAGCGCGACGTGTCGAACGACTTCCGGTTCGTCTCCGTCGCGGCCCGCCCTGCCGATGACGGTTACGTGGTTCAGGGCACGAAGCTGTTCGTGCCCTACGCCACGGTCGCGGACGACATTCTGGTGGTGGCGAGGACGGCCGGCAAGGCAGGGAACAAGACCGGACTCACGCTGTTCACGGTCAGCGGCGCGGCCCCAGGAATGCGCTGCAGTCCACTGGCGACGATCGCGCCGGACAAGCAGTACCGGATCGACTTCGACGAGGTGCGCGTCTCATCCGACCGGATCGTCGGGCAGCGGGAGAAGGCATTCCCCCTGCTCCAGGTGGTGGCAGAGCAGGCCATGGCCCTCCAATGCGCCGAGATGGTTGGTGGTGCCCAGCACGAGCTGGAGGTCACCGCCGCTTACACCAAAGAACGGGTGCAGTTCGATCGCCCCATCGGGACGTTCCAGGCAGTGCAGCACCGCCTGGCCGACATGTTCACCGATGTGCAGGGCGCCCGCTGGACGTCGTATCAGGTGATCACACGGCTGGGCCGGGGCATCCCCGCCGTCAAAGAACTCGCGATCGCGAAGGCCTTCACCAGCGAGGCCTGTCAGCGGGTGGCGTTCAGCGCCCAGCAGCTACACGGTGGCGCCGGCGTCGACATGGGGAACGATCTGCATTTCTACTACCGGAGAGCGAAAGCGCTCGAGCTGAGATTCGGCGCCAGCCCGATTCACCTGAAAGCTCTGGAAAGCCACATCGGGCTGTAGCAGCCCGTCGAAAAAGGCGTTCCACTCACCCTTCGAGTGCCTCAGCGCAGGCGGTGCCCGCAACCCAATGAAGAAAACCTATGACCACGGATTACACGGATTACACTGATGACTGATGGATTCGAAAGAAGTTTCTTCATTCCCCTCGGATCCGTGCTATCCGTGGTTTCTCGTGATCAAGGTGCAGAATCTTCGCGCCAAGCAGAGACTCACTCCTCGACCTTGAACTCCCACTTGCAGCAGATGCCGTCCTTGTCCTTGCGCGGCGGGACCTGCAGCGCCGTGGCCTTCATCTTCGGGTTGGTGAGCTTGCAGAACTGCGTGAACGCCCGATCCTCGACGCCGCCCGGTCCGCACAGGCACTGGATGTCCTTCTCGGTTCCCGTCACTTCGAAATAGAAGAGGGTCGGGCAGCGGGTGAACGTGAGGAGGACGTTGTTCCGGTCCTTGATGTCGTAGTCGAACTCGTAGAACTGCCCGCCGGAGCCGTCGGGAGCGACCTGAAAGATCTTCAGCAGCGACAGGACGTCGTCTCCCTCGATGTTCATCGCCTCCTTGAGGATCGGGAGATAGAACTTCTTGAGCAGGCGCTCGTAGACGTTGGAGTCCAGACCGAAGGCCTCTTCGACGCTCATGCGCTTGCGGTTCTCGGTGTTCCACATGCCCATGAGCCCGACGAAGATCGTGCGATACGCCTTGATGAGTCGGACGAGCGCCTCCTTGGAGAAATCCTCGAACTTGAGGTCGGGTTTGTACGGAATACTGTAGTCGTTGAGCTCCTCCGCCATGAGTGCCTCCTTGGTGATCGCGCCGGAATGCCCAGCATGGTAGACATATCCCGTTTCTTCGTTGTCTGACAATCGCAAACGCGCCGATCACGCGAGCCGGTGGCCGCAGGGCGTGTGAAACAGGAGACACGGATGGATGCTCCAAAGAAGCCGCAGGATCCGCTGCCGACGAGTTCCCGGCGTTTCGTTGGGCGCTCGGTCGAACGCGTGGAGGACCGTTCGCTGGTGACCGGGCACACGGAGTTCATCGACAACGTGCGCCTGCCGGACATGCTGCACTGCGCGATCCTACGCAGCCCGTACGCCCACGCGCGCGTCAAGCGCGTCGACGCGAGCGCGGCCGCGCAGTTGCCGGGCGTGGTTGCCGTGATCACCGGTGAGGACGCCCTCCGCTGGAGCTTTCCGACCTCCACCGTTCCCGAGGGATGGGGCACCCACTGCCTGGCGACGGACAAGGTGCGCTACGTCGGCGAGCCGGTCGCGGCCGTCGCGGCAACCAGCCGGTACATCGCCGAGGATGCCGTGGAGCTCATTGCGGCGGAGTACGATCCGCTGCCAGCGGTGGTCGACGGGCTGCAGGCGATCCAACCCGACAGCCCGCGGCTGTTCGAGCAGCATGCCAACAACATCATGTTCCAGAAGCTCTTCACCTGGGGGGAGGTGGAGCAGGCGTTTCGCGCCGCCGACCATGTCTTCACCGAGAAGTTCCGCTGGCATCGCGTCGGCGCCAACCCGATGGAGACCTTCGGGGTGATCACCGAGTGGGACACGGTGGAGCACAGCGTGACGTGTCGTGGCACGTTCCAGTCGCCGTCGCTCATCGCCATGGGGCGAGCCGCGGTGCTCGGGTTGCCGCTGAACAAGGTGCGCCTGATCAGCCATCCGCGCGGCGGCAGCTTCGGCGGCAAGATGGGGTTCCGCGGCACCGACATCAGCGCGCTGCTCTCCCGCAAAGCCGGCGGGCGCCCGGTGAAGTGGATCGAGGACCGGATGGAGTACCTGACCAGCGGCAGTGGCCAGGCGTGGGACCGATTCTACGAGGCGTCGATCGCGGTGAAGAAGGATGGAACGATCAGCGGTTTCAAGGTCAAGCTGGTGGAGGACCTCGGCGCCACCGGAGAGGGCTTCTCGTCGCTCGGTGCGGTGAAGCCGCTGACGTGCTTCACCGGCTGTTACACCATTCCTGCCGCCGGTTACGACCTCACGCTCGTGGCCACCAACAAGGTGCCGACCACGGCGTACCGGGGGATGGGTCCGCCACCGCACAACTTCGTACTGGAGCAGCTCATCGACATCGCCGCCCAGGGCATCGGCCTGGATCCGGCCGAGATGCGGCGCAAGAACTTCATTCCTCCCGATCGCTTTCCTTACACGATTCCGAGCGGGAACGAGTATGACAGCGGCAACTACGAGGCGGCGCTCGACACCGTGCTGGAAATGGCCGGGTACCAGGCGCTTCGCGAGGAACAGGCCAACGCCCGCCGGCAGGGGCGCTGCTTCGGCATCAGCGTGGTGAGCACCATCGAGCCGGGCGTGTTCGACTGGAACGCCTACGCCGGCGTGGGAATGCCGGGCATCGGCGTGCCCGAAGGGGTCACCGTGAGCATCGACCTGATCGGCAACGTCGTGGTCCGGGTGGGGTTCACTCCCGAGGGGCAGGGACAGTTCACGCTCGCGACGCAGCTCGCCGCGGACTACTTCGGCGTCGAGCTGAAAGATGTGCGCATCGTCTATCAGGATACGCTTTCGGCGCCACCCCATTTCGGCCCGGGCGGAAGCCGGCTCGGCGTTGCCCTGACCGGCGCGGTCCTGGGCGCGTGCGACCAGGTGAAAGAGAAGCTGATCAAAGCGGCCGCCCACCTGATGCAGGCGCCGGCGGACGCCGTCGAGCTGATGGACGGGAAGCTCCGCGTGCGCGGCGTGCCGGGAGCGGAGATGCCGCTGGCCCAGGTGGCGGCCGTCATGCGCACGCGAGCCGATCTGCTGCCGGCCGGGGTCGAACAGAGTCCCGAGGCAACGTACGTGTGGACCGCGCCGGGCCGGACGCCGATCGACGAGCAAGGGCGGGCCAAGAGCTACCTCACCGCGGCCAACGCGTGTCACGTCGCCGCCGTGGAGATCGATCCCGAGACCGGCAAAGTCCAGATCCGGAAGTACTGCATCGCGGACGACTGCGGCACCCGGCTCAACCCGGCGACGGTCGAAGGCATGATCGACGGCGGAGTGGCCCAGGGCGTCGGCGCCGCACTCCTCGAGGAGTACGTGTACAACGAGGAGGCGCAGCCGCTCACCTCGACGTTCATGGACTACCTGCTGCCCACCGTCTTCGAGGCGCCGGTGACCGAGAAGAAGGCGCTGGTGACTCCATCGCCCTTCACCGCGCTGGGAGCGAAAGGCACTGGGGAAGGGGCCATCCACACGACACCGGCCGCGATCCTCTGCGCGATCAACGACGCGCTGGCGCCGCTCGGGGTGCGCGTAACGGAGGCGCCGGCCAGCCCGAATCGTCTCTGGAAGTTGATTCGCGACGCGCCGCGATGACGCCGTTCCTCTTCCTCCTTCGGTCGCTATGCGAGCGCGGCTGTGGTTGCGCACGTTGTACCCGGCGAAGGAGGCCTGACATGGGGTACCAACTCTTCACGAAAGTCGCGTTGAAGGTCGATGTGCCACGCCATAGACTCCGGAAGGGTGACGTCGCGACCATCGTGGAGGCACTTTCTGGACCTGGTAGCGAGACTTCTGCACCCGTCGGAAGACCATGAACCGCGTGGATCTGTCGAACGCGAACGCGCGCGTGCTCGGGAAGATTCTCCGGCAACAGGCCGAGAGCATCCCCGATGCGACCTACCTGATGGCGGGAGAGCGGCGGTACAGCTTCGGGCGGGTCAACGAGATCGCGAACGCCTACGCGGCGGGGCTCCGCGGCCTGGGGGTTCAACCCGGCGACACCGTGGCCCTGCTCATGGCCGGCTCGCCCGAGCTGATCTTCACGACGCTCGGCGTCAACAAGCTCGGGGCGGTCTGGGTCCCGACCAACACGGACTATCGGAAAGAGTGGCTGCGCGGCGCGCTGCGGGACAGCCGCGCGCAGGTTCTCGTGGTCGATGCGGCGCTGTTGCCGCGCCTCGCGGAGATCGGGCCGCCGCTGCCCTGCGGACGCATCGTGTTCAACGGGAAGGCCGACGTCGAGATCGAGGGCGTTCCTATGGTCGCCCTCGGCGAGTTCGCCCAGATCCGGGCAGGCGAGCCCGACGTCGATGTGTCGCACAGCGATACGGCGGCGGTGCTGTGGACCTCGGGGACCACCGGTCGCCCGAAGGGCGTCATGCAGAGCCACAGCGCGTGGATTCGCGGTTCCGAGAGCAGCATCCGCAGCTTCCGCATCCGCGAGGGCGACTTGCTGTACAACTGCCTGCCGATGTACAACTCGGCGGCGTGGATCTCGACGGTCTATCCGGCGCTGGTCGCGGGCCTTCCGTTCGGGCTCGACGATCACTTCTCGGTGAGCACCTTCTGGGACCGTGTGCGCTTCTACGGCGCCACCCATATGTTCACGCTCGGGGCCATGCACATTTTCCTCTGGCAGGCGCCGCCGCGGCCGGACGACCGGGACAACCGGGTGCGGGTGGCCTCGCTGATCCCCATGCCGGACCGGCTCATGGGACCATTCAAGGATCGGTTCGGGATCGAGGTGATCGTTCAGGGTTACGGGCAGAGCGAGGCCTTCACCGTGCTGTTGCGGATCGACGATGGGACGCGCACCTGGAAGCCGAACTCCGCCGGGGTGCCTCCGCCCGGCATGGAGGTTCGCCTCCTCGACGACGATGACGTCGAGGTGCCGGTGGGCGAGGTCGGCGAGTTCTGCGTGCGGCCCGCCGACCCCTACGTGATCTTCAACGGATACTTCAACGATCCGGAAGCCACGGCCGCGGCGTTTCGAAACCTCTGGTACCACACCGGCGATCTCGGCCGGCGCGACGAGGACGGCGAGTTCTCCTTCTTCGATCGCAAGGCCGACTACATCCGCTACAAGGGGCGCAACGTCTCCTCCTTCGCCGTGGAGGCCGCCGTCAACGCCCACCCGGCCGTCGCGCATTCGGCCGCGTACGGTATCAAATCGGCGGAGCTCGACATGGAGGCCGAGATCAAGGTCGACGTCGTCCTCAATCCGGGCGCGCAGCTGCGTCCCGAGGAACTCGCGACGTTCGTGAACGAGACGGCGCCCTACTTCTTCGTGCCGCGCTACGTCGAGTTCGTTGACCAGCTGCCGCAGACACCAACCGGGCGGGTGCGGAAGTTCGCGCTCCGCGAGCGCGGGGTCACCGACCGGACCTGGGATCGGGAATCAGCCGGCTTCGTCGTCAAGCGCTGATCGGTCACGAAGACGGGAAGAAGACCGGGATTTCTTCCTGAGCGGACGGGACGCATCGCGGACTCCGAAGTGCAAGCGGCGTGCGGCAGGCGACTGAACAGCGCCCCCGCCGTCACGAGAGCTCGGGCGCCTGCAGAGGACGCAGGTGCCGCTTAAGTCGGCATTGCTGGCGAGATCGCCCGCCGCGCCCACGATGCCTGACGGCAATCCGTTGTTGCCAACGTTTGGCTCGACGGGGCGGTCTTGGTTGAGAATAGCGTTCTCGGCTTTCCCTGATTCGGGTAGTCGCTGCGACCCGCCGCCATGATGACGTCCGAGCGGGCCTGCCGGGCCTCTACGTTCGTCGCATCGGCCGGCTCGGGGTTGTTTGTTCTCTTTGGGACCGGGAAACGAGGCGACTCGGCGAGGAAACAAACGCGCATCCCCGCGTCTGCCTTGCATCTTGGTGGGTGGTAGGCGAAAATTTGTCCGCCGTGCCGAACAACGCCTCACAAACGTCGGCGGAGCGGGCTCTTGAAGCAGAGTACGATTTCGTCCCCGCCGTGCTCGACGCGATTGGCTCGCCGGTAGGAATCGCGGACCGCTCCGGGCGCATGGTCCGCTGCAACCGCGCCTTTGAGCGCTTGGCCGGGTATCGCTTCGAAGAGGTTCGCGGTCGTCTGTTCTGGGAGATCTTTCTCCCCGCCGAGGACGCGGAATTCGCGAAAGACTTCTTCGCGAAGCTGCCACGGGACGGGTCACCAGCCAACATCGACGCCACGTGGGTCACCCGCAGTGGCGAGCGGCGCCTGATCGAATGGGCGATCACCGTCGTCGCGAACGACGGCGAGGTTGCGTACGTCGTCGCCAGCGGCCTCGATGTCACCGAACGCCGGCAGGCGGAGGCGGCGCTGCGCCAGAGCGAGGAGCGCTTCGCCCTCGCGGCGGTTGGCAGCGAACAGGGCCTGTACGACGTCAACCGGTGCACTGGCGAGGCGTACTTCTCGCCACGGGCGCTGGAAGTCCTTGGTTTCCCCGACAGCAACGCCGCCGCCGACAGCTTCGACGACTGGCAGGACCGCATCCACCCGGATGACCGCAACCTTTTCAACGCGGACCTGATCGCACATCTTCAAGGACCTTCGGCCCACTATGAGAGCGAATACCGCCTGCGGTGTGATGATGGCGCGTACCGGCACGTGCTCGCCCGTGGACTGTGCTTGCGGGACGCGGAGGGATGGCCGTACCGCTTTGTCGGGTACCTGACCGACGTCACCCAGAGTAGACAAGCTGAGCAGATGCTCCGAACCAGCGCTCTGGTGCTGGAGAACATGGCAGAAGGGGTGAACGTGGTCGACGAGCGAGGCGTGATCGCCTTCACCAACCCGGCGTTCGACGCCATCTTTGGCTACGAGCGCGGTGAACTGATCGGCCAGCCCGTCAACGTCCTCAACCCCGGGCCACCGGAAGAGCGTGAAGGGGTCGCGGCCGAGGTCTTGAAGCGCCTGCGGCGCGAGGGCGCGTATGCGGGAGAGTTCTGCAACCGCAAGAAGGACGGCGCACCGTTCTGGAGCCGGGCGCGCATCAGGGCCTTGGCGCTACCGGGCGCGACGTGTTGGATCTCGCTGCAGGAGGACATCACCGAACAGCGAAAGATCGAGCTGACCCTGCGCGAGTCGGAGGAGAAGTTCCGCGAACTCGTCGAGAACATCAACGAAACGATGTACGTGCTTGACGCGAACGGCATCGCCACCTACGTGAGCCCCGGCGGCGAATTGGTTGATGGCCCGGTGTCGGAGATCGTTGGGCACCCATTCGAAAGCTTTGTCCACCCGGATGATTTGGGAGCGCTCAGGGAGCACTATCGCGCAAACCGGGAGGGCCGTTCGGGGGCCGTGGAACTTCGGTGCGTCATCCAGGCGGGTGCCATCCGCCGGGTGCGCATCTCCAGCCGAGCCATCTTTCGCGACGGGCGCTTCGCCGGCATCCGCGGCATCGCCAGCGATCTCACCAAGCTGAGGCAGGCCGAGGACGAGGCCCGCGCGCGCCAAGCCGAGCTGGCCCACGTGCTACGGGTCAGCACCATGGGTGAGATGGCGTCGGGGCTGGCCCACGAGATCAACCAACCACTGGCGGCCATCGTCAACTATGCGAGAGGCTGTACGCGGCGCCTGCAGTCCGACGGCCAGACATCTCCGAGCTTGTTGACGGCGTTGGAGAAGATTGCCGAAGAGGCTTTGAGAGCAGGCCGGGTCGTCCACGGAGTTCGGAAGCTCGTGCGCAAGGATGCGCCGCGACGTGCGGCGGCCGACCTGAACGATCTGGTCCACGAGGCGGTCCAACTCATGGAACCCGAGGCGCGCACCAGGAATGTCGCCATAAGAGTGAACGCAACGCCAGAGATGCCGACCGTCCGCGTGGATCAGGTCCAGGTCGAACAGGTCATCCTCAATCTTCTCCGCAACGGCATCGAGGCGATGGGCGAGCAGAATGGCCACACCCGCGAGCTGTCGGTCCGGACGTCGATCGCCGGCCGCGAATCGCTGGCCGTATCTGTGAGCGACACCGGCGAGGGGCTCGATCCAGAGATCATCGAAAAGATGTTCGATCCCTTCTTCACCACCAAACCCGACGGTCTCGGAATGGGCTTGGCGATCAGCCGATCGATCATCGAGTCCCACGGCGGCCAGCTGTGGGCCGTTGCCAACGCCGGCCGCGGCGCCACGTTCCATTTCACGCTGCCGCTGCCAGGCGACCGAGCCGGGGACTGAAGGCGCGATCGACCCCAGCTCCGTCCCGGCTTTCAGCCTGGCTTTCAGCCGGGGAGGCAGTTGAGGCCGGGCAGACCCCGGTCAGACAGGCGGCGGGGTGGCTCAACCCACGGGGTGGCTCGCTGCGGCAGGTCGCATGTCAGGTTGTCCGTCAGGCCGGATTGCCACCCGGAGTTTCGACGAAGCGCGCCGCTCAATCGGGTGCGGCTGCGCTGCGGATCTGAAGCGCGTCGGCGCCGGGAGACGGTCGGCAATCTGTCAACCGCCGCGCGAATTCGGCCAAACAGCCGTAATGCTGACGCTGCCGGTCGCGCAGAGGCTGCGCCCGGTGGCGCGCTGCGGGGGAAGAAGCCCTGGCATGCAACCTGCGTCCGCACCGGTCATGCAGATCGCACCCGGCACGCCTGCGGTCGGGGATACCAAGGCGCCATGCGCCTGCGGGCAGCCCGTTGTCGTCGTCGTGAACGATGATTCCGC
>Ga0316626_10000622_pt1 | contig 14259 bp, 13 predicted proteins | sample OWC_Aug_T1_C1_D5_FD_207656 | JGI IMG/M metagenome (GOLD analysis project Ga0316626, IMG submission 207656) | Wetland soil microbial communities from Old Woman Creek delta, Ohio, United States - OWC_Aug_T1_C1_D5_A | ecosystem: Environmental > Terrestrial > Soil > Wetlands | place: USA: Ohio...
ATTGCGGCCTTTGCTGCTTTCTTTTCTTCATCAGTTGCCGTCTCAGGCAGAACAGGCTTCCCCTCCTCTTCAGGGTAAAAACGGACGTTCTCAAGAAGAAGGACTTCACCCGGTTTCAGGGCTGCTGACATTGATACTGCAGAATCTCCGAGGCAATCGTCGGCAAACAGCACTTGCATTCCCAAATATTTCTCCAGTACCGGAAGTACCGGTTTGAGCGAGTATTTCTCCATCCTGCCCTCAGGTCTGCCGAGGTGTGACATCAGAATACATGATCCTCCGTCGCCAATAATTTTCTTAATCGTTAGAAGAGCACCCTTTATCCTTGTATCATCAGTTACCACAAAAGTCTTTTTATCAAGCGGTACATTGAAGTCGACCCTTACAATAGCTTTCCTGCCTTTGAAATTGAAGTCCTGAATCATTTTCATATAAAAGCGGTTTTGGTTATTTGATTATTTATCTTTACAAACCTACTTATTTTTTGGAAATATTTGCTTCGACGGGTTATCATTAAATAGATTAAAACCAACCTGATCGATCTCTTTCATACCCTGTGCCGTAAAAAGGATCATATAGAAGTGTTGCAGATCAAACCGGGAGAAGCCGCTGTTACACACAGGGATGGACAAAACAATTTGGTATATCCCGGTGTTTCTCCATTGCTAAACTTTAACTATTTTTGAAAAAAAAGAAATGGCAAAAATCACACTTAAAGGAAATCCGGTAAACACATCAGGAAATCTTCCGGCAACAGGCAGCATTGCTCCCGGTTTCACACTTGTAAAATCCGATCTGAGCACTTTCTCATCCTCAGAACTATCCGGTAAAAGACTCCTTCTGAATATTTTTCCCAGTCTCGGAACATCAGTCTGTGTAGCAGCGCTCAGAAAGTTCAATCAGCTTGCAGCCGGTATGGCTAATACTGTAGTCCTGGCAATTTCAAAGGATCTTCCGTTCGTACACAGGGATTTCTGTGCAGCGGAAGGTATATACAATGTAATTACGCTCTCCGGATTCCGCGATACTGCCTTTGGCAAAGCTTACGGAGTGGATATTCTCGACGGACTCTTTGCGGGGCTCTATGCCAGGAGCGTTGTTATAATAAATGAAAGTGGTAAGGTAATTTATACGGAGCTCGTACCTGAAATAGGACAGGAACCCGATTATGATGCTGCTCTTAAAGCGCTTAAATAGCCTTCCGCCAATATATGAATTTTGCCCAGATACCCGGCCAGCATGATATCATCGGCAAACTTATCCGTTCCGTAAAGGAGGAACGAGTGAGCCATGCACAGCTGTTTTCAGGTCCCGGGGGCTGCGGAAGCCTTGCTCTTGCACTTGCATATGCCAAATATATAAGCTGTGAAAACCGGACAGGACAGGATTCATGCGGAATCTGCAAATCGTGCCTGAAATATGACAAAATGATACATCCCGACCTCCATTTTGTTTTCCCTGTAATCAGAGACAAGAAAATTTCCGAGCCCGTAAGCGATTCCTATATTGAGCAATGGAGAGAATTCGTCAGGCAGTCACCATATTTTACCCTGAATACCTGGCTCGACTCAATTGAAGTAGGCAATGCCCAGGGACTGATATTTGCTTCAGAAGCTTCAGAGATAATCAAAAAACTGAGCCTTAAGGCTTTTGAATCGGATTTTAAAATTATGATTATCTGGCTGCCGGAGAAGATGCATCTGGCAACGGCCAACAAGCTCCTGAAAATGATTGAGGAGCCGCCTGAAAAGACAATCTTCCTTCTTGTATCTGATGAACCCGACAAGATTATACCGACCATATATTCGAGGTGTCAGCTTATAAAAATTCCGGCTTTCAGCAATACTGACATCAGAGACTATCTTATCAGCAGGTTTAACATCCCGGAAACCAAGGCAGATGATATAGCAAAGGTTACCAGGGGAAACATAATCAGGGCAGTTGAGCTGTGCGAGAATGAAGATTCCTCCCTTCTCAACCTCACCCGGTTCAGAACACTGATGAGATATGCCTGGAAGCGTGACATTATTTCTGCAATAGGCTGGTCGGAAGAGATAGCTGCAGCCGGAAGGGAAACACAGAAAAACTTTATCTCTTTCTCGCTGAGATTACTTCGTGAGAACCTTATGCTATCACTCGACCAGCTTAAGAACGACCTGGTTTTTCTTTCAGGCGACGAAGCTTCCTTTTCAGAAAAGTTCCATCCTTACATTAACCAGAATAACATATATCCGCTTACCGACGAATTTAATCTTGCATATTCACATATAGAAGCAAACGGTAACGCAAAAATAATTTTCCTTGATCTCGCCCTGAAGGTTACCCGCCTGATACGATAATCACTCTCATGCCGATGAGATTAGACATTTATTTCCTATTTTTGCGGGGAAAAATCAAGAAGAACAAGACTACTGGATTATGGCGGAAATTGAAGAAGTGCAGGGACAATGCGGTGATGAGATACGCCTGCCTGATTTATCATATAAACCCGGATGTAACAAACTCGATTCCTTTAACTGGCTCAAGGGCTTACCAAAAATCCCTCAGGATGATGAGATTGTGGAGATCCGTTTTAAGAATACCCGTAAGGGATTTTTCAGGAATGTAAATAATCTCAGACTTGAGATTGGTGATATTGTGGCAGTTGAAGCATCACCCGGACACGATATCGGAAGGGTATCAATGATCGGAAGACTTGTTAAGGAGCAACTCAGGGAACTTAAAACCTATCCTTCGCCCGACGATCTGAAGAAGGTGTATCGCAAGGCAAAACCTGTGGATATCCTGAAGTGGGACGAAGCAAAGAAACTTGAGGTGCCGACAATGTTACGGTCGAGGAAGATAGCAGAGGAGCTCAAACTCAATATGAAGATAGGAGATGTTGAATACCAGGGTGATAAAACAAAAGCTATCTTCTATTACATTGCAGATGAGAGAGTTGATTTCAGACAACTTATCAAGGTGCTTGCCGAAGAGTTTAAAGTACGTATTGAGATGCGCCAGATAGGTGCCAGACAGGAAGCAGGACGGATAGGCGGAATTGGTGCGTGCGGCAGAGAACTGTGTTGTGCTACATATATAACTAATTTCATTTCCGTCACGACCACTCATGCAAAATATCAGGAGTTGTCACTGAATCCCCAGAAGCTTGCCGGCCAGTGCAGCAAGCTGAAATGCTGCCTGAGCTATGAGTTCGACTGCTATGTTGATGCACAGAGATGTTTTCCGCCGAGGGATCTGCCCCTTGAAGCTGCCGACAGTACCGCCTATTTCCAGAAAATGGAAGTTCATAAAGGCATATACTGGTATTCAACCGATCTTCATTCCACCGCCAACCTGATTGCCATCCCTGTGCAGAGGGTCAGGGAAATACAGGCAATGAACAAAAAAGGTATAAAGGTTGACCGACTTCTGGAACCCGATCATTTGTGGCAGACATCTTCTGTATCAGAGGACCTTCTGAAAGACAACAACCTGGAAAGATTTGACGCACCTCCCGCAGAAGGCAAGCATCATAAACATACCCATAAAAGGAAAAAGAGAAGGTTCTATGACAAAAGGAACAAGTAATCTTCTGAATGTTGTTTTTTTTGCATCGCTGATGTTATTGATGTCCTGCAACCGGGATATCATTTATTCCGATTCGATGGTTTTTCCGGGGGAAATCTGGAGGTTGACCGACATCCCGACCTTTTATGTGCCCGTAACCGATACTATTTATAACGCAGATGTTGTCTTTACAATCCGTACAGGATCAGATTATCCATTCCGCAATCTGTACCTTTTTGTTTCTGTATCCTCTCCCGACGGAAAAACTATTTCTGATACACTTCAGTACGATGTTGCTGACGAAAAAGGCATTTGGCACGGAAAAGGATTCGGAGATATACACGAGCTTAACCTTCCCTATAAATCAAATGTATTCTTCCCCCTGAAAGGCACTTATCAGTTCAAGATACGTCATGGTATGCGTACCGGCGATCTCAAGGGTGTTTATGATTTCGGATTAAGACTGGAAAAATCAGAAGGTAAATAACCAAAGTGGGCAAGAATAAACTGGCCAGATGGGAGGAAATGGCTACATTCCCGAATGTCATCCAGCCGGCAGAAGAAATCCGGTTTGGTAAAGATCATCCCCTGAAAGGAAACTGGAAAACTGACATCTTCAGGAACGGGAATCCTGTAAATCTTGAGCTTGCATGCGGTAAGGGAGAATACACCATTGCTCTGGCAGAAAGATATCCTGACAGGAATTATATAGGTGTGGATATCAAGGGTGCCCGGATGTGGAGAGGAGCTAAAACGGCCAGGGAAAGGGATTTGCAAAATGTTGTATTCCTCCGTACGCGAATTGAGTTTATAAGATCATTCTTCGGTGAGGACGAGGTGGATGAAATCTGGATAACCTTCCCGGATCCCCACCCTGGCAGACGAAATTCAAACAAAAGACTTACGAGTCCGTGGTTTCTCAACCTGTACCGGTACTTCCTGAAGAACAATGGTATAATTCACCTGAAAACTGATAATGATGAGCTTTTCAGATACACCTGTTCAATAGTTAAAGGCAATGATCTCGGGATAATTTCGGCGACGGACAACCTGTATGCCGATAATCTGGCTGCTGAGATACTGTCTGTAAGGACATATTATGAAAATATATTCCTGAATGAAGGATCTACAATCAGCTACATTTCATTCACTCTGAATAAGAATAAGAATATTGAGGATGTCATTCAGCAACAGAAAGGACAATAAGGATTTCTTCACCCGGGTATATGAAGTGACAAAGCTTATACCATATGGCCGGGTTACATCATATGGAGCCATAGCCAGATATCTTGGATCAGGACGGTCTGCAAGGATGGTAGGATGGGCAATGAATGCCAGTCATGTCAGCTCAGTCTTTATTCCTGCACACAGAGTCGTCAACCGAAATGGCATCCTCACCGGAAAACATCATTTCGGCAACAGCACCACAATGCAGCAACTTCTTGAAAATGAGGGCATAGTTGTCGAAGACGACAGGATTGTCAACTTCAATGAAAAATTCTGGGATCCGGCAAGAGAACTTGAATGATTATTTTGTCATCACAAAAAAAATGATAATTTTGCGCCTTGTTTATAATTAAATTAAATAAAAATAAATAGACCTGTCTTTACTGAGATTGAATTTATGTTTACCAAAGACCAGATACTTGCTGCACTATCAAAAGTCATCCATCCCGAAAAAGGAAAAGATATTGTAACACTGGGGATGGTTTCAGAAATCGAATCGGGAAAGGATGGCATTTCTTTAATTATCACCCCCGAGAAATCCAATGATCCATTTATTTCATCTGTCAAAAGTACCATTGTAAGAACCCTAAAGGATGAGCTGGGACCGGATGCAGCTGTTATTTCCATCGAGATACGTCCAAAGTCAGTGGTTTCGAAGGAGGTTCCGATACTGGATATCATCCTGCCGGATGTAACCAATATAATTGCTGTTGCATCAGGAAAAGGAGGAGTGGGCAAGACAACAGTTGCAGTCAATCTGGCGATCGCCCTTGCACGGATGGATTTTAATGTCGGACTCCTCGATGCAGATGTTTTCGGCCCTTCAATACCCATGATGTTTGATGCAGAAAAATACAAGCCCGAGGTGAAACGCGAAAAAAATACCGATCTGATAGTCCCACTGAAGAAATATGGTGTAAAAGTGCTTTCAACGGGATTTTTCGTTGATCCGGCTGATGCAGTTATCTGGAGAGGACCGATGGCATCGAACTTTCTGAAACAGATGCTGGCACAGGGAGACTGGGGCAACCTTGATTTCCTGCTGGTTGATCTCCCGCCGGGAACAAGTGATATACATCTCACTCTGGTACAGGAAGTAGCCGTCACAGGTGCAATTATAGTCAGCACACCTCAGGAAGTGGCGGTTGCCGATGCAATAAAGGGAATCTCGATGTTCAGGAGCGACAAAATAAATGTGCCTATTCTTGGTCTGGTTGAGAACATGGCCTGGTTCACGCCTGCCGAGCTGCCTCAGAACAAATATTATATCTTCGGGAAGGAAGGATGCAAAATCCTGGCTGAAAAAACAGGTGTCCCGCTCCTTGGCCAGATACCCCTGGTACAGAGTATCTGTGAAAGCGGAGACAAAGGCCTTCCTGCTGCACTTGATGATTCACCAGCAGGTCAGGCTTTCATGGCACTTGCAGGCGTGTTACTGGCTGTAACCAGTAAAAGGAATATTGAACTGCAGCCAACAAAAAAAGTCAACATTAACAAACATTAATCCTGATTATATGACAGAAATTAAAAACATCAAAGAGCGTGTTATAAAAGCACTTGAGAGAATAAGGCCCTATCTTCAGTCTGATGGCGGGGATATTGAGCTTATTGATGTAACAGATGATTTTTCGGTAAAAGTAAAGTTGACCGGTGCATGTCACGGTTGTCCTTTCAGTATGCAGACTCTTAAAGCCGGAGTTGAACAGGCAATTATAAAAGAGGTGCCGGAGATAAAAAGAGTTATTTCGGCCTGACATCCCTGGTGTGCCCAATTTTATTTGCTTATGAAATACTATACTTTAAGTTAGTCAGTTTATAGTATTAAAAGTTTTCTATTGGCTTCACTTAAAGCATCATATAAATACCTGTTTCTCACTGGATTTGTTCTGGTCCTTGCCGGTTGCTCGGTGGAAAAGAACACGGGAACAACCAGGTTTTATCATGGGCTGACTTCGAGATTCAACATATATTTTAATGGTTATGAGAGTTTTAAGGCCGGTTTGATGAAGATAATAAACGGCTACTCTGACGACTACGCTGAATTGCTTAGAGTTTTTGAATACAGCGATCCATCAACTCCATCCCTCTGTTCTTCCGATATGGAAAAAGCTATCCAGAAAGCTTCAAAAGTTATTTCGCTGAAGTCTATTACAGCAAAACCCGAGGAAAAAGGAAGAGGACGTGATGCCGACATTGAAAGGGATCTGCTTGACCGTAAAGAGTATAACGAATGGGTTGATGACAGTTACTTCCTGGTTGGCAGGTCGCGCTTCTACAAGCATGAGTACAATGAAGCTTCTGCTGTATTCGATTATTGTATTCTGGAGGCCAACGATCCTGCAATCAAAATGGAATCATCAATCTGGCTTTCGAGGATTTACAACGAAACAGGGAAATACAGTGAATCTTACAGGATATTAAGTGAAATCGAAATTGACGGGGAGTCATCAAGGGTGTTCAGAGCAATGTACTATACAACTCTGGCCGACCTTTTCATAAAACAAAAAAAATATTCCGAAGCAATCGATCCGCTTGAGAAGGCAATCGATTTTGTAGCAGGCAAAAGGACAAAATACAGGCTTACCTACCTCCTTGCACAGCTGAATGAGCAAACGGGAAATCCATCTGATGCAATTTCTCTTTACCGAAAAGTGATAAAAATGAACCCGCCTTATGACGTTGTATTTAATGCAAGAATAAATATAGCGGGAGTTTTTGATGTCAGCTCAGGGAATCCCGGCGAAATAAGCAGAGAGCTTGAAAAGATGCTAAAGGATTCGAAGAACAAAGAATTCCTTGACCAGATCTACTTTGCGTTAGGCAACTTATCAATGAAAGAAGGAAACGAGGCAGAAGCCCTTGAATTTTTCAGAAAATCAGCTTCAGCTCCGTCGCGGAATCAAAATCAGAAAGGCAGATCATACCTTGCTCTGGCGAACTACTTTTACAATAAGCCCGATTTTATAAGAGCCGGTAAATATTACGACAGCACCGTATATTTCCTAAGCGAAAAACATCCCGATTATCAACTGCTAAAACTAAAATCGCAGGATCTTAATGCTCTGGTTTCCCAACTGACGATAATCCAGGATGAGGACAGTCTGCAAAGAGTTGCATTAATGCCTGAATCTGAAAGAGATGCACTCATTTCATCCATAATCAGCTCAATTACCAAAGCTGAAATTGAAGGTAAACCGTCGGAATATTCCGACCGGTACAACCTTGGCCAGTATTATGAGAATGAGAGGCGTTTCCAGGGAAATATAGAACAGGAAGGCAAATGGTATTTCTATAACCAGTCAGCCCTTTCTTTCGGGCGGTCGGAGTTCAGGCGCCGCTGGGGTGAAAGAAGGCTTGAGGATAACTGGAGACGCTCTAACAAAGCCAGGGTGACGACAACACAGTCTGTCACTGAATTGAATGGTGCTGAAAAGCCAGACTCTGATACATCGACTGCAGTGCTTGATTATAAAAAGCCAGAGTTCTACCTCAGGAATCTCCCGTTGAATGACTCGTTGCTGGCAGCTTCAAATGGCAGAATTGCCGGAGCTTATCTCAATGCCGGCACAGTCTATTACGAAAAGATGAATGACATTGCAAAGGCTTCAGAGTTATTTGAAAAGCTCATCAGCCGATACCCTGCAAGTGAACTTGTTCCACAGGCACTCTACTTCCTTTATAATCTGAATAAAGAGAACAAAACCTCAAAATCTGAAGCTTACCGACAGCGATTGCTCGAAAAGTACCCGACGACAGAATATGCAAGTATCCTGTCCGATCCTGAATACTATGCAAAAAAGTTAGCTGATCTGAAAATGGCTGAACAGCTTTATCAGGAAGCTTATAAAGCCTTTATCGATGAAAATTTCATTGCTTCGGTATCCATCTGCGATGAGGCAGTTAAAAAATTTAGTCAGGATGTCCTTGTTCCGAAGTTTCTGCTTTTGAGGGCATATTCCGTTGCAAAAATAAGGGACGAAAGGAGTTTCAGGGATGAACTCTCCAGTCTGATCAAATTATGGCCGGGGACTGATGAAAGTAAAAAAGCTTCAGATATGATTGCATTCCTCAACCAGGAAATGCCTGAACTGAAGATTGAGGAAGATAAGGAAATTGCAGCTGAATTATTTATTGCCGATACTACTGTCTCCCATATTTTTGCACTTATTATCCTCGATCCAGCATTTAACATCAACCAGGCTACATTCGACGTAATCAGTTATAACATTGACAACTTTACAAACAACAGCTACAGGACAGAAGGAGTAGTTACCGACAAGAAATATATTATTATTACCGTTTCGGGTTTTAAAAACTTCTCAGAGTCCCTCAGATATTATAATTCTTTCCCAACGGCTGAGCTGGTCAGGAATCCATCCGGGACCAGGATGATGACATTTCTTATAAGCAATGAAAATCTTAAGGTTCTCAACAGCGATCAGAATCCGGAACGATACCAGCTTTTTTTTATCGAGAACTATCTCACTGAAAAGTAAAATTACCAAAAGTGAATTACCTTTGTTTTCTTATTGAAACCTTCTTCAGGGAATGAGAAAAATAAGAATTCTGTGGACTGATGATGAAATTGAGGCCTTGAAACCTCATATTTATTTCCTTGAAGAGAAAGGTTATGAGATTGACGTTTGTTCCAATGGCAATGATACTATTGATCTGGTAAAGAATAATTCGTATGATGTGATCTTTCTCGATGAACATATGCCGGGGCTCAGCGGTATCGAGACTCTCAGGCTGATCAGGGAGGTTCGTACAGATATCCCTGTTGTAATGATTACGAAGAGCGAGGAGGAAGATATCATGGAAGCTGCCATTGGCTCGGAGATTGCTGATTACCTGATAAAACCTGTAAAACCAAAACAAGTACTTCTTGCGATCAAAAAGATCGTTGACCAGAAACGGCTTGTAACTGCAAAAACGACAACCGACTACAGGCAGGAATTCACCCGTATCGGGAATATGATTGCCAATGCCCGCACTATCAGCGACTGGACAGAGCTTTACAGGAAAATAACCTTCTGGGAAACTGAACTGGAAAAGTCTTCTGACCAGGGGATGGATGAAATTCTGAAGATGCAGGAAAATGAAGCCAACAATTCTTTTACACGTTTTGTAATGAACAGTTACATTTCCTGGCTGAATCCTGCAAATCCCGGCAACCCTGTTCTTTCACCTTCCCTGCTGACAAAAAAGATCTTCCCGCTTATCAGCAAAAACAGACCTTTGTTTTTTATTCTTATCGATAATATGCGGTTCGATCAGTGGAAAACAATCTCTGCCGAACTTGCAGGTTTGTACAGGATAATTGAGGAGGACATCTATTTCAGTATCCTTCCCACAGCTACCCAGTTCAGCCGCAATTCAATCTTTGCCGGAATGATGCCGTCGCAGATTGCAGACTCGATGCCTCAGCTATGGATAAATGATGATGAAGAAGAAGGAAAAAACAATTTTGAAGAGGAACTCTTCAGAAAACTTCTTGAACGCAGCAGGCTGAATTTCAGGTGGACATACAGCAAGATCAGCAATGCGGCAGAAGCAAGGAAGGTGAATGAAAAAATCAGGCAGATGCTTGAAAACGATATCAATATTCTGGTTTATAATTTTGTCGATATCCTTTCACATGCCCGCACTGAAATCGGACTGATAAGAGATATAGCAGATGATGAATCAGCGTACAGAAGTCTTGTACGCTCATGGTTTATCCATTCATCCCTGTTTGAAATGCTCAATATCCTTTCCACATACCAGGTAAGGATAGTATTCAGCACCGATCACGGAACAATAAGGGTACAGAATCCGGTGAAAGTCATTGGCGACAGAAAAACATCGGCCAACCTCCGTTATAAAATGGGAAGGAATCTCGATTATGATCCAAGACAGGTATTCGAACTCAAGTATCCCGAAAAAGCACTTCTCCCGAAAACCAACATCAGTTCGAGATATATTTTTGCCCTCAATAAAGATTTTCTGGTTTACCAGAACAACTTCAATTATTATGCAAGCTATTACAAGAACACTTTCCAGCATGGGGGTATTTCGATGCAGGAGATGATGCTGCCTGTTGCAACTCTGGAATCTGTTTCATAATTACGTTCAGATTTTATGAAGATCCTGATAAAAGACAAAAGTTATCTGCCGGCAGCTGCAAGGAAACTTTTAAGATACACATCAGGAAAAAGGGTGTTTGCTTTCCACGGGCCGATGGGTTCAGGGAAGACAACAATAATCAAAGCGATCTGCAAGGAGCTTGGCGCAGTTGATCCGGTAAGCAGTCCGACTTTTACTCTGGCAAATGAATACAGAACAATAAAGGGAGAAAAAATATATCATATTGATTTTTTCAGGATAAAGAACCGGGATGAGATATTTGATTCCGGTATTGAAGAATACCTTTCGGGGATGTCGTACTGTTTTATTGAATGGCCCGAACAGGTAAGCGGGGTGCTTCCTGAAGAAGTTGTAGTTGTCAGAATCACAGTTTCAAAGGACGAAATGCGCATACTGGAAACAGGCTATTAACATCTTATTTTGCTCCTGTATTGCATTTTTTTTAACTTTGAAAAAATAACCCCTTTACCAAGATGAACGACAAAGGAAAAAGCGGAAAAGTAAATTTTGGCGATGGAGCATTCATGCCAAAAGAAGAACATCTCGAAACCGCTGTCCGCTTCAGGAGGATTTCAATCGGAATACCAGGCGATAATAAGGATGATGAGAAAAGAGTGTCACTCTCTCCCGAAGCAGTAAACATACTCGTTGAAAGCGATAATGAAGTAATCGTTCAGAAGGGTGCCGGGCTGGGTGCGAACTATACCGACAAAGACTATAGTGAGAACGGGGCAATAATAACAGATTCCCCGGCAAGAGTGTTCAGCGCGGATGTAGTCATCAAGGTTGCGCCAATTAATGAGAAGGAAACAGATTATCTGAAAGGGAACCAGGTGGTTATGTCATACCTGAATGTCCTCAAGATGAGTGAAGACACGCTTTCAAAGCTCATAAGGAAGAAAGTTACTGCAATTGCATTTGAGAAAATCCGCGACAGCAACGGAGTGCTGCCTGTGATCGAGTCAATGAGTGAAATAAGCGGTGTTGCGTCCGTTCTGATAGCCTCCGATTATCTGAGTAACCATCACGGCGGAAAAGGTGTGCTTCTGGGTGGAATTACAGGTGTTACTCCTACCGAGGTGGTTATCCTTGGAGCCAATACTGCAGGTGAATTTGCTGCAAAGGCAGCCATCGGACTTGGTTCACAGGTCAAAATATTCGATAACTCCCTTCAGCAGCTCAAAAAATTTGAAAATTTGATAGGTCACAGGCTTCAGACGTCAGTGTTCCACCAGCAGGTACTAAAGAAAGCCTTAAAATCAGCCGATGTCCTGATTGGTGCTATAGAGCTTGAAGATCTCAGGCCATGGTATTATGTCACTGAAGAGATGGTCCGGACTATGAAGAAGGGATCTGTCATCATTGACCTGAGTATTGACAGGGGTGGTTGTATCGAGACTACTGAGTGCAGGGCATTGAAAGACCCCGTCTTCGAGAAGCATGGTGTGATACATTTTTCGGCCTGGAATCTTCCGTCGCGAGTTGCCCGGACAGCAACAATTGCTTTCAGTAATATATTTGCACCACTGCTGCAGAAAATGGCAGACACCGGAGGGATAACACAGCTTCTCAAGAATGATCCCGGTGTGCGAAATGGTGTCTATCTCTATAACGGTATCCTTACTAATGAAACCCTCGGTCAGAAATTCGGTGTTCTGTCAAAAGACCTTGATCTCCTGCTTTCGGCATTCTGATCATTTCAGAAATGCAAGCTTCGCGGACTTTCCTTTAATGCTTATCCTGGCTTCCTTCCCTATATAGAGTGCACGGTTATCTGGAATATGACCTGCCGGGAAATTGAACAGTACAGGGAAGTTACCACCGGCTACTATCTCTGCAACAGTAGCCTCCGCACTCTTTCCCCAGGGTATTTTCGTTTCTTCCATTTTACTTAATCCGCCGACTATCAGTGCTGATAACCCGTCAAGCATGCCGGCAAGCTTTAATGAGGTCATCATCCTGTCGATATGATAATAGTATTCTCCGATATCCTCGATAAAAAGTATCCTGCCTTTCGTTTTTGGCTGACCGGCTGTCCCTTTCAGGCTGTATATAAGCGACAGATTTCCTCCTGTGACTATACCGGCGGCCATCCGTGGATTTATAAACTCGCCTTTCCACTCTATCGGTTTCAGATCACCAAACAATGCCTGATGAAGCGATTCCAGTGATCCGGGCAGCCTCTCCGGATTTGTATAGTTTAATGGCATCTCTCCATGTATGGAAACCAGGTTATATATTTCACTCAGCCACAGATGAAGAACTGTAATATCACTGAAGCCTACATACCATTTTGGATATCTCCTGATCTGAGTAAAATCAATCCTGTTAATAATTTTCAGCATCCCATAACCGCCCCGCGAACAGAATACTGCTTTAACCTTTCTGTCGCTGGTCACTGCCTGGAAATCAGAGAGTCTTTCATAATCGGTACCCGCAAACGGTCCGTTCCGGTTTAATACATTCCTGCCTGTCCTAACTTTAAGCCCCCAGTCTTCCAGAAGGCGGACGGCATCGGTAATGACAGTTTCTTCCACAGCAAATGCAGGTGAGACAATAGCTACCTCATCACCCGGCTTCAGAAACGGTGGCTGGATCTTTTTTGCAGGCATATTCAGTTATATCAGTAAAAGTAGTGTTTAATGTTACTTTTTACAAATATACCTCTGAACTCCTGTCGTGCAATCGTGCACTCCCGTCAGCTATGGATTAATATCCGTTGCACCATTTTTTATTATCTTTGTTCGTTTAAAAAATTGCTAATACTTCATTATCAATATTATGAAGAAGTTTAAAAGATACCTTGTCACTTCTGCCCTGCCCTATGCCAACGGACCTATTCATATTGGCCACCTTGCCGGGGTATATGTGCCATCTGATATTTATTCGAGGTACCTCAGGTTGCGGGGAGAAGATGTAATTTCAATCTGCGGGTCAGATGAGCATGGGGTTCCAATAACATTAAAAGCACGTAATGAAGGAGTTACACCGAAGGAAATTGTAGACAGGTATCATGCTGTCAATAAGAAAGCATTTGAGGATTTTGGTATAGCCTTCGATATTTATTCGCGTACCTCAAATAAAATACATTACGAAACAGCTTCAGAGTTTTTCCTTAAGCTGTATAATAACGGTGAATTCACAGAAAAGACTACCGAACAGTATTACGACGAGGAGGCAGGGTGCTTCCTGGCTGATCGCTATATAATGGGTACCTGTCCGCATTGCGGTAATGAAAGCGCATATGGTGACCAGTGTGAACGATGCGGAACTTCCTTAAGCCCGTCAGACCTGATAAATCCTCATTCCACAGTATCCGGAAGTAAGCCCGTCCTGCGTGAAACACTGCACTGGTAT
>Ga0316626_10000623_pt1 | contig 14255 bp, 5 predicted proteins | sample OWC_Aug_T1_C1_D5_FD_207656 | JGI IMG/M metagenome (GOLD analysis project Ga0316626, IMG submission 207656) | Wetland soil microbial communities from Old Woman Creek delta, Ohio, United States - OWC_Aug_T1_C1_D5_A | ecosystem: Environmental > Terrestrial > Soil > Wetlands | place: USA: Ohio...
CGGGAAGATGCGAACGTCCGTAGACCCTATCCTGCTGGGAGAGGGAGACTTTTCCAACCTGGAGAACATTCGGTACACGGACAACGGCATCCGTGGAATCATGGGGCAGACGAAAGCGATGGCTTCCGCGCTGCCGACAACGGAAATACGATCCGCACATCACTTCGCAAAAGCTTATCCGTCCGATGAATCGCATTTCGTCATGCAGGCGAAATCCGGGTCGGACGGGTACGTATACGATTTCACCGGGGCTATCGGAACGTATACCGGCTCGGTGGCGAGCACGACTCTGGCTACGGCGCTTACCGACACCACCGGCCAGACGGTAGTTCTTACCGACAGCACCAATTTCTCCAGCGGCGACTTCGTGCAGATCGGTAGCGAAATCATCCAGCTAGGCATTAAGGCAACGTTTACATATACGTTCTGCGTTAGAGGCGCTAGCGGGTCCTCTGCCGCTACGCATACGATCCTGTCGGTTGTGACGAAAGTTCTGCACAAAGACGCAGTATCCTCCAGCACGGCAAGGATGTCGGACGCTCCGGACGGGTGCATGGCGTACTGCAACGGCAAGGAATCCCTGTTGTGGGGTGGGAACGGGATTAAGGTAGGCAGATTCATCAATAAATCGGATGAGGCCAGCCGGGTATCCTACGGAGGCAACTGGTATAAATGCATAAAGTCGCATACTTCCAGCACTTCCGTTAACAGGCCCGGTACGGGATCGGCGTGGCAGACGTATTGGGAAGATACGGGGAGTACCGGAGGGGCTTGGGCTGACGCTACCTACTACAACGCGGCGTTCTACTACGATTACACCACGAGGGTGAATAATAACCTGAACGATGCGATGAACGTGGCGAAGCTCCATAGTGGACATACGGATTCTACGGCCAATGACGCGAATACTCTGGTTCTTTTACACCTGGACGATGTTTCTGGCAATCCGGTGGATTCGTCCGTATACGCAAGGACGATAACGAACCTAGGCGTTACGTATCCGGATGCCTCTCCTTTCTGGAGTCCGCATAAATTCGGGACGTTTTCCGCGTGGTTCCCCCCGGATATCGGCACAAGATTCGAGATACCGGATAGTGCGGATTTCAATTGGAGCAGTTCGGCAACGTATACCGTAGAGGGATGGATCTTGAATTCCGGATGGACGGAAGGGCAGAAGACGTTCTTCTGCCAGTGGACGGACGATAGCAACTACATGATTATGAAGTTTGTCGTAGATGCCGCTGGTGAATACTACAATGCAGCCTGGGAGATCGTAGAGAATGTAATGGGAACGCCAACAACTGTAATGAGTTTATGGTCTGGACCCATTGCCGTAAACCTTATGGGGGCGTTTCATCATATAGCGTTCGTTGAAAACGGAGACAATTTCTATATATTCTACGACGGGGCGGTTGTAGCGAATACGACTGACACTTCCAGGCCTCAGAATTATACGCAGTATAATACCGTCGGGTCACAGTACCATGATTCAGTGCTTGGGTATCACTGTTATACGCTGAACTGCTACCTGGACGAGTTCAGGATATCCAATGTGGCGAGATGGACTTCGAATTTCACTCCGCCTTCGTCCGCTTATAGCAGTGACGTTACTACTGCAAATACCGTAGAGGTGTACATTGGTACGATTCTTCCTGCTACTGGGTTCTATTATGATATTAACGTTTCGAATACGGATACAAGCACGGCTGAAATGCAGTACTGGAATGGATCGGCGTATGTATCTCCGGTTGGTTTCGTGGATGGAACGTCTTGGGGAGGCGTGTCCCTGGCGGTGAACGGAACGATGTCGTTCAACGACACGTCGGGAGTTGCCAAGAAAACGCTGGTAGCCGATGTGTACCTTTATTGGTACAGGCTGGTCATCACCGGGGGTGTGGATACCACTACGGAGATAAAGCAGGTATATGTAAAAACCGCCATGCAGGACGTAGTAGACGTGTGGGATGGGGTGTACAGGCCGATACTATCGTTCATCCGAAACGACGGCACCAAGGATATTGACGAGACGCTGAACGTCAGGGAGGATTCGTATCTATTAAGCGAGGCCAGCACGTTTTCGACAATATCCTCAACCACGAGGAAGCTGCATTTCGGATTCAACGAGAGAGCGGCGGGGATTCGATTGAATTTCGCTACCGGGAGCACGAACAACAATGTCGTCACTCTTACGGTGAACTACTGGGATGGGGAGTCGTGGGTAAGCGCTGGGGCCGTTACCGACGGGACCAGCGAAAGCCTGGCTCCGTATTCCAAGTCGGGTGTAGTTACCTGGACCCCTCCCAGCGAAGAGCTTGAGCAGAAGCGTACGATGAGTTCCACGCAGAGCGCGAGTCTCCCTACCGCCAGACACAGCGGGGGAGGGTACGGTGGAGATCTGTACTACTATCAGCTCGTCATCTCCGGAGCGGTTGATTCTACGGTTCTTTACTACACTGAAATGATCCCGGCGGCGAATACGATCAACGCGTTCGGCACTTGCGCCATGTGGCAGGACAGGTTGTGGCTGGCGAACGAGACTTCGGGATACAAGAACAAGCTGATCGGCTCCGCCGCCAATACCTCCGTCGTCTTCAACGGCTCCGATTCTCCGTATTTCATGCTGGGAGACGAGACGGAAATCACCGCCATGAAGAGCATGATGAACCGCTACGGAGGCGAGTTGTCGGATGTTCTGCTGGTATGCAAGAAGACGGAGACGTGGATCATAAGCGGTACCGGCATTACGGAAAACGGGAAATCCACCTACGGCAAATATCTGATTTCAGAGCGACACGGCTGCCCAGCCGCCGGTACGCTGAAGGTCTGCGATGTCGGGTACGAAGTCGCTCCTGGAATCAACAAGCATATCGCCATCTGGCTTACCGGTAACGGCATCGTCATGTACGATCAAAACTCCATCGTTCCTATCCATGGAGACATTCAGAATTATTTTGACGACTGGCGTGCTGAGAGGATCGACTACACCTATGTAGACGATTTCTATGCGGATTACGATTCTGTCAATAGGGAGTATCACCTGTACGTGGCTACGAAGACGGGTGGTGGGGTTCTGGATAAGGAGTTCGTGTATGACGTGTTGCGGAAGAAATGGTTCGTAATCAGCAGGGGCAGCAAAAGGCTGAACGGCTCCACAAGGGCAGTTCGGTCTGACGGGTACTTCATGAACTACGGATTCAATTCCTCCGGGATGATCTATGCGTTGGAAACCGGCACTACGTTTGATGGTACGAATATAACGTATAAGTTCAAGATGGCCGCGAAGATGCTTGCTGGTCTTATGTATCAGACCGTGATCCGAAAGATCCGCCTCCTTACCCTATCGAAGGATTACACCTGATGTTTAAGATATGGGTAACGATAAAAGACTATATGGATAAGGCCTACGTAGGCGTTGCTGCCAATAGGCTTTGCATATCTGACCCTACGAATCGGGTGTCTTTCTTCGATTATCGCGGCATACGAAGCGTCGATTGGGGTCCTGCGCTTACGCATGAGATAGAGTTCGAAGTTACCGCTCACGCCGACGATTCTCCGGCGTTCGAGCCCGTGGCAGTTGGTGGGTTCTTCATGGTAGTACGTGAGGAAATGGGAGTGGGGCCTAAAGGCTGATGGCGAAGATATATACGTCCATAAAAGATTATATGGATACGTCACCAACGGGGAATACCGCTACAGATCTGTCTACTACGGATACTACGAAGAGCGTAGCGATGGCGGATTGCAGGGGCATCCGGTCGGTGGACTGGGGGCCTGCGCTTACTCATGAGCTGGAATTCACCGTTACAGCGCATGACGACGAATCCCCCGCGTTCGAGCCCGTGGCGGTGGGAGGATTTTATAAGGTAGTGCGGGAAGAGATGGGTATGGGACCGCTGGAAAAAGAAGAGGCGTTGTGGCCTGCGGCTGCAAGCCCGTCAGCATCCCCGTCCTCTTCTCCTTCCGCCTCTCCTTCCGTGTCTCCGTCCGCATCTCCTTCAGGGTCTCCTTCCGCAAGTCCGTCTATATATGAAATAGTAAATTATAGCCAACAAGAACAGTATTCATATAGGAGTTTCAATATACCTATGGGAGAATTTACTAGTGTAGTTGCAGGTGACGATAGGATAGGACATAGTATGAGTTCGTATTGGAACGGCAGCTTCACGGTATATGACCATTTTCATTATTCTCTGTATCTTTACTTTTATCTTGATATTCCTCAGGGTAGCACTGTGTCTTCTGCATATATTAAACTATGGTCCTCAGGGACAGGTACACTTACAAACCAATGTAATTTTCGAGTACAAGCGAGGGCTTCTGATGATTGCCCTATTGCAACAGAAAATTCTTATCCAACAGCAAACGATGGAACCGCATGGAGAACCGGAACTCAGCCTCTTACAACGTCAATAGCTAATGTATACATCCCAGCAGGGGCATACGGAAGTAACGATGTAATACCAGTAGAGGGAAACATAGCGAGTGTTATTCAAGAGATTGTTAGTCGTTCCGGATGGGTATCTGGCAATAGGATAGGATTATATGTCTATTATTATGGGGTGGAAACGTACAACGATCCGGCCTCACATGTTGGAATGCTACATCCGCAAGAATACAATAAGACGTATCCGCCGAAATTGCTTTATGCGTACACGTAAGACAAGGGAGGGATGACATGGCCGTGACAGGGTACGGGACTTGGGATGCAGTTTCCCCGGAGTTCATGAAAAAGATGAAGGGGTACTGGAATCAGAGGGAGGCTACTACAGGCAAGCCTCCAGATCCCAACGATATCCAGGCCCTGGCGGAAGCGCAGTTGAACGTGAACGCCATGGAAAGACGCAGGGATCTGGATTTCGAGCAGAGGAAGAAGGAATTCGCAACGACTTCGGATATCCAGCGGGAGGCGCTGAACGCCCAGAAGCGAGCGGCTACCGTAAGCGGGATCACGCAGTTAGGCACGCTGGCTGGTGTTGGATATAAGGCTGGAGTGTTCGATCCCCTTATCAACGCAGCGAAAGGAATCGGAGGAGGCGTTGGTACTACCACAGCTACCGCTCTTCCTCCGTCTGCTTTCGCTGCAGGGACTGCAGGAGAGGGGATGGCAGAAGGCGCTGGCGCAGCCGGAATCCTTGGACCAGAAGGAGCAGGACTTACTGTAGGATCGGCTACGGGAGTTGGACTTGCCGGGCAGGGCGGATATCTCTTAGGTTCTCAGTTTGGTGGAGGGAGAGGGAAGGAAGTCGCTGGAATTACCGGATCGACCGCCGCAGGAGCCGCAGCGGGGACGTGGTTATTCCCAGGAGTTGGAACTTTTGTCGGGGCTGGAATCGGGTTCGTCGTTGGAGGATTCAATAAGCTTAGGAAGGGAACCGTCATCTGCACGGAACTGTACCGGCAGGGGAAGATCTCCAACGCGGAATATACGTGGTGCAAGGTGTTCAAGATGGAGCATGTGTCTCACTCCACCTTCATCGGCTACATGACGTGGGCTCCTCCGGTGGTCAGGCAGATGGAGAAAGGCGGATGGTTCAACCGCCTTACCCTGCCCCTGACTACGCGGCTGGTACACCAGTGGGTGAATATCGCCAAGGGGAAGAAGGGATCGCTGTCGGAGAGGGCGGTGTACAGAGTGGCGTACTGGACCAGCAGGGTGGCGTATCACTGGGCAACTCGCGGTGAACTCCTGGGAGTGAGGGCAGCGTAATGGCGAATATATTCGCAGACATCGGAAATGCGAACGTCCTTGATACTGTAATTAAGGGGACGGCTTTATACAAGAATATCGCTGACATCCAGGAGTCTGAGGCTCAACGCCCTTTTAGGGATCTTCTAGTAGCCTCAAGGACCAGGGATGCGGTGCTTGGAGACATAGCCACGTTACGCAGGCCAGGAGAAGCGGGGACTCACGCGGCAAAAGGATCAGTCCCTGTTGGCGGGATTGTGCCTCTTGCTGGTACTACCTCAAACGCATGGGCTGCTGGTGCGGGAGCGGCAGACCTTCCTCCGTCAAAGGCGGCTACTGTCCCTATCGGGGAGCAGACCCTAACGTCTATGCCGGATAGGGCAGTTGAAATGCAACAGTTGCAACAGGCAAAGGCAGATAATGACGCTAAACTTAAAAGGATCGATGCTGAAAATAAGAACTGGGATTATAACAACGACGAACTTCTTAAGGACTTCCTTCCGATATCGAAGGATTCTGTAATTAAGCTTTTAAAGGAAAACAAGTTCATCGATGAAAGCGGTAAATCTACGCAAGGGATGAAGGGAAAAGCACTACAGATGTACGCAGAGGATAAGAATTTCGGAGACAAGATCGACCAGATGCGGGCGCAGGATGCGAAATATAAGTACGAAACAGCGCAAGCGGAGGCGGATAAACTATACGCAGAATCGCTTAAAGCGACGAATCTTGGGAATCCAGAGCATCAGATCAAATTGCTGGAAGCTAGAAGGAAAGCGGAATCGGCGCTGAGCGAATATCAAGTGATTAATCAGAGGTCATCCGACCGCATAGGTATGCGTGAACTGCTTCCGGTGGCGAAAAGCATGGCGGAAAAAGAAGGAATTACGATGGAGGATTTCGTTAATAAGCCGGAAATTGTTATGGCTCAGGCGTTAGGATCTCCGAAGGCCATGGAAGAAGCCCTGAATATAATTAGCAAACAGCAGCAAATCGAGGAAGTATGGAATACCCTCACCCCGGAAGAGAAGGCCCAGGGAGACATAAGGAGCGCGAAGAACTTTGGCGATTACGCTGGATTCAATAAGGCGATACAGAGTTACAGGGCGCAGATAGAGGCTAAATTAAATCAAGAAGCCGCTAGGTTAAGACTTCAAGAACTTAAGGGAGAGCAGCAATTAACCTGGCAAAAACAAAAAGACGAAGCAGCTATGAAGAGGGAGCTGGTGAAGGGAAGGTTTAGGGCGCAATTAAAATCAGCTACAGATTCGGTAAGAGACCCCCTTAAGGCTCATAAGTTGTATATGGACTACGAAAAACAGATATCGGCGCTCCGTAGGGAGCAGGGGGCCAACGGAGACCCGTACGGATATATACAGGATCGGATCGATGAGTTCAACCTGGCGCAGCAGAATCTTGTTAAAAATCAGCCTGGTCTGCAAGAAATATTTAAGCGGGATGAAGCACAACAGCGCAAACAGGAGAAGATAGAGTTCACCGGGTTGTGGAACGATGCCGGTAAACGATATGCAGATGCCAGAAATTCCGGAAATAAACAAAACGAGGCCGTAGCAAAAGCCGACCTAGAAGATCTATGGCTTCAAGGGCAGAGTGCTGGCTTAGTGGCAGAGGGGCAGGATTTCGAAAGTTGGCTGTCTGGTACATATGCTATCAGGAAATCAGCTCCAAAACGTGGGGCGACGGCTCCACCGGAGAGTTAAATGCCACGGTTCACGTTGCTTTCGCAGAGGGGCCTGGAGCCGCTGGAGTCTCCTGAGTCTGGGATAGATACAGGCGCGGAGATGGAGGGACTGCAGCAGGAATCAATGGGCATACGCAAGGCTCAGCCGGAGGGGAGATTCACCCTAAGGTCCAGGCGGGAAGGGATTACTGCACCAGAAGCATTGCCAGAACCGGAGTCTAGTTGGCCGGTGCGTAAGGCTGCCGGGTTTGGTGCTGCCGTAGCGGGTGGATTTTCTGGTGGGGTAGGGAATGTCTTCGAGAAAATCATAAACGCCGGAGCTACAATAGCGCGAGGAAAAGCCGCAAGCGTGGAAGGATTCATCGGAGAAGACACTACAGACGCTGCTATAAATGAAGCCAACATGAGGGCCAGAAAGTCCAATGAGGAATCGTTTATAGAGTATGCCAGGAAGATGAAGGAAATGGAAGAAAAGTACGGCACGGGGGCAGTAGCTTCTTTCATCGGAAATACTCTTGGCTCCGCCATCCCTGGGCTGGCAGATTTTATTATGGGTAAATATGGTGTTGAATTCCTTGCAGGTCAGGAAAAAGCTAGGGACATGGGATACGGCGAAGGCATGGGAATAGCCAGGGGAGTGGCCGACCAGACGGTGAACTGGGCCATGAACTACATTATGCATCGGTTTGGGCAGCACGCCAGCAAGATAAACCTATCTCGCACGGGGAGAGTAGCCGGTGGTGCCGGTATGGGGGCAGTGCAGGGAGCCGTTTCGTATGGGCTCGATACTCCTACTGAAGATTTAAGTGCGAGGGGACTTGCCGAAGCCGTCGGTACTGGTGCCGCAGCGCTAGGATTATTGGGTGGTTTGCACGGAGCAAGGAGGGAATTTCCTAAAAAGACACTCCGCAGTTATGTGTTCGGTGAGGGTAAAAAGCCCCCTACTCCGGAAGAGATAGCTACAGAAGCAAGGACGTTAACAGCAGAGGGCGAGGGCCATCCGGATATCACCGGGGAGGTAGTCCCCGGCACGGAAGTAAAGGATTACAGGGAAAGCCTGCAATCCAGCAGGGGGAAGGACGTACGGGATCGGGACAGGACCATTGTCGGCCCGTCCAACGGCACGCAGGCTTTCTCTCTTTCCCTGAACGTTCCAGTACCGGCGAGAGACCCAAGGACGGGTAAGGTTATTGTCAATAAGGAAGGCACTCCGGAGATGACTTCTGCGGAAGTCACGGTGGAGATCGGAGACGACATCTACGGCAACAACAAGACTTCATCCCTGCCCCAGCCGTGGTCGATAAAGAAATATCTCATCGATAAATACAACTATCAGGTCACGGTCAAGAGATCCGGGGAGATCGGCCCTGACGGCAAGACCGCGTGGGAGATTGAAGAGACGGTGGATATACCGAATAACCTGATGAAAGCGCTTAAGACCGGCTACGGGAAGAAGACACAGAAGCTGGCCGAAGGAAAATTTGTTGATCTTGAGAGCAGGGATTACAAATACGTTCACGGTGTTCTGATGCGCGGGGAGAGGATGGACGCGTCGGGTCGGTACCGGCATTGGGTAGCGGTGCCGATGAAGACCGGTAGGCTGCCCGTAGAGTCCTACATCGGAGAGGAGATACCCGGCAGAGGCGGTACTCCTATGCCTCCGTCTTCGTATTACGAGGCTAGAAAGCCTGGTGAGATGCTACCTGCAATGCCCACCAGGACCGGGGGTATGGAAGTTTCTACCGGAGTGACTCCGGATACAAGCAAGTTCGTACTGCCGTATGAAAAAGGCCGGGGGATGCCTTACGAAGGAAGAGGTGGAATCGCTCCGGAGTTGAACCCGTTTAAGACGCAAGCTAGGCCTAAGGTCGTTCCTTCCACCGTAACTCCAGCGGAGATGCTGCAAGCCAGGTTCCGTGGAGAGACGGAAGGGGGGGAAGTGCAAGGGACGGAAGCCCCCACTCCTGCAGCTACGCAACCAGCAGCTAGGCCGAAACCCCCAGAGCCTCCTCCTCCGCCACCCCCTCCGACAGCGGCGGATGTGTTGACGCTGCCTGCAGAGGCGGAAGCATACATATCCACGAAGCAAAAGCCAGCGGGTAAATACACCACGAAAACAAAGGGTGTATCGCAAGAAACGATGGATAAGGCTAGGACTCACCTTACCAAAATGTTTAATTATATGGCGAAGTCATTTGGTATAACCAACTATAAATCGATTACAAAAGAAAACATAAGGGAGTTTCTGGATAGTGGAGAGGCCGGAGCTGAAAAAAGGACTATAAGTTTATACCTTTCTAATATAAAGGGGTTCTTCGAGAGCGTAGGAATAGGCGAAGTTGTAAAGGATATAGAATCTCCAGGCCGTGGAGTATCAGTACAACACCCACAGCTTACGGAAGAGAACTACGTAAAACTAAGAGCGGCCATACCCCCCGCTACTGCTGAAAATTCAGATGTAAAGCGGGCGGTACACGGATTGGTTACAGAAACCGGAGCCAGGTCTTCAGATATCATCGGAACGAAGATCAAGGGAAAGCAGGAGAGGAAGCCGCTATTAAAGAAGCATATTACGTTCGATTATGACGCTTCTGGGAATTTGACAGGAGCGTTTATTCGATACGCGGATAGGAAATATTCAGGAGATACGAAAGGTCTAAGAATAGGCCAGGAGGCTGCCAGCTCACTGTATAAGTTGGTAAAAGGTAAGGGGGATGATGAGAAGGCTATCCCTATCGGAACGAATGAAGCGCTTAACAGGCTAGTGGATCGGTTACAGGCGGATGCAGGCATTCCAGCATCCGAAAGGGCCACAACGCACGGCCTTAGGGGAACGTATGCGTCGAAGAGATTCAATGTAGATGGAGTATCTGCGGAAAGAATCGCATACGAACTAGGAGACACGGTAGAGACCGTATTCGAAAGCTATGTGAATATAAGCCCGGCCAGACTATTGCCTACAGGGTCTAAGCCTCTGCCCGGCGGTAAGCCAAGAGTGAGAGCGGATGGGGAGCCGGTACCGGAAGCCCTCACGCAGGGCAAGCTGTTGATGAAAAAAGATCCAGCCGTACCGGACGAAGCCATCGTCCCCGGCAGCACCGTAGGGGTGCTTAAGGAGAAGTGGGGAAGAATCATTCGTGAGTATCGAGGCGAACTTGGGCGGTACCCGATAGAAAAGCAGAGAAGGGCCACTATCACGGAAGGCGATTACGATGCATGGGTAAGAACATACGAGCCGGAACTACGCTACCTTCTGGGAGATAAGGCTCCAGTAGCGGCAGTAGCGGCAGAGCCGAAGGGGAAAAAGAAAGCGATAGAGACTCCTCCTGGTATGATCGTGCAGCCGGGTTACGCGGTAATCATCCCCACTTTCCCCGACAAGCCCGAAATAGTCACGTTCATCACCAAGGACCTTCCGGAACCCAAGGCTATCAAGCAGGCGATATCGTTATGGAAAATCGCTACCGGGTCTAAAGGCACGGCGGAAGACGCTCAGACGCTGGTAAAGACCTCCAGGGGGGCTACCGTACAGCCTCCAGAGCTGTCGGATGTATTCTTCAAGGACCAGATGCTGTCTCTGCGTACGGAGATATCGTCGTTCATACAAGGCACGAAGATCAGCGGAGTAAGGACGGGAGTTCTTGGAGAGGGTGGAGGTGGATACGAGGTAGTTCCGGGGCATGGAGGTACGTTCCCACCGTGGTGGCAGGATCTGGCGAAGGGGAAATCGAAAGCTACCGTACTGGCGGCGATAGATAATTACCTGGAGACAGGCAAGCCGAACGCATACGTACAGCGCCTATCGGAGATGATACAGGCGAATCTAGAGCATGGAAGGGACGCTCAGGGAAAATCCCTTGCGGAGCAGGACAAGTACTATGCGTTCGAATCCGCAGAAGCGGAGAAGAAATTCTTCGAGCGTAGGAAAAGCGGAGGGCTGTCGTCTCCTCTTGGGTTCGGTCCCGGTCAGGCGGTCTACGACTGGGCCAGCAAGGAAGCCAGGAAGTTACGGGATTTCGCCAGCAAGCCTACAGGGCTGGGGGATGTGGCAAGGAGAGCGTTGTATCCGTCTTCCCTGAAGCTTGATCCCGCTGGTACCGTGTTCTCCTCCGGCAAGGCGATGTCTTCGGAACTTCGGGAATCCATCGGATGGACGGATAGATTCTTCGGTGTTCTGGATTCGATAAAGAAAAGCCCTGAAATATACAAAATGATGGCCGTCATGAGTAAGGAAGAGCGGATGAACTTCCTGCAGTACATGGACACCACTCCCGGCAGTATCGCAAGATCTGAAGTCGAGAAGACATGGAAGCCTTCTGTAGAGCAGAAGAAGCTGATGGATATCATCGACAACATGAATAAGTACGTTGTCGAGATGGTGAAGCAGTACAAAGACGTAGACCATATGTTCGAACCGCGCACCTGGTACGCACCGCATATCTTCCGCAAAACGCTGAGACATGCCGAAGAGGCGTGGAAGGACAACGGCAAGATTAAAGCCCTGTACGACCGTGGGTTTATGAAAGAGAGGATATATCCAGATATAAAGACCGCCATGGATCACGGGGCGGAGCTGGTTACGGACAATCCCTTGGAGCTGTACGCCTTGCGGTGGTACGGCATGATGAAGTACGTAGGCATCCAGAAGGCTATCGCCGCGCTAGAGTCTACGGGAGATGCTGTAAGGGTCGGTAGGAGGGCCGCTCCTATCGGATACGACAAGGTGGATAGATTCGGGGAGATGGCGTTCCGGCCGGGGGCGGCGGCCGTGCTGGAGAATTACCTGTCTCATACGCTATGGACCAGCAAGAACTGGGGGGCGCTGTACACTCCCCTGCAGAGGCTGAATCACACCTACAACATGTTCCAGTTAGGCGTAGGCTCCTTCTTCCACCCGATGTTTACCGGGCTGGACGCGCAGGTATCTACCATGGCGGAGGGATTGCAATCGCTGTCCATAGCGATGTCTGCCGCAGGGAAGGGACACCGGCTGCAGGAAGCGGGGAAAGGCCTCAAGCAGTTGGCGCTTGGAGCCACTCCTCTTACCGTTGCGATGAAAGCTATCCGTGGGAAAGAGATGCTGCTGCAGTACTACGGAGCGGGGTTGGAAGGCAAGGGCGGGCCGTATCCGGAGTATGAACAGATGCTGTCGCATCTGACGGCTGGTGGTGGTGGATTCTCCGGTGGGTATCGGCATGGATACGACATCCCCCGGTACTACGATAGGGCGTATGAGGCCATCCAGCAGAAGGACTACAAGAAATTCGTGAAGAACGCCATCTTCGTGCCTGCAGAAGCGTCCACTACCTGGATCATGGATAACTGGGTGCCTTGGATGAAGGCTGGCACGTTCAACGAGATGATGGGGAACTGGATAGAGAGGAATCCAGGAGCCAGCCATGCGGAGATAAAGGCGGAATCGGCCAAGATATGGAACCACGTGGACGCACGGCTGGGAGCGGTGCGATACGACCGCCTGTTCATCCGCAACAACGTCAAGAATCTGGCGCAGTTCCTCATCAGAGCCCCCGGATGGAAGGCCGGAACGATCACGGAAATCGCAGGGGGCACGGCGGAGACCGGCAAGTGGATGGCGGATTGGTTCAAATCCGGCAAGCCCAGCCCTCCGCCTATTACCCGGCGGATGGCGTATACGCTTGCGCTGGGCGGATTGGTTGGCGGGTACAATATGCTCCTGTCGTACATCCTCACCGGAGAGCAGAAGGACGGTGACTTCTGGGCGTTCCGTACGGGGGCGGTAGACGAGAAGGGCAGGGACGCACGGTTCCTTCTGCCTTCGTACATGAAAGACATCTACGCCGCCAAGGAAAATCCGATGCATTATCTGACGGCTTCCACTTCTCCCATCTTTAATATGTTCTCGGAGCTGGGAAAGAATCAGACTTACTACGGAGAAGAGGTGTATAGGAAAGGGCATCTGGCTACGGATATCCCGGAATATCTTGTAAAACAGTACGAGCCGTTCTGGATGAGGGCGGCCAGAAGGCTGAACGAGCGGGAGGCAGATCCTGGAGCGTACTTCGGAGCGCAGTTCGGAGTCATGCCAGCGTCTCCGGTGTATTCGATGACGCAGGGGGAAAAGACCGCGCAGGATATCTCCATCCGCAAGCTTCCCAAGGGGCCTACCCTTAAAGAGGCCGAAGAGTCGAAGAAGGCCCGGCAGAGAGTCATCTTCCTGCTGCGATCCGGAAGGAGAGAAGAGGCCAGAAACATCATGCAGCAGTACGGATTCGGCCAGAGCATGGAAAAGCTGGTGAAGAAACAGGCAGGCAGATCGTACATGGCGGAGCAGTTCCAGCGGCTGAACGATGCGGAGGCCGCCAGAGTATGGGACGACCTGAATCCGCAGGAAAAAGTAGCGCTCCGCTCGGCGTTCCTGAACAAGCTCAGGTCCACTTCCGCCACCATGAGACAACTGCCCGCCTATAAGCGGAAGGAATACATGGAACAGGTCATGAGGATTAGGTAGGAGCGCACAAAAATAAGCAAAGAAAGGGCAAAGCATGGACGAGCAGGGTAATAACTGATGGGACTTCTATCCGCCCAGATCGTCTTCGCTCAGAACGTAGCGGAGCTGCTGATGTACATACACGAGTGCAAGTACGGCTGTACGTTGGGGGAGGCGTGGAGGACACCGGAGATGGCTGCGATTTATAAGGCGCAGGGAAAGGGAATAGTCGATAGCCAGCACTGCAAGAAGCTGGCGATAGACATTAACCTTTTCAAAGACGGCAAGTACCTGTCAGACTCAAAGGACCACAAGCCCTTCGGGGACTTCTGGGAAAGCTTGCATCCCCTGAATCGCTGGGGAGGGGACTGGGATGGAGACGACTGCATCGATCCTGG
>Ga0316626_10000625_pt1 | contig 14242 bp, 12 predicted proteins | sample OWC_Aug_T1_C1_D5_FD_207656 | JGI IMG/M metagenome (GOLD analysis project Ga0316626, IMG submission 207656) | Wetland soil microbial communities from Old Woman Creek delta, Ohio, United States - OWC_Aug_T1_C1_D5_A | ecosystem: Environmental > Terrestrial > Soil > Wetlands | place: USA: Ohio...
CAATTGACCGGAGGCGTTCGAGGCCGTCTGGCCGAGAACGCGCGGAGGTCACAATTGATCGTCATCCCCACCGGCGACGAATTCCGTTGATCGCGGACAGCGCGAGCACCGACGTGACGACGAACATCGCGATGCCGAGCAGGATCGGCGAGACCTGGCTGATCGCGTCGGGGTTCGGCTTCGTCGCGACGCCGCGGATCAGCTGCAGCACCACGATCGAGACCACGGCGCCGATCGTCGCGGCGATGGTCAGCCGAACCAGCCGACCTCGGCGATCGCACAGATCCATCGAAGCGTCGTCCATGACAGGCAGACAGGCCGACGCCGTCCCGGTTGCAACCCCCTGATCCGCGCGTTGCACGATTTGCGCATCCGCGGGGTTAGCGCCCAACACGGACTGACAGTCGACACGCCATCGGCCCCCGAGACGTTCGTTGTTGTCGGTCGGGGTTCCTGCCAACGTTTTCAGTCATGGCCGCCCCGATCGCACGTGTACGCCTCGTACGCGGCCGGTTGTCGTCGCTCTCGGAGACCGCACCGTTCCGTCGAGCCAGCGCGGGTCCAGGCGGCGAGCAGTTCGGACCGTACGCGGTCTACGAGCAACTCGGCGAGGGCGGCATGGCGTACGTGCACCGCGCCGAGATGATCGGCCGCGACGGGTTTCGCAAGACGGTCGCGCTCAAGCGCATGCGCACCGAGTGGACCGACGACCCGGACTTCATCCAAGCGTTCGTGCACGAAGCGCAGCTCGCGAGCCGGCTCTCGCACCCGAACATCGCGCAGGCGTACGACCTCGGAAAGATCGACGGCACGTACTTCATCGCGATGGAGCTCGTCCAAGGCCCGACGCTCTCGCAGGTGATCGAGCAGGCGCGGCGCGCGGCCGGTCCCGTGCCGCTGCCGATCGCGCTCGAGATCCTGATCCAGCTCTGCGACGCGCTCGATCACGCGCACGAGCTACGCGATCCCGGCGGCCGCCCGCTCGACCTGGTCCATCGCGACATCTCGCCGTCGAACGTGATCGTCTCGCGCGAAGGCATCGCGAAGCTGATCGATTTCGGCATCGCCAAAGCGCGCTCCGCGCGGCGCAGCACGCAGGCCGGCATCATCAAGGGCAAGCACGCGTACGTCGCGCCCGAATACACGTACGGCCGGCTCGATCGTCGTGCCGACATCTGGGGGCTCGGAGTGCTCGCACACGAGCTGCTCACCGGCCGCCGGCTGTTCGTCGGCGAGAACGACGCGGCGACGATCCGTAACGTCCGCAGTCAGACGATCCCACCCCCGTCGAAGTTCGCGAACGCGATCTCGCAAGACCTCGACGACATCGTGATGACGGCGCTACAGCGCGATCCGGAACAGCGGTTCCAAAACGCGGGCGCGATGCGCGTCGCGCTGACGACGGAAGTGCGCCGGCTGCGCATGGCGGTCAGTGGCGCGCAGATTCGCGACTGGATCGAGTGGGCGTTCGAGCAAGCGCCGCGCTCCGAGGAGACGCTGCACGACGTGCTCGGTACGCTCGAGCCGAGCATCTCGGTTCGCTCGAGCGACCTCATGCCGATGACGCCGAAGGCCGTCGATCCGATCGCCACGGAAGCACCGACCGTCGACGTGAAGCTGCCGAAGCGTCGCTCGACGCCGCGCCCCGTGCCGGTGCGACGGCCCCCGCGCTGGAATCCCCCGACCCGCTGGACACGGCCGCCTCGCCGCGTCTCGGTGTCGCCGTTCGTGCTCCTCGCGCTCGTCGCGTTCGCCGCGCTCGCCGTCGCAAACGGGTGGATCGACGTCGAAGCGTGGCGCGCACTCCTGACCTAGCCCGGCGGTGATCTGGGCGCGCAGATGGTGCCGGGCGACGTTCCGCGGCGCGATCCGCGGTACCCTCGATCCGTGCCTCCCAGCAAGAAACCCGCGGACGAGCTTCACGCGCTCGCAGCCCCCCGCGAGCTCATCGACTGGGTGCGCGTGATGCCGCCCGAATCGGCCGCACGCACCGCGTGGGTCGACGCGACGCGCGCGGACTGGATGCCGTACCTGGCGAAGCTGCGTGGCATCGGAGACGACACGATCCTGCGCGCGACGTGCGAGTGCGCGGTCGACACGTTCGCCTCGCTCGACGGTCCCGAGGCCGCGCGCGTGCTCGGCGTGCTGCGCCAGACGATCGAGAACGGCCGCCCTGCCCTCGCCTCCGTCGAGGCGGACCTCGCAGACTTGAAGCTCGCGATCATCGCGTGGTCGCACCAGACGCGGCCGACCGCGCGGCCCCCGTGGATGCACGCCGCGGAGCTCGTGTTCGAGCTCGCACGCGCGAGCGTTCGTGGCCGCGTCATCGTCGGCATCGCGCTCGCGCTCAAGATGCTCGCGCACGCGAACCCGCGCGGTAAGCCGAGCGCGCGCCCGGCGCACAACGACCTGGTCGCCCGGTTTCGCGACAAGCTGGTGCTCGCCGGGTAGCGTCCGTGGCCGAGATCCCGACAACGCTGGCGTGCCGCGGCACGTTCGAAGCCCATCTGACCGTCGACGCGGAGAGTCTCGAGCGACGCGACGCCTTCGCGGCGCTGTGTCGCGAGCTCGGCGTGAAGTGTGTCGCGATCGAGCTCGCGCGCGGTGCGCACCGCTCGCAGCCGATGACGTCGTCGCGCCACACGGGCGAGCTCGCGACGATCGCGACCGAGATCGGCGCGCTGCACGAGCGGCTCGTCGCGGCGGGGTTCACGGTCTCGCGCGTGAAGCTCGAGGCAGACGTGACGAACGACGGGATTCCCGTCGAGCGCGGGGGGCCACCGGGCACGTACTTCGAGTTCCACGCGAAGCTGCGGTTCGCGCCGGTCTACGACTTCGAGGCCCTGCGCGCGCTGTGCGTGGCCGCGGGCGCGCACCTGTCGAACAACGACTTCGAACGTGGTGCGCGGTTCGTCACCTTGCGCGTCTACGAGGCGGGGCGCGACCACGCCCAGGCGCTGTTCGCGCGGCTCGTCGACACGCTCGTCGGCGCGGGACACCTGATCGCGAGTACGAAGGCCGAGTTCACGCTGTACGACAGTCGCGCCGAGCTCGACGCGGGGTGGTTACCATGATGAAGCCGCGTGTCGGAGAGACCGCGCTGCAGGCGCTGCGGCATTACTTGATGCGCGGGGTGATCGAGCGCATCGGGAGGGAGACGAAGGACTTCGTGCTGCGCGGCGGGTACCTCACGCGCGAGTGGATCGATCCGCTGCCGCGACCGACGGAGGATCTCGACTTCGTCGGCGACTTCGCGTTCGGGATCGACGAGACCGTCGAGCGGCTCGAGCCCGCGCTCGCGTGCAAGATCGACGACGGCATTCGCATCGATCGCAAGAAGCTCGTCGCGCGCGGGATTTGGCTCGACACGAAGTTCCCGGGCGTGCACGTCGACATCGCGATCGGGATCGATCGCGCGGACCAACGACTCGGCATCGACATCGGGTTCAACGATCCGCTCGTACCGCCGCCGACGACCTGGTCGAACGGCGCGCGCGTCGTTCGCCCGGAGACGCAGCTCGCGTGGAAGCTGCACGGGCTCGTCGAGATGGCCGAGCAGTGGCGCCCGAAAGACCTCGCCGATCTGTGGCTGATCGCGACGCGCGTCGAGCTCGAGGCAGCCGCGCTGCCATCGGCGATCGAGGCGGCGTTCACGAGCCGTGGGTTCACGATCGCGCAGGCGACCGGGGCGCTCGACGACGAGCGGTGGACCACGAAGTCCGCGCGCGTGCGGTGGTCGAGTCACCGCGGGCTCGCGCTCGGCGATGTCATCAGCGAGCTCCGCGCGCGCCTCCGGCCGACCTTCGAGGTCTTGAAGGAGAAGCGATGACGGTCACGCGCGAGGACCTGCTGCGTGCCGCCTACGCGAGCGCCGACGACACCGAGCGACTCGTCTACGCGGACTGGCTCGAGCAGCACGGCGAGGTCGAGCGCGCCCAGGTGATCCACCTGCAGTGCGAGCACGCGCGAACGGGCCGGTTCGAACGGCGGCGCCTCGAGCTCGAGTGGGAGCTCGATGCCGTGTTCGCAGCGCTCGGCGACCGCTGGCGCGATGGGCTGCCCGTGCTCGACGGTGTCGAGTGGCTCGCGCTCGAACGTGGCCTGCCCGCGGCGGTGCGCGTGCGCGACGTGGCCACGCTCCTGGCGAACGCAGACGCGATCATCGCCGCGGCACCGACGGTGAACCGTGTCGAGCTGCAGCGCATGGAGGTCGGCGACGACGAGGCGTCGGTCCCGTGGCTGCGCACGCTGCACGTCGCGGGTGCGATGGGTGCGAACCCCTTGTTCTCGATCCCCGCCGAGATCGAGCTCGCCGTCGGCGAGTACGAGCAGCTCGACTGGATCACGCGCGATCGCCCGCTCGAGCGGCTCACCGTCGTTCGCAACGCCACCGTCGGCAACGAGCTCGCGCAGATGCTCGCCGGCGCCGCCTGGGCGAAGCAGCTGACGACGCTGCACCTGCCGACGAGCCGCGCCGAGCAGGGCTTCTCGTACTACGACGCCGATCCGCGGTTGACCGCCGACGGTGCGGAGGCGCTCGCGGGCATGAAGTCGCTCGAGGTGATCGACATCGATCGCCACGGCGTCGGGACGAAGCCCGTCGAGCGCCTGCTCGGGCTGCCGAAGCTGCGCGAATTCTCGGCGCGCGAGTGCGCCGTGAAGAAGCTCTCGCTCGCGAAGTCGAAGGGCGATCCGATCGAGGTGCTCGATCTCAGCAAGAACGCGATCGGAGCGGCGGGCGTCCAGGCGATCGCGAAGGCGCCGCGCATGCGGCAGCTACAGCGGCTCGAGCTCGACACCTGCGAGATCGAGGTGCTCGGCTTGCTCGAGCTCGTTCGTTCGCCGATCTGGGACACGCTGCGCTGGCTCGATCTCTCGCGCAATCCGCTCGGGATCGCCGGCGCGCGCGTGCTCGCGGAAGCACCGAAACCGCAGCAGCTCCACACGCTGCTGCTCGCGGACGCCGACTTCGACGACGCGGCCGGCAACGCGCTCGGCAAGGTCGCGTGGCTCGGCTCCCTCGCGCAGCTCGATCTGTCGGGCAATCCGCTCGGACGCGGCGGCGCGGCGCTGCGCAACCTCGAGCCCGAGGGGCTCGGGAAGCTGACGCTCGCTGCCATCGGGATGGAGCGCACCGAGGCCGCCGCGATCGCCCGGTTCTGGCCGACGGTGGTGCACCTCGATCTCGGTGGCAACGCGTTCGGCGACGCCGGCCTCGAGCGATTCGCGACGATGAAGGAGGCGAGCGCGCTGCAGACGCTGTCGCTGCGCGACTGCAAGCTCGGCGACGACGGCCTCGAGCTGCTCGCCGCGCGCGGGCGCTGCCCCCGGCTGCGCGGGCTCGATCTCGCGGGCAACGCGCTCGGCGCGAAGGCGCTCGAGGTCCTGCTGCGCGCACCCATGCTGCGCGCCGTGACCTCGCTCGATCTCTCGCGCTGCGCGCTCGATGCGGAGACGGTGTCGATGATCGCGCGCACGCCGATGCCGCCCGCGCTCGCGCGCCTGAACCTGCGCGGCAACGAGCTCGACGAGCGCCAGCTGCTCGCACTCGCGGACTCGACGACGCTGCCCGCGGTGGCGAAGCTCGAGCTCGACGGCAATCCGTTCGTGTTCCAGGCGAGCGTGCGCGAGCGCCTCGAGCGGCGGTTCGGCGCCGGGTGGTACCGCGAGTAGCTATTTCGGCTTGCCGTGCTTCGCGACGAGGCCGGGCCAGTTCGTGTCGGCCTTCTTCTTGTTACCCGCCGGGTCCTTCTTGAACTGGTCGAGGAAGTCTTGATTCGTGAACATGAGGAGCTGGCCCTCGAAGTTCAGGTACACGGCGGGGTCGCTCTCGGAGAGCCGGTTCTGCGAGGCCGCGTAGGCGCAGTAGCCACCGAAGGCAGGCGCGAAGCGCTGCTGATTCGCGTCGAACGCCTGCTTGTTCTCGGCGCTCGTGAACTGGTACGTCGCGCCGCCGTGCGCGCTCGTGTGCTCCGCGGTGCCTTCCTCGACCTTGTCGGTCGAGTACGCGACGGGATCGTTGCCGCCGAGCGCCACACCTTGCTCGTCGACGAGGACGAGGATGCGATCCGCTGCGGGTGGAGTGGTGGTTGGTTTCGAGGAGCCGCCGCACGCGCACAGCAGCGCGATGACGAATACTGATCGGAACATGCTTCTACTGTAACTCGATGGTGAGCGCGACGCGCTCCGCACCAGGCTGCAGCTCGATCGGCAGGCTGCCGCGGGTCCCATCGAGCTCGGCCTCGATCACGCCCGCCCCGACCGGTGCATCAGCGATCCGGAAGTTGCCCTCCCCGTCGGTCTTCGTCGAGGAAGTCCCGATCGACACCCGCGCACCGACGACGCGGCGGCCGTAGCGATCGCGCACCGTGCCCGCGATCGTCGCGACCCGGACGAGCTCGAGCTGCACGTCCTTGAGGACACGCTCCGCGCGGACCGCGACGGTCTGCGCCGCGAGCGTGTAGCCCGCACTACGCGCGGTGACCTTCCACTCGCCGGGCACGAGCCCACGCAGCTCGACGGTGCCCTTCTCGTCGGTGACGCGGCTCGCGGTCTGGCCGTTCGGCCCGGCGAGCTCGACGCGCGCGTTCGCGAGCGGCGTACCTTGCGCGTCGCGCACCAGCACGCGCGCCCCGCCGCCGGCCTCGAGCCGCACCTCGCGCCACTGGTCGGTGTCGACCTCGATGCGCTTCGTCGGGAACTCCGGCGACGCGAGCTCGACGACGTAGGTGCCGGTCGCGACGTGATCGAGCGTGAACTTGCCCTGCGCGTCGGTGACGGTGCGCTTGCGCGTCGGTCCGTCGATGACGCGCACCGTGACGCCCGCGGCCGCGCCGCCGTCGGGCGCGAGGATCTGACCGCGCACGCGCGCGTTCTCGATCGTGAGCGAGAACGTCTGCTCCCGCGTTCGCTCGTCGACGACGAGCGCGCGCTCGACCTCGCCGTAGCTCGGCGCCTGCACCGTCACCGTCACCTTGCCGGCGAGCGCGCGCAGCACGAAGCGGCCGTTCTTGTCGGTGAACGTCGTCGCGATCTTGTGCGCGGTCTCGCCGATCCCGGCGCCCGCCATCACGACCGCACCCGGAATCGCACCGTCGCGACCGACGACGACACCCTTCACCGCGATGCCCGCATCGAGCGTGACGAGCACGTTCGGCGTGTCTTCCCCGCCGCGCACGGCGAACATCGAGCTCGCACCCGGTGCGTACTCGCTCGCGAACGCGCCGACGACGTAGGCGCCGGGCGCGACGTCGTCGATCTGGAACCCGCCATGCGCGTCGGTCGTGATTCGTTGGACGACCGGCTTCGCCTCGAGCGGCTCCCGCGTCGCGCTCGGCTCGAACGCCTCGTACGTGCGCGCCTGCGGCAACACGACCGCGTGCCGCAGGACCGGCTCGGGATCGAGGTACCACGTGCGGCCGTACTCGTGCGTGATCGCGAAGTGCACGTGCGGGATCGCGCGCGTGAACCCGGTAGACCCGAGCGTGCCGACGGGCTCGCCCGCGCGAATCGACTGCCCGACCTCGAGGCCGGGCCGGATCTCGTCGAGGTGCATGTAGAACGTCTTGAGGCCGCCGCCGTGGTGGATCGCGACCAGCTTGCCCGCCTCCGTGCGGCTCTCCGCGAAGATCGAGGCGACCTCGCCGTCCGCCGCCGCGTGCACGATCGTTCCGCGCACCGAGCCGATGTCCATGCCGCAGTGACCACGCCCGCACTCCGTCGGTCGCGCACCCGGTCGCGGCGCACTGAACCGCGCCGATTCGTTCACCGGCATCTGCCGCGTGCCGGCGAGGGGGTGTACCCAGCGGAGGCCCGTCGCCGCGAGCGACAGCGGGCGCTGCACGCCCGCTTGATCGCGCAGCACGATCGTCGCGTTCGCGACCGGGGCACCGTGCGAATCGACGACGGTGCCGCTCACCGCCCCGGTTCGCGCCATGCGCACCGCGAGGTGCGTCTCGGGCTCGCCGACGCGCAGCACCTGATCGGCCGCTTGCACGTGACCGGGCACGGCCGTCTCGACGCGCCAGCGCCCGAACGGCACGCCTTCGATGGCGAACCGTCCCGCGTTGTCGATCGTCGCGATGCGCGTCGCGTGATCCCCGTCGAGAGGTACGAGCGTCACGGTCGAGCTCGGCGGCACGAACCCCTCCGCCACGATCTCGCCGTGCACGTTCGCGGCCGGCTGGAGCCCGATCTCGACGGTCGTCCCGTCCTCGACGCGCACCGGCGCCGACGCGAGCGAGTCGCGCGCCGCCCACAGCTCGAACGGTCCGCGCGGCAGCTCGTCGAACACGACGACGCCGTCGCGATTCGTCCACGCACGCGCGATCGCCGGCCGGCTTCCATCGGTGATCGACACGAGCACGTCGGGCATCGGCGCGCCGTTCGCCATCACGCGCGCGGAGATCTTTGGTCGTGGCACGACCTCGAGCTTCGGCGGCTCGGTCGCGCGTGGCGCCTCGCCGCTCGGCAACGTCACCGCCGGCGGAACCACGCGTGTCGGTTCGCGTGCGCTGGTCGCGACGATCGCGCCGATGACGACGACGGCGCCAGCCGCCGCACATCGTCGCCAGATCCGCCGCCGCGCCATGCGCCGAGTCGTGCAGTCACCGTGCCCGCGGGCAGCCCGTGGCCAATCGCCGGCTTAGGCGGTTGGCACGCTTGCCAGATTGTCAGCCTGGACCACCCGGCACGCGCGCCTTGCCGATTCGGCAATCACTCGAAGTACGGCGAGATCGCGGCGTCGATGCGCGCGATCAAGTCACGCGTCAGCGCCTGGTCGGTCGTGGAGAGCAACGGCAACTGTGTCGTCAGCACGTCTCTCGCCGAGACGAGCGCGAGGTAGCTGTCGAGGTTCTGCGCGCGCTTCAACGCGTCGACGACGATCCGCCGCGTCGGGTAGCTACGCACGTGGTCGGCGTTGATGACGATCGCCTTCGCATCGTTCGCGGCTGCGGCGAGCACGGCCGGATTCGAGATCGGCTCCTGGATCGATCCGGTCGGCTGGAGGAACGCCTCCTTGTACAGCCACGCGCTGATCGCGTCGGCGCCCGGGCCTTGCGCGGGGTCGGCGAGCGGAGCGCGCACGCCGTCGAGGAGTGCGGTCCACGCAGCGTTCGACTCCGCCGCCGTGCCAGTACGCGCATAACCGACGAGCTCGGTGCCGTAGAACGAGAGGTAGAGCTCGATCAGGTCCGACGGGATCGTTCCGTCGAGGATGAGGCTCGTGACGAGCTGATAGAACGGAATCTGGTAGTCGGCGAGCGGCGTCGGCGTGCCCGGATCGAAGCGCACGCAGTTCGGATCGAACAGCGTCGCGTCGTCGGTACAGAACGGCTGCGCGGGCAGCGCAGGCGACATGCCGTAGAGATAGTGGATCGCGTCGTGGTCGTAGGCCGCGGGCGTCGGTTGCGCGAGCGACGCGGCGAGGTCGTTGTACTCCATCACCGACGACGTCGGCGGCATCAACGAGCCCTTGAAGTTGTGGCGCAGCCCGAGCGTGTGACCGACCTCGTGCGCGACGACGTGTTGGATGTAGAGCTCGAGCTTCGCGGCGCCCGTGAGCCCCTTCTCGGGCGGGTACATCACGCACGGCGGCGCAGTTGGTTGGTCTTGCCACACGAGGCTCGGCCGCTTCGTCTGCGGGCGCGTACCCGGCCTCGCGATGCCGTTCGGATCGGCGGCCGGATCGTCGTCGAACGGCGCGAAGAAGCCGCCGCCGAAGTAGACACTCGCGCCGCGGATCTCGCCGGTATTCGGGTTCGTGCGCCAGTCGGCATACGCGTAGCCCTTGCTCGGATCCGGATCGACGATGAGGTAGTTGACGTGATCGTCGGCGAACGAATCGTTCGGACCCGCGAGCGAAGCCGCGAACACGGGATAGCCGAACACGTCGTTCCACGACTCGATGCCACGCTTCATCGCGCCGTAGAGGTCGGCGCCACCGAGGCTGGGGTCCGCCGCGATGTCCTGGATCGCGGGACCGATGACCCACTTGATCGGTTGCATGCCCGGGTGGAAGCCCCAGTGCACGGCGAGCTGCTTCGCGCCGCCGCTGTTCGGGACATTGATCGGATCGCTCAAGAAGTAGTGATCCTGCGGAGGCGCGAGGACCTGCGCGAAGCCTGGAGTCTCGGAATACCGACGAAGATTCACGCCGACCGTGGCGGCGATTCGATAGTCGTTGTTGTCGACGTCACCCGGAATACCGATCGGTTGATCGCCGTACGCGGTAAAGATTTGCTCGAAGCTGCCGCCGTCGCTCGCCGCCTTGAAGCCCTGCACGAACGACAGCTCGGTCTCGAGCTTCACCGCGCTGCCCGCGCTGTCGGCGAGGGCGCCGAACCGGTTTCGGCCTGCAGCGGGATCGATCAACAAGTAGCCGCCCGAGCCGGGCAGCGCGTTGAAGTGGTTCGAGTGAACCAGCGGGAACGCATCGATGATGAGATCGGGATTGAAGATGTCGCTGGTCGCGCGGCGATCGTCGGCATCGAACACGTAGAGCTTGTCGTTCTGCACGCGGAATCGCACGACGCGCGTTCCGAGCGTGCTCGGGTTCGGCCCGAACGGCTGCAGCTCCTTCAAGTACACGGACCAGAACCAGCGCTCCTGTAGCGCGCTCTTCCGGATCGCGAGATAGAAGTCACCGTTGCCTTGCTGCGGCGCGATGTACACGCCGACGCGCTGCATCTGATTCGTACGCTGCGCCACCTCCTCGGCGTCGACATTGCGCGGAATCGCGACGAGTAGATCGTCGTGTGCGAGCACGTCGTCATCGACGGGCGCGACTGGATCGCCCGTGCTCGCACAGCCCGCAAGAATCGTAACGGCGGAGAACATCCAACCTCGAATGATCGTCTTCATGGTTCCTGTCATCGAAAGCGGATGACCGATGACGTTGCGTTCGAGATTGCTTTCGGAAACCCACAGCCACTGACCGCGGAGAGATGCGCTCTCATCTCGCGATGAGGACGGATCATCGTGGTCGACGAGCGCGATCCGCGCCGGTGTTGCGGATGGAGTTACACCGGAATGCCTACGAGCCAGCGCTCGAATGCGCGCCGGCTACTCGAGCCGCCACCGCCCGCGCAAGCGAGCATGATCGCTGCGCGCGAGTTGGTGCGCCGGTTGCTCCTCTCGTCGCTCATGCGTAACGTTCAGCTCGTTGGTCCCTGTTTGATGTGTCTCGTGCTGGTTGGTATCGCGCATGCCGAGGACAGCGTTCGCAAGGCAACCGATACCGAGGCCGCATCTGCGCTCGACTCGGTGCTCGAGAACATCGTCACGGGCCCTGCCTTGGAGCACAGCCGGGGCGCTAGCTCCGGCACCAAGGGATCGATCGAGATCCGCAAGTCGGACGGCGCGCGTCCAACCATCAAGGGCAACCTGGTCGTCGGCACCGAGAACACCGCCGGCTGGCACAAACGCACGATCGAGTGGGACTTCGCGAAGGGGACCGGCACGTTCGAGAGCGTGCGCCGCGATCGGGACGAGACCGAACTGGTGTCGGCGATCGCGGACACGCCGGAGCACAAGCGCCAGGTCTTCAAGACCTCGGGCGGTCCGATCGAGCGCGAATCGATCATCGACACCCGCACCGTGCGCCTGAAGGCGGGCGGGACGGCGCAGGTCGTCAAGGCCGACGAGCGGGTCGTGATCGCCAAGCGGGCGCTCGTGCACTTCGACTCGATGGGCCAAGCGTCGTTGTACACGAAGGGTGGATACGTGAAGACCGAGAGCGCCGATGGCGGACGGGTCTACACGCGGAGCTCGATCCAGGTCGGCGGCACGACGGTCAGCCCGGAACAGCTCGACGCCTTCATGAAGAATCGCGTCGCGCTCTAGTGGAGGCGCTACAAGTCGGTCTCGATCGGACCGACGGGCTTGGGTGTCGGTTGGTCGGGCGGCTTGACCGGGAGGCTTGGTTTCGGCGACGGCGTGGGTTTTGGCTTCGTCTGCTTCACGCGTCGTTTCACCGGCGGCTTCGATGCGGCCGGTGTCGCGACCGGCTCGACGGGCACCGGCGTCGACTCGACCGCAGGCTTCGCTTCGATCGGTGTCGATTCGACCGGCGCCGCTGCTGGCGTAACCGGCACCGGCGCGGGCGGTGGATCTGGAAGCTGACGCGCCGGCGCCGTCACCTCGACGGGTGTTGGTGGTGCGGCGGGTTGCACGCGCTGCGAGGACGGCTCGCTCGTGCGGTTCTTCATCGCGCTGACCGTCACGAACGCGATCGCACCCGCGGCGACCACCGCGACCACCGGCAGGATCTTCCACCCGATCGATCGTTTGACCGCAGGCGCCGAGGCCAGGCTCTCCGCCGCACTACGGCTGAGCGTCGTCGGATCCTCGGTCGTCGTCTGCGAGAGCTCGTCGGGCGCGCTCGACGAGGCCGCCGGCGGGATCGTGACGCCGCTCGGTGGCGTCACGTGCGTCATGCTGATCTGGAAGCCGTGCTTCGTCGCGATCTTCGCGAGCTGCCGCGCGAGCTCCATGGCCGACTGCACGCGCTTCGCCGGGTTCTTGTCGAGCAAGCAGACGATCAGCGCCTCCATCTCGGGGCTGATGTTCGGGTTGTGCTTCGACGGCGGTGACGCCTTGAGGTGTTGGTGCGCGCCGATGAGCTCGCCCGCGCCGAGGTTCTTGAACGGCGGGCGGCCACAGCACAGCTCGTAGAGGATGCAGCCGAGCGAGTACAGATCGGCGCGGTGATCGACCTGACCGGTGCCGCGGCACTGCTCGGGAGACATATACGTCGGCGTCCCCATCACGGCGCCGGTCTTCGTCGCTTCACCGGCGAGCCCGATGTCGGTGAGCTTCGCGATGCCGAAGTCGAGCACCTTCGGTCGCTCGCCGATCGGCGCCTCGTGATCCTCGACGAGGAAGATGTTATCGGGCTTGAGGTCGCGGTGAACGATGCCCTTCGCATGCGCGGCGGCGAGCGCGCTGCACACGCCGCGGAGGAGCATCGCCGCTTCGCCTTCGCGGTACCGCCCACCCTTCTTGAGCCGCCGCGCGAGCGACATGCCCTCGAGGAACTCCATGATGATGTAGCCGTCGCCGCTCGGCAGATATCCGTAGTCGAAGACCTCGACGATGCCCGAGTGCTTGATCGACGTCGTTGCCTTCGCTTCGTTGAAGAAGCGGTTGACGATGTCTTTGCTGCCCGACAGCTCGGGGTGCAGCACCTTGACCGCGGCGGAGCGTCCGATCAGCGCGTGCTCGGCGTAGTAGACGGTGCCCATTCCGCCCGTCGACAGCTTGCGCAGGATCTTGTAGTTGCCGACCGTCTCGCCGATCGGCTCTGGACGCTCGACATCAGACGTCACTCCCACCATGTTCCGCTGCCTACATGTACGATTGCAACATGTCCGCACTCCGCCGTCGCACGCGCTTCGCGACGCCGGTGATCTTGATCGCGGCGTGTTCGTCGTCGAAGGAACCGGCGAAGCCGAAGCAATTCCCGGGCATGACGTGGAACGTGCGCATGCTCGTCGACATGACGTGCGTGGCGACCGAGCCCGGACCCAACCCACCGCCGCCGAGATCGATCGAGTGTCCTCCCGGGATGTCGGGCACGACGGTGTTCACCGTCGGCGAGCTCGCGAACAAGACGTGCGGCATCGTCCCGGCGAACTGCGTCGACGAGCGCTGCGTGAAGATTCCGGCATCGTGCCCACTGCCACCGGGACAGCAGGTGGTTCAGAAGCTCTCCGTCGTGTGGACGATCGAGAAGCACGGCGATGCGTGTCACGCCGAAGAAGGTGAAGGCCACGACGAGTGTCCACCGGGCGTCGACTGCAATCCGCCGCAGCCGCGCATCGTGAAGTGTCCACCGGGTGTGACCGAGACGCAGCCGATTCGGATCGCGGAGCTCGTCGATGCGACGTGTGTGGTCGTTCCCGACGGCTGCGAGGACACCGGCTGCGCGAAGCAGCAAGTCGTCTGCCCGGCCGTGATCGAAGGCGACTGAATTCGCCCACATTCCGGGCTGTCAGCGTCGGTGACAATAAGCAATTGACGCGCACGCGCTCCGCCTCAATGCTTGATCCCGATGAGATGGAGCGTGCTCGTCACGCTACTCGCTGGTTGCTTCGCGCCCACGGCTCCCACCGGGGCGCCGTGCGATACGGATGATCATTGCCCGAGCGATCAACGTTGCGTCGCCGGTGCCTGTCAGAAGGGCGCCGCGCCGGTCGACGGCTCGCTCGGCAATGACGGGATGACGATCGACGGGCCACCC
>Ga0316626_10000627_pt1 | contig 14240 bp, 14 predicted proteins | sample OWC_Aug_T1_C1_D5_FD_207656 | JGI IMG/M metagenome (GOLD analysis project Ga0316626, IMG submission 207656) | Wetland soil microbial communities from Old Woman Creek delta, Ohio, United States - OWC_Aug_T1_C1_D5_A | ecosystem: Environmental > Terrestrial > Soil > Wetlands | place: USA: Ohio...
ATCGCGAAGCTTGCCGAGGGGGTGGAGGGAGTCGAACATGTCCACGAGATCCGCTGCCGCCGGTCCGGCCAGTTCCTCATCGTGGACCTCAAACTCGACATGGACCCGGAGATGACCGTCCGGCGCTCCCACACCATCGCCACGGAGGTCAAGCGGCGCATCTTCGAGGGCTTCCCCCACGTGGGAGACGTCATGATCCACATCAATCCCCACGAGGAGCAGCACGAGGACCTCATCCGGCTATGAAAATATCCGCGCCGGAACGCACTTTTCTGTTGACGGGATAAGATAAGAAAGGTAACATATAAGAAATGCCCGGCCAGTCCGGCCGGGCTGATTTATTTTTTTCTGCATCACGCATTCATCTTTACATGGCATTCATTGTCTTTATCATTGTCGGTCTTTCGCTGGTCCCCTCCTTTGCCTTTGCCTGGGGTCCGCTGACCCATATGTATCTGGGTAACGAGATCTTCGCCTACGGCCCGCTCATCCCCGCAGGGATCTACGCGCTCATCAAGAAATACCGCCAGGATTTCCTGTACGGCAACCTCATGGCAGACAGCATCATCGGGAAGAAGTACCTGCCCGACGACAAGAGCTCGCACAGCTGGGAAGTGGCGCTCCGTCTTTTGCACTCCGCGGAACAGGATGCCGAGAAGGCCTTCGCCTACGGCTACCTCAGCCATCTGGCCGCCGACACGGTCGCCCACGAGATCCTGACCGAGGACATGCGGAACATGGAGCATACCTGGGCGGAGCTCAAGGCCGACAGCATGATCAAGAAGACCTACTGGATCCAGTCCGTCACCTTCAGCAGGGCGGTTCAGAAGCGGAACGACCTGTTTATGGAAAGTTCCCTCGATCGCTATCTGTTTTCCTACAAAACGAACAAGCGCATCTATAAAAGCGTGGTGTTCCTTTCGTTCCTGAACAAGAAGCGGAAGCATGCCCTTGACCGGGACCACCTGAACAAGCTCCATTTCGAGTCGATAGCCCGGACCCTCGACCTGTTCGAGAACGGCGTCGAAGCTGCGGTCCTCGAAAAAAGCCCCCTCTAAGCATTCCGTTTCCGCGGTCTCTCCCTGCTCATCATTGCTGCTTGTTCCGTCTGCCCGACGAGCCGTATTGTGAACATACATTGAAGGAGGCGCGCATGGATATCACGACGGTCACGGTACCTATCCCCGAAGGCTGCAACATCATCTTGGGCCAGACCCATTTCATCAAGACCGCCGAGGACCTCTACGAGATCATCGCGGGCGCTGTGCCCGGCGCGAAGTTCGGCATTGCCTTCACCGAGGCCTCGGGCCCCTGCCTTGTCCGCACCGAGGGGAACGATGATGAACTGATCCGGTCCTGCGCGTCAACGCTCCAGTCCATCGGCGCCGGGCATGTGTTCTGCATCCTGCTCAGGAACGTCTTCCCGGTGAACGTGCTGAACCAGGTCAAGAACTGCCCCGAGGTCTGCCATGTCTTCTGCGCCACGGCGAATGCCCTGGAGGTGGTCGTGGCTGCGAGCGCCCAGGGCAAGGGCATCCTCGGCGTCATAGACGGTTTCCCGCCGAAAGGCGTTGAGACCGGGCCGGACAGGGCCCAGCGGCGGGAGTTCCTGCGCACGATCGGATATAAGCTGTAGGAATACTCCACTTGCCAATTCCCGGGAAAAGAGGTAAAGTAACCGGGATTTGCGAGCCGGGAAAGCCCCGGTACTTACAGTCACGAAGGAGCGTTTTCATGAAGAGATCGGGAATGATGATCGCGCTGATCATGATGATCGGCATAGGGGCAGCGTTCGCGGCGAACGAAAAACCGGCTGCCGGACCGGCGGTGAAAAAGCCGTCGATCAAGCACACGCAGGACGAGGCCTCGGGCACTATCTCCGGCAAGGTCGTGGAAACCATGAACGCAAGCGGCTACAGCTATGTTTGCGTCGAGAAGAACGGGAAAAAGACCTGGGTGGCGGTGCCGGAGATGAAGGTGACCGTCGGCACGAACATGTCCTTCCATCCCGGCGCAGTCATGCCGAACTTCACGAGCAAGACCCTGAACCGGACCTTTGACAGCATCGTGTTCTCCGGCGGCCCCGCATCCGGAGGCGGCCAGGGCGCTGCTTCGGACGTGCCCGGGGGCGATCCGACCCATGTCGGCAGCAAGGCGAATGTCTCTTCCCTCGATAAGGATATCAAGGTCGAGAAGGCCGCCGGCACCAACGCCTACACGGTCGGCGAGGTCTATGCGAAACGCGCCTCGCTGCACGCGAAGCAGGTGGCGGTCAAAGGCAAGGTCGTGAAGTTCTCGCAGGGGATCATGGGCAAGAACTGGGTCCATATCCAGGACGGTTCCGGCAACCAGCAGAAGGGGACCCACAACCTGGTGGCGACCACGCTGGACACGGCAGCCGTGGGCGACATCGTCACGGTCACCGGTACGTTCGCCAAGGACAAGGACTTCGGCGCCGGCTACCTCTACAAGGCCATCGTCGAGGACGCGAAGGTCCAGAAGTAATCCGTTTTCCTACAGAGGACGATCAGCAGGGCATGCCCCCGACCGGGAGCGTGCCCTTCTTTTTGCCTGGCCGCAGTTGACTTGATTCCGGCACTTGGATACAATGAACAAACACCACCACACAGGAGGATCCACCATGGCGAAATCCTATGACGCGATCATCATCGGTTCCGGCCCCGCGGGCCTGACGGCCGCGCTCTACCTGGGCAGGGCCGGCCAGAAATGCGTGATCCTGGAAAAAGAATTTCCCGGAGGCTATACCGCGAAGATCGCTGAGATCGAGAACTATCCCGGCTACGAGGAGATCAGCGGGTTCGACCTGACCGCGGTCATGCAGAAGCAGGCCGAGAAGTTCGGCGCCGAGATCGTGTATCCCGTCGAGGTCGTCGAGATGGACCTGAAGGGGGAGGTCAAGCGCGTGAAGACCCGGGACGAGGTCTACGAGGGGCACGTGGTCATCATCGCTGTCGGCGTGGCGCGCAAGAAGCTGAAAGTGCCCGGCGCCCGCGAGTTCCTGGGCAAGGGCGTGTCCTACTGCGCCACCTGCGACGGGAACTTCTTCAAGGGCCGCCAGGTCGCCGTGGTCGGAGCGGACAACGAAGCTGCCGATGAGGCGCTGCATCTCGCGGAGCTCGCGTCAAAGGTGACGTTCATCCCGCACAAGAAACTGGATGTCGTCGATTCCGTGATGGCCCGCCTCGAGGCGAAGGCGAACATCGAGATGCTGCCGGTCTCGGAGGTGAAGCAGGTCGTGGGCGACGAGCTCGTGACCGGTCTCAAGATCGCCACGGACGGGGCCGAGCAGGTCCTGCCGCTCGAGGGCGTGTTTATCGCCCTCGGTTCCACGCCCATCAACGACATCATCGTCAATTCCGGCGGACAGGCGGACGACCGCGGGTGCCTGCTCACCGACCGCAACCAGAAGATGAACCTCGACGGCGTGTTCGCTGCCGGGGACTGCACCTGCGGCGGCATGCAGATCGTGACCGCTGCCGGCGAGGGGGCCGTGGCGGGGATGCGCTCGGCCGCGGTGATCCGACGCATCAAGTCGAAGGCGGCGGGGAAGTAAGAGCAGACACGGGGACGCGGAGACCGGGAGAGACCGGGAGAGACCGGGAGAGACCGGGAGAGACCGGGACAGGGTCAATAATCAAGGCGGGCACGAAGTACACGAATAAGACCTTTTCCTCGGTTCCATTCGTGACATTCATTCATTTGTGAAATTCGTGTTCAGATTGTCATCGCTGTTATCTGTGGCCATCCGTGTTTATCCGTGGTTACAGGGTATTGTCTTCGTATTGTCTTCCATTTCTCTTTCCTAGGATACTCATGACCATCAAAGACATGCTCGGCCGGAGCGGGGTCGTCTCCCGCGAAGAAGCGCTCAAGGCCCTGGACGGGCAGCTTGTCATTCCGTCACTTCCTTCCGAAGAGGTCTTCCTCAGCGCCGCCCTCAACCGCGTCCTCGCACAGGACATCCTTTCCCCTTCCGACCAGCCGGGATTCGACCGCTCGACCATGGACGGCTACGCGGTCCGGAGCAGCGATACCTTCGGCGCAGCTGAGTCGCGTCCCGCCCTGCTCTCCGTCATCAGCGACATCCCCATGGGCGTCATGCCGGACCAGTCCATCGCCAGGGGCGAGTGCATGAAGATCGCCACGGGCGGCGCGCTGCCCGCGGGAGCCGACGCGGTGGTCATGTTCGAGCAGACCCAGCCGGTCGATGACAAGACCATCGAGGTCGTGAAGGCGGTCGCGCCGGAAGAGAACGTGACCAAGACCGGCGAAGACATGAAGAAGGACGAGGCGGTCTTCAGCCGCGGCCACGTCATCCGGCCGCAGGACATGGCTGCCCTCGCCGGCATGGGCATCACCCGCGTGCCCGTTTTCGCGAAGCCCCGTGTCGCCATCATCTCCACCGGCAACGAGATCGTCCCTGCAGACACGGTGCCGGAGCCCGGACAGATCCGGGACAGCAATTCGTATCAGCTTGAAGGCTTCATCACGCTGACAGGCGGCGTGGCCGTGAAGAAAGGCATCCTGCCCGATGATCATGGTCGCCTGCGCGCCGCGCTCGAAGAGGCCGCGGCTGACTGCGCTATCGTCCTGTTCACCGGCGGCAGTTCCGTCGGGACCGCGGACTTCACCGCCCGGGTCATCAACGACCTGGGGCCTCCGGGCGTGCTGGTGCACGGCGTTTCCCTCAAGCCCGGCAAACCGCTGATCATCGGGCTGGTCAAAGGAGGGGCGTCGGGAGCAGCGGTCCCGGTCTTCGGTCTTCCCGGCCACCAGGCGGCCGTGGCCATCTGCTTTGAACAATTCGTGCGGCCGGTCCTGACGCGGTTCACCGGCGCAGTCCCCGAGCCCGCGCTCGAAGGCGTTTCACCGTACCGTACCGTGAAGGCAAAGCTCAGCCGCAGCATCGCCTCTGCGCCGGGCCGCGAAGACCACGTCCGCGTGGCGCTCGAGAAGCGGGACGACGGCCTCTGGGCGCGTCCCGTGTTCGGCGCGTCTGGCCTCATCAGCACGCTCGTCAAGGCCGTGGGCACCTTGGTGGTGCCGGTGAACGCTATCGGCATCGAGGCGGGCGAGGAAGTAGAAGTGAGGCTGTTCTAGACGAATGCGGAGTTCGGAGTGCGGAATGCGGAATGCGGAATTAAGCAGGGGCATTCAGGTGAACGATATGCAGAATCTGATCCCGCCTCACGGCGGCTACCGCAAACTACGCAGTTTCCAGAGCGCCCAGCAGGTGTACGACGCGGCCGTTGTCTTCTGCGACCGCTTCGTGAAGAAGAGCCCACGCACCCATGACAGCAGCAAGCGGAGGAAACTACACAAAGCAACGTACTAAAACATACGGAAAGTTCTTATGGCCTACAAACAGAAAAAATATCTCTCCAATACACCGCTTGCTGAAGCGATCAAGACATACGATGAAGCGCTCAGGGCAGCGAACATCAACGGGCCCTTGCCCGGCGAACGGATCCCCGTGAGCGATGCGCTCGGCCGTGTCACTTCCGAAGCAGTGATCGCGAAGATCTCGTCGCCGTTCTATCATTCCGCGGCAATGGACGGCTATGCGGTCCGGTTCATCGACACCTTCGGCGCTGCGGAGACGAGGCCCAAGCGGCTCACCTCTCCTGCGCAGGCGATCGCCGTTGACACGGGCGACCCCATGCCCGACGGGTTCGATGCGGTGATCATGATCGAGGACGTGGAAAAGGTCTCGGGGAGCGGGATCGAGATCCTGAAGGCCGCGACCCCGTGGCAGCACGTGAGGCTCGTGGGGGAGGACATCGTTGCCACGGAGCTCATCATTTCCGAGAACCATGTCATTCGGCCGGTCGACATGGCGGCCATGCTCGCGAGCGGCCACACCATGATCATGGTGAGAAAACAACCGAGGATCGCCATCATACCCACAGGCACTGAGCTCGTGGAGCCGGGCAGCGCGCTCATAAAAGGAGACATCATTGATTTCAATTCCACGATGCTCTCCGCCATGGCCATCGAGTGCGGGGCTAAGCCCACCAGACGGTCGATCGTCAAGGACGAGGCAGTCCTGCTTCGGCAGATAATCCAGCATGCCCTCCTGGAATCCGACCTCGTGGTGATCAACGCCGGTTCGTCGGCCGGCCGGGAAGACTTCACTGCCCACGTGATCGCCGAACTCGGCAAGGTGTACGTCCACGGCGTGAACATCAAGCCGGGCAAGCCGGTCATCCTCGGCATCGTGCAGGGAAAGCCGGTCATCGGCATCCCCGGGTATCCGGTCTCTGCCGCGCTCACCTTCAACCTTTTCGTCAAACCCCTCCTGTACGCGCTCCAGGGCAGGACCATGCCGGAGGCCGAGACGATAATCGCAAAGCTTTCCCGCCAGGTCGCTTCGAGCCTCGGCCAGGAGGAGTTCATCCGTGTCAAGCTCGGGAGCGTGTCGGGCAACCTCATCGCCACGCCCGTCACCCGCGGCGCGGGCGCGCTCATGTCGCTCGTGCGGGCTGACGGCATCATCCGCGTACCCGCGGCAAGCGAAGGCATTGCCGCGGGCCACGAGGTGGCCGTCGAACTGCTGAGACGGCCGCACGAGATCGCGAAGACCGTCGTCTGCATCGGGTCCCACGACAACGCGCTCGACGTGCTCGGGAACTTCCTGAAGAAGGAGCATCCCGAGTTTTTCCTGTCCTCGGCGCACGTGGGCAGCCTGGGCGGCCTGCTCGCGCTGAAGCGCGGCGAGGCGCACCTGGCCGGGACGCACCTGCTCGACGAGGAGACGGGGGAGTACAACGTCAGCTACATCAAAAAGCATCTGCCCGGGACCAAGGTCATGCTCGTGAACCTCGTGTACCGGACGCAGGGCTTCATCGTGCCGAAGGGCAACCCGAAGGGCATCAGGGGTTTCGAGGACCTGGTCCGCGAGGACGTGGTGTTCGTGAACCGCCAGGCAGGGGCAGGCACGCGGCTCTTGACGGACCTCTATCTCAAACGATTAAGGATTGACCCGAACAGGGTAAAAGGGTATCATCACGAGGAATTTACGCACATGGCCGTGGCCGCGGCAGTGGTCTCCGGCGCCGCGGACACCGGGCTTGCGGTGCTCTCCGCGGCCCAGGCCCTGGGCCTCGACTTCGTTCCCGTGGCGCAGGAGCGCTACGATCTCGCCATACCGGAGGAGCACTACGAAACGCCGATGGTCCAGGCGCTTCTCCGGATCGTCCGGGAGGACCGGGGGTTCCGGGACCAGATCGTGGGCATGGGCGGGTACGATGTGTCGGAGATGGGGCGCGTCATAGCGACGCTCTGACGCCAATGCAAAATGAAAAATTTAAAAAAGCGGAAGCTTCCGCAATTTTTCACTTTGCTCTTTGCATTTTAAATTTATCGGAGGTCTCATAATGTTCTCACTCGCATTGGCTGCGACGCCTGGTCTGGCGCCGGGGATCGTCGGGCTGTTCTGGGAAGCGGGATGGATGGGCAAGGTGGTCATGGGCATCCTGCTCTGCTTTTCCGTCGTGTCCTGGGCCATGATCCTGCTCAAGTTCCAGTATCTGCGGAAGGCGGAGAAGCAGTCCCTGGCGTTCCTGCAGGTCTTCCGGAAGACGAAGAACATCGACGAACTGCTGGCCAGCGCCAATCAGATGAAGTTCAGCCCGGTCGCGGCGCTGTTCATCGAGGGCCAGAAGGAGACGCAGGCCATCATCAAGTCGATTCCCGGCGGGGCGGTGACGGAATCGGACCGACCCCTCATCCTGGAGGAGGTCGAGCGCTCGCTCCAGATCACGGCGCAGGACGAGATCTCCTACATGGAGCGCTACCTGGCGTTCCTCGGTACCACCGGCACCGTCGGGCCGCTGCTCGGCCTCTTCGGCACGGTCTGGGGCATCATGGACGCCTTTTACGGCATCGGGCTCAAGGGTTCGGGCGATATCGGGGCGCTGGCGCCGGGACTCGCCGAGGCGCTCATCAACACGACGGGCGGCCTCTTCGTCGCCATCCCGGCCGTGATCGCCTACAATTACTTCGCGGAAAAGGTCAAGGACATGGCGACGCGCATGGACTCCTTCTCCATCGAGTTCATGAGCTTCGTGAGCCGCACGTACCTGAGGAAATAGCCATGCGCATGCAACGGAGGACCAGCCACATCATCCGCGAGCTGAACCTGGTGCCGCTGATCGACGTGCTGCTGGTGGTGCTGTTCTTCTACATGATCATCTCTCCCATGATGAGCCGGGGGCTGGACGTGAACCTTCCCAAGTCCGAGGCCAACACCATCAAGTCCGAGGACCGCGTCGTGATCACCGTGACCCGGGCCCAGGAAGTGTTCGTCGAGAAGGAACGCGTCGACGTCGCGAGGCTCGGGGGTGTGCTTGGCGCCATCAGGAAGAGCAAGCCCCAGGTCAACGTCTATCTCCGGGCGGACCGGAACGCGCCCTACGGCGCCGTGGTCCAGGTCATGGACGTGGTGAAGCGGGCCGGCATCGACCGCCTGGGCATGGTCACCGAGGCGGCGGGAGACGAGAGCGGTAAATGAAGCTGCTCACCGGCAAGAGGATCGGCCAGTCCGGTGCGGAGCTCACGGCTGCCGTCCTCTTCTCGTTCATCAGCCACGTCATCTTTTTCTTTGCCGTGCTGTTCCTGGTCGTCCAGGGGCCGCCGCGCTTCGTGGTCCCTCCTGCCTACCGGGTAAAACTGGTGGACCTCCCTCCGAACGCCGAGAATCTTCCCCCCACGATGTCGGAGCAGGCAGCTCAGCCACCCGCGCCGGTCGTGAAGCCCGAGGCAAAGCCGAAAGCAAAGGCTGCGCCGGCAAAGACCGCGGCAAGGACCGCCCCCTCGCGGCCCGCCGCTGTCCAGAGGGACGCGATGCCGGAGCTTGACGCGAAGCAGTCCTCGAAGAAGCCTGTGGAGGAGGCGGAGCAGACCACGCCTGCGAGCGGTAAACAGGAGTCAGTTGCCGTGGCAAGCACAACCGGCGAGTTCCGGTTCCCCCCCTATCTCCTTATCGTGCGCGACAAGGTGGAGCGGAACTGGAACCCTCCGCCGGGCGCAAAAGGAGTGAAGGTGAAGGTGGCGTTCCGCGTGCTGCGCTCGGGGCGGGTGGGGGAGGCGAAGCTCCAGGAGTCGAGCGGCAACTTCTATTTCGACCAGGCCGCCATGCGCGCCATACTCGCGTCGAGCCCCTTCCCGCCGCTGCCGGAAGGGTTCTTCAAGGAGTACGAGACCTTCAGCGTGGACCTGATGGAGAAGGAGTAACGGCAGGGGCAAGGGTCCAGTAGCCAGGATCCAGGGAAGCCGGTTTTCTGGTGTCTCCTGGCCCCTTGACCCTGGACCCGGATTTTCAATACCATGAAACGCATTGCAACGATCATATCGCTCAGCCTGTTCATCGCGGCGCCCGCCGCGGCGCAGTACTACCTCGGCGTGATCAAGGGGGAGGCGAAGAAGATCCCCCTTGCGGTGCTCGACGTTCATGACGACGCCGGCGCGCCTGCTCTCCGGAACCTGGTCCTGGAGGTGCTGCAGGCTGACCTCCGCCGCTCCCAGATCTTCGACGTGCTGGACCCGAAGAAGATCGACCTGAACTACGCGGGGAAGGACGACCCGACCGCCGAGACCATCAAGCGGGGCGGCACGTTCGGCCTGACCGGAGCGGCGTGGGCGCGCCTGTCGCGGAAAGGGGGCGACCTGACGCTGTCCGGCAGGCTCTACGACGCAGTGACGGGCATGCGGATGGCGAGCAAGGAATACTACGGCAACGAGGAGATGGTCCGCCGCATGGCGCACACCTTTGCCGACGAGATCGTGTCCCAGTACACGGGCGAGAAGGGCGTCGCCCGGACGCGCATCGCCTTCGTGTCCGACAAGACCGGCCGGAAAGAGCTCTATGTCATGGACTACGACGGCCAGAACGCGAAGAAGCTCACGACAGACCGGTCGATCTGCATGTCCCCCGCGTGGAGCCCCGACGGCCGAATCCTCGCCTACGTATCCTACCGCGACAGGAACCCCGACCTCTTCGGCCTGGACATGGAGACCGGCCGGCGCTGGAAGATATCCAGTTCCGAGGGGCTCAACATCTCGCCTGCCTGGTCGCCGAACGGCAAGCGGCTTGCCATGGCCATGTCCCGGGACGGCGGGGCGGAGATCTATACGATTTCGAAGGAAGGCAACGACGTCGAGCGGCTCACCTACGGCATCGCCGACAATGTTTCTCCCTCCTGGTCGCCCAATGGCCGGGAGATCGTGTTCACCTCGGGACGGGGCGGGTCGCCGCAGCTCTATATCATGGGCGTTGACGGCTCCGACGTGCGCCGGATCACGTTTGAAGGGTCGTACAACGCGTCGCCCCACTGGTCACCGCGCGGCGACCGGATCGTTTTCGCCGCCCAGGTGAAGGGCCTCTTCAAGGTCGCCACGATCACTCCCGACGGGTCCGACCTCCGCATCCTGACCGATGGGCCGGGAAACGACGAGAATCCTATGTGGTCCCCCACGGGCAGGCAGATCGTGTTCAGTTCGACCCGGAAGGGGAAGACCGGCATCTTCATCATGAACGCCGACGGGACCGATCTTGAGCGCATCACGCCGAACGACGCGAACTACGCATCGCCCTCCTGGTCGCCTTGAACGAAGCAGAACCGCAGCCCGCCGCCCCTCTCCTCAATCTACGGCCCTGAGCCGACCGCGTTGTCGCTTCCCCTTTCGTCCCCCCGGTGCCGGTGTTATAATAAATTCAGCGGCGACGGCATTTTCCCGTTCCGGGAAATGACCACACCGTGAAAAGCCAGCGCCAGAGGAGTCATCCATGCCCCATGCCGGATTGATGGACGAGGAAGCGCTCGGTCCGATCGAGGGTCCCCTCCAGCGTGCGCGGCTCCATATCCGCGGAGGAAAACGGCGGTTGCGGCAGGGCAAGACCGCCGCGGGGATCGTGACACTCTATGATGCCCTGGGCGCTGCGCTGCAGTGGTATTTCGCATCGACCGAAAGGCGCACGAAGGCCGCAGCCGGCCCGGAGGACGATCTGAAAAAGGAAGGGACCGCCTACCGCCTTCTGGTCCGCTCCGGCGCGCTCGACGGGAAATTCGATTTCACCGCTTTTGATCAACTGGCGGAATATGCTCTTGAGCACGAGATGCCGGGATTCGATCCCGGAGAGGTCCTCGCGGGCGTCGAGTCGGTCATGACCCAGCTCGGCGTCATGCCCTTTGACGAAGCGGCCCTGCCCCCCGAGGACCCGGCGACATTCTAAGGCGACGGGGAGACGCGGGAACATGGGGACGCGGCGAAGGGTCATCCTTGATCTATCCGCCGTTATCGTAGCCGTTATCAGTGTCCATCAGTGTCAAAGGTCTTTCTTGTACTCTTCGTGTCTCCGTGGTGATTACTGTTATGAACCGACTATCCAAGGAACGATCTCCCTACCTCCGGCACGCCGCTCACCAGAAGATCGACTGGTACCCCTGGTCCGATGAGCCCTTCCTCCGCGCAGAACGGGAAGGCAAGGCCGTGTTCCTCTCGTCGGGCGGCGTCTGGTGCCACTGGTGCCACGTGATGACGAAGGAGTCCTTCGAGAACGACGAGGCGGCGGCGCTCCTGAACGAACTGTTCATCAGCGTGAAGCTCGACCGCGACGAGCGGCCGGACATCGACCGGCGGTACCAGCAGGCCGTGGCGCTCATGGGTGGCGGGGGCGGCTGGCCCCTGTCGGTGTTCCTGACGCCGGACCGCAGGCCCTTCTTCGGCGGGACCTATTTCCCGCCCGACGACCGCTACGGCAGGCCGGGGTTCATCAAGGTGCTCCGGTCGGTCCACGAGTTCTACCAGACGCGCAAGGGCGAGGCAGCCGAATACGGTGTCCGGATCATGGACGCCCTGAAGGCGGAGGTCCTGGAGGCAGGCGACCTCGCGCAGGGAACGCTGGAGCAGGCGAAGAGCGACATGCTCGGGCACTTCGATGCTCAGCACGGCGGGTTCGGCGCAGCGCCTAAGTTTCCCATGCCGGGAGCGCTTGAGTTCCTGCTCCATCAGGCAGCGACGCGGAAGGACCGGACCGCGGAGAACGCGGTGAGGACGACGCTCGATGCGATGCTACGGGGCGGGTTCCACGACCATCTGGGCGGCGGGTTCCACCGCTATTCCGTGGACGAGGCGTGGTTCGTGCCGCACTTCGAGAAGATGGCCGACGACAACGCCTGGCTGCTGCGGAACTATGCCGATGCCTACGCCCTCTTCGGCGAAGAGCGGTACCGGGAAGCCGCCGAAGGGATCATCCGGTTCGTCCGCGAGGTCCTGTCCGACCCCGCGGGCGGGTTCTACGCGAGTCAGGACGCCGACGTGACGCCGGACGACGAAGGGGGCTACTTCACCTGGACCGACGGGGACCTCAAACGGGTCCTGGTCATCGACGAGTACCAGGTCCTGTCCCTGCGCTATTTCCACGAACGCGGTTCCCTGGACCACGACCCCGAAAAGAAGGTCCTGTGCGCGGCGAAAGAGCCGCCGGCGATCGCGGCGGAGCTCGGGATGCCGGTCGAGCGCGTGAACGCCCTGCTCAGCCAGGGCAGGGAGAAACTTCTGCGGGAACGGAACAGCCGCGAGACGCCCTTCGTGGACCGGACGCTCTATACGTCGCTGAACGGCATGTTCATCACGGCCTATCTCAAGGCGTACCGCGTGCTGGGCGACCCCGGCCTCCGGGACTTCGCGCTTGCCAGCCTTGACCGCATTATCCGTGAGCGCTCCGTTGCAGACGCGCTCCAGCATTGCGAAGGCGTTCCGGCCGTGCTGGACGATCATGTTTATCTCGTCGAGGCGCTGGTCGCCGCCTACGAAGCGACGGGCGAGCGCGCCCGTCTGGACCTCGCGGCTCAGTTCATGGACCGGTGCGTCGCGCTGTTCGGGGACCCTGCGGGAGGCTTCTTCGACACCGAGGCCGAGGTACTCGGCACGCGGCTCAAGCGCATTGAAGATATCCCCCATCCTTCGGCGAACGCTGCCGCCATCATGCTGCTGCTCAAGCTTTTTCACCTTACCGGCAGGGAACCCTATCGCGCGGCCGCCGAACGTACGCTCCGCATTTTCTCGTCGGCAGTGCGCGAGATGAGCATCCACGCCGGGACCTATTTCTGCGGTCTCGATGCCTGGTTCTCCACGCTCAAGCTCACCGTGGAGGCGGGACCGGACAGCGCGCTCGCCCGCGCGGCGATGCGTCTCACGGGCCCGTACACGGCGCTGCTGTACGGCGGGGACCAGGGAAGGGTCATCCCCTGTTTCAACGAAACTTGTTTTGAACCGGTCACGAATGCCGGCGACCTGCAGCGCTACGCGACAGGACCTTGAGGGCCGCCGTTGCGTACGGTATGCCAACTTTTCTCTAAGCACTCCAAAAAAAGCTATTATTTGACATCCCCGGGGTGCTGTGATATGGTTATCAGGAATTGCGGCCGCACAGCATTCTTCCGTTCCCATTTTCGTTTTTGCAGCATCGCTGTTCCGATCAGAGAAGGGACCGCATGCAAAAAACTATAAGGAGGGCAATATGAGAAAGCCTAGCATTGTTCTGTTCATCATGGTCCTGGTAGTGAGTCTCTTCGCGTTGTACGGATGTCCCAAGAGCGCTGAGGTGAGCTCGGCTCCCGAGTCCCAGCCCCTGAAAGTGGAACAGCCCCCGGTGAAGTCGGCTGAGGACCTCGCCGCCGAGAAGGCCGCGGAAGATCAGCGCGCCGCCGAGGCCGCTGCCGCCGCCGAAGCCGCGCGCAAGGCGGAGGAAGAGCGTGCCGCCCAGGAACGGGCCGCCCAGGAGAAAGCCGCCGGGCTCCAGCCCATCTATTTTGATTTTGACAAATCCTTTGTCCGCAACGATGCAAAGGATGTCATGAGGGCCAACGCCGACTACCTGAAGGCGAATCCCAAGATAAAGGTCCGCATCGAGGGCAACTGCGACGAGCGCGGCACTATCGAGTACAACCAGGCCCTGGGCCAGCGACGAGCCGCAGCCGCCAAGAAGTACCTCTCGGACCTCGGCGTCTCCGCGAAGCGCATCTCGCTCATCAGCTACGGCAAGGAGAAGCCTATCTGCACGGAAAGCACCGAGGATTGCTGGCAGAAGAACCGCCGGGCAGAGTTCGTCGCGGCGGAGTGATCGACCACGGCGCGGCGAAGGGGAATTGATCCCCGCAACCGCGCTTTGCATTTCTGAATCCAGGGGCGAGCGCATTCCCCGCAGCGACTCGACT
>Ga0316626_10000629_pt1 | contig 14237 bp, 13 predicted proteins | sample OWC_Aug_T1_C1_D5_FD_207656 | JGI IMG/M metagenome (GOLD analysis project Ga0316626, IMG submission 207656) | Wetland soil microbial communities from Old Woman Creek delta, Ohio, United States - OWC_Aug_T1_C1_D5_A | ecosystem: Environmental > Terrestrial > Soil > Wetlands | place: USA: Ohio...
AACATGGGCACAGTGATACGCGGTAGGTGAGCCGTCCGCAGTTGATCGGGTCTTCCCGCCGGATGGAGCGGGTAGCCGAGGAAGACGAGCGCGTCGACCGTCTCGCCTTGGGCCGCAATCTGGGAGGCGATGCGGCCACCGAGTGATTTGCCGCCAATGATCAGCCGCGCCGGACGAAGGGTGGACGCACGCACCTGCGCCACGACGCGGCGGTAGCAGCTCTCGATCACGGCCGCCGGGTCCGGCGCGCGTCCGCCACGCTCCTTATATGGGAAGTTGAAGCGGACGCTCGCGTAGCCACGCCGGCCGATGCCTTCGTGCACCGCAACCAGCAGCGGGTTGGTCATGTCGTTGCCGGCGCCGTGGGCGAGGATCACCACCGGATCGCGGCCGGGGGTGAACCCGTCGGGCACGGCGACCACCGCCGAGACCCGGCCGCCGCGGCCGTCATCGAACTGGCGCGGCTCGAGGCGCATGGCCAGGGGAAGGGATCGAGGGATCCGGAGTTCGAGGGATCATGGGTGGGAGGATGATCGCATTCCAGTCCGTCTTCCCCTGGATCCCTTGACCCCTCGATCCCTTGCGATCACGCCTCCGCTGCCTTGGCCTGGCTCTGACCTTCCAGAAGCGAGCGCAGTTTCGTGGCGAAAACCGGACCCCGGCCCTCCGCCTCGTGTTTGAAGTAGACGAAAACGTCCTGCCAGCGGCGTGCCGCCGCTTCGATCCGCTGCGCGCAAGCAGCAAGCTCCGCGTCGCCGTAGTCCGGCTTGCGTAGGCGGAAGTAGCCGAAGTCGGCAGTGCACTCGAGCGGCACCTCGCGCTCGGCGCTCTCGACCACGCAGAGTGCCACGCCGAAACGGCTCAGGCATTCGTAGACTTCGTCGACGAACCAGCTCTGGTTGCGGAACTCGAAGGCCACCTTCAACCCGGGTGTGAGCTGGTGCAGGAAGTCCTCCAGGCGTGGGACATCGCGCTTCAAGAATGGCGGCAACTGGAAGAGCAGGGCGCCGAGCTTGTGCTTCAAGGCGCCGGCCGTGTCGCAGAAATCGCTCAGAATGTCGGCCGCGTCACGCAGCCGCAGGTCGTGGGTGATGCGGCGCGGTGCCTTGAGCGTGAAGGCAAACGTGTCGGGCGTTTCCTTTGCCCATCCGTGCAGCAGGCGCACGCTCGGCATGCGGTAGAAAGTGTAATTGATCTCAACAGTTACGAAACGCGCCGCGTAGTAGCGCAGCAACCCGCTGTCTGGCGTGCCGTCAGGGTAGAACGTTCCCCGCCATTCCTTGTAGCTGTAACCCGACGTGCCAATCCAATAACGGGCCATGGTTGAGGCTGTCTAGCACGACGTCGAACGGCAGAACAACCAAGCCGCGCGACCGTCGGAGCACCACCAGACAGACCGGCCCCTAGACTTTTGCGTTTTGCCCCTTCGCCTTTGCCTACCACGGGCTGCGCCCGCAACCCATTGCGGATTGCGGATTGCAGAATCCGCAATCTGAAATCCGCAATCCGCAATTCTTGCCACCATGCGACGACTTTTCGAGATAGTAGTCGCTCAGGGCATGCTCTTGACTTTTGGGTTGCGGGCACAGCCCGCGCTGCGTCCCTACTGGAGTTCCTTGCTGGAGTAGTCGAGGATCCGGCGGGCGACGATCATCAGGTTGATCTGACCCGTGCCCTCGAAGATGTCGTTGATCTTCGCGTCCCGCATCCACTTCTCGAGCAGGAGCTTGCGCGAGTAACCGAGGGGACCGAGCAGCTCCACGGCCTTCTGCGTCACCTGGGTCACGGCCAGACCAGCCTTCGCCTTGGCCATGGACGCCTCGAGATTGTTGCGCATGCCCCGGTCCATCATCCACGACGCCCGCCAGGTGAGCAGGCGCGCGGCTTGCAGGTGCGCTTCCATCTCCATGAAGTCGCGCTCGGCCGCGGTGAGCTTGTGCCGCGGGGCATCATAACGAACGGGGATCCCCGCTTTGGCGAAGGCCTCGCGCACGAACTCCACCGCCGCCCGGCCGATGCCGATGGCGCTGGCCGCCACGGCGGGCCGGGTGGCATCGAAGGTGGCCATCACCCCCTTGAAGCCCTCGGTGGACTCCGTCTTCACCTCGGGGCTGCCAAGGATGTTGTCGAGCGGGATGCGGCAGTTGTCGAGCAGGATCGATGCGGTGTCCGAGGCCCGGATGCCCAGCTTGTCCTCGACCTTGGGGACCGTCACGCCGGGCGTGCCGGCCTCGACGACGAACGCCTTGATGCCGGCGCGGCCGGCGGACCTGTCCACCGTCGCCCAGACGACGACGAAGCCTTCCGACTGGTCGAGCGCGCGATGGCCGCTGGTGCAGAAAATCTTCTCGCCGTTCAGCACCCAGTGATCGCCGTCGCGCACCGCGGTGGTCGTGATCGCGGCAGAGTCCGATCCGCAACCCGGCTCGGTAATCGCCATGGCCGCCCACTTTGGTGCGCCACCGCGAAAACGGGCCAGAAAGCGCTTGCGTTGCTCAGGGGTACCGGCCGCAGCCACGGCGGCACCGCCCAGCCCGGGGTTGGGAACGCTGAGGTAGAGCCCCGCGTCACCCCACGACAGCTCTTCGATGCTCACGGCGCTTGTCAGGTGACGCGTCGAGGGCTTCCCTTCCTTCCCTTCCTTCTTGCCATCACCATCGCCGCCAAAGCTGACCGGGCTGCTCTGCGACACCGCCCACATCATTTGATGCCATTCGGTGGGGTCCTCGTGCTCGCGCTCGTCGTACTCGCGCGAGATCGGCCGCATCGTCGACTCGGCCATCATGTGAATCATCTGCCGGGTGTTCTCGATCTCCGGGGAAAGTTCGAAGTCGATCATTTGTGACCTCCGTTCCGTCTTGCCGCTGTTGCGCTCGCGATCACTGTGGAATCCATCGAGCAAAGCGATCGAGGGATCGAGAGATCAAGTCCACGAACCCTTGATCCCTCCGTCCCTTGATCCCTCTCCTCTCACGCCATTGCCAGCCCTTCGAACATCGCGAATCCGCGACCATTGCGCAGGAAGAGTTCGACCAGATGGTCGCGGATGTAGCCGTAGCCACCGAGGACCTGCACGGCGTTGTCGGTGACCTTGAGGATCATGTTGGCCGCGTAGGTCTTCGCCAGGCACGCCTCGCGCGTCGCCTCCTCGCCGCGATCGATCTTCCACGCCGCTTCCCAGGTCAGGAGCCGCGTGGCATCGATCTCGATCGCCATTTCGGCCAGCATGAAGGCGATCGCCTGCTTCTGGGCAATGAAGACGCCGAAGGCGCGGCGCTCCTTCGCGTAGTCGCGCGCATACTCGAACGCCGCCCGCGCCACGCCGACGGCCAACGCCGCCAGCGCCACACGCGAGCGATTGAGCAGTGGTTTCAGATCGCCAGCGAGCTGAGCCGACGCGGGCACGCGGCAGTCATTCAGCGTGAGCTCGTAGGTGGCGAGCGCCTTCAGGCCCATGTTCTTCTCGCGCTCGGCGACGCTCAGCCCGGTGCTGTTGCGCGGGACGATGAACGCCGTCGGCCCCTGCTCGCCGCGGGCATAGACGAGCAGATGCTCCGCCGTCGCCCCGAGGGGGACGTAACACTTGCTCCCGTTGAGGACGAACTGACCGTTCTGGCGGGTGGCCGTGGTCGCGAGTTCGTTGACATCGAACTGGAACGACGGCTCCATGAGGGCCGCGGTGCCCGCGGTGAACGTATCGCCGACGTAGGCGGGGAGCACCTGCCGCTGCTGCTCCTCGGTGCCCAGCTCGATCACCGGATACGTTACCAGCCGCGGCGCCAGCAAGTGCAGGGCGATCGACAGATCGGCCCAGCCGAGCTCCTCCAGCACGAGAGCGCTGGTCACGGCGGAGCGGGTATCGCCGGCGCCACCGAACGCCTCCGGGATGGCGCTCTGCACCAGCCCCAGCTCCCAGGCCTGCTGCACCAGGGTCTCCGGGATTTGACCCGTCTCGTCGGCCTCGCGCGCGAGCGGCCGCACCTGCTCGCGGGCGAAGGTCGCCACCATGTCGCGGATGAGTTGCTGTTCCTCGCCGGGTTCGAGATTGAACATACTACTTCCTCCTGGCGGCGCGCGGCGACGGCCGGCGCAGCCACATCAGAAATTGCTCGACAAACATCCCGAGGCTCTCTTCCAGATCGATCGTCTCCGGATCCTGATAGTACTGGATCTCCGCGCCCATGACGGCCGCGGCGTAGACGCCCGCGGCGGTGGCCGCGTTCACGTCGCCACGGAACGCTCCGCGCTTCTGCCCGAGCTCGATGATGCTGCGCAGGAACGCCCGGAAGCGGATCATCATGTCGCGAAACTCGGCCGACAGGCGGGCGTTGGTGTCCAGCGCCTCGACCATGAGCGTGACGATGAAGCGCCGGTGGTTGCTGCGCGTGGCGTGTTCGAGACAGACCCGCGTCACCTCCTGCAGGGCCTGGGCGGCGTCATCGACCGGCGTCAGGTCGCTGGCGACACGGCGCTCGAACTGACCGACGCGGGTCTTGACCGCGTCGAACAGCAGCTCTTCCTTGTCCTTGAAGTGGTGGTAGATCGCGCCCTTGGTGACGCCCGCCGCCTTGGCGATCCGATCGATCGACGTCCCCTGGTACCCGTAGCGGGCAAAGCAATCGATGGCGATGTCCATGAGGTCCCGCCGCCCATTCTCCGCGCGTGCGGGCCGCACCGTCGCAACCATACTGAACGTTCAGTATGTGAATTGCCGCAGTGTGTCAAGAGTTTTCGCGGCGTGTTTCTTGCCCATCGTGCGGCTTCGCGGGGGCGCCCCGCGGACTCTCATTCGTCGCTCGGTTGCTCCCGGGCTCAGCGCTGGCCGTCCGCCGTGCTATAGGAACCGTCCGGGAGTAGGCGCGTGAGCTGGGTGTACATCGAGGACATCGCCAAGCACGAGGGCAAGGAAGTCACCCTCAAGGGGTGGCTGTACAACAAACGCTCGAGCGGCAAGCTGCACTTCCTGCAGGTCCGCGACGGGACGGGGATTCTCCAGTGCGTCGTGTTCAAGGGCGACGTCCCCGCCGAGGAGTTCGCGCTGGCCGACCACCTGACGCAGGAATCGTCGCTGATCGTGACCGGCATGGTCCGCGCCGATGCGCGCGCGCCGCTGGGATACGAGGTGTCGGTCCGCCATCTCGAGCCGGTACACCGCGCCGCTGAGTATCCCATCACGCCCAAGGAGCATGGCGTCGGCTTTCTCCTCGACCAGCGCCATCTCTGGCTGCGCTCGGCCCGCCAGCACGCGGTCCTGCGCGTCCGCGCCGAAGTGGTACGCGCCTGCCGTGATTACTTCGACCAGCGCGGCTTCGTGCTGTTCGACGCCCCCATTCTGACGCCGTCGGCGTGCGAGGGCACGACGACGCTGTTCGAGACTCCGTACTTCGACGAGCGCGCCTTCCTGACCCAGAGCGGCCAGCTCTATGCCGAGGCCGGGGCCATGGCCTTCGGCAAGGTCTACTGCTTCGGGCCCACCTTCCGCGCCGAGAAATCGAAGACGCGGCGACATCTCATGGAGTTCTGGATGGTGGAACCGGAAGTTGCCTACCTCGACCTTGCCGGGGACATGGACCTCGCGGAAGACTTCGTCGAGTACGTCGCTCAGCGCGTCGTCGCCAACCGGCGGCGTGAGCTGGAGACGCTCGAGCGGGATCCGGCCCTGCTCGAGCGCGTCCGCAAGCCCTTTCCTCGGTTGACGTACAGTGAGGCCATCGCGCTCCTCAAGGACAAGGGCATGCCCGTCGAGTGGGGCGGCGATTTTGGCGGCGACGAGGAGACGGCGATCTCGACCGCATTCGACCGGCCAGTGCTGGTGCACCGCTACCCGGTCGAGTGCAAGGCGTTTTACATGAAGGCCGACCCAGAGAATCCGCGCGTTGCGCTGTGCGTCGACATGCTGGCGCCGGAAGGATACGGGGAAATCATCGGCGGCGGACAGCGGGAAGACGACCTGGAGGCGCTGCAGCAGAAGATCCAGGCGCACGGGCTGCCGCCAACGGCTTTCGAGTGGTATCTGGACCTCCGCCGCTACGGGTCGGTTCCGCATGCCGGCTTCGGTATGGGCATCGAGCGCGTCGTGGCCTGGCTCTGCGGCCTGACGCATGTTCGCGAGACGATCCCCTTCCCGCGCATGCTCGAGCGGCTGCGCCCGTGAGGCGGTGCGTGACGCGGTGGCGTCAACCTTCCGCCGCAACGATCACACTGGACGGAGGCGGCCGCGAGCAGACCCGCAGACGCGGCGGCACGGCGACGCGGCGACTCGGCAAGCGGCCACTCGGCGCTTTGCCGCTCGTGATCGCCGCGTCGGTCGGTGTCGTTTGTGGCTTCCCGGCGTGCGGAAACACCGAGCCGGCATCCGTCTCAGCGACCTCAACGGCGGCGGCTCAGCCAACCGTCGGCGCACAGACCCTGCCTACGCCGATGCCCGCCACCGAGGCGCTGCCGCGAACGGTCGGCGCCGTCGGTCTCCGCATGTCACGCACCGCCGTGGAGGGCGCTCTGGGTCCGCTCACGTGCCATGACAGCCCGGACGGCTTCGAGGTGTGCCGGGCGACTGATCCCAACCGCGGCGAGTCGACACTCGAGCTCTTCTTCGTCCACGGCGAAGTGGTGTCGCTGGCATACGAGATTCCGGCGCCGGCGGACGTGTTGAGTCATCTGGAGTCCCTGACCAAGCGGCATGGAAAGCCGTCGCTGAGCGGCCTCACGGAACGCGACCGCGACGGCCGTCTGCACGAGACTTACGGGTGGAAGGACGATAAGAGCCTCTACTCGATCCGCTTCGTCTGGCATGAGGAGCCATCCAAGCCGCGCCGCCTCGGCGGAACCGTGGTGACGCTGTGGGACCGCGAAGCCTATGGCGCCTGGGAGCGCAGTCGGGTGCGAACGCCGCCCGCGAGCACGCCGAAGGTCACATGAGGGCCCAGCGACGCATCGACTGGCGGGCCGATCGGCGGGGCAACCCTCAGTGTCCCCGCTTCGCCGTGTCAGCCTGCACGGGGTCCTACCGCGACCTGAACACCCCAGGCGGCGCGGACGCCCCTACCGGTCCCAGACGACGTACTCGTCCAACTCGGTGCCGTCGACGAGGACGGCGTAGGGCCCCGCAACCACCATCTCCGCCGCCCCGTTCGCCCGTGGCAGTCCCAACCGTTCGCGATCCTCGGCAAGGGCGCGCCGCAAGACCTCCTCGGAGGGCCGCGGTTCCCCGCGACGGACTCGAACCAATGCAAACGCGAGGGGTGTGCCGGACGGCATGACGGACAGGTACATACGGCCGGCTCGGAGGCGGGTCAAGCGCCTCGTCCAGCTTTCGGCCGTCAGCTGCGCTTGACGCGGTGGACCGGGGACCGGATAGTTCGACTTGACCGGAGGAAAAGGAACCCATGGAATTCAACGTGGCCGAAATCAGCGAAGCCATTGCGGCAGCCATTCCCGCGCGCGAGAGCATTGTCTTTCGCGACCGCCGCTTCACCTGGACGGACTTCAACACGCGCACCCGGCGCCTCGGCAACTATCTGCTCAGCCGCGGCCTGGGCTGCCATCAAGAACGGGCGGAGCTGCAGAACTTCGAGTCAGGCCAGGACCACGTCGGCCTCTACCTCTACAACGGGAACGAGTACCTGGAAGGCATGGTCGGGGGCTACAAGGCCCGTGTCGCGCCGTTCAACGTGAACTACCGCTACGTCGACGACGAACTCATCTACCTGCTCAACGATGCCGACGCCCGCGGGCTGATCTACCATGCGCGCTTCGCGCCAAACGTGGCGCGCATCCGCGATCAGCTGCCCAATCTGGACGTGCTGATTCAGGTGGCCGATGATTCCGGCCACGCGTTGCTCCCGGGCGCCGTCAACTATGAGGATGCGCTACTGCAATCATCGCCCGAGAGGCCGCCGGTGGCGTGGTCGCCCGACGACCTGTACATCCTGTACACCGGCGGCACCACGGGCATGCCGAAAGGCGTTCTCTGGCGGCAGGAAGACATTTTCTTCGGCGCCCTCGGCGGCCATCCCTTGGGTGGGGAGAAGTTCCCGAGCGTGGAGGCGGTCGTCGAGATGGCCAAGTTCGGCAACCTGCGCGCCCTTCCGGCGCCACCTTTCATGCACGGGGCCTCGCACTGGATGGCCTTCACCTGCATGCACCAGGGTGGCACCATCGTCATTCAGGACCAGACGGAGCGGCTCGACCCGGACGACATCTGGTCGACGATCGAGCGCGAGAAAGTCACGTTCCTCACCATCGTCGGCGACGCCTTCGGCCGGCCCCTGCTCGACCAGTTGAACCAGAAGCAGTACGACCTCTCCGAGTTCCGCGTGCTGCTCTCCGGCGGGGCGATTCTCACGCCGGCCATGAAGGACGCGTTCCTGGAGAAGATCCCGCATCTGATGCTGATCGATGGCTTCGGCGCGTCGGAAACGGGTGGCCACGGCTCGCAGGTCACGATGGCGGGGGCAAAGGCAACCACCGGCAACTTCCGCATGAACGATCAGACCCTCGTGCTCAAGGAAGACCTGAGCGGCGTGCTGCCGCCAGGGAGCCCGGAGAGCGGATGGCTGGCGCGAACGGGCCACGTGCCGCTCGGCTACTTCAAGGATGCGGAGAAGACCGTGAAGACGTTCCCGGTCATCAGCGGCCGGCGCTACGCTGTTCCGGGTGATCACGCCCGCATCGAAGCGGACGGAACGATCATCGTGCTCGGCCGTGGCTCGGTGTCGATCAACTCGGGCGGCGAGAAAATCTACCCGGAAGAGGTCGAGAAGGCCCTGAAGCACCATCCGTCGGTGTACGACGCCGTCGTGGTCGGGACACCCAACGAACGCTTCGGCCAGCAGGTGACCGCGGTTGTCCAGGCCCGCCAGGGAGAGGTGCCCACCCCCGAGGAACTGATCGAGTTCGCCGCCAGGCACCTGGCGCGTTACAAGCTGCCGCGCGCGATCATCTTCGTCGACGAGATGGTGCGCAGCCCCGCAGGCAAGGCCGACTACCGGTGGGCGCGCGGGATCGCACTGAAGCAGCTGGGCATCGAGGGCGCGTGACGACGGCCGGCGCGGAGCAGGCTGCTGAAAAACCCCTTCCGTCTGCACGTTCCCGTGTCCAGAGGACCGATTTGTGGGTAAGGCTAAGCCGGCCGTGCGGGAGAGGAGTTATCTCGCTGGGTTCCGGACGCGTGCGATGCACAGGCTGATCGCTTTCGACCTGGACGGTGTCCTGTACTCATCGGAACCGTTCCTGGGCGAGGCGTATCGGGAGGCGATCGCCGCCGTCAACGCACGCCGGCCGGGATCGTTCTCTCGTATTCCCTCGACGCGCGAGATCCTCGATCACGTCGGCTGGCCGGTCAGCGTGATCCTCGAGCGGCTGTTTCCCTCCGTCGAGAAAACGGCGGTCCGCCTGCTCTACGACGCGACGCTCGACGTCATCTGTGCGTACGTGCGGCAAGGGGCGGGACTGCTCTATCCGGACGTGCCGACAACGCTGCGCCGCTTGTCGGCGGACGGCTACCTGCTGGCGGTCGCCTCGAATGGACGCGCGCGCTACGTGAACTCGGTCCTGTCGACGTATCAGCTCTCCGACCTGTTCCTCGCGCCAATCACCGCGGATCAGGTCGGGGACAAGGCGGCCGTGCTGCGGAGCTACCTCCAGCGCCACGCGCTCACCCCGGGCTGCACGGTGATGGTCGGCGACCGCGCCAGCGACGTCGATGCCGCCCGCGCGGTCGGCTGCCACTTCGTCGGCTGCGACTACGGTCACGGCTACCGGCACGAGATCGCCGATGCCGGACCCGTGGTGTCACGGTTCGCCGAATTGCCCGATATCATTGCCCGAATCCCGAGCTGACCGACGGGGACCGGGCGGCGGCTGCGGCTCACGTGCCGTCGGGGAAGAAGGCCGGCCACACCACCGCGTCGAGCAAGGCGGTCTGAACGCAGAACAAGATCGCGCCGCCGACGGCGAGCCGGTGCGCGACCTCGGGTTGGCGCGGGGTGAGCCTGAGGAGAGCCGCGAGCAGGCCCAACGAGCCCAACCCGACCAGCGCGAGGACGAGCCGGATCGCTGCCCACAGCGCGGGGCTCGGCTGATCGACCATCCTGAACGTCAGCGGCATCCACAGCGCCGACGGGAACAGAATGAGGGCGTAGAGAACGTTGAACCACCCGTAACCAAGCCGCCCGCCGATCCGCAAGCGATCGGGGCTGACCCGGAAGAGCAGGAAGGTGGTGAAGAGAAAATATCCCGCGGCCGCCAGGAGCATCGAGAGCGTGTAGAATGGCTGCAGGGCAGGCGGCACTCCACCCCAGAGAGCTGCGCTCGCGTCCGGTCGCGTCGTGAGACCGTGCGCGTAACTGCCGAGGACGGCGACGCCACCGATCAGATTCAGCCAGACCATGATCTGTCGCTGCGGATGCATCAAGACCTCAGGCGTGATCGGGAATATTCTCGGGCTGGGCGGAGTTCGCTCGCCACCGCGGGCGGGGGACCGCCGTCCGTGGCCGTCTTGGAGCACTCCAACAGCTGGTCGCGCAACGCCGTATCGACCGGCCGTTCGCCGAGCCAGATGCGGAAATAGGCGGCGGCGAAATCAGCCCCGGGAATGATCCCCTTCCGATGCCCGTTCAACGCCAGTTCGGTTCCGACACCCGGCACGTACGTGAGCGCATACCGGTCGCCCGGTTTCACGCTCTCGTAGAGCGCGTTGATCTGGTCGAGTCGGGGGCGCAGCCGCACGAGGGTTTCGGAGTCGACGTTCTGCTCCAGCACGTGATCCCCAGCTTTCGCGAAATCCGGACCGCTGATGCTCCAGAAGTAGTTCAGCTCCAGACGCTTCGGGACATCAGCGAGAGCATCCTCCGGCGACACGCCGGGGCCGAGATAGAGCGCGGCGACGTAGGCCTTGATGAATAGCTTGTACCGCAACAGTCCGACGCAGTGGAGATCGAGCTTGGTCTCGCCGGACTGCTGACGATCGGAAAATTGGACTCCCTCGATCTCCGCGGCGGCGCTCGATCGCGGCGTCGTCGCGGCGGCCAGAAGCGCGCCGAGGATGATCAGGGCCAGGTGCGGGGTAGCCGTTTTGCGTTTCATGCGATCAACTCCTGAATGCGTTTTCTCCGAAACTCGAAGATCGCCTCGAGGTCGCGCCGGACCGAACCGCCTGCCACCAGGTCCCCCAACGCGCCGAAAGGGAGTCGGTAGCGCACGCGGTCGCGCATCACTGTACCACCATCGGCCGGCTCGAACTCATGGGTATGATGCCACAGACTGTACGGCCCGTGGGTCTGCACGTCAACGAACACGCGGTTGGGCTGCCACGATTCGATCCGACTCTGCCACCGCAGCGGGAGACCATGGAGCCGGAGCGCGTAATCGATCAGCGTCCCGCTCCCGATGCGCGGGGTCGTGGCACCGAGGATGCGGAAGCGCAGGAACGGCGGCGTGATTTTCTCGAGGTTCGCGGGATCCGCGAAGAACGGAAAAACCTGCTCCGGCGGACGGGCGAGCCACTGCTCGGCCCGAAGTTCTTGGTCGGTCCCGCCCCCGTGGCGCGTCGACACGTGGACTGTATGACCCGCAGCCGGGCGCGATCTGAGGAGCGCAGCCCTGATGCAGCCGCTGGCTCTAGTCACGACGGTTTGCCTGCTGTTTTCGTTTCCGATGCTCATCGCTTGATGGTATCGCGGCCGACAAGCCGGCTGGCCATTCATTCACTCCATCGTTCACGTTCTTCATCCAATTCGGTTGCCGGCGCTTTGGCGTCTTCCTCATCCCTTCTACCTCGCGCACGGCGTTTTGTCAAGCTTTATCAGGACAAATATTGACAAAAGATCGCGACGGGGCTATAAGGCGTCCGTGATGATCGAACAGCTGGCGGCGGACCCGCGGGTGACAGTGCGCAGGGCCGGCGCCCCGGACCCGGACGGGGCGGCAGTGCTGTACTGGATGCAGCGGGCGCAGCGCGCGACGGACAATCCGGCGCTGGAAACGGCGGTCGCGGTCGCGAACGCCATCGCGAAACCCGTGGTGGTGTACTTCTGCCTCGTCCCCGGCGTGCGCGGGGCGAACCTGCGCCACTACCAGTTTCTCGCGGAGGGCCTGCGCGATGTCGCGGACGACCTGTCACGGCGGCGAATCGGGTTCGTGCTGCGCCGCCAACCGGAGCATGACGTGGCGCGGTTCTGTGCCGAGATCCCGCCGGCGATGGTGATTGGTGACGAGAATCCGCTGCGCGAAGCAGAACGGACCAAAGACGAGATCCGGTCACAGCTGCGCGTGCCGTTCTGGACGGTTGATGCCGATGTCATCGTGCCGTCGCGGCTGCTGGCGCGGGAGCAGTACGCCGCGCGCACCATCCGCCCGCGCCTGCAGGCACACCTCACGCAGTTCTTGCATCCGATTCGCCGCCGGGCGCCGCGGCGCCCCTGGTCTCCCCGGCGGCGAGTCGAATCGCTCCAGCCGGAACTGGGCCTGCTCGACGATCTCCGGGTCGACCGCTCCGTCAGTCCGGTCGCAAGCTTCCACGGCGGTAGCCATGTGGCGCGGCGCGCGCTCCGCCGTTTTCTCAATGAGCGGCTGAATGGCTACGCGGAGCAGCGCAACCGTCCCGAGCACGATGCGACCAGCCAACTGTCGCCGTATCTCCATTTCGGGCACATCGGGCCGCACACCGTGGCCTTGACCGTGCGCGACGCGAAAGCCCCCCGGCGTGACCGCGAGGCATTCCTCGAAGAGTTGATCGTGCGGCGCGAGCTCGCGGTAAACTTCGTCCGCTACAACCACGCCTACGATCGACTCGACGGCACCGAGCCCTGGGCACAGCGCACGCTGGCGGCCCACCGCGCCGACCCGCGGCCGCATCGGTACTCGCCGCGGCAGCTGGAACAGGCCGAGACGCACGATCCGCTGTGGAACGCCGCCCAACGGCAGATGGTCCTGACCGGCTGGATGCATGGGTACTTGCGCATGTACTGGGCGAAGAAGATTCTCGAGTGGAGCGAGTCCGCCGAAGCCGCCTATGAGATCGCGGTGACGCTGAACGATCGCTACCAGCTCGACGGGCGCGACCCGAACGGGTATGCCGGCGTGGCGTGGGCAATCGCCGGCAAGCACGATCGCGCGTGGGGACCCGAGCGGCCGATCTATGGGAAGATTCGCTACATGTCGTACGCCAGCACGTCGCGCAAATTCGATTCCGCCGCGTTCATAGCGCGCATCGCAGCGGTCGGTGAACAGGCGCGCTCGCGACCGCCCAGATGACGGCCGATCGGTCCCCAGAACCGCTAGGGCCGCACAGCCGCCCTGGCCGCTCGGAGGCATCGCCACGGCCGGTGACCGATGCCCCCATCCGCATCGGGATCTCGTCGTGCCTGTTGGGAGAGCCGGTGCGCTTCGACGGGGGTCACAAGCGTGACCCCTTCCTGGTAGAGACCTTCGGCCGCTACGTCGAATGGGTGACCGTGTGTCCCGAAGTCGAGGCGGGGTTCGGTACGCCGCGAGAATCAATGCGCCTGGCGCGGGTCGGTGACGACGTGCGTTTGGTCACGACGCGGACGGGCATCGATCATACGGAGCAGTTGCGCCGGTACCTGGCAACGCGCGTGGCGGCGTTGGGCGAGGACGAACTCTGCGGCTATGTGCTCAAGAAGAACTCGCCGAGCTGCGGCATGGAGCGCGTCAAGATCTACGGCGCGCGGGGCGGCCCGGTGGCGACAGGGCGAGGGCTGTTTGCGGATGCGCTTCTGGCGGCCTATCCGCGGCTGCCGGTGGAAGAAGAAGGGCGCCTCTGCGATCCGCGCTTGCGGGAAAACTTCATCGAGCGGGTGTTCGCCTACCGCCGGCTCCGCTCCCTGTTCGGACCGCGCTGGACCATCGGCGGCCTGGTCGCGTTCCACACGGCCCACAAACTGCAGCTGATGGCGCATTCACCTTCTCTGTATGCGAAGCTCGGACGATTGGTTGCCGGGGCGAAAGCGGTCGAGCGCGCCACACTGCGCGCTCACTACGAAGCCGACTTCATGGATGCGCTCGCGGTCCTGGCGACGCCGAAGCGCCAGGTCAATGTGTTGCAGCACATCATCGGCTACTTCAGTGATCGGCTCGACCGCGCGGCCCGGCACGAACTGCTGGAGCTGATCGAGGACTATGGGCGTGGATTCGTTCCGCTCGTCGTACCGCTGACACTCGTCCGGCACTATGTCCGCCAATTCGACCTCAGCTACCTGCGGGCGCAGTCGTACCTC
>Ga0316626_10000630_pt1 | contig 14237 bp, 15 predicted proteins | sample OWC_Aug_T1_C1_D5_FD_207656 | JGI IMG/M metagenome (GOLD analysis project Ga0316626, IMG submission 207656) | Wetland soil microbial communities from Old Woman Creek delta, Ohio, United States - OWC_Aug_T1_C1_D5_A | ecosystem: Environmental > Terrestrial > Soil > Wetlands | place: USA: Ohio...
GCCCCATGGCCCGTAATTATATCGGCCAAAAAGCGCCGTTCACAACAGGATCGATCGCCGGGATCGAGGTCCGCCGGAACGGCCTTGCCCGGAAGCCAATTGACCCCGGCCGGGCGGGGGTGAAATGATGGTTGGTCATGGAAAGCCGGATTTACCTGGACAACGCCGCGACGACCCCGGTCGATCCGAGGGTTCTCGAGGCGATGATGCCCTATCTGACCGATCGCTTCGGCAACGCGGCAAGCCACAGCCATGCCTATGGCTGGGAGGCGGAGGAGGCGGTTGAGGCGGCCCGGAAGCAGGTCGCCCGGCTGCTCAACGTCAACGCGCGGGAGATCGTCTTCACAAGCGGGGCGACCGAGTCGAACAACCTGGCCATCAAGGGGATCGCGGCCGCCTATCGCTCCAAGGGCAACCACATCGTCACGACGGCGATCGAGCACAAGGCGGTGCTCGACGTCTGCGGGGTCCTCGCGAAAGAGGGCCTCGAGGTCACGCTCCTCCCCGTGGAGCGCAACGGGCTGCTCGATCCGCTGGCGGTGCGCGACGCGATCCGGGAAACGACGATTCTGGTCTCGGTCATCCATGCCAACAACGAGATCGGCGTGATCCAGGACCTGGCGGCGATCGGCAAGCTGTGCCGCGCCAAAGGCGTGCTGCTTCACAGCGATGCCGCCCAGAGCGCCGGCAAGGTGCCGATCGACGTCAATGCCATGAACATCGACCTGATGAGCCTGTCGGCGCACAAGGTCTACGGACCCAAGGGCATCGGCGCGCTGTACGTGCGCCGCAAGCCGCGCGTGCGCCTCGAGGCGCAGATGCACGGCGGCGGCCATGAGCGCGGCATGCGCTCCGGCACCCTGCCGACCCACCAGTGCGTCGGCATGGGCGAGGCGTTCCGCATCGCCAAGGCCGAGATGGCGCAGGAGAGCGAACGCATCCGCATGCTGCGTGACCGCCTGTATGCCGGTCTGAAGGAGATTGAAGAGGTGTACGTGAACGGCGACATGGAGCATCGCATCGCCGGCAACCTCAACATCAGTTTCAACTACGTCGAGGGCGAGTCGCTGATCATGGCGCTCAAGGACATCGCGGTGTCGTCCGGATCGGCCTGTACCTCGGCATCGCTCGAACCGTCGTACGTGCTGCGCGCGCTCGGTCGCAACGATGAGCTGGCGCACAGCTCGATCCGCTTCACCCTCGGCCGGTTCACCACCGAGGAAGACGTCGATTACACCATCAAGCTGGTGAAGGAAAAGATCGGCAAGCTGCGCGCGCTGTCACCGCTCTGGGATATGTACAAAGAGGGTGTCGATCTCAGCAAGGTGCAGTGGGCGGCACATTAACACTGGTTTCGAGTTTCGGGTTACGGGTTTCGAGTTGAACGGCTCAGGGCCGGACTCCCCAAACCCGAAACCCGAGACTCGCAACTCGAAACTGGAGGTTGAAATGGCATACAGCGAAAAGGTTCTCGATCACTACGAAAACCCGCGCAACGTCGGGGCGCTCGACAAGGACGACCCCAGTGTCGGCACCGGCATGGTCGGCGCGCCGGCCTGCGGTGACGTCATGAAGCTGCAGATCCGCGTCAACGAGCAGGGTGTCATCGAAGAGGCCAAGTTCAAGACCTACGGCTGCGGCTCGGCGATCGCCTCCTCGAGCCTGCTGACCGAGTGGGTCAAGGGCAAGACCCTGGAGCAGGCGGCGCAGATCAAGAACACCCAGATCGCCGAAGAACTGGCGCTGCCGCCGGTCAAGATCCATTGCTCGGTGCTGGCGGAAGACGCCATCAAGGCCGCGATCCGCGACTACCAGGACAAGCAGCACGGCGGCGCGGAGAAGAAGGCGGCGAGCGCCTGAGTTCGCCGTCGGACAGTCTGAGATCGGAGCAGAAGGGCAGAACCATGGCAATCAGTCTTACCGAAGCCGCCGCCCGGCACGTGCGCAAGTCGCTCGACCAGCGCGGCAAGGGCGAGGGCCTGCGCCTCGGAGTGCGCACCGCGGGCTGCTCGGGCATGGCCTACGTGCTCGAGTTCGTCGACCAGATCGGGTCGGACGAGACGGTGTTCGAAAGCCACGGCGTCAAGCTGGTGGTCGACCCGAAGAGTCTCGTGTACCTCGATGGCACGGTGCTCGACTACACCCGCGAGGGCCTCAACGAGGGCTTCAAGTTCGAGAATCCGAACGTCAAGGGAGCGTGCGGCTGCGGCGAGAGCTTCACCGTCTGACCGGCTGAACCCCAGAGTTTTCCAATCCGTTTCCCGCGATGCAGGCCGTTCCCGGCAGGAATTATTTCGAGCTGTTCGGCCTGCCGGAAAGCTTCGATGTCGACGTCGTCGAGCTGGCCGGCCGTTACCGCGAGCTGCAGCGACGCTTTCACCCGGACCGGTTTGCGGCCGCCAGCGAGTCCGATCGCCGTCGTTCGGTGCAGATGACCGCGGAGATCAATGCCGCCTACCAGGCGCTGCGCGATCCGGTGGCACGCGGCCGCTACCTGCTGGAACTTCGCGGTGTTGCGATGCACGCCGACACCGATACCCGCATGGAACCGGCGTTTCTCATGCAGCAGATGGAGCTGCGCGAGGCGCTGGCCGAGACGCGCGCGGTGGCCGATCGCGGCGCACGGCTCGCGCGCCTGCAGCGCCAGGTCGAGGAACTGATGGAACAGAAGGTCGCGGCCCTGCGCCGGCACCTTGCCGCCGGCGGTGGTGACGGAAATGCGGCGGCCCGCAACGCGGTGCGCGAGATGCAGTTCCTGCAGAAGCTCACGCGCGAAATCGAAGAACTGGAGTGACAGCCCGGGACTCTCCCGGACGAACGAATCATGGCACTACTGCAAATCAGCGAACCCGGCCAGTCGACAGCGCCGCACCAGCACCGGCTCGCAGCCGGGATCGATCTCGGTACCACCAACTCGCTGATCGCGACCGTGCGCAGCGGGGTGGCCGACACCCTGCCGGACGAGCACGGCCGGCACCTGCTGCCGTCGGTAGTGCGCTACCGCAAGGACGCAGACCCGGTGGTCGGCGATGCCGCGCTCGATGCGGCGGCCGACGACCCGCTCAATACCATCGCCTCGGTCAAGCGCCTCATGGGTCGTGGACTCGCGGACGTGGCCCGGCTCGCCGACCATCTGCCGTATGAATTCGCCGCCGGCGACTCCGGCATGCCGCGGCTGCGCACGGCGGCCGGCGAACGCAGCCCGGTGGAGGTCTCGGCGGACATCCTGCGGCTGCTCCGGCAACGTGCCGAGGCGGCGCTTGGCGGTGAGCTCACCGGGGTGGTAATCACGGTGCCCGCCTATTTCGACGACGCCCAGCGCCAGGCGACCAAGGACGCCGGGCGCGTCGCGGGCCTGAACGTGCTGCGGCTGCTCAATGAGCCGACCGCGGCCGCGGTGGCCTACGGGCTCGACCATGAAGCCGAGGGCGTGTTCGCCATCTACGATCTCGGCGGCGGCACCTTCGATATCTCGATCCTGCGGCTCAATCGCGGCGTGTTCGAGGTGCTTGCCACCGGCGGCGACTCGGCGCTCGGCGGCGACGACATGGACCATGCCATTGCCGAGTGGATGCTGCGCGAGGCCGGCATCCGCAGCGGCATCGACGCCCGGCTGCTACGGCGTCTCAAGCGCGATGCGCGCGCCGCCAAGCAGGGACTCACCGACCGCGAGCGGGTGGAGGTCACGACCACGCGTCCGGACGGCAGCGTGTGGAAGGGGACATTGACGCGCGAGCTGCTGAATCAGATGGTCGATCCCCTGATCGAGCGCACACTCAGCGCCACCCGCCGGGCACTGAAGGATGCCGGACTCAAGCCGGCCGACATCAAGGACGTGGTGATGGTGGGCGGCTCGACGCGCATGCCGCGGGTGCGCGAGCAGGTCGCCGGGTATTTCGGACGTGCGCCGCTCGCCGATATCGATCCGGACAAGGTGGTCGCCATTGGCGCCGCCATCCAGGCCGACATCCTGGCCGGCAACAAGCCGGACAGCGACATGCTGCTGCTCGACGTGATTCCGCTGTCGCTCGGGCTGGAGGTGATGGGCGGCATGGTCGAGCGGATCATTCCGCGCAACGCCACCATTCCGACCGCGCGGGCCCAGGAGTTCACCACCTTCAAGGACGGCCAGACCGCGATGGCGATTCACGTCGTGCAGGGCGAGCGCGACCTGGTGAGCGATTGCCGCTCGCTGGCGCGCTTCGAGCTGCGCGGCATCCCGCCGATGGTGGCCGGGGCGGCGCGCATCCGCGTCGCCTTCCAGGTCGATGCCGACGGCCTGCTCAGTGTGGCGGCGCGCGAGCAGGCCACCGGGATCGAAGCGCACGTCGAGGTCAAGCCTTCCTACGGCCTGACCGATAGCGAAATCGAACGCATGCTGCGCGAGTCGATCGAGCATGCCAGCGACGACGTGGCGGCGCGCATGCTGCGCGAGCAGCAGGTCGAGGCCGACCGGGTGCTGGAGGCGGTGCAGGCCGCACTGACCGCCGACGGCGACCGGCACCTCAACGCCGCCGAGCGAGCCGCCATTGACGCCGGCCTGACGGCGCTGCGCAGCGCGCGCGCCGGCAACGATCCAGCCGCGATCAAGCGGGCGATTACCGCCGTCGACGACGCGACGCGCGAGTTCGCCGCGCGCCGCATGGACGCCAGTGTCCAGGCGGTCCTGGCCGGCCACCGGCTCGAGGAGTTCAGCAAGTAGAGACCATGACCAAGCTCACCATTCTTCCGCACGCCGAGATTTGCCCGAACGGCGCCACCATCGAGGCCGAGCCGGGCACCAGCATCTGCGATGCCGCCCAGGGTGCCGGTATCGAGATTGAACATGCCTGCGAGAAGTCCTGCGCCTGTACCACCTGCCACGTGATCCTGCGCGAGGGCTTCGACTCGCTGGACGCGGCCGAGGACAAGGAGGAGGATCTGCTCGACAAGGCCTGGGGTCTGGAACCGACCTCGCGGCTCAGCTGCCAGGCCCGGGTCGGGACCAAAGACCTGGTCATCGAGATTCCGAAATACACCATCAACATGGTGTCCGAGCATCACTAGGAGCGGCCATGGGCCTCAAGTGGACTGACACCCTCGACATCGCGATTGCCCTGAGCGAAGCTCACCCGGACGTCGACCCCAAGACCATCCGGTTCACGGATCTGCACCGCTGGGTGCAGGAGCTCGACGAGTTCGACGACGACCCGGAGCGATCCGGGGAGAAGATCCTCGAAGCCATCCAGATGTCCTGGATCGAGGAGTCGGGCGGCTGACGGCCGCCGCCGCTCGGTTTGTCTCGCCTGCGTTCAGGCGTTAAACTATTGTTTTATTTGCAAAGCCGCCCGCCGGTTCCCGGCGGGCGGCTTTGCGTACTGATTTGATCAAACGGGCCGCCAGCGGCGGGAGATTGCATGGCCATCGAGCGTACCCTGTCTATCGTGAAACCCGACGCCGTCGCCAAGAACAAGATCGGCGAGATCTACGCGCGCTTCGAGAGCGCCGGTCTGCGGATCGTCGCGGCCCGGATGATGCACCTGAGCAAGGCCGAAGCCGAGGGTTTCTATGCCGTGCATCGCGAGCGGCCGTTCTTCAAGGATCTGGTCGAGTTCATGACCTCGGGCCCGGTGATGGTGCAGGTGCTCGAGGGCGAGAATGCGATCACGCGCAACCGCGAGATCATGGGTGCGACCAATCCGGCCAACGCCGCGCCCGGCACGATCCGCAAGGATTTCGCCACCAGTATCGACGAGAATGCCGTGCACGGTTCGGACGGCCCCGAGACCGCGCGCACCGAGATCGGTTATTTCTTCCGCCACATCGAACTCTGCCCGCGGACCCGCTGAACGACCGATGGACGCCGCCGCCAAGACCAATCTGCTCGGCCTCGAACCCGAGGTGCTGAAGCGGTTCTTCGCCGCGCTCGGCGAGAAGCCGTTTCGCGCCGGTCAGGTGCTGCAGTGGATGCATCGCTACGGCGTCGACAATTTCGAGGCGATGACCAATCTCGGCAAGGCGCTGCGCACGCGCCTCGCCGAGGTGGCGGAGATCCGCGCACCGGAGGTGGTAGTCGATCAGCTGGCCGCGGACGGCACGCGCAAGTGGCTGTTGCGGCTGGCCGACGGCAACTGCATCGAGACGGTGTTCATTCCCGAGACCAGCCGCGGCACGCTGTGCGTATCCTCCCAGGTCGGCTGCACGCTCAACTGCGCTTTCTGCTCGACCGGCCACCAGGGCTTCAGCCGCAATCTCGAGACCCACGAGATCGTCGCCCAGCTGTGGGTTGCCAACCGCCTGCTCGGTGCCGCCGAGGCCGGCGAGCGGCGGGTGACCAACGTCGTGTTCATGGGCATGGGCGAGCCGCTGCTCAACTTCGACCGGGTGGTGAGCGCCATCCGGATCATGCTCGACGACAACGCCTATGGGCTGTCGAAGCGGCGCGTGACGGTGTCGACCGCCGGGCTGGTACCGCTGATTGACGAGCTGCGCGACACGCTGGGGGTGAGCCTGGCCGTGTCGCTGCACGCCACGAATGATCCGCTGCGCGATGAACTGGTGCCGCTCAACCGCAAGTACCCGATCGCGGTGCTGCTGGATGCCTGCCGGCGCTACGTGGTAAACCAGCCGCACCGGCGCGTGACCTTCGAGTACATCATGCTCGACGGCGTGAACGACAGCGATGCGCACGCGCGCGAGCTGGCGGCGCTGTTGCGCGACGTGCCGTCGAAGATCAACCTGATCCCGTTCAATCCGTTCCCGGAGGGGCGTTTCCAGCGTTCATCGCATACCCGCCTGGAGCGCTTTCGCAAGATACTCATGGATGCCGGTTTCACCACCATTACCCGCAAGACCCGCGGTGATGACATCGACGCCGCCTGTGGCCAGCTGGCCGGCCGGGTCGAGGATCGCACGCGTCGCGCCGAGCGTCTCGCCAAGAGGGCGGCGGCATCATGAGGCCGGCAGCGATGATGGTGCTGCTGCTGCCCGGGTTGCTGGCCAGCTGCGCCTCGCAGGACGAGCGCGCTGCCGATGACGCGAAGCACGAGCAGCGCGTCGACATCCACACGCGTCTCGGCGCCACCTACCTGTATCGCAATCAGCTGGACGTGGCTCAGCAGGAGCTGGAGCGGGCGCTGGAGCTTGATCCGGACGACTCGCAGGCGAACAACGTCATGGGGCTGCTGCAAATCCGGCTGAAGAACGACGACAAGGCCGAGCGCCACTTCCGCCGTGCCATCAGCGAGCAGGGGGATAATTCCGAGGCACGCAACAACTACGGCGTGTTTCTGTGCGAGCGCAATCGCCTCGATGAGGCCGACAAGCAGTTCCGCGCGGCGCTCGCCAACCAACTGTACCGGACCCCGGAGCAGGCCGCGCTCAATGCCGGGCTGTGCGCGCTGCGCAAGCCGGACAAGGACGCGGCCGCCAAGTACCTGCGCACCGCGCTCGAAAAGGATCCGCGCCTGACGCCGGCGCTGTACCAGATGGCCCGGCTCAGCTTCGAAGCGGGACAGATGCTGTCGGCGCGCGGCTTCATGCAGCGTTATTTCGAGGTCGGCCAGGACACGCCCGAGGTGCTGCTGCTCGCGTTCCGCATCGAGCGGGCGCTGGGCGCCAAGGACGCGCAAGCCAGCTATGCGGTCCGGCTGCGCGGCAAGTTCCCGGATTCGGCCGAGGCCAAACAACTGCGCACGCTCACTGGACGATAACAACACATGACCGTCAGCCCCCATGATGCCAATACCCCCGCCGGCGGCAACACGCCGGGTGCCAGACTCGCCCAGGCACGCGACGATCTGCGCCTGACGCGTGAGGAGGTGGCCGCCAGACTGCATCTGTCGTCGCGCCAGATCCAGGCCATCGATGAAGACAACTACGCGGAGCTGCCAGGGCCGACCTATGTGCGCGGCTATCTCAAGAGCTATGCGCTGCTGGTCGGGCTGGCGCCGGAGCCCGTGCTCGAGGCTTACACGCGCCGGATCACCCAGCCGATCACGCCCGATTTCAGTGCCATAGCGCCGGCCAGGGAGATCACCAGCCAGCATCACCAGGTTCGGTTCGTCACCTATATCGTCGCGGCCATCGTGATCGGGTTGGCGTTTGCCTGGTGGCAGGGGCGCGAGGCCGAGACCCCGCACCCGCTGCTGGAGGCACCGCTCGAGCAGCCGGCGGCATCTGGCCATGGCACCCCCGGCCCCGCCAACGGATCGGGTGCGCTGGCGCCGGAAACGGAAAGCACCACGGTGGCGGGAGCCGTCACCGCACCTGCGGCACCGGCGGTTCCTGTGGTGCCGGCCGTGGTGCCGGCCGCGCCGCCGGCAGCGGCCGTTGCGCGCGCACCCGCGCCGGCGATCCCGGCCGCTTCGACGGTGCCGCTGGCCAGTCCCGCACCGGGCACAGAGCCGGTCCCGGCGCTTCCGGCCGGTCCGCGGGTGCGGCTGGTACTGGTCTTCGACCAGGACTCATGGGTCGACATTCGTGACGCCCGGCAGGTGAAGCTGTTGTACGAAAACGTACCGGCCGGTCGCTCCGTGCCGCTCGAGGGCGTGGCGCCGCTAAGCGTATTCCTGGGCAACGCGGCCGGTGTTCGGATCGAGTTCAATGGCCAGAATGTCGATATTGCGCGTTACCGGCGCGGCCTGGTGGCACGCTTCACGCTCGACGAAGCAGCGATGCCTGCGGCGACGCCGTGACCGGGCGGTCCGCATTCGGCATTGCCACCTCCATCGGAAGCCCGCTGACCGAGGTATCTCTGTGAGCAAGGCCATCCAGGCCATTCGCGGCATGAATGACCTGTTGCCGGAGCAACTCGCGCTCTGGCAGCGCATCGAGCAGACCGCCGCACTCGTGCTGGGCGCCTACGGCTACCGGGAGATCCGTTTTCCGATTATCGAGAAAACCGAGCTCTACAGGCGCTCGATCGGCGAGGTCACCGACATCGTCGAGAAGGAGATGTACACCTTCGAGGACCGCAACGGTGACAGCCTGACCCTGCGACCCGAGGGTACTGCCGGCTGCGTGCGTGCCGGCATCGAGAATGGCCTGCTCTACAACCAGGTGCAGCGGCTGTGGTACGCCGGTCCGATGTTCCGGCACGAGCGTCCGCAGAAAGGCCGCTACCGCCAGTTTCACCAGATCGGGGTCGAGGCCTTCGGCATTGCCACCCCGGATCTCGACGCCGAGCTGATCCTGCTGATGGCGCGACTGTGGCGCGAGCTCGGCATCCGCGGGCTGGAGCTGCAGCTCAACTCGCTTGGCACGCCGGCGGCGCGCGCCACCTACCGCGCGCGCCTGGTCGAGTACCTGCAGGCGCACGTCGATATCCTGGACGACGACAGCCGCCGCCGGCTCGACGCCAATCCGCTGCGCGTGCTCGACAGCAAGCACCCGGCGATGCAGGCAGTGATCGCCGGCGCCCCCGACCTGCACGACAGTCTCGATGCCGAGTCGCGTGCCCACTTCGACGAGCTTTGCCGCTACCTGGACGAGGCCGGTATCGCCTACCGGGTGAATCCACGGCTGGTGCGCGGGCTCGACTATTACACGCGCACAGTGTTCGAGTGGGTCACGACCGAGCTGGGCGCCCAGGGTACGGTGTGCGCCGGTGGGCGTTACGACGGCCTGGTCGAGCAGCTCGGCGGCGCCGCCACCCCGGCCGCCGGTTTCGCCTTCGGGCTCGAACGCCTCGCGGAGCTGGCCGCCCAGCAACAGGTCGCGGGCACAAACCTGGCGCCGCAGGTCTACCTGGTCGCACTGGGCGGAGCGGAGATCACCCATGCCGTGTTCCGGCTCGCCGAGCGCTTGCGCGACGGCGGGCTTCGTGCCGAGATGCACTGCGGCGGCGGCTCGCTCAAGTCGCAGCTGAAACGTGCTGACCGCAGCGGTGCGCGGTTTGCTGCGATTCTCGGCGAGAGCGAACTGGCGCGCGCCGAGGTCAGCCTCAAGGCGCTGCGCGCCGACGAGCCGCAGCAGGCGGTGGCGCTGGCGGAATTGCCGGCGCTGTTGCGCGCGCGTCTCGGCACCGACCGCGCCTGACATCCACATTTACGCTGTTACGGAGACGAGACCGTGGACATACACAATCCCGACGACCAGCTGGCCAGCCTCAAGGCGTGGTGGCAGCAATACGGCACCGCCCTGATCGCCGGCGTGGCGATCGGGCTGCTGCTGCTCGGAGGCCTCAATTACTGGAAGCAGTATCGGGCCGAGCGCGCCGAGGCGGCTTCGGTGCTGTACGAAAAGCTGCTGGACAGTCTGCAGCAGGGCCGCAACGACGAGGCCGGGAAGACCGCCGCGACCTTGGTCGCCGACTATGCCGCGACACCCTATGCCGGCAAGGCGGCGCTGCTCGCGGCGCGGCTGCGCTTCGAGGAGCAGGATCTCGCCGGCGCCCGCCAGCAGCTGGAGTGGGCGGTCGAGAATGCGCGCGAAGCGGCGGTGCAGCACAGCGCCCGCATCCGCCTCGGGCATCTGCTGCTCGAGCTCAAGGAGTTCGACGCCGCGCTGGCGCTGACTGCGGTCCGCGATCCGGGCGGCTTCGAGTCCGAGTATGCCGAGCTCAAGGGTGACGCGCTGCTCGCCAAGGGTGACCGGGACGGCGCCCGTACCGCCTACCAGACGGCGCTCGACAAGCTGCCGCCGCAGTCGCCGTATCGGCGGCTGCTGGCGATGAAGCGCGACAACCTCGGACCGGGGGCGGCGCCGTGAGAGCGACACCGCTGCTTGGAATTGCCGGGCTCGTGCTGCTCGGCGGTTGCGGGATGTTTGGTGGCGGTTCGACGGTCGAACCGCCGGCTGAACTGGTCGACTTCGAGCCGGTCGCGCGCATCGACGAGCTGTGGTCGATCGACGCCGGCCGCGGCCCGGACCGGATGTTCCTGCGCCTGGCGCCGGCGCTGGAGCGCGACGTGCTGTATGTGACCGACACTCGCGGGCGGGTGCAGGCCCTGACCGCCGCCACCGGCAAGCAGGTGTGGGAAAGGAAGCTTCAGCTTGAAGTCACCAGCGGCGTCGGGGTTGGTGACGGCCTGGTGCTGGTTGGCACCGGCAAGGGCGTGGTGGTGGCACTCGACAGGAATACCGGCAACGAGCAATGGCGCGCCCAGGCGGCGAGCGAAATCCTGGCGCCGCCGGCGGCCGAGTCCGGTGTGACGGTGGCGCAGTCGGTCGACGGCAAGATCAGCGCGTTTTCTTCGGCCACCGGCAAGCGCCTGTGGGTATTCGAGCGCACCGAGCCGGCGCTCAGCCTGCGCGGCACCGCCAGTCCGGTGACGGTCGGGGACGCGGTGCTGACCGGATTCGCGAGCGGCAAGCTGGCTGCGATCGGCCTGCGCGACGGGCGCGCGCTGTGGGAGATTCCGGTCGCGCAGCCGCAGGGCCGCAGCGAAATCGAGCGGTTGGTCGACGTCGACGCACCGGTGCTGCTGGCCGGCCGCCTGCTGGTCAGCGCCGCCTACCAGGGCAAGATTGTGGCAGTGAATCTCGAGAACGGGCGACTCTTGTGGTCGCGCGACATCTCGACCTACTCGGCCATGTCCGCCGATGGCGGCAATGTCTACGTCAGCGATGATCGCGGCCACGTCTATGCGCTCGACCTGCGCAGCGGCGCCACGATATGGAAGCAGGAACAGCTGCAGGGCCGTCGTCCGAGCGCGCCGGCGGTGGTCGGTCCGGCGGTGGCGGTCGGCGATCTCGACGGCTACGTGCACTGGCTGGCGCGTGACGACGGCCGCTTCCTGGTGCGCGAGCGCGCGGCCCGCGATCCGATCCTGGTCACGCCGCTGGCCGACGGCGCCACGCTGTATGTGGCCGCGCAGAACGGCGAGCTGAGCGCACTGCGTTACCAGCCGCGCACGCCCTGAACCGGCCGCGGGCGAGGACTTCCCATGAAACCGGTCGTGGTCCTGATCGGCCGCCCGAATGTCGGCAAGTCGACCCTGTTCAACGCGCTCACCCGCTCGCGCGCCGCGATCGTGGCCGACCAGCCGGGTGTGACCCGCGACCGCCAGTTCGGTGACGGCCGGGTCGGCGACCGGCCGTATCTGGTCGTCGACACCGGCGGGCTGACCAGTGCCGTACAGGGTATCGCCGCGCTGATGTCGGCCCAGACGCGCCAGGCGATGGACGAGGGCGATGCGGTGGTGTTCGTGGTCGACGGCCGCGCCGGACCGAGTGCCGATGATTTCGCGATTGCCGGCCAGCTGCGGCGGCTCGGTCGCCCGGTGACGCTGGCGGTGAACAAGGCCGAGGGGCTGGACCCGAGCGTCGCGGTCGCCGAGTTCCATGCGCTGGGACTGGGTGAGCCGGTCGCGATCTCCTCCGCCCACGGCGAGGGCCTGGCGGTGTTGATGCAGCGGGTGCTGGCGCCGCTGCCGCAGGTCGCCGAGGCCGTGGCGCCGACCGACCTGCCGCGCATCGCGGTCGCCGGTCGCCCCAACGTCGGCAAATCGACGCTGGTGAATGCGCTGCTCGGCGAGGAACGGGTGGTGGTCGCCGACCAGCCCGGCACCACCCGCGACAGCATCCGCATTCCGCTCGCGCACAACGGCCACGACTACCTGCTGATCGACACTGCCGGTGTGCGCCGGCGCGCGCGTGTGGATGAGGGGGTCGAGAAGACCTCCGTGATCAAGACCCTGCAGGCGATCGGCGAGGCCAACGTCGTGATCCTGGTGCTGGACGCGCGCCAGGAGGTGAGCGACCAGGACGTCGATCTGGCCGGCTATGTACTCGAACAGGGCCGCTCGCTGGTGCTGACGGTCAACAAGTGGGACGGTCTCGACGAGTCGCGGCGCGACTGGATCCGGCGCGAGCTCGACCGCAAGCTGCCGTTCCTGGCGTTCGCGCCGCCGCACTTCATATCCGCGCTCCAGCATACCGGCATCGAGGCGCTGTTTCCGGCCATCGACCGGGCGTTCGCCTCGGCCAACGTCGATATGCCGACGGCGCGCATCAACCGGGTGCTGGAGCGCGCGGTCGAGGCGACACCGCCGCCGATCGCGCGCGGGCGCCGCATCAAGCTCAAGTTCGCCCATCAGTCGGGCCACAATCCGCCGCGTGTCACGGTGTACGGCAACTCGGTCGCGCATGTGCCGGATTCCTATCGCCGCTACCTGTCGAACACGTTCCGTGAGGCCTTCGGACTGGAGGGGACGCCGGTGCGAGTCGAGTTCGAGCAGGGAGAAAATCCGTACCTGGACAAGAAGCCGAAGAAGCGGCTGACGGCGCGCCAGACCAAGCTGGTACAACGTACGCGTCGTATCGAGAAGAAGCGCAAGGACCGCAAAGCTCGTACGGCCCGTTAAGGGCGTTTTGAATTTTTCACCGCGGAGGCGCCGAGGCGCGGAGAAAAACTTCAGGAGCCATGCGCGAACAGTTCTCGGCCTTTCTCTGCGTTTCCGCGGCGCGCGTTGCGCGTAGGTTGGAGTGAGGTCGCTCTCGCGCCGATCTTATGGCAAGACGAACGAAGTAGGGCTTCAGCCTCGCGCTCCGCGACACTCGGGCATCCTGCCCATCGCGCAGCGAACCCCAACAAATCCGAAACTCAGCCCCCGTCTGGATTCATATCGCCGCTGGCCGGAGCCGCGGGCGCCGGTTGGGTGCGCGCCGAGGCCTTGAGCAGCAGCATCGGGTCGACGCGCGCGTTGTTGAGGCTCACGGTCCAGTGCAGGTGCGCGCCGGTGACGCGTCCGGTCTTGCCGATGGCACCGATGACCTGGCCGCGTTTGACCGGCGTGCCGTTGGTGACGTCAATGCGGCTGAGGTGGTTGTACATCGTGATCAGGCCCTGGCCGTGATCGATGAATACGGTGTTGCCGTTGAAGAAGTAGTCACCGGTCTCGATCACCGTGCCGGCGGCCGGGGCCGTGATCGGCGTGCCCTCGGGCGCGGCGATGTCGAGGCCGGCGTGCGGCTGGCGCGGCTGGTTGTTGAAGAACCGCCGCAAGCCGAAGGCGCTCGAGAATGGCCCGGCGGCCGGCCGGTCGAAACGCAGCTCATCGGCCAGGGTGTCGCTCCAGGTCGCGAACGCGCGGCTGATCGCCTCGCTGTCGCGGGCGATGCGCGCCAGGTCCTCGGCATTCGGTTCGACCTGGCGCTTGTTGGTAATGGTCAGGTACTGGGTCTGGTAGTCCTTGGGACGGACCTCAAACACCACGGTGCTGTCCGCGACCTCGAGCTTGTGGCGGCCGGGCCTGATGGCGAGCGGCAGGCCGACCACCGCGCGCCAGGCGCCGGAGTGCAGTACCGTGAGCACG
>Ga0316626_10000631_pt1 | contig 14226 bp, 8 predicted proteins | sample OWC_Aug_T1_C1_D5_FD_207656 | JGI IMG/M metagenome (GOLD analysis project Ga0316626, IMG submission 207656) | Wetland soil microbial communities from Old Woman Creek delta, Ohio, United States - OWC_Aug_T1_C1_D5_A | ecosystem: Environmental > Terrestrial > Soil > Wetlands | place: USA: Ohio...
TGTCGACCATCAGCGTGTACGGCCCGACGGTGGCGGTGTTGCCCGCCGTGTCCGTGGTGCTGGCGCCTATGATGTACGTTCCATCGGGGAAGGCGGTGGTGTCCCAGCTCCAGCCGAAGTAGTTGGGGCCCAGCGCGATCATCTGAGCGCTTATCGCCGTGGAGGGCCCGTTGATGGTGATGCCGACCTTCATGGAGGATTCGCCGTTGGAGCCCGAGAGCAGCAGCTGCTGCGTCCCCTTGACGAACGCGTTGTTGACCATCTGGGTGAAGCTTATCGAGGGCAGGACGTTGTCGAACTGGACCGGCACCGACTTCATATCGGTGCGGCCCTGCCAGTCGATGGCCGTTATGGCGACATCGTGCGCGCCGTCCAGCCAGCGGGCGGTGTTGAGCGTGTAGACGTAATTGCTCCCCAGGAGGGTCATCTCCGAGACGAACGCGCCGTCGACGCTGACCTGCATGTGGTCGACGCCGGCGCCGACCACGGTGGCGCTGAGCTGGTAGTTGCCGGTCAATGTCGCACCGGGGCCGGCCGGCGCGTTCACGGTCACGGAGGGCTCTTGGTAGTGGATAGTGAGCGTCCAGGTGTCTATGTAGCCGCCGGGGTTGTTGTTGGCGCCCCAGTTGCCCTCGTCACGGACCCGCAGGTTCCAGTTGCCGGTGCTCAGCTTGCCGTTGAACTTGAAGATGTCGTAGAATGTCGTGGAAATGCTTCCGCCCAGAACGTTCACGGCGGAGGCCCACACCAGCTGTTGCTCGGTGCCGTCGGGATGCCTCACCCAGATGTTGAGGTCCGCGGCATCGTTGCCGTTCTGGTTGGCATAGACCGTCATCGCAACATCGACGCGGGTGATGGAGAGGCCGACATTGACCGGGATCGGGCTCATCACCTCGCGGGTGCCTATCCAGTTGCTATTCCAGTAGGAGTAGTCGGTGTTGTTCGTGGAGTTCTGCGTGAGGGCCGCCGACGGCGGGGAAAACACCCCGAGCGCCAGAAGCACTAAAGCGACGGTCATTCCTAGAGCTAGACATTTATTCCCTGTGCGACTCATCAGGCATACCTCGTCATCATCACTTATACAGGGGCTATTTATAGATGGTCTGTCGAAACCTGAGAATCATATATATTCACGAAGGGCAATGGGTGCCATGCCATGATGTCGGCTTTCAGAACCGCACCGGTCCTGCTTTGCGCATTGCTGCTTGCGGTGCCGGCGGTGATGCCCGCCGACGCCGGCGGGGACGGCGCATCGCGAGCCGATGTCCCGGCGGGCTGCTACCTCTCGGAAAAGGCAAACTTCACCCTGATCCATCTCGAGGGCGACCCCGCCACCATCGGACGGAACCACGGCGTCCTCCTGGCCGAAAAGATCCAGCGCGGTATCGCCGCCTATGCCCACTGCTCGTCCGACTGGTACGGACTGACCTGGGCCCAGTGCCGCAAGAACGCCGTGTTCTACTGGCCCAACGTGCCGGCGGAGTACCAGCAGGAGATAGAGGGCATCGCCGAGGGCGCCGCCTCGCAGGGCGTCCTCAATCCGGACGGCGCCACGGTCGACTGGATAGACATCCTCGCCTACAACGCGGTGTGGGACATCTGGTGGCGGCTGAGCCTGCCTGGCAACAAGTTCTGGTGGTTCCCGTTCCGGGACGACGGGACGGAAAGGCCTCATCACTGCTCCGGGTTCGTCGCCACCGGCAAGGGTTGGACCCGGGACGGTGGCTTCGTTCTGGCCCAGAGCCTGTGGATGCCCTACTTCCTGCCGCCGGCGCAGGCGGTCTGGTGCGACATCGTGCCCTCGCAGGGCAACCGGATATTCATGCAGCTCACCGCCGGCATGGTCTGGTCCGGGACCGAATACTACGTGAACTCGGCGGGGCTGGTGGCGGCCGAGACGACGCTCGGCGTCGGGGCGCACGTGTGGGGCGGGACGCCGGCCTTCGTCCGGATCCGGCGCGCCATCCAGTACGCCTCCACCATCGACGAGTTCCGGGACCAGATGCTGCAAGACACCAACGGCGCCTACTGCTCCGACTACCTTCTGGGCGACGCCAAGACCAACGAGGTCGCCGTGCTGGAGCTGGGCGGCCGGACTTGGGCGCTGGCGCGCACCTCGGATGGCTATCTGCCTTCGTGCAATTACCCATGGGACACCAAGGTCGCCGATGAGATGGGCGAGCCCCAGGGCGCCGCCCACGGCTGCTGGCCCCGATGGACCCGGATACAGGACCTGTGCGAGCAGAACAAGGGCAACATCACCGTCGAGTTCGGCAAGATGCTCCTGGGCGATCACTACGATTCGGCCTCGGCCGGCATCAATCGCAGCGGAAGGAGCCTGTGCGGCCACGGCGAGAACACCACGAGCGGCTACCCGCACGGCTCGCAGGACGCCAAGGTCACCAACCAGAGCATGGCCGCCCGGATGCAGGTGTGGGCGCGCTTCGGGCACTCCTGCGGCGAGCCCTATATCGTCGAGGAGCACGCCGCAGCGCACTCCAACCAGATAACGCCGGACCTCCAGGACATGATAGCCGGTCCGTGGGCGACGTTCGGCGCGCTCAACCCGCTCCAGGTCTCGGTGGTGGACCAAAACGGGGTGAAGGTGGGGTCCGCCCGCGTCGTCGCCCGGGACGAATACGACGGGACCCTGACCGTTATCAATGTCACGGACGGCAAGGCCCTCGTCGATTACTTCCCGGCGGGCCGTTACACATTCACGGCCCGGAGCGGGAACGCCGTGGCGAAGGTCCAGGTCGCCGTCAGCGGGCCCAGCTCCGTTGACCTGGTCATCACCGAAGGGGGCCAGCCCTCACCTGTCCTCGCGATGCAGGGCGCGGTCCTTGTCGCGGCGGTGGCATTGGTGGCCGCCGTGGCGGTCCTGGTGTGGCGCAGGAGGGGACGCAAGGCCCGGGCCGGCCCCTGAGGCTCAGTATTCCCGCCAGTGGGTGTGGCACTTGGTGCACTCGTAGATGCGCGTCTCGGGCTCGTCGGCAGCGCGGGTCTGCCGTATTATCCAGTAGGCCTCCCGGTTGCCGCATTTGGGGCACTCGCACTCGCGCGTGGTCGGCAGGACATTGAGCTCTCCGTCGAGGACCACGGCCTCCCTCATGGTCGCCTTGGTCGTGACCGTTTTCTTGTCCTGCTTGCTCATGTCGGACTCGAAGCCGCAGCGCGTGCAGCACAGCCGGCCTTCCTTGGGGCGCTGGAGCGCCCCGCACTTGGGACAGAACATTGGCGCGCCAACGGATTGGGGATATAAAGGATTTGGCAATGCAGTTGGTTCGGGGGACGTATTGGTGAAATTGGTTCGGGGGACGTATTTGTGCGATCGGTTCGAGGGACGTGTTGGTGAAATTGGTTCGGGGGACGTATTGGTGAAATTGATGAGGGGGACGGGAGACGGCTTGGGATCGGAGGTTCCCGTCGTCGTCCCCCCCACCAATCGCGACGACACGTCCCCCTAACCCACAGGACCAACACGTCCCCTTAACCGATAGCGACGATACGTCCCCCTAACCAATTGCGCGAACACGTCCCCCTAACCGATAGCGCCGCGTCAGGCGACCGGCGGTAGGTCCGCCCCGCATATCGGGCACTTGACGAAGCGCATCTTCACCTCGTTGCCGCAGGACGGGCAGATCCGCATCGGGACCTCGCGGCCGCTATATGTCTTGGGCTTCTGGGGCGGGGCGTAGCGCGGGTCCTGTTCGGCCCCGGCTATGCTGTAGTTGTCCAGGGGGCCGGGCCGCGGGCGGGCGCCCTCGGGCGGCTTCTCGCCGTCCGCGACGGGCGGGGCCACGGGCGGCGGCGGGGGCAGCTCGCCGGGCTGGACCGGCTTTTGGGGCGTTCCGGGCTCGGCCCTGGGCGGTGGTGGCGGCGGCGGAAGCGGCAGCTGCTCGCTCGGCGGCACGGGCTTGGCCACGGCTATCTCCTCTTCCTTCCGGTTCTCCTCAGCGGGCCCGGCCATCCCCGCGGCCGGCGGGGCGCGCTGCCGGCCGGCCGGCGGCCGGATGAGCACCGCGAGCAGGATGGCGAGCACGACGACGAACCCCAGCGTTAGCAGCAGCATCGGCCAGTCGACCTGGAGGGATTGCGCCGGCGCCGGGGCGGCCTTCAGCTTGACCGTGACGGGCACGGTCTGGTACGCCGACGCGCCCGTCTCCCCGTCGAAGCCCAGCATGACCGGCTGGCGGTACAGCCTCCCCCCGGGCGCGTCGGCGTCGGAGAGCATGTTGAACGCCACCGACAGTTCGTCCCCGGGGCCGAGGTCCCCGATGTACTTGAGGGCCACTTCGGCCGAAAAAGGCGTCCGGGGCGGCGAAACCGGCTGCTGGCCGCTCGGGAGCTCACCGGCGAGGTCGCCCAGCGCCACCCAGACTCCCCGGGCCGTGCCGGTGCCGATGTTCTTGACCCGCACGGTGAGCGTGAAGGTCTTTCCGGCCTGGGGCTGCTCGGGAGCAAATGTGGTGCCCATCACGGTCAGCCGGGCGGGCCCGGGAAGCACCCTGAGCGGGAAAGTGCCGGTGGTGTTGAACCTCTCCCCGGTCGAGAGGTACACGCCCTGGACCTCGACGCCCACGAGGTACGTCTGGGCGGTGGTGTTGGGGTCAAGGTCCACGGCAAAGACGGCGCGGACCGAGGAAAGGGACTCGACCAGCCCCAACTGGCAAAAATCGAGCCACTGCGCCGAGGTGTCAGAGGGGTTGAGCAGGGGCGTGGGCGCCCCGCACCTGAGCCTCGCCGAGACGCCGGTGAGGCGTGCCTCCCCGTTGTTGAAGATGTCCACCGGCACCGGAACGCCGCGTGTCGAGCCGCCCAGCGAGATGGCGGAATCGGCGGAGAAAGAAAGGGCCGGGCCGAACGGCGCCAGGCGCACGGTCACTCCCCGGTCCACGACCACCGGGGCGTTGCTGTCGGCGCAGACGGCGTTGAAGCGGGCCGTCACCTGCTGGAAGCCGGGAGCCGCCGACCGGTCCAGGTCGGCGACGAAGCCCACCTGCAGGCGCTGGCCCGGGGCCAGCGTGCCGATGCGGACCGGCTCCAGTGTCCGGGCATCGGGAGCGGCCATGTCACGCAATATGGTCCCGTTGCCCGAAAGGAGGGTGATGGCGGCGTCCCTGTACTCCACCCGCTCCCCGTTCTCTATCCCGAGCTGGATGGGTATTCCCTCGGACTCGCCCCCGGGATTGAGGATCGAGCCGGTGGCGGGGATATCGTCCACGAAGAGCCTGGCGCCGGTATCCCTGACCGAGATCTCGACACAGGGAAGGGCGCCGCGCAATTCGAGGAAGACAGCGTCCGACATCGCGTACAGCCCCGAGGACGAACCCGCGGAAGCGGCCCTCTCGTAATAGCCGGAGTACCTCACCGGCAGGCGGTGGGTTCCGGTGGGCAGCGACGAGAAGACGACCAACGGAAAGGCAGCGCTGAACACCCCGCCGCGCTTGAGCGATTGGACGGTCAGCTCCGGGGGCAGCGGTATCCGGTTGCCGTCGCCGTCGTAGTAGTAGGCCCCGCCGGTGAAGTAATTTGAAACGTCCAGCGAGACCGTGACCCTCACGAGGTCGGCGTTCCCCTCGTTGCGCAGCGAGACGGTGAGGTTCTGGATGGTGGTGCCCCGGTCGATGACGGAGGGCGAGGCGCCGGTGGCATTGAGAAGCGGCGTGTATTCCACCGTGAACACGAGGGGCAAGCCCTCCTCCCCGACAGGGATGGAGGCCGCGGCGCCGTTCCAGTTGCGCTGCCGGATGTACTGCAGGGTGAGCGTGATGTTGGCATTTGTGCCGTCGTAGATGCCGGGGTCGACGGTCGGCACGTCCACGCGGAAATAGAGCGTGGCGGTCCCGCTCAGCCGGCCCAGCGTGGCCGAAAGGGAGATTCCCGCCGGGGCCGAAAGCTGGAGGGCGCCGGCCGTCGGCACGGAGAGGCTGGCGACGACCTGGTCCAGCGGACCCGAGACGGTCGTGACGGGTATTCCGAGCATCTGGAAGCGTGCGCCCGCGTAGAGGGGCATCGGCGTCAGGCCATCGTCCAGTGGGACGGGCGCGCCCACCGCGATGTTGGATACGATCTCGAATCGGACATTGTCCTCGTCCTCGTTGAACGCGGTCAGGTCTCCATCGGTCTGGGAGTTCATCATGCTGTAGCCGATTCTCAGGGTGACGTTATAGGTCCCCGGCGGGGCTCCGGTGCCCTTGACGTCGAACCACAGGGCCGGCACCACCAGCGTGCTGTTTGTCTCGCCAAGCCGTCCCAGCTGGAAGCCATTGCCAGCGTTGTCCTGGCCGGCCACGCTCCAGGCCACGGGAGAGGCCGACGGGGCAAGTAGCCTGCCGCTCGAATCCTTCACCCCGTACACCTCCACCGTGACGCAGTACATGCGCTCGTCCCCGTTGGCGTCGTCGGCGTCGCCCGGCCGCTGGTTGCGGATGGTGACCGTCAGGCTGACGTTCTGGTCTCCAACATGCAATGGCGCCGTCGAGAACGCCGAGGCCACTATGACGGCCCAGTCGTCGCCCAGCTCGTTGGCCGTGCGGGGCTCCACGGCGAAAGCGGGGAGCAGGGTGCAGGCAAGCAAAGCGGCCGCTATCAGGGCGGTTGGCACGGCAATCCTCATTCTTTGACCACCGCTGAATCAATAATTTATCCTAGTAAATATACCTTTATTCTCAAATCCTAGGACTCATCGTCGGCAACAGGGGGCGTTCGGGCGCCCTCCCGGACGTGGACCGCCATGCCCCGGCGGAAGGCCAGCATCTCGTCGCGGACCAGAAGGGCGCGGCCGCAGGCGACCAGGCGGTCCCTCTCGTCGACCACGGCCACCTCGTCCATCGGGCGGAGCTTTGGGTCGCAGTCCTTCACGAAGCGGGCAAAGACGTTTTTGCCCTGCACGGCGAACTGGGCCGCGTCGGAATCGACGACGACACGAATACAGGGCGAGGGCACCGCCGGCAGGATCCTCTTGGCGCCGGGGAGCCTGAGCGTGAACAGGCCGTCGCGGGCCCGCAGGGAGAGCGCGTGCTCGCCGTCAACGAGCACGTTGCGCACCCGGCCGGTGTTGGGCGAAAGTACCAGCTCCACCTTCCCCCGGAAGATGGCGGCGGCCGCGGCGCGGCCGAACTGGACCTCGCAGGTGGCGCGGGCCCGGAGCATCTCCCAGTCCGGTACGGGGACCTGGCGCGGGGGCGCCATCATCTCCAGGGCCGAAAACGACTGTTCGCCCTCCCACACGAGCGAGGTTTGGGTCCTCAGCCGGTGCGAGAAATCCTTCATCGCCCCGGCGATCCGCTCGTTGCTTTCGGGGTCGAGCCTTGCGGGCACGAGCGACTGCGATACCGGGTACATCCCGTCCAGCTCGAGCGGCACGGGCCCGAAGAACGAGGCGACCACGAACCGGGCGTCCCATCTTTCCTGCACCTTCGCCACGAGGTCCCGGTAGTGCCGCGAGTAGGGCTTGGGTGCCTCCGGCAGGCAGACCATGACGGCGGATTCGGGCATCGTGTAGCGGTCCAGGAGGCGCCGGGTCCAGCGCTGGACCTCGGGGCGGAAGGCGGATTCTGGGCCCTTGTAGAAGAACGCGCCCTGACGGGAGGCGGGGGCGAACCGCTCGAGGAAATCGGCGTGCCGGCCGAGGGCCTGGAGGGCGGAGAGCAATGCCGGGTGGCCGCGGCAGCGCTCCTCGACGAGCTCCCAGAGGCTCGATTCGGAGATGGCCTGGCGCACCCGGCGCAGCTCGGCGAACGAGACATGGAGATTGTGCTCCGCCAACATGCGCGTGCGCTCTTCGTCCGGGAGCCTTCTCAGCCGGTCGGGGGTCCAGGACGAGCAGACCGGGCAGCTGCAGGGCAGGTGGGCAAGTTCGTCCAGATGGCGCGTGCCCCACGAGAACATCATCCGGTCGTCCTTGGCGTACTTGGCGTACGAGGAAGAATCGAAGAGGTCGCACCCCATGAGCGAGGCCAGCGCGAACATCATCGGATGGCCGGCGCCGAAGAGGTGCACCGGCCTGGCCGGGTTCAGGGCGCGGCGCGCGGCCAGCACCACCTCGACCAGCTCGGGGAACCGGTAGGCCTCCATAAGCGGCACGACGCCCCCGATGGCCTGGACGGCGCACTCCAGCGCGGCCGTGTCATTCGCCGAGCGCTCGCGCAGGTGCGGAAATATCCCGCCCTGGACGGCGAGGACCAGGCCCTGGTCCTCCTTGCCTTTGACCGGTGGAGTGGACGTGCCCCTCTCTTCACCCCGGCCATAGAAAAGCTCCGATGCCTCCACGGCGCGCCGGGAGTTCTCCTCCAACTCCGCCCGGGCCTTCGCCTCGGGCGCCTCGGGCGTCGAGAAGATGTCCAGCATCGTGCAAAGGTCCGAGCCTATGCGCCGCTGGAAATCGAGTATCTCCGGTTGGGAGACCTCCACCTCGCCGTACATGTAGCTCTGGAAGGTGCCCGAATCCGTCATGACCGGGCCGTCCCAACCGATGAGCCTTCCCACGCCTTCCCGGAGCGCCCTGTCCCGGAAATCCTCTCGGCTGCGGATGATGTAGGAATTGGTGATGACCATCTCGGCGCCGAAGAGGCGCTTCATCTCGGAGGGCGGGATGGTCTGGAGGCCCGGGTGGATGACCGGCATGAGGGCTGGCGTGACCGCCGTGCCGTGGGGCGTGCTCAGGCGGCCCAGCCGGGCCAGCCCGTCGCGGCCGGTCATCTCGAAGCTGACCATCTTTGCTCAGAGCCCCCGGCGCAGCCTCTCGTGGCAGAAGTCCCAGAGCACCGACGGGTCGCCCCGGACCTCGGAGCGTATCCAGGCCCGGAGAGGCTCGGCGAGCGCCTTTTTCAGGTTCCGGGCGCTGAACCTGCCCGCCGGGACATTGTAGACGAGATAGCTGTTCATCGTCGCCACCGTCTCGGCCCGGTCGAACTGCCGCCCCTCCTCGAGCACGAAGCTGACGCGGAGAAACGTCCGGCCCGCCAGGCGGGCGAGCTCGCCCCTCAGGGTGTGGCGGAACGGAAATGCCGCTTCCTCCAGCAGGACCTCCCGGATATGGGCGAAGTTGAAGCTTTCGCGGAAACGGTAGTTCTTCCCGCCGTCGTAAATGGCGAAGTCCCACTGCCAGGGGCTCATGCGCAGCTCGCGGCCCAGGTCGACCGCGAAGCGGATCCAGATGTTGAAGAAGACGTCCAGAAGCTCCCGGGCGATGATGGCGCGCTCGGTCTGGCCGAGGTCCTCGCTTTGCCCCCCCGTCTCCTCGGCGGCAAGGCGCGCCAGCTCCTCGTCCAGCGTCCGGACGGCCACTGCCTTCCCGGAGGCGGCCGCCTTCCCCTTCCTCGGTCCCCTGGCCCGTCTCATCGTACCACGCCCTGAAAAGGGGCCTTGGGGTTAATAAACCTGCGAGCCGCCCTGATGCGCCGGCGGTCTCAGTTCAGCCCGGTGATGCGGCCGCTGCCATCTATGTCCATCCTCCCGGCCGCCGGGCTGGCCGGAAGGCCGGGCATGGTCATCATGTCCCCGCAGAGCGGCACGATGAACCCTGCGCCCGCCGCCAGATGCACCTCGCGGACGGTGAGCGTCCAGCCCGTGGGCGCCCCCTTCCTGTCGGGCATGTCCGTGATGGAGAACTGGGTCTTCGCCATGCAGATGGGCAGCCGGTCGGAGCCGGCGGCCTCGATGGCCCGGATGTCGTTTTCGGCCTTGCCGGTGTAGGCGACGCCGGCCGCTCCGTACATCTGCGTGGCTATTATCCCTATCTTCTCCTTGATGGGCAGCTTGTCGTCGTACAGGAACCGGAACCGGGCGGGCTCGCCATCGAGGGTCTCCAGCACCGCCCGGGCCAGCTCGACGCCTCCAGGGCCGCCGTCCGAAAAGACGGTCGAGATGGCAGCGCGCACGCCCAGCCGGGCGCAGTGCGCCGAAAGCTGCGAAAGCTCCGGCTCCGTGTCGGAAGGGAAGCGGTTGATGGCCACGACCACGGGCACGCCGAACCGTTGCACGTTCCCGATGTGCCGGTCGAGGTTGGAGGCGCCGCGCTCCAGGGCCTCCGGGTCCGGCTCCATGATTCTGTCCTTCGGGAGCCCGCCGTGCATCTTGAGAGCCCGGATGGAGGCAACCAGGACCACGCAGTCGGGCCTGAGGCCGGAGACACGGCACACGATGTCGAACGCCTTCTCCAGCCCCATGTCCGCGGCGAACCCTGCCTCCGTTACAACGATGTCGGCGAGCTTTTGCGCCATCCGGGTGGCGATTATGGAGTTGTTGCCGTGGGCGATGTTGGCGAACGGGAAGCCGTGCACCAGTACCGGCTGGCCCTCCAGCGTCTGGACCAGATTGGGCTTGAGGGCGTCCCGGAGCAGGATGGCCATCGCCCCGGCGCTTCGGAGCTCGCCAGCGGTGACGGGCCGGCCTTCGGGGGTGAAGCCGACCACCATGCGGCCGAGCCTCTCCCTCAGCTCCCCGAGGCTCCCGGACAGGGCCAGTATCGCCGAGATCTCGGACGCGGCCGTTATGTCGAACCCGCTCTCGTGCTGGACGCCGCCGACCGCCGGGCCGCCCAGGCCGACGATTATCTGGCGCAGCTCCCGGCAGTCCATGTCCATCACCTTGCGCCACACGATGCGGGTGCTGTCCAGCCGGGGCTCGGCGCCGCGGAAGAGGTGGTTCTCCACCATCGCGCTCAGCAGGTTGTGGGCGGCCCCGACGGCGTGGATGTCGCCGGTGAAGTGCAGGTTTATATCCCACATCGGGTAGACCTGCGAGTAGCCGCCGCCGGTGGCCCCGCCCTTGGTGCCGAAGACGGGCCCCATCGAGGGCTGGCGGAGGGCGCCCATGACATTCTTGCCCAGCCGGCCGAAGGCCTGGACCAGGCCGATGGTGGTCACGGTCTTTCCCTCCCCGGCCGGGGTCGGCGTGATCGCGGTGGTCCAGACGAGCGCGCCGTCGGGCCGGTCCCGGAGCCCGTCGAGAAAGGCAGGCTCGACCTTTGCCATGTACCTTCCGCGATGTTCGAGCATTTCCTCCGGTATCCCCGCGGCGGAGGCCACCTCGGCAATGGGCCGGGCCCTCGCCTCGCGGGCTATGTCGATGTCCGGCTTCATACGAGCGCGCTCCCGCGAGCGGCCCGCCTCGCGGCCGACACCGTGTTGACCAGGAGCATCGTTATCGTCATGGGGCCCACGCCCCCCGGCACGGGCGTGATGGCGGAGGCTTTTTCCCGTACGGATTCGAAATCCACGTCCCCCACCAGCCGGGTGCCCTTGGGCGCCGACGGGTCCGGTATCCGGCTCACGCCGACGTCGATGACGACGGCGCCCTCGCGGACCATGTCCGCGGTTATCGCACCGGGGCTGCCCATGGCGGCGATGAGGATGTCGGCCTGGCGGGTCAGCCGGCCCATATCGGCGGTGCCGGTGTGGCACACGGTCACGGTGGCGTTGGCGCCCCTGGCCTTCTGGATAAGCATGGACGCGAGCGGCTTGCCGACGAGGTTGGAGCGGCCGCAGATGACCACGTGCTTCCCGGCGGGGTCGTGGCCGGTGCGCATCAAGAGCTGCTGGATCCCCGCCGGCGTGCACGGCAGGAACACCGGCTCCCCCGCCGTCAACCTTCCGACGTTCATCGGATGGAGGCCGTCGACGTCCTTGTCCGGGTCGATGCGCAAAAGCACCTTGTTGGAATCGATGTGCCCGGGCAGGGGCAGCTGGACCAGTATGCCGTGGAACTTTGGGTCGGCGTTGAGCCTCTCGACCAGCGCCAGCAGCTTCTCCTCAGGGGTGTCCTTGGGCAAATGTAACGTCTCTTCAAGGATGCCCATCTCCTTGCAGGCCGCGGCCTTCCCCGTCACGTAGCTGACGGAGCCGGGGTCGTCCCCGACCAGCACCACCGCCAGCCCGGGTCGGACGCCCCTCTTCCCGAGCGCCTCTATCTCGCACCTGAGCTCCTCGCGTATCTGGTTGCCGATGGTCTTCCCGAGCAGCAGTTCCGCGGTCAACCCCATCCCCTGTAGCGCCCATCATCCCCGCTGAAATATATAACGATTTTTATCTGCGCTGACCGCCGGCAGACCGCCGCATCGCCTCCGTGACCGCCTCTTTATCAGACGGAAAACAACATAAACCCTTATATTGCCCTAACATTATTCAGGTGACAAGTAGAATGGTGGTCGTGATGAAATCCTTAGTCGACAACGCACTTTCGCGAACAGGACTCCCCGAACAGGCCCAGCCGGCGGCGCCGGAGACACCCGACGACAAGGAGCTCATGGAGCTCATCGAGGGCCTCAAGCTCTCGATTAAGGTCTTCGGCTGCGGCGGCGGCGGCTCGAACACCGTGACCCGGCTGATGAACGAGGGCGTGGTCGGCGCCGAGCTCATCGCCTGCAACACGGACGCGAGGCATCTTCTGAACACCCATGCCCACAAGAAGCTCCTCATAGGCAAGAGGCTCACCCGCGGCCTCGGCGCCGGCGGCGAGCCCCACATGGGCGAGCAGTCGGCGCGCGAGAGCGAGGAGGAGTTCAAGAAGGCGCTGCAGGGCGCCCACATCGTCTTCATCGCCGCCGGAATGGGCGGCGGGACCGGGACGGGGACGGCGCCCATCGTCGCCCAGCTCGCCAAGCAGTCCGGGGCGATGGTCATAGCCTTCGTCACGAAGCCGTTCAAGGGCGAGGGCAAGCGGCGGATGGAGGAGGCGGACATGGGGCTGGCGCGCCTGAGCTCCGTGGCCGACACGGTCGTCGTGATATCCAACGACCGGCTCCTGGAGATGGCGCCCAAGCTCCCGCTGAACCAGGCGTTCCTGGTGCTCGACGAGCTCCTGATGGACTCGATGAAGTCCATCATCGAGCTGATAACCAAGCCGGGATTGGTCAACCTCGACTACAACGACCTCAAGACCATCATCGAGGGCGGCGGGGTGTCCATGATGGGCCTGGGCGAATCGGACGCACCCGGCGGCGAGCGCGTCGACGACGCGGTCAATGCCGTGCTGAACTGCCCGCTGCTCGAGTACGACGTGCGCAACGCCACGGGCGCCCTCGTGAAGATAACCGGCGGGCCGGACATGACGCTGGCCGAGGCGGAGAAGGTGGCCGAGATAATCCAGTCCAAGGTCAACCCCAACACCCGCATGATCTGGGGCGCCGCGGTCGAGCCGGAGATGAAGGGCACCGTGAAGGTCATGCTGGTCGTGACCGGCGTGACCTCCAAGCAGCTCATCGGCCGGAGCGACCGGACCGCCCTGCAGTACGGCGCCGGAAGGCCCCAGCCGGGCGGGCTGGACATGGTGCGCTGAGAAGAAGAAGGCGCAGGGCGCACCCAGAGGACCTGCGGGTCCTCTTCGCCGAGGCGGCCTGCGGGCCGCGCTCGGAGGCGCAGGGCGCAAGGGAGAAGGCGCAAGGGTTAAGGCGCAAGGAGCAAAGGACATAGCGCGAGCGATAACGAGGATTGTTTTTTCCCCGCCCCCGCACTCTTCACCGTCATGCCCCGCACTTCAGTGCGGGGTCGTGCTTGCATCCATCACACAGGTCCTCCGGGTCGGTGACGCTCGCGAAGCGTGAAGCCCCGCAATTTATTGCGGGGAGCGTGAAAAGCGGGTGGGCGGGAAAGCTTTTGAGCATTATCGCTTGCGAGATCCGACCGTGCGCTTGCGTCCTCAACCTTGCGCCTTGCGCTCTGCGCCTCGCACCTTGAAGTAAATGGCGATCGGCCCCGCTATCAGGATCACCACGACGAGGACGATGAAGGGAACGGGGGACGGGCCGACGCTCAGGGGATAGTCGAGCAGCACCGACCGCGGGTTGTCGTAGGTCAGGCTGATGTTTGCCACCGTCGAGTAGGCCGAGCCGTCGAAGGCCCTCACGGAGGCGGTGTGCGCACCGTTCTTCGATTTGGAGGTGTCCAGAAGGTAGGTCCAGCCGTCGCCCGAGAGCGCCGCCGGCAGCCAGGGCCCCGAATCCAGCCTCACCTCGACCGTCCTCACTTGGGGCGCGCCGGGGGCGCTCGATGCGACGCCCATGAGGTAGAGGCTGTGGTTGGCCCTGTCCCCGCTCTTCGGGTAGGAGATGCGCACGACCGGCGGCGGGGGCGCCCCGTAGGTGACCGAGACGGAAAACGACTGGACCGCCCGCGAGGCGCTGTCGGACACCGAGACCGTCACGGTGAAGCCGCCGGTCTGGTCCGGCTCCGGGGTCCACTGGATGAGGCCGCTGGAGAAGCCGATGACCATGCCCGGCGGGAA
>Ga0316626_10000632_pt1 | contig 14201 bp, 12 predicted proteins | sample OWC_Aug_T1_C1_D5_FD_207656 | JGI IMG/M metagenome (GOLD analysis project Ga0316626, IMG submission 207656) | Wetland soil microbial communities from Old Woman Creek delta, Ohio, United States - OWC_Aug_T1_C1_D5_A | ecosystem: Environmental > Terrestrial > Soil > Wetlands | place: USA: Ohio...
CGGGTAGATGCCGGCGTTGGCGCACAGGATGTCGATGCCGCCGTGGTGTTTGCAGGCCGCGGCCGCCATTTCCCGCGCGGCGCGTTGGTCGGATATATCCGCCGCGAAGGCAATCGCCGCGCCGCCCTGTTCCCTGATTTCAAGAGCCGCCCTTTGCGCATCGTCGATATTTCGCGCGACGATGAGAACCTTGCACCCCTTCTCGGCGAAGACACGCGCCATTCCTTTGCCGATTCCCTTGCTTGCGCCTGTGACGACGACAGAGCGCCCGGCAATCGATTTGAGCATGCTTGCCCCCTTTCCTTATCCGCCGCTATCTGCATATCTGTCGCGCACAAATGCCGCTGACGCAGACCGGGAACGCATGCCGCGTTCGAGCGCGATCGATCTACCGTACACCCGGCAACTGAGTTAATAATAATGTACGGCTGGAACTTGCCTTCTCGAAATTATAGTACAGGTTCCGCTGAACACTATCGAATCCGAACTGGAGGACCGCGTGGAAGAACGATTCAACCTGCAGTCGGCCAACTGGATTTCCTACGTCCTGGACCGGCGCAACCAGATTCCCGACATCGCGGATCCGAATCTCGTGCGGGACACGTTGCTCGTGTTCCTCGGAAACATCATCGACGGGATGTATTTTCACGAACAATCGAATTCGAAGACCATCGAGAAAGCGATCCAGATGAGGAACGCTATCCGGGCAAGGCCGCAACACCGCTACGATGATATCGTAATGGATCTCCGCGATATCTTCTCAAAAAGGGAGTGGACCGCGGTTCTCATCCCATCCGGGCTCCAGGAATCCCATTCCGCCGACCAGCTGTTGACATCGAAATTCTTCCTGTCGAAATTGTCCCGCACCATCAAGACCGAGCCGCATCTCATCCTTCAACTGAACGAGGCCCCCCAAAAGGATTTTGCCATTACGGACATCTACCCGCCCTTCCACTCCGCCCTGTCGAAATCCACCCGCTGGCCGGGCATCCTGCTCTGGCGAAGGAGCGACGAACCGCTGTATTTCCCGCTTCCGGCGGAAAAGCCCGAAGATGCCATCCAATGGATATTCTCAAGAACGGACGACCTCGCGAATACACCGGGACACCTCCTGACGCGTCATTACCTGGACGCTTTTCCTTCCTGCAGGATCCATCCGGGTTCCAGGCTTACATTGCTGCACTTGAGCGACACTCATATCGGAAGCAAAAATTCGATCGAGAGGATCATAAGAGTAAAGGAGCTTCTGAAGGATTACGTAAACGAAAACCGGGGCGATTCCTCCGTACGGTTTCTGCTGAGCGGAGACGTAATGCAGACACCGGACGAGAGCAACGTGATCTGCGCGAACGATTTCCATGATTTCCTGAAGGATCTGCAACCTCTCGGCCAGGATCCGATCTTCGTACTCGGAAATCACGATGTCAGAAAGAAAGGGGTGTTAAGGAACCGGGGGGCTTCCTCATCCCTGGTTCCCGCGATCCATACCCGAATCGAATGGATCCCGGAGCATCCTGTCGGGATTCTCTGCTGGAATTCCGCCGATGGCGGAAGGATGGCACGGGGGAAAATCGCGGGGGAGCAATACAGGATTATCGAAGAACGTTTGAATCCTTTCCCCGAAGAAGACACCAAACGAATACTGATCTCCCTGCTGCATCATCATCCGCTGCAGTTTCGCCGGATCGATCCGGAAATGCGCAGATTCCACATGAAGACCCTTGGGGCGTCCTTGCGCAAGTTCCTCGGCTCGGCGTATGAGTACGTGGACGGTTTGTCGAATTCGCGGGAATTTATCCGCTTCTGCGACTCCCATGGCGTGAAGGTGATCCTTCACGGCCACAAACACATACCCATCGCGGGGAAAATACCCGAACACCTGCTGGAAAACCGACCGATCCTCATTTTCGGATGTGGAAGCGCCGTGGGGAAAAACACGTTTCTTTACAGGAAACTGTTCAATGTGAACTATGAAATCTCAATGAACGAGATCGTCCTCGACTTCCAGACGCACCTCCTGTCGGGGAGACTGATGGCGGAAACACAATACGACAAGGGACTGGCGACGATGAAAACCCATCACGGATTTCTTTCACGGTCCGCCATCGGACCTCCCTGACCCCCGGTTATCGACCAATCGATTGCCCCCATAGCTATGGGAATATGGGGGCTTTCCGCACGAGCCTTCGTAGATAATCGGACGGGTCCGCTCACAAGCGCCTGGTGGCCTTCCCTACGGCAGCCAGAGGATGAGGGTCGTTTCTATCGCCGCCGCAACAATGAGGAGAGGGAACACGACGGCGAAGTACCGCCGGAAGGCATGCTCTATGTGAAATCTGAGGAGGGTGGATCCCTCCCCACGCATCCTCCGGACGACCATCACTCCGAGCCACAGGCCGTAGGATGCCGCAATAAGAAGGGCCGGTATCTCGAACACCCCGTACGGCAACACCTCTATCGCCGCCTTCGAGTAACCGGACACCTCGGATGCCTGGCGGTACAGCACGCCCAGGCCGAACGCATTGGAGCTGATGGCGAATGTCGGTACGATCCCCACGATCGTGCCGGAGATGACCACGAAAATCGTCGCCATCACATTCTGGACGAGGATATTGAAGAAGAGCATCCCCCCGGCAAGCCCCCGATAATTGCCTACAACAACTTGGAACACCTCGCCCATTTGCTGCCTGATCGTCGAGGGAGCCATGGTTCCAGCCAGGAAAGAGGCGGCGAAGATCAGGGTCAGAATCACGATGTACGGTTTGATGGTCCGGTCGAACATCCCCGCGAAATTCATTTCGACATCCTCACTCACGGATAATCCTGGCGTGTCGGACGGACGACGATGTCGCTGATATGCACATGAGGCGGCCGGGTGACAACGTAGTGTATGGCGTTCGCCACGTCAGCTCCCCGCAACAACGGACCGAATTTTTCATTGAAGCCGTTCAGCATCTCGTCGCTGTACCCCGCCGCAGCCTGAAACCCGCTGAGCACGATCCCGGGCTCGACCAGCGAAACGCGAACACCTTTCGGTCCCACCTCCCGCCGCAACCCTTCGGCCAGCGCATGCACGGCGAATTTTGTGGCGCCATATACCGCGCTGAAAGGAGATATGTGCCGCCCCACCACCGACCCGACGATAACGATATCCGCTGCCGCCTTCGGGTTGGCGCGTTGCTGCCCTTCCAGCATCCTTCGGGCCGCTTTCTGCAGCAAGGCGAGGGTGCCGATCACATTGATGTTCAACAGGTCCTCGAATTTCGACAGATCGGCGTCCTTGACCGATCCCCCCAAACCTCTCCCCGCGTTGGCGACAACAATGTCGGCCGGTGCGCCGAAACGCTCCATTGCCGCGGCAAAGAGCCGCTCCAGGACGGTGCTTTCGGAAGCGTCCCCCGCGACACCGCGGAATGCGGAGCCGATTTCCTTTTCCATCGCGGCCAGTTTCGCGGCGTTGCGCCCATTCCCTACCACTCCAAAGCCGGAGGACGCGAATTTCCTGGCGGTGGCCTCGCCGATTCCGGAGGTGGCGCCGGTCACGATCGCGATGCGCGAATATTTTCCGGACATCGGTTGCCCCCCTGTTGTCGTCAGCGCGGCTCCACTTCCCCTTCGTGCATGATAATGGAGATGGAAGCCGGGCGTGACGGGAAAGCGATCTTCCGCACAACGTTACTCGCCGATGATCTTGACCAGCACCCGCTTGCGCCGCCCCCCGTCGAACTCGCCGTAGAAGATCTTCTCCCACGGGCCGAAGTCGAGATCGCCCCCCGTCACCGCGACCACCACCTCGCGCCCCATCACCTGGCGCTTGAGGTGCGCGTCCCCATTGTCCTCTCCCGTCCGGTTATGGAGGTACTGCGAGACGGGATCGTGCGGTGCGAGCCGCTCCAGCCAACGCTCATAGTCATCATGGAGACCGCTTTCGTCGTCGTTGATGAAGACCGAGGCCGTTATGTGCATGGCGTTGCAAAGCAGAAGCCCTTCCTTGATTCCGCTTTCCCTCAGACACGTCTCGACTTGAGGCGTGATGTTAACGAATGCCCTCCGGGCGGGAACATTGAACCAAAGCTCCTTCCGGTAGCTCTTCAAATTCCACCTCCTCGGGCGTTCGGGCTACTTCGAAAAGGCATCGACCCCCGCCTTGGCCACCTGGGCGTCTTCCGACGACTTCCCACCGCTGACACCGATGCCGCCCACGACCTTCCCATCCATGAGGATCGGCAGTTTACCCTCCCTCGGGAGAATGTTGGGTAGCTCAGGTTTCACACCCCACCCCCCCTTGCCGGATATTTCCTGCCGATGAGATGCATGTCCCCTGGAGGGTAGTCAGGCCGCGAACCGCAGCACCGCGATGAAATGACACGCGGTGCCCGCGATGACGAAGAGGTGCCAGACGAAGTGGCAGTAACGGACCCTCTTGGCCGCATAGAACACCACACCCACCGTATATGCGATGCCACCTGCCAACAGCCAGAACAGACCCTCCGATGGCATACGGAGCCACAACGGCTTTATCGCTACCACGATGAGCCAGCCCATGGCGAGATACAGGGACGTCGTGAGTTTCGGATACCGTACCCCTCCTGCCACCGTAAGTACGACACCGCCAAAGGCCAGACCCCACACGATCCCGAACAGCGTCCAGCCCCACGTACCGCGTAGCACACCGAGGGTAAACGGCGTATACGTGCCGGCGATCATGAGGAAGATCGCTGCGTGGTCAAGAACCTGAAAAACCCGCTTGGCACGATTCCTTGGCAACGCGTGGTAGAGCGTGGATGTGAGGTACAGCAGCACCATTGCAGCCGCGAAGACGCTCGCGCCTGCGATTCGCGCTGCGCCGCCGTGCCGGACTGCGGAAAGAACAAGAACAGGGGTGGCCGCTACCGCCGCCAGCAAGCCGACACCATGGCTGACGCTGTTAGCGATTTCCTCCCCGCGGGACGGCGTACGATCTCGTGATGCGGGTGCTTTGCCCATGACGTTTCATCATAATGGAGATGGCCTCTGATGTGACGGGAAACCGGATGTTCGCCGGAGTGGAGGTGGAACGATCTGCAGTCGGTTCACCCTGTTCGAATCGGAAGACGGGATGGCATTTCCCGCGAGTAGCCGGGTCAATGGACTACCGTGTCACATTCGAGCACGTCATGAAGAACCTGGGATAATTCCTCTATACGATAAGGTTTCGGCACGATCCCCCTGAAACCGTAGCTTCGATAATTGGCCATGACCGGATCGTTGGAGTACCCGCTGGAGACGATGGCCTTGACGTCGGGATCCACTTCCCGCATTTTTTCCATCGTTTCCTTGCCTCCCATCCCTCCAGGAATGGTCAGATCCAGGATGATGACATCGAACGGCTGCCTGTCCTCGATTGCCTCCACGTACATCTCGACCGCTTTGGCGCCATCCGGTGCATACATGCTCGTATATCCGATATGCTCCAACAACGCCTGGAGGACGTCCCGGATGCCCTCCTCGTCGTCCATGATCAGAATCTTCCCTTTCCCCGCGGCAAGTTGTATCTCATCCTCCCCCTGCGCGACGACCGCGTTCAACGTTGCAGGGAGATAAATATTGAACGTGGCCCCGACGCCCACGGTCGACTCCACATCGATATGCCCCATGTGGTTCTTGATGATGAAATAGGCGGTCGACAGCCCCAGGCCGTTCCCCTTGCTCTTGGTCGTGAAATAGGGATCGAAGATCTTCTTGAGGTTCTTCTGAGGTATTCCAAAACCCGCATCCTCCACGGAGAGTTCCACATAATCCCCCGGACTCAGGGGTAGAGAATCCTGGTCGTCCACCTTGACGTTCCTCGCCTTCACCTTGATGACGCCACCCTTCGGCATGGCATGGTCGGCGTTGAACACCAGGTTCTGGATGACCTGGGAGATTTGCCCCCGGTCGACCTCCACCGGGAAAATATCGTCCGGGATCGAATAATCGCAACGTAGCCTGGATCCCGTCAAGGCAAGGCCGACGGACTCGTGGAGAATTTTCTCGATCGATTGGACTTGCCTGACCGGCGCCCCCCCCTTCGAGAAAGTCAGGAATTGCAATGTCAGTTCGCGCGCCCGCAGGCACGCCTTCCGGGCCTCCTCGATTTTCGCGAAAGCCATCCCTTCCTCGCTTCTGTGGAGAAGGGCCAGGGAGATATTTCCCATGATGGCCGTCAAGATATTGTTGAAATCGTGGGCGATGCCCCCGGCCAGGATTCCGACCGATTCCAGTTTCTCGGTCTTGATGAGTTCCTCCTCCACTTCCCGCTTACCCGTCTTGTCCCGAAAAACAATGACAGCGCCGATGATCCGCCCGCCCGGATCACGGACAGGCGCACATTGGGCCCCGATCACCCGTTCCGTTTCGTTCCGGGAGATCAGCAGGGTGTCCTCGGCAAGCGTGATCTGCTCGCCCATGCTCATGATTCTCTTTATCGGGTTTGAAAGAGACTTACGGGTCGTGCTGCTGATGATGTGGAAAACCTCCCACAGCGGCTTCGCGCGCGCCTCCTCTTGACCCCATCCCGTAAGTTTCTCCGCCACCCCGTTCATTCGTTCGACCTCTCCTGCCTGGTTCGTAACGATGATCCCTTCCTGAATGGAATGGAGCATCATCCGGGCGAGTTCCAGCTCCCTGGAGAAGGATTCCTGTGCCCGCTGCAACATCCGCATGGGGAAGATTCGGAGCACGATAAAAACGATATATCCCAGCAGCATCCCCCCGAGCGCCGCCACGCCGGTCCTTATCAGTACAGGCCGCAGCGACCGGCTGATTTCGATCCGACCAACCACGGTCTCCTCCGCGCCGAGGAGATTCGCCGACCGTGCATGCACGGGCAAGTCCAGCGGTTCCGATCTCTCGAGAACGAGTGTATTCCGGCCGTCGAAAATTCGCCGAACCTCCCGATCCTCGTCACCGTGTTTCCCGCTCAATACCTTCCTCAACTGGACTTCCCGGAAACGCCACGTATCGGGGTGGGCGGCCAACAGCTCGGTAAAGGCGGAGGCCAGGACCTCCGCCTCCGTTTCCAGCACGATCGAACAATTCTGGTAGGATAAGTAAGAATATAACGCGGGGGGCAGGAGCGCGATGGCGACCGCAAGGCCAGCAGCCATCCGGTCGATAACCCGCCTTATCCTGTGGATATGTTCCATACGGTGCTGTTATCGGAAAAACCTACTGGAATCTTTATCGTTTTTGCATATCGATGCCGGTGTCGCATCTGCGGGGGAGAAGGGATTTCCGATCCATCTTTCCGGAAGATTCTGTTTGAAACGTCAGGGCGCTCCCGTCCACGCCTTCTTCACAGCGAAAAGGTGATCCCCGCCATCAGAAGGATCTGACCGAACACGTCCCCCTGTACCTTCACGTTGCAAGCAGCGCCGCCCGACGACACGCAGAAGATCTCCGTGTTGTCCGGCAGGATCGTCATGAACCCCCTCCCCTCGAAGCGAAGGCCGACGTGACCGGATATCGGTATCTTGACTCCGCCGCCCAACGAGAGGGAGAAGTACGTTTTCTGGTCCAGCCCGCTCCCGTGCGGGACGAAGTGCGTCGCGCCGAGCCCCCCGGAAATGAAGGGACGGACCTTATCCGCGGAAAACATGTAGGCCCCCCCCAGGTGAAGGTAGTGGATGTCCAGGTCGAAGAGGGTATCCCCGCCGAACGTCCCCCCGCCGGTGACCTTCGTCCGCTGGAACCCGTAGAAGAGTTCGTACTGGGTTTCCGGGGTGTCCGGAAAACCGAGGACGAGTCCGAAGCTCCCCCCCTCCTTGACGTCCAAGTTGGCGCCGGTGGTGTTGTCCGTAAAATTGCCGCCGATGGCGTAGCCGGCATACGGCGTGATCTCCAACCCCCGTTCCGCTCCCGCCTCCCCCGGGAACAGGAACGATGAAAGGAGGAGCGCGGCCGCAATCAGGTGAAGGCAGCCAAGTCCTCGGTGGATCTGCGGGGCGAAATACACAGCGGATCGCTGATTGGGGGTTTTCATTTTCCTACAATAACGCTTTGACGTCTTGACGTGAAGCCCTCAGGGGGACCCCCCGCACAAACCGCCGAGATGCCCCCCGTTCCGCGTTACTCCCCATCCGTCAGCAGATGCGTCTTCGCCAGATCCACCCATTCGGCGCCGCCCAGGAGCCGCGCGATCCCCTCCACCGGCAGACCGCCGTCCTGGAGGACCGGGCCCAGGCTTTCCCCGTGGAGCGGATGGAGGTTATCGAGGGCGTTTTCCATCCAGGCCCTGGCCAGCTTCCCCGAGAGAAGGTTCCGGGTATTCGCCCCGACCCTGGAGGATTTCACCTTCAACAGCCACCCCTTCCCGTACGGATCCTGGCGCAGGATCTCGGGGGACCGCTGAACCTCGTGGTTTACCTCGACAACCTCGCCGGCCACCGGCGACAGCATCGGGATCCGCTCGGAATCGACCACGAGGCTCCACCCCTTTTCCCCCTGCGCCAACCGGGAGCCCACGGGGGGCAGGTCGACGGCATCCACCTTCCCGACGAGCTTCCGGGCGAAGTCGTCCAACCCGACGACGCCGATGGAGCCAGGCTCCGGACGGAGCCAGCCGTGCCCCTGGTGGTAGAAGAGCCCCTCGGGGACCCGGAACCGGGTCACACTCTCCGGCGCGATCCTCGCGGCCGCCCGCCCCTCGCGCGGCTGGTACATGTAGCGGCAGAAGAGGACGAAGACCGCGAGGAACGAGATGACGATGAGATACTCGATCCCCTTCGTCGCATAGATGTCTATGAACCGGATGCCTTCCATGTTCCCACCTCCGTGTCTTCCCCTTTTATTTCCTCACGACCTCATGCGACATGCCGACCACGGCATACCGCGTTACCGGAAAAATTTCCGGATCGCGATCTGGAGGATCTCTCCGTCCATGGTCTCGATGATTCCCTCGACATGAATCCCTCCGTCCGGCAAGGTGGCCCCCACGTCCGCGGGCACCGCCCGGTGCAGGGAGAGGAACTCGGCGAAACTCCGGGCTTCCCTTTCCAGCCACGCCGCGGCGTCGGCGCCGATCCGGAGCTTCTTCAGATCCCGGGAGAGGTTCGACGGCCGGAGCATGAACGCCCACCCCTTCCCATACGGCTCCTTCCGCGCTTCCGCCGGGTCGATGTTGATCCGTTCATTCACCGCGCAGACGACGCCGTCGACCGGGGAGACGAACTCGATCCGTTTCCCCGACTGGAGGACGGCGAACGCCGGCTCGCCCTGGCGAAGCGTCGCCCCGTCCGGGGGAAGCTCGAACCGGTCCACCCTCCCGAGGACTCCCCGGGCGAAACCGTCCAGCCCCACCTGCACCGCGCCGGAGGCATCGAGCTTCGCCCAGGTGTGTCCGCCGTGGACGAACAGGCCGCCGGGCAGTTCCTGCGCCGTCAGGGAAGGGAAGAGCGCGGCCGGCTCCCGGACGCCCCGGGCTTCCGCCGCCGCCTTCTCCCTCCGCCGGAGGGCCAGGTCCACCCCGATGCATCCCAGAACCGTGAGTACGACGAGAAGGACTACCATGGCGCACCTCCTGCCCTTACCCTAGAAATTGGCTGACGATCTTTCCCCACTGCGCTTCGTTCAACCGGCTGCTGATATCCTTGTGCGCCTCCCCCCCGTCCGTCGCCGTCATCCCCAGGTCGGAAGAGAAGACCCTCTGCAGCCGTTCGACCTCGCTCTCGTACCACTTCCGGGCGACGGTCTCGTGGTACAGCCCCTTCACCGCGTCCCCCTTGAGCCGCAGGGAGAAGATCCACCCTTCGGAGTACGGATCGTCGTTCAGGATGGACGGATCCGCGGCCACCTTCGGGTTGACGGCCTGGATGACCCCGTCGGCGGGGGAAACCAGGCGGGCGGTCCTTGGGCCGGAATGGAGGAGGAAGCAGACGCTGTTCTCCTTCACCGCCACGCCGGCGGCGGGCACCGAGGCGCGGTCGACCTTGCCGATCAACCGGGCCGCGAAATCGTCGATCCCCACCCGGGCCTCGCCCTCTTCCCCGTCGTACGGGGCGACCCACAGGTGCTTCGGGTGGTAGTAGTACTCCGACTTGAGGTGAAACCCGCGGACGTTCTCCATCCCCTTGCCGGCGCCGCTCACCTCGCTGTACAGGGAGCATTCCTCGTAGTGGCACGTGTTGCAGAGGCCTTCCGTGGAGGACATCTTGTCCACCGGGATCATCTTCGACGGGAACGCCTTGCAGAACGTCACGGTTTTCGTTTCAAGGAAAGGGCATCTCGTCTCTTTCATCTCCGCACCCCGTTTCCTCTGGTGGTCCCGTTTCCCACGTTGAACCTCCGGGATCTGCCTATGCGTGCCCCGCCCGCGTTCTCACCGCTGCGATGATCGCCAGAACGATGAATGCGACTCCGATCACCAGGTACCCCATCGTTCCCACCTCCTTCCGCGGGGGACTGCTCCCCACGCGCCTCATCACCGCAACGGTTGTGCCAAGGCCGGCATCAGGCTCGCGTGCATCGCATAACCATATGTTCGTGAAGGGGATAACGGTACGGAGACCTCCCGGATGGCGGAAGGTCCGGAAAGTCCCGGATTGTAGATATTCTTTACACTTCCAGGCGGGGAAAGATTACATGTTGAATTCCCTACGGATTATCGTGTTGCGGAATTCAACAGCCTATCGAGTTATTCATCACCCCTTCGGTGCCGCCCCTTCCTTCTTCAGCCCGAATTTCTTGATCTTGTTGTAAAGGGTGACCCGGTCGATCCCGAGCGCATGGGCGGACCGCACGATGTTCCACTGGTTCTCGTTCAGGACCACCCGGATGTGCGCCTTCTCGATCTCCTCGAGCGATTTCGTCCGGTGATCCGCGTCGGAGGCGGCGGACGGGAGGCTGATGTCGGCCTCGGTGACGACGTTCCCCTTGGTCACGACCACCGCCCTCTCGATGACGTTCCGGAGCTCCCGCGCGTTCCCCGGCCAATCGTTGTTCATCAGCATTCTCACGGCCCCTTCGCTGATCCCGCGGATCTCCTTCCCCATCTCGATGTTGAATTTCTCGATGAAGTGGTCGACCAGGAGCGGGATATCCTCCCTCCTCTCCCGCAACGGCGGGATGTGGATGGAGATGACGTTCAGGCGATAGTAGAGGTCGGCGCGGAACCGTTCCTCCGCGATCGCGACCGAAAGGTCCCGGTTCGTGGCAGCGAGGATCCGCGAGTTGATGGGGATCAGTTCCGACCCCCCGACCCGCCGGAACTCCCGCTGCTCGAGGACGCGGAGGAGGTCCATCTGCAGCTTCAGGCTGATGTCCCCGATCTCGTCCAGGAAGAGGGTCCCGTCCTGGGCGAGCTCCAGCTTCCCCCGGTTGAGGACGGTGGCGCCCGTGAAGGCCCCCTTTTCGTGCCCGAAGAGCTCGCTCTCGAGCAGGGATTCCGTGAGGGAAGCGCAGGACACCGAGATGAACGGCGCGTCCATCCTGGGACTTTCGTCGTGGATCGCCCGCGCGAGAAGCTCCTTCCCCGTCCCGCTCTCGCCCTGGATGAGGACCGTCGAGCTGCTCTTCGCCACGGTCCGCGCCAGCTCGAAGATCTCCAGCATCTTCTCGTTCTTGCTGATCATGTCCCTCAGCTTGTACTGCTTCTTGAGCTCTTTCCGCAAAAACAGGTTTTCCTGGACGAGCTTGTGATGGTCCACGATCTTCCGGATCGTCAGGGAGATGTCGTCCGGGTTGAACGGTTTGACGAAATAGTCGTAGGCCCCCTTCTTCATCGCCTTGACGGCGGTGTCGACCGTCGCGTAGGCCGTCATGATGATGACCAGCATCTCGGGCGCCGTCTTGTGGACCTCGTCCATCAGCTGGATCCCGTCCATGCCGGGCATCTTCAGGTCCACCAGCATCAGGTCCCAGCTCCTCTCGGGGAGGCGTTCCAGCGCCTTCCTGCCGCTCTCCACGGCCTCCACGTGGTACCCGTCTTCCTCGAGCCAGCTGGTCAGCGAAGCCCGGACGATTTCCTCGTCGTCCACCACCATGATGTTGACCTTCTTCTCCATCGTCATCCCCGCCTCTCCGTCGCGGTGCTGTCCGCCACGACCGTCTGACAACCCGTGCAGAAGTCCCCCCCCCTGGTGTCCACGTCCACCACGGTGTTCGAAAGGTGCATCACGCACTCCCTCAACGGGCAATGTATGAGGCCGAACGTGTGCCCCAGCTCGTGGAGGCATTCCTTGCGAAGTCTCTCCAGGAGCAGCGGCCGGTCCGGCGTCAGACCGTAATGCTCCTGCCGGAGCCGGGCGAGGGAAACGACGGCGGCCGTCCCGCCCACCTGCGCCTCCCCGAACACGTACGTCAGGATCGGGATGCACAGATCCTTGTCCGTCACCCCCAGGAGCTTGAGCGCGTCCCGGGGGACCTCCCCGAGCATCTCCTTGAGGATCTTCGTCGAATAATACTGGTTCCGGCGCGCCTCGAAGCTTTCGAGGGGAACGGGGATCGACGGCAGGATCCGGACGGTCGCCATGAGGCAATCACCCATCTCTTTCCTCAGCCATTCGAGGATCCCGTGATCCACCGCCCCGACAGGCCGGATGTAGATGACGTTGCCGATGTTCTCCGCTTTCCTTTACCCGACGGGCAGGGTCACCCGGAAATTGGTTCCCTTCCCGGGGGCACTGTCGATTTCCACCTTGCCGCTGTGGCGGGTCACGATGCCGTTGACGACCGAGAGACCCAGGCCGGTCCCCTTCTTCTTCGTCGAGAAAAAGGGATCGAAGATCCGGGCGAGGTCCTTCTCCTCGATCCCGGTCCCCGTGTCGCGAACGCTCATCGTCACGGTGTTCGCATCCGGGTGGTAATCGGACCGGATCGTCAAGGTCCCCCCTTCTTCCATGGCTTCGCAGGCGTTGATGAGGAGGTTGAGGAACACCTGCTTCATGTGCGCCGGGTCGGCCTGGATCTCCGGCAGGGGGTTCAGGATCTTCACCACCTCGACATTGGTGAGGCTCAGCTTGTTCGAGATGAGGGCGAGGGACTCCTCCATCACCTTGACGAGGTCCATCGGCTTGCGGAGCGGATCCTTCGGCCGCGTGAAATCGAGCAGGTTCTGCACGATGGCGGTCGTCCGCTCGACCTCCCTGCGCATCGTATCGAGATACCCCTTGTATTTCGCAACATCCTCCGCCCCGGACTGTCCCTGGGCGATCTTTCTCTCCATGAGCCGGATGTACGTGTAGATACCGGTCAGCGGGTTGTTGATCTCGTGCGCCACGGTCGCCGCCAACGCTCCCACGGCGGCAAGCTTCTCCGAATGAAGGAGCTGCGACTGGGTCGTCTTGAGTTCCCGCGTCCGCTCTTCCACCTTCTGCTCCAGGTTCCGGATCCCCTCCTGGATCTGTTTTTGGGCGTTCTGCAGGTCCAGGGTCATCTGGTTGAACGATGTCGCCAGGTGCCCCATCTCGTCGTTCGTCGTAACGTCGATGAAATGGTCGAGATCCCCTCCCGAGATCCGCTTTGTGCCGAGAACAAGCTCCTTGACCGGCCTCTCGATGAAGTGGAAGAGGATGAAGGCGACGATGACGAAGATGGCGACCACCGACACGACGCTCACGACCACGACCTGGCGGCGCGCCGATGTCATCTGGGTGTCCACCTCGCTCAGGTCCATGGTAACGTCGATCACCCCGAGGACCTTCTGCGACTCGGGGTGGGCGTGGCACGCCGCGGAGGAGCAGCCCGAATCGTTGTACATGGGATTGATGATCCCGAGAACGCGGTGGTTCCCGCTGTGCGTATCCTTGCTATGATCGGAAAGGAAAACGCGGCTTCGCTCGGACGTTGCCAGCCGCTCGAGCGGGCGGGCTTCCGAATGACATCCGAAGCACGCTTCCGCTTTCTGGTTGACCATCCGGCCGACCTCGCCGGGGTCGCCGCTGGAGAAGAGGATCTTCCCCTCGGAGCTGTAGACTCGGACTTTTTCGATCCCCTCCTGCCGCCCGATCGTCTCCATGATCTTGTAGGCGGCTTCCTTCCGGTTCTCGAGCATGTCGTTCTGGATCGATTTCTTGATCGTCTCGCTGAGCTGCGAGGCGGTCCGGAGGATCGTATGGTTGAGGTTGTCCCTCTGGATGCCGAGAAATAGCCAGGCCAGCGTGCCGTTCACGATCAGGATCATCCCGACGACGCTCAGGATGATCTTCATTCCGATGCTGTTGTACCAGTTCATCTCTGTGCGGGAT
>Ga0316626_10000633_pt1 | contig 14193 bp, 15 predicted proteins | sample OWC_Aug_T1_C1_D5_FD_207656 | JGI IMG/M metagenome (GOLD analysis project Ga0316626, IMG submission 207656) | Wetland soil microbial communities from Old Woman Creek delta, Ohio, United States - OWC_Aug_T1_C1_D5_A | ecosystem: Environmental > Terrestrial > Soil > Wetlands | place: USA: Ohio...
CGGATCAACCTTCTGTCGTGGTGGTTCTACATCACCGGCGCCGCGGTCGCGATCACGTCGCTCTTCACCGGAGGCGGAGCCCCGGACACGGGCTGGACCTTCTACGTCCCGTACAGCGTCCGGACGGGCACGAACGTGTCGCTGGCCGTCTTCGGCGTCTTCCTGATGGGCGTTTCCTCCACGCTCACGGGCCTCAATTTCGTGAGCACCATTCATCGCCTGCGGGCGCCCGGGATGTCGTGGTTCCGCATGCCGCTCTTCGTCTGGTCCCTCTACGCCACGGGCTGGGTGCAGCTCCTGGCCACGCCGGTCATCGCCATCACCCTGCTGATGCTCATGGCCGAACGGTTCTTCGGCATCGGGTTCTTCGACCCGGCCAAGGGCGGCGACCCCATTTTGTTCGAGCACCTCTTCTGGATCTACTCCCACCCGGCGGTCTACATCATGATCCTGCCCGCCATGGGCGCCGTCAGCGAGATCATCCCGGTCTTCAGCCGCCGTACCATCTTCGGCTACAAGGCCATCGCCTTCTCCAGCCTCGGCATCGCGCTCTTCGGCTACCTGGTCTGGGGCCACCACATGTTCACGAGCGGCATGAGCGACCAGGCGCGCATGATCTTTTCGCTCCTCACGTTCCTCGTGGCCGTGCCGAGCGGCATCAAGGTGTTCAACTGGGTGGCGAGCATGTACAAGGGGTCCATCCAGGTGGACGCCCCCTTTCTCTTCGTCATGGCCTTCATCTTCCTCTTCTCCATCGGCGGGCTCACGGGCCTCGTGCAGGGCGCGCTGGCGACCAACGTGCACGTGCACGGCACCTACTTCATCGTCGCCCATTTCCATTACGTCATGTTCGGCGGCACGGTCTTTGCTTTCTTCGCCGCGCTCCACTACTGGTTCCCCAAGATGTCCGGGAGGATGTACAACGAGGCACGCGCCCGGTTCGCGGCCATCGTGCTCTTTATTGGACTTAACACGCTCTATTTCCCCATGTTCGTCCTGGGCTGGCAGGGCATGCCGCGTCGGTACTATGATTACCTTCCACACTTCCAGCCCCTCCACGTCGTCTCCACGGTGGGATCCTGGATCCTTGCAACGGGCATCCTGCTCATGCTGTACAATCTGCTGCGGTCCATCAGGACCGGCAGGAAGGCCGGGAACAATCCGTGGGGAGGGACGACACTGGAGTGGCAGACAACCTCTCCTCCTCCGGCGGAGAACTTCGAGAAGATCCCCGAGGTCACAACGGGTCCGTACAACTATAAATGAGTTGCGGCAAAAGATACTTCAAATGATAAACGCTGTAACAAAACCGATAGACTTCATCAGCGAAAATCATAATCCATCGGACGTTATCTGCGTTGAATGCCACTTTGATGTTTCCGTGAGAAAGCCAGAGCGCCATGAATAGTGAATTAACACACGCTCCACACCGTGACTACACCGGCTCCAAGCTCGGCATGTGGCTCTTCCTGTTCACGGAGGTCCTGCTCTTCGGCGGGTTGTTCCTGGTCTATTCGGTATACCGGTCGATGTATCCGCAGGACTTCCACGCGGCAGCAGCGGGCTTGAGCGTCGTCCTCGGAACGGTGAATACGGTCATCCTGCTCACCAGCAGCCTGACCATGGCGCTGGCCATCACCGCGCTCCAGCGCGGGAACACGCGCGCGTCGGTCCTGTTGCAGGCCGTCACGATCGCGCTGGGGCTCATCTTTCTCGTGAACAAATACTTCGAATGGAGCGGTCACATTCATGAGGGGCTCTACCCCAATTCTCCCGAGCTTCTGTCGCGGAGCCATGGGCAGATCCTGTTCTTCGGCCTCTACTACGTCATGACCGGTCTCCACGGATTGCATGTCGTTGCCGGCCTGGCGCTGATCGGGATCATGCTTTCCCTGACCGGCAGGCAGCGAATAACGCGGGACGACCACGGGAAACTGGAGAACGCCGGGCTCTACTGGCACCTCGTTGACCTGATCTGGATCTACCTGTTCCCGCTGTTCTATCTGATCACATAGATCAGACGCTCGGGAGCAAGGCTTAATAACCACTGGCGGCTCCGCAGCACACGGTTAATAACTTTTTTCAGGAAGATGTAATCCCGTGTTCATCGGTGTGTCCCGCTCTGCGGGACCCGTGGTTTCATCATGTTTTGTTCTTGAATGGTGCACGGACCCTATTACATGAACCGTCGCGCAAAGCACAAGATCGTTCTGGTCGTCTGGCTCATCGCCTTCTTCCTGCTTGGTTCGGGCGTCTGGGGCTTCCAGGCGGGCCACCTGATGATCATCGGGTTCTTTATGGCCAGCCTGGTCGGCTATATTTTCGCGGCATTCCTCATGCGCTGCCCGAACTGCCGGATGCCCGTTCTGCTCAGGCCGCGGAAATTCCTGGGCATGGAGCTGTTCACCTGGTCTCTCTTGACGCCGACGCATTGCCGGCATTGCGGAGAGCAGTTGAAGTGATGAAATAATACAGAGTACAGAGTTTAAGATACGAGATTGATCGTACATTATGAAAGAACCGGAAGCACATATAATCGTTCCAAGGACCTTTATAACCGTCTGGCTCGCGCTGCTCGCGCTCACGGCGATAACCGTCACCGTCGCGGGACTACATCTCGGCGCGTTCAGCACGCTCGCGGCCATCGTGATCGCGTCGGTCAAGGCGGGCCTTGTACTCTGGTTCTTCATGCACCTGAAATACGAACGCTTGTTCTTCAAGGTGCTGCTCCTGGTCCCGATCGTGACCCTCGCGGTCATCATCGGGCTGACGTTCGTGGATGTGTGGTACCGGTAAAGAACATATTCAAAATTCAATAAGGAATATTCAATATCCTTATTCTTTGCGGATTGCTGCGATAGTCGTCTTGAATGTTGAATCTTGAATATTGAATGGCGGTCTCATGGCCCACGGCTGGACAAATCTCTCAGGCTCTGTTGACAGCGTTTTCCTCTTCATCATGGGGATATCGCTTGTTCTCCTCGTCGGCGTCACCGGCACGATGGTGTTCTTTGCCGTCCGCTACCGGAGGGACAGGCATCCCCGCGCCGAGAACATCGAGGGCAGCCTTGTGCTCGAGATCGTCTGGACCGTGGTCCCCACGCTCCTGGTGCTCGCCATCTTCTGGTTCGGCTGGAAAGGCTTCGTATACATGCGCACCGTGCCGAAGGACGCCATGCTGGTGAAGGTCACGGCCCGTATGTGGCAATGGGGGTTCGAATACGAGAATGGAAAAACCGACGGCGTCCTGAAGGTACCGGTGAACCGGCCGGTGAAGCTCGCCATCACGTCGGCAGATGTCCTGCACAGCCTCTCCATTCCCGCCTTCCGGGTGAAGGAGGACGCCGTGCCGGGCAGGGAGAACTACCTCTGGTTCAAGCCAGAGACTACCGGGACCTACGACCTGTTTTGCACCGAATACTGCGGCATGGGTCACTCCGCCATGGTCACCAAGGTGGTTGTCCTGCCGGACGCCGAGTTCCAGGCGTGGTACCAGAAGGCTCCGCAGGCAGCGGGCAAACAGGCTGCCCCGGACGGCGCAAGGCTTTTCGCTGAAAAAGGCTGTTCCGCCTGCCACTCCATCGACGGCTCACCCACAGTGGGGCCGACCCTGAAGGGTCTCTTCGGCCGCAAGGTCATGGTCCTGACCGGCGGCAAAGAACGGGAGATCACCGCGGACGCTGACTACGTACGGAAATCCCTTATCGATCCCCATGCCGATGTCGTCAAAGGGTTCCCGCCGATCATGCCGCCGCAAAAAGGGGTCCTCACGGACGCAGAGATTGATGCGATCATCGAATATCTCAAGACCTTGTAGCAACACCCGGTCAACGGTGGAACCGGCGCATGACACTCCACCGCGTATCGCGATGAACCATTGGAAATCCTACGGCATCCTGTGCAAGGCCCCGATATCCTTTTTCGCTGCCTGCTCTGCGCTCACCGGATTCCTGCTGGCGCCCTCCTTCGATCCCGTCACGATGGCCATCCTTGCCGCCGGCGTCTTCCTGCTGGCCGCCGGCGCGTCGGCCCTGAACCAGTATCAGGAGCGGGACATCGACGCGCTCATGGAACGTACCCGTTTCCGTCCGCTTCCCGCTGGAACCATGGCGCCGCGCTCTGCGCTGTCCATCTCGGCCGTCCTCCTTGCTTCGGGCCTCATCCTGCTCGGCATGATCGGTGTCGTCGAAACAGCGCTCGGCGCGTTCACGGTCCTCTGGTACAACGGCCTTTACACCCCGCTCAAGAGAAGGACCGCCTTCGCCGCGGTGCCCGGAGCGCTCGTCGGTGTTCTTCCCCCTGTCCTGGGATGGAGGGCCGGGGGTGGAGACCTGAATGACCCGAAGGTCTTCGCCCTTGCCGCGCTGTTCTTCCTCTGGCAGGTCCCCCACTTTTGGCTGCTCCTCATTGCGCACGGCGAGGCCTATGAGCTGGCGGGGCTGCCGCATGTCTCCCGCCTTTTTCCGGGCGAGCGGCTGACACGGATCACGTTTCTCTGGACCGCCGCTGCTTCTGTCGCATGCCTCGGTCTCCCGCTCTTCGGCCTGGCTGCTACTCCGGTCATCTCCGGACTCCTTCTTGCGCCCGCGCTCTGGATGACCATTCAGGGTCTCCGTATGTTCCGGCGGGACGCCGGCCCCGCCACGGCGCTTGCCGTGTTCAGGAGCAGCACGCTCTTCCTGGCGCTGGTCATGGCACTGTTGTCCCTTGATGCTATCCTCCGGCGGGGGTGATGCCTCTGTTCCTCCCTGATGCGACGGCCGAGACCGCGAAGCGACTGCAGCAGCTCCTGATGGTAAGCTCCCCCTCCATCGAGGATTACACGCGGGACGCGTGCCCGCACTGTCCTGATGTCTGCTGCCTGCAGAAACATGGCTGTTACCGCGAACGGGACATCATTTACCTGAACGCGCTCGGCGCCGTTGTCCCGATCATCGATCTTGCGCGGCCACCGGACTCCCGGTGCCAGTTCCTGGGTGAACGCGGCTGCATCCATCCGAGATGGCTCAGACCGTTCAAGTGCACCTGGTACTTCTGCGATCCCCTCATCCGGGCCATGGCCGAACGGCCGGGTCGTTCAACGCGGCAGCTCACCGCGGTCATGGAGGAAATGATACGGCTGTACGATGCGCTAAAAGGATGAATACTATGGACAAACAGACGAAAAAACAGGCACAGGAGTTCACGCGGCTCTCCGGCGGGTTCCGGGAGTCTCGGGTTCTCTTGACCGCGAATAATCTGCAGGTCTTCGAACGCATCGGGAAGGGAGCGACCGCCGCGGAGCTGTCGAAAGACCTGAAAACCGATCTCCGGGCTACCGGTATCCTGCTCGATGCGGTCGCCGCCCTCGGGCTGCTCAGGAAATCGCGGGGCATCTACCGGCTCACCGTTGCGGCGAAGCAGTTCCTGCTCCCGGAAAGCCCCTGGTACCAGGGTGACATGCTGCGTCACCTTGATACGCTCTGGAAGACCTGGTCCGGCCTCGATGAGGTGGTCAGAACGGGCATGCCGAGCCGATCCGGCGACAGGCGCCACGACGTCTTCATCCGGGCCATGCACAATAACGCAGTGCTGCGCGCGGCAAACGTGATTAAGGCACTTGATCTCCGCAGGGTTAAGCGTGCGCTTGACCTTGGCGGCGGCCCCGGGACCTACGGCATTGAGCTCGCCAAGCGTGGTATCGAGGTCACTCTCTTCGATCTTCCCAATACAGTCGAGATAGCCCAGGAGATGATCCGGAAGGCAGGCGTAAAGGACGTTACCTTCCGGGGCGGAGACTTCCACTTTGACGATATCGGCAACGGTTACGACCTGGTACTCCTGAGCCACGTGCTTCATTCCCACAGCGCACTGGAGAACCTCGCACTCATGGGCAAGGTCTTCAACGCGCTCGCCCCGAAGGGCACGATCGCCGTACATGAGTTCACCCTCGCAGAGGACCGAGCGTCGCCCGTCCTGGGCGCGCTCTTTTCCGTGAACATGCTGGTGAACACGGCGGAGGGACGGAGTTATACTGTGCGGGAAATGAAAGGCTGGCTGTCGAAAACAGGATTCGGCCGCATCAATGTGACGGACCTGGATGGAACGGTGATACTGACAGGGAGAAAAAGATAAAATGACCGGAGAGAAGGAAGAAGACCGCTGTCAGGTCTGTATGCTGCCCGTCAAGGACTGCATCTGCTGCCCCGAGTGAGGCCACGTCTGCCCTCGGGACGAGGGCGAGTTCTACTGTCCGGTCTGTCTGCCTGAACCGCAGACAACGACCGATGATCAGAATCTGCTTAAAGCAGGGATCAGCATGAAGAAGATAAAGAGATGATTTCCCCTGCTTCATCTGCCATAATAAAATACCGCTACTTTCCGAAGGGACAGACCGGGTAGTGACATTCCGCGCAGTGGAGACAGAGCCCGCCGTGGCCAAGATCGGCCAGAGCCTCACGGCCGACATGCTCTCCGGCCAGCACGCGCGGAAGGATCAGATCGAACACCGTGGTCCTGTGGTACATGCCGCACGCGGGAATGCCGAGGATGGGGACCAGTGCGGAGTGCGGAGAATCGAGTGTGGAGTGCTCAGTTTTGGATCTTAATTCTGCAATCCGCAATCCGCAATCCGCAATAGAAAGGTACCCCACCAGCACCATCGCCCCCGGCAGGACCGCTGAACCATAGGTGATGTCCGTTGCACCGAGGCTCCTGATGGCAAACCGCGTGACATCGTCGGGGTCCACGGACATGCCTCCGGTGGTGATGAGCAGGTCCGCACCGGCATTCAGCAATTCCCGCAAACGGTCGGCAATGAACTGCTGGTCATCAGGCGCGTAATAGGTGCCGACGATCTCGCCGCCGTACTCCTCGATCTTCTTCGAGATGACCGGCGCGAAGGCGTCCTTGATCCTTCCGTGGTACACCTCGTTGCCGGTGATGACCACGCCGGCTTTTGGCCGACGAAGTTCCTTTACTTCGATTACTGCTGAAGACTTTCCCTTTTCGGATTTCAAATCCGCAATCCGCAATCCGCAATCCGCAATTCTAACCGCCTCCTCCACCACGGCCTTCTTCACCACCAGTGGGATCGCCCGCGTGCCGGCGACCTCCCGGCCTTTCTTCACGACCGTGTTCGTATGGAGTGTGGCGCACATCACGTCGCCCAGCATATTGAAGGCACGGAGAGCGTCCACGTCGACCTTGAGGAGACCGTCACGCGAGGCGATCAGGGTGATCTTCCCCTCGCGCGGCTCGCCCTTGATCATGACACCCCCGCCCATGAGGGCCTTGGCTATCGCGATAGCGGCGTCATCTTCATGCATTTCGTCCGGACCGAGCGACAGGACAAACAAGTGTTCCTTGCCGAGCCGCTGGAGGTGGCAGACGTCCTCGTGACGGATGATATGCCCTTTCCGGAAAGCCGGGCCCTTGAACTCGTCCTTGCGGATCTCCGTGATGTCGTGGGCCAGGACCATGCCGACGGCGTCGCAGATCGGGATGGCCTTGGCGTCCGGGTGTTGTTCTTTATGCGGTGCGTCACACACGCGAACCTCCCGTAAAAAGGGCTTTAAACTTCTCATCAACGAACTCATGAATGCCTGCTTCAAGCAATTCGAACTTTTTCAGGAATACTCGGGCGTCATCGGTAAGGACCGCGCCTCCGCCGTTCTTTCCTCCGGTCTGCCGCTCGATCAGCTTCACGCCGAGCCGTTCTTCCATGGCCTTGATGTGGCTCCAGGCTTTGCGGTACGATATGTCCACCTCACGGGCAGCCTGATTGATGGAGCCGTGCGTGTCGATGGCTTCGAGCAGGAACCTCCGTCCCCGGCCAAACACGGCCTCTCCGTCTGCTTCGATCCATATCTTGGACCGTATTTCCAGACCGTTATGGCTTTTCTGCATAACGCACCGCCAACAATAAAGGAGCTTTCATTTCATAGTACCCGCCCCGGGCGCAGGGAACGCACAATATTCCCCCGTCCTGGTAAACCTCCCGCATGTCCTGGACGTGTTCGCCGCAGGAATCGCATTGCACTCTGCGCATCGGTCTCCCCGGCATGTCCTCGGGCGCGACTTTGACGGTCACTTCCATTACGTCGAAAAGCTCGTCATCTGGCATGATCTTGTACGACTCAAGCTGGGCCGTGTATTTATTCTCGCTGGTCGGGAACCGGTCCTCAGCTTTTTGGCGCGAATCCTCCCGTGCTACAACCCGCACCGCCTTATTCGTCTTGAGGTTCAGAAATGTCGCCGCCATCTTGCCGTAATCCAGGAACTTCATGGTCCGCCTGCCGAGACTGCATCCGGTCACCGACTGGACGGCATCGGTGGCGCACCGGTCCATCTCGACAAACACGATGATCTGCTTCCGGTCCGCACCCTTCGGATCGCCGATGCCCGCTTCCCGGAGGCCGGCCAGGGACATCCGCACCCCGAGCACCTGGCCAGCGCAGAGATGGCCGTGGACCCGTACAGATTCCCTTAACAGCGACTCGAACTGCATGTTTGATTGATTCTCCACGCTTGCCCCCAGGATTATCAGCGGTCTCACAACGGTATTGAGATCCGTCATCCCCGAATGCCTCTATCGGGGATCCGGGATCGTCGGTGAAAGACTGGATTCCCGCTCAGCTTCGTCGCGGGAATGACGTATCTAAAGCCATAGCCGTTCTTCTGTTCTCACGGGATGCATGTCATCTGCCGTTAAGCGTTCTTCAGGTCCCCGGGCACCGGATCGCGAGACCCTTCCTCAATCCTTTGCGCCGCTGCTTCGAGCTCGGCCTCGCTGTAAGCGTACACGAGCGCAGCTCCCAGCACATGGGGCATCTTCTCGATCGCCTTCATCTTGTCCATCTCCTCGCCCACGTCCCGGCCTTCGATCGTCACCACGATCGTCCCTTTTGGCTGATCGTGAAAATGGACATCGCACAACCCCGAACCGGACAGCGCCGCAAGGACCGAATCCATGCTCTCCGGCGAGACCTTGACCACAAGACTGGATATGTTCATGCCTAATCCGCCTTCACGCCTTCGTTCAGATTGTCGATAAGGTTCGAGCTCGTCTTTGACTTCTTCGACCGGAAATCCGCCCGGAAGGTGTTCTTGATCGCCTCGGGGATATTGACCTGCGGTACATGACACTGCATGCAGTGATACCGCTTGTTGTCCAACTGACCCTTCAGGTCCTTGCCGGTGTCGATGTCAAAGAAGTGGGACCTCGGCATCGCAGTAGCGCCGAGGGCCGTTGCGTGCTCCGGCATGTGACAGTTCAGGCAGGCGTTGTTCGTCTCCTCGATGGGCAGCATGCCGGTCAGGTCGTGGGAGATGAGCGGCGGGCTGTTCTCGAAGGCCCTGCCAATCGGCTTGCTTTTGCCCGCCTCGGCCTTGCCATACTCGCCATGTGCGGGCATCGCCTTTGTCTCGTCGTAGATGGTCGTCTCCCGCCGAAGTCCGATCTCGTCCTCGCTCTTCATCTTTGCCTGCGCGAATACGCCGTCCGCGGCAACAGCGTACGCAAGCGCCAGGATGGAAACAATGATGACCCGGTTCGTTTTCATGACGTGACCTCCTTCGCGTTCTTCCCTGTCGGGCCGTACCTCTTGAGCCCGAAGTGCATTGCGCGGTCAGGGCATACTTCGATGCACCGGCCGCAATTCGTGCATTCGCCCGAGGTGACCGCTCCGCTCCATTTTCCCACCATGGGCAGCACCTGCGGCTCGGGGCAGGATTCCACGCACTGCATGCAGCGGGTGCAGCGCTCCTGAACATGCTTGATCCGGACCACGCTCGCGCGACCTGCCAGCGCGTAGAACGCGCCAAGCGGGCACACATGCCCGCAGAACCCATTCCGGACCACGAAGGCATCGAACAGCAACACGGCCGCGATGCCGGTCCAGCCCATTCCCATGCCGAAGAGAATGCCCCGGTGCAGCGCGCCGATGGGGCTTATCCATTCAAAGGCCGCGACGCCGAGCGCGGCTGACAGGACCAGGCTCAGCCCCAGTACCCAGTATCGGACATTCCTGCCCATCTGCAGCGTCCCGTTGCGTCCGCCGATCCTGACCCGCACCACATCCGCAAGGTCCGTCACCATATTGACCGGGCAGATCCAGCCGCAGAACGCGCGGCCGGCAATGACCGCGAAGAACAGCAGGATAATGCCGCCCCCCAGAAAAGCCTTTGCCGAGACCACGGTGCCTGCGGCGAAGATCTGGAGAAGGGCAAAGGGATCGGCCAGGGGCGCGACGCCAAAGAGCAGCGAGGAACTGAAATTCCCCTGCAGGACCTTCCATCCATAGGTGTTCCCGGCAACGAACAGCAACAGCAATGAAACCTGTACCAGCCGCCTCAGGATGCGATACCGGTGTGCCATGATCCTTGGCATCCTACAGGTCCTCCCGGTTCAGGTAATCGGTCGGGCTCTTGCCGCTCCGGGGAGTCACGGTCCTCGTCTCTTCGGGCGCCTCCTCGATGCGTTTCTCGTCTCCTGCCTCCCAGCCCCTGATGTACCGGCCGCTGGACTCGCCCATGACAAGCCCGCGCGGCAGGATGGAGATCGACGCTTTTTTCGTAACGCACGCCCGCTCACACATGCCGCAGCCTGTGCAGTGCTCGCTATGGACCACCGGGCCCAGGATTGCATGTTTGCCCGTCCGGTCGTTCTTTGTATATTCAACCGTGATCGCCTTGTCGATCACCGGGCACGTCCGGTAGCATGCGTCGCACTGGATGCCCCAGTACGCGATGCAGGCCTCCCGGTCGATCACCGCCAGGCCGATCCTTGTCCTGTTGACGTTCAGGATGGACTTACCCTCTTCAGACCTGTCGCTGACCAGACCGGCATCGAGTGCGCCTGTGGGGCATATGGCAGCGCAGGGGATATCGCGGCACATCCGGCAGGGATGGTCCCGCATCACGAAATACGGCGTGCCGACCGGTCTCCCGTCCCCTGGTCTTGCCAAAATCAACGCCCGGTAGGGACAGGCGGTCACACAGAGACCGCACTTCGTGCACGCGGCAAGGAACCGCTTTTCATCCACCGCCCCCGGCGGCCGCAGGACCGTCGGATATGCCTTCTTCCCGTCGATATAACCGGCCCACACCAGACCACCGACTACGGCGACGCCGGCGCTCTTTGCCAGGCCGAGCAGGAACTCCCGCCGGTCCTTCAATTCCGCACTCCGCATTCCGCACTCGTCTCACACTTTATAGATCTTCACCGCGCACTTCTTGTAATCAGGCTCCTTCGAGATCGGACAGGTGGCATCGAGCGTTACCTTGTTGATGAGGACATGCTCGTCGAAGAATGGGACAAAGATCAGCCCCTTGGGCGGCAGGTTCCTGCCGCGCGTCTCGACGCGCGCCTTCACCTTCCCCCGCCGCGACTCGACCCAGACTAGGTCGCCGTCCTTGACCTTGTTCACCTGGGCGTCCTTCTGGCTCATGAAGCACTGCGCCTCCGGGACTGCCCGGTAGAGCTCGGGCACCCGCATGGTCATAGTCCCGGTGTGCCAGTGCTCGAGCACGCGGCCGGTGCAGAGCCAGAGCGGATACTCGGCGCTCGGGACCTCCGGCGGATCGATGTAGTGCCGCAGGAAGATCTTGGCCTGGTTCGGAAGCTTGACCTTCTCGTCACCCCTGGGTCCGGTGAGGTCGCCCTTCGGGATCTCCTTGCCGGCGTCGCCGTAGAACGCGAACTTGCCGTGGTTCGCCGCTTTGGCATAGGGATCGTACTCGGCGTTGAACCGCCAGAGCGTCTCCTTGCCGTCCACCACCGGCCAGCGGAGCCCCCGCACATGGTGATAGGTGTCGAAGTCCGCCAGGTCATGGCCGTGGCCGAGGCCGAACTTCCGGTACTCTTCCCAGAGATACTTCTGGAGGAAGAACCCGTAGCCCTTGAACCCCTCGACCTTGCGCTTGTCGCCTGCTGCCTCGGTGTTCAGGTAGCCCTTGCCCACCGGGTCGGGCCATTTGTACGTTTTCGCTTCCTTGTTCGCAAAGAGCACGTCAAACAGAGTGTCCTTCGAACTATAGCCCATCTCATGGGCCTTCCCGATGACGTCGGGCAGCGTGGTCTTGTCGTCGATCTTCCACTCCTTCCAGACCTCGGCAAGGGTGAACCGCTTCGCGAACTCCGTGGTCTGCCACGTGTCGGACATGGATTTTCCGATCGGCGTCACCTGCTGGCGCCAGTGCTGGGTGCGGCGTTCGGCGTTGCCGTAAGCGCCCCACTTCTCGAAGATCATCGCAGCAGGCAGGATCAGGTCAGCGACCTTTGCCGAGATGCTCGGATAGGCGTCGGATACAACGATGAAATTGTCCATCTCCCGGGCGGCCGCGATCCAGTGGTTCGCGTTGGTCGCGTTCTGCCAGGGATTGTTCACCTGCACCCAGACCCATTTGATGGTGCCGTCCTCAAGGTCCCGCATGATCTTCATGAAGTGCGATCCCATGACCGGGTTCAGGGTACCTTCGGGGAGCTTCCAGATCTTCTCGGTGAGCGCGCGATGCTTCGGATTCATGACCACCATGTCCGCCGGGAGCCGGTGGGCAAAGGTTCCGACCTCGCGCGCCGTGCCGCAGGCGCTCGGCTGGCCGGTGAGACTGAAGGCGCCGTTGCCCGGCTGGGACTGTTTGCCGAGGAGGAGGTGGATAGCGTAGATCTGCTCGTTCACCCAGGTACCGCGCACGTGCTGGTTGAAGCCCATGGTCCAGAAACTGACGACCTTCCGGTTCTTTTCGGCGTAGAGGTCGACAAGCGCCTGGAGCTTCTTCTTGAACTCGTCGAGCGGTTCGTCGGCATCGCCTTTCGAAAGCTGCGCCACGAAATCGAGCGTGTAGGGTTCGAGGCCTTTCTTGAAGTCTTCAAAACTGATGGCCCAGTGAACACCGGCCTTGGCCGCGTTCTTCATCTCCATCTTGTCGCCCTCTTTTAAACCGAGAGCGCCCATGGCTACGGCTTCGTCCTTCGTGATGACCTTGAAGGCCTCCCTGCTGGCCGTATCGAGCTCTTCCTTCTTATACTTCGGATGATCGATCTTCGGCCGCAGCCCGTACCCGATGTCCACGAAGCCCGTGGCGAACACGCAGTTCTGGTTCACGAACTCCCAGTCGATGGCGCCGGGCCGGCTCACGATCTCCCGGAGGATATAGTTCTGGATCGCGAGGTCCGTGTTCGGCTTGATGACGATCTCGATGTCGGAGAGGTTGGAACAGCGATTGGTGAAGGTCGTGAGGTTCACGACCTTGACATGCTTGGTGTCGGCAAGCTTCCGGTTGGTGATCTTGGACCAGAGGACCGGGTGCATCTCCGCCATGTTCGCGCCCCACAGCACGACCGTGTCGGAGTGGTGCATATCGTCATAGTTCCCGGCGGGCTCGTCGATGCCGAAGGTCTCCATGAACGCCGCCACGGCGCTGGCCATGCAGAGCCGCGCGTTCGGGTCGAGGTTGTTGGAGCGAAACCCGGCCTTCATGAGCTTGGCCGCCGCATACCCTTCCATGATGGTGTACTGGCCGGAGCCGAAGACCGCGACGCCCTTCGGGCCGAGCGCGGCATAGTGCTTTTTGAACTGCTTCGCCATCTCGTCGAAGGCCTGCTTCCAGGTGACGGGTTTGAACTTGCCCTTCTTGTCGAACTCGCCCTTCCCGTTCACTCGCATGAGCGGCTCGGTCAGCCGGTCCGCGCCGTAAATGATCTTGGCGTTGAAATAGCCTTTGATACAGTTCAGGCCCATATTCACCGGCGCCGCCGGGTCGCCCTTCACGGCCACGATCCGGTCGTCCTTGACGGCGACCATGATGCCGCAGCCCGTCCCGCAGAAGCGGCAGACCGACTTGTCCCATTTCCAGCCGATCTCCGCCTTCTGGGCGGCCGCAAGGATCTCTTCCGGCACGGACATCCCGACCGCGGTAGCCGCGGCAACCGCCGCCGTCGTCTTGATAAACTCTCTTCTCGATAATGTCATGGCCGCCCCCTTCCGTGAACTGAGACTAGGGAAGATTTCCCGGCAAGTGTACTGGAAAGTCGACGTGAGAACGTATGGCAGGAATCCTGCCAAGACCTTGTCCAAAAGCTTTCCGAATTATAGTTCTCTGTAGGAAACCACGGGGAATGAACTCGTTCCTGGATCCAATTTCGCGACAACGCTTTGTGCAGATTATAAGGAAAGTTTAGCGGTGAAAAGAGGCCCTGTCAAGGAAGGTAGA
>Ga0316626_10000634_pt1 | contig 14170 bp, 12 predicted proteins | sample OWC_Aug_T1_C1_D5_FD_207656 | JGI IMG/M metagenome (GOLD analysis project Ga0316626, IMG submission 207656) | Wetland soil microbial communities from Old Woman Creek delta, Ohio, United States - OWC_Aug_T1_C1_D5_A | ecosystem: Environmental > Terrestrial > Soil > Wetlands | place: USA: Ohio...
AAGCCTGACGGTTTCACAGGGTTTCATTAAGATAAAAAAGGTGCTAACTAGATTTAAAATTATGCACACCGCTAAATTCTACTATTGAATATTTGCTATACTTCTAAGGTTGGCCTCAACTGTTTCTCTTTTTGCGGCTTTTAGAAGCAAGACTTTCTGTTTAGAAGTCAATCCCGATATTATTTTAACTTCAAAACTTAGCATTTTTGATAATTTTTTTACGATTTCTCTGTTCACTTTGCCCTTAATCGGTTCTTCAGTAGAGTAAATTACGACCTCATCGTCGTTAAACTCTATTTTGAATTTGGGGCTGTTGGGTTTAACAAAGACTTTGAGGATTGTGCCGTCTTGGGTTTGGTTGATGTTCATGCAGGAATGCACTCGCATTCAGACGATTCTTTCTTTTTTCCTTGCAGCGCCCAGTTGAATTTGTTTCTTAGTGTTTTGGGGTAGAATTTTTCGATGTCAAACTTTACTTTCTTTGCCCATTTAACGTATACTGTTGGGTCGATGTAGGATTTGAGAGAGGTGCCAAGGTTGTATTCGCGAGTTAACTTGGTTAATTGGAGATCAAGTTTTGATTTTTCGATACGAGTTTGTAATGATTCGGTTTTTTTACCTTGGGCCTTTTTTGCTTTTAGTTCTGCTGCCATTTTCTGGATTTTTTCTTCTTTTTGGGCTACACGTTGGTCAAAGGTCGGCGGAACTTTTCGTTTGTGGTTTGCGACCTCTGCGACTTTAAAGTTAGCCATCTTTGCTGCATAGCTCTTCTTAAAGTCAGGGTCGTCTTTTTTTACGCCGCTTTTTTCGAGTTCTTCCTTGACTGTTTTTGTGCAACGCCAGGTTCTGAAGACCTTTGCGGTGAGTTTGGGCATTTTTTCAGATAAGAAACGACTTACTTTTTTGCTGTCTATTCCTTGGAAAAGGTACTCTTTGGTTGTGTCTTTCATGAATTCTTGGATGTTTTGGATAACTGTTTGTGGAGCTTTGTATTCTTTGACCCATCGTACGCTGTCTTTACCTAGGAAGTCAAAGTGGAGCGTGTCACCGTGGATTGTTATGTGTTCACTGCGCAGGGTGATGGCGCCTACTGTGTCGGCTTCATCGGGGTCTTTCTCGTCTCCAACCCTCATGTTGGGCACCAAAATAAGCCAAGAAACGGTTGCGACTTTGCGCCTTTCAACATCTCTTGATTCAAGGTTCTTGAGAATGTGTGATTCTACTTGCTTAATCTGTTTGCCTAGATTTTCTGCTTTCTGGAATTTTTCCTTCTCGCGATTCTGCTTTAGGAATGTGGTGTCGCTAAACCAAACGTACTTGATTTTTTGAGTTAGCTTATCTTCCCATTTAGCCACGTACATCTTGTTGGGTTCCCAGACGATGTCTTTCCAGTTCCCCTTGGGGCGTTCGATTAAGAGATTGCCTTTTTTATCTTTTGGTAGATTTAGAATGATGTCTTTTTCTCTTGGACCTTCTTTCCATTTTCCTCGTTGTGGGTGGTCTCCGCGCCCTGCAAAAAGACATGAAGGTTCAGCTGTCCAGTTGGCGATCTCTAACTTCTGGCCGTCAACTTCGGCATAGCCGTATTTTTCTTTGAATTCTAAACGTTTGATCTTGCGTTCTTCAGCTTGTTTCTTTTTTTCTTCTTTGCCTAAAGACTCTTTGTTTGTTTTTTCGGTGAGAATAAAATTTTTGATCTGGCTAAAATCGATTGCAACATCTTTGTTTGTGTCGCTGTTTTGTGTTATTGATGTGTTGTCGATGCTTTCTATGTATTTAGGAATAAAAGTGTGCAAGAAATTGTCCGAAGGATTTTCTTGCTGTAGTTTTTTGAGGAATTCGGTCATGAAGTTCTTTGTAAAAACTTTGTCTGGTGGAGGTATAGTTGTTGAAAGAATACGACGGCTCCATGCAACTGCCATCGGTTCAGTTTTTTCTGTGAGTTTGATTGGTTGACCTTGAATTTTTATGTAGAACCCCTTATAATCGTAGGGTGGAACGAATATGCCGTTGTGCTTTAGACTTTTCATAACGTGCTTCATTGGTTAAACACCGTTTTTTGGCAAAGTTTCTATCTTGCAAACTATTAGCGGGTAGATGCTTTTTGTATCTTTCGTTTGGAAAAAGCAGCTTTGCTAGAACTGTTTTTAATTGTAATCATCTGTTTGCAGTAATTTTAGTCCGTTTATGGAAAAAGAGGTTGCTGGCGTCTGGTAGCTCGGTCTTTTTGTAGTTTTTTATAAACTTGGTCAACGTTTTTCCGTTCCACGTAGCCTTTGTGGGGTCGAAAACCCCCAGAGAAACCGCCGGGAATGTGCATTAATTCATGGATCAATGTTCTCTCTCTGTCTTCAGGTGGCATCTTGTCGTAGATTTCTGATATGACTTCGATTGTGTATGATGGTGGAAGGTTTAAAACTCCTTGCCAAACCTTGCCTAATCCGTGGATACGGGCTATGGTGCGTCGGGCTTTGCTGCCTTTGCTTCGTATACAAAAAACAAATTGGGGCACTACATGATAGAACTCGCATTCTTCGGCTAATTGGTCAACTTGCTTTTTTATTTCTGGTGCAGGCAGGTATTTTATCGGCACATCATTCACCTATTATTGATTTGATGTTCAATGTGTGGTTTGGGTTTAAAAGTTAAGCGTTTTTGTCTCTTGTTTTAGCCGATGAAGTTCTTGAGGTAAGGAATTTTTTTAAGAGGAAATATGATGGCGGCTGAGAAGCCGAAAACTATGGCAGTATTGATGGGAGCATCGACGATGAGGTTGCCTGTATATGGCAGGCTGAAACCTAAAAGTCCCAATTGAAAACTCTCCAGAACTATGATGTGGATAACATAGATCGGCAATGTGTTCTGACTTATCCATTTGATGATGCCGTTCAGTCTTCTTCCTTGACTTTCTACTTTCGATTGGGGAATGCTTATCAAAAGTAAGAAGAGAGCTCCAGATGCAATTATCATGTTGAAGCTAAGGTAACCATGGAAGTAACCCGTGTATTGTTCACCAAATGTTGCGGTTACAATCCATGCACCCAAAATAGCGACTAAAAGTCCAAACCCTGCGGCTAGATAAGTAATAGCGGGACGCATTTTTGTGTTTAAAAGGTAGATTCCTAAGAGGAAGTATCCTACCCAGTCGGTGAAAACAAACATTAAAGGGTTGAAGGCAAAGTCGGTGAAGGTGTGAATAAAAGGGGTTATCACAGTGCCAGCGAACCAGAGGGCAAGTAGTAGAGTGAATTTTTTGCGGTCGATGTGCTTGACGAGCACACGCAGGATAGGCGTAATTAAGTATAAACCGATGAGCATGTAGAGGAACCACAGAATTGGGTATGAACCGGACAATAGACCCTGTTCAATGCTAAAGATTGTGAATGGGTTTTGGTGAATTGCAAAGGTCCAAACAAAGAAGATTAATGTCCAAAAAATCAGAGGCAATCCTACGCGGACAAATCTTTTTCTGAAAAATAAACTCATGGATTCGTCGGCTTTGACAGGGTCAAGGAGTAAGGCACCGCTTAATATGACAAATAGAGGAACACCTAGATACCCTATGGCGCCATAGATGTCGGCGGTAAACCAGTTCACCATGACCATCGGGGAGATTGTGGCTGGTATACTGTAAGGGAATTCTGAGGCGTGGACAAGTACAACCATCACTATGGCTATTGTACGAATTAAGTCAACTGGATAGTTTGCGCTGGCTGGTTTAGGTTGCAAGTGTCCCTATTTCTACCCCTAACAGCGGATTCGTATTGAGAGCCATTTAATAAAAATATTGAAAAGCAAACGCGTTATTTTCCAAGAATCTTTTTGATTTCCATCCAGAACGTGGATACAAACGCGACTAGAATTGCCAGAACCCAACTTTGAAGGTTCAGGTTTGTAATCTGCAAAGATGATTGGATGAATGGAATTATGATGCTTAAAGCTAAGACAACAACTGCCAAAAAAGCCCAGGCCAACATGACTTTGTTGGATAGTAACCGTTCTTTTGATATTGGTTCATGGTCGGAGCGCAGGTTGAATGCGAGGAATATGTGTCCAAACATCCATGTTGCGAATGCCACTGTTCTCGCGTAAGGAATGTTTTGTGTGGTGTACCACGCAAACATGTAGGTTGTGGTTACTGCTGCAAACAGGCTCAAAGCGCTTAAAATCAGGGTTTTTATCATGGTGTTGTTGAAGAATTTTTCTTTTGAGCTTATCGGTGGTTTTTTCATGGCTCCTGATTCTAGGGGCTCTGCAACGAAGGTTGCGGACGCGGCTAAATCCATGAAGAGTTCAAGCACTATGATTTGGATCGGTGCAAATGGCAAGGGAATGCCCAAAATGATGGGGACAAGAAATATGGAAACTAATGCGACTTTGCATGTTAAGTAGTACCGGACGCCTTTCTGTAGGTTAGCGTAGAGTTTGCGTCCTTCTGCGACTGCGCTTTCTATTGTGGCGAAGTTGTCGTCTGTTAGTATCATGTTTGAGGCTTCTTTTGCTACATCTGTCCCTCGAACACCCATTGCGATTCCTATATGTGACTCTCTGAGGGCTGGGGCATCGTTTATGCCATCTCCTGTAACTGCTACAATTTCATCGTTGGACTTAAGTAATCTAACTAAGCGAAGCTTGTCCTCTGGAGTTACTCTGGCAAAAACTGACGTTTTCTTCAACGTGTTTTGGAGTTCTGCATCGTTCATGCGGGCTATTTCAATGCCGGTGAGCACTTTTGCGGTGTTGATTCCTACTTGGTTGGCTATTGCTTTGGCGGTTTCAGGGTGGTCCCCTGTAATCATGATGACTCGTATCCCTGCCTCTTGACAGGTTCTGATGGCGCCCCTAACTTCTTTGCGTGGCGGATCAATAAAACCCACGATTCCTACAAAAACAATGTCGATCCCTGCGTCGTTTTTGTTTGTTGTTTCTGTAATACGACGGTATCCAAAAGCAAGCAATCTTTCGCCTCTATTACCCATCTGATTGGTCGCGTTGAGAACATTTTTTCTTAATTCTTCTGTGAGTGAGGTTTCTTCGCCTAGCAGCAAAAGTCGGCTGGAATTTTCCAGAATCTTCTCAGGTGCGCCACTTGACAGTGCTACTATGGAATCACCATATTGGTAGATGTATGTGGCTATTTTGCGATTAGCATCAAAACTTAATTCGTCTTTAAGAACCCAACCTTTTGCGATGTCTGCAGCGTCAATTCCCTCTTGGTTAAACCGCTCTAAGATTGCTTTCGTCATCGGGTTACCCGACTCCAAATTTAGCTCAGCACTTCTAATTGCGTCACTTGCCAAAAAACCCGTTCTTAAGGCTGCTTTTTGGTTTTGCCCAAACTTTGTGGACGAAGATAGGCTGTCGTCAAAGTATAGGTGCTCAAGTCGCATCTTGTTTTCGGTTATCGTGCCAGTTTTGTCGGTGGCTATGACAGTTACGTTTCCAAGGGTTTCTGCTGCATGCAATCGCCTTATTATTGCTCCTTTACGTGATAACGCGTAACTACCGATACCCAGCACCATTGTTACGATGATAGGGAGCTCTTCGGGAATTACTACAAAAGCCAATGACAATCCGTATAGAACTGCTTCTGCGGGGTTGGGTTGAATTCCCCGGACATAGCTTAAGATGGGAATAAGAATACTGAAGAAAAGTGCTGTCCAAATCAGGGATTTTGATAGCTGTTTCATCGCTAATTGCAAGGTTGTTTTAGGTTCTTTGGCTGTTTTTGTGATGCCTGAAATCCTGCCGAGTTCGGTGCTGATACCTGTTGATGTTACAAGTGCTTTTGCTCTACCCTTTGAAATGACTGTTCCAGTGAATAGCATGTTAGTTTGGTCAGGGACTGCCGTTTCGCTGGGCAGTACTGTTGATGCATCTTTTTGAGTGGGGAACGATTCGCCCGTTAGGGAGGATTCGTCAACTTCTAAACCATATGCTTCCAGAAGCCTCGCGTCTGCTGGAATACGTTGCCCAACTCTCAGAGCTAAAACGTCGCCTGGTACCAAAAGAGCGGTTTGAATCGACACTGTTTGGCCGTTTCTTATCGCTATCGCGGTTGGTGGTGCAAGCTTTCTTAGTGAGGAAATGGAGCGTTTAGCTCGGTACTCGTTCCATACCTCTGCTAAAACTAGCAGGATAATTATAATGATGATCGTAAGGGCGTCGATTAAGCTTCCCAACACGCTGTAGAGTACGCCTACTGCGACGAGCAGAAGGATCATCGGTTCGGTAAGTTCTTCGCGTAAAATATCAAAGAAACGGATTTCTTTTTCTTGAACTAAGGTGTTTTTGCCATACTTGATTAAACGCTTTGCTGCCTCTTGGTCGGATAAACCCGTTTCGGGGTTGACGCCAAATGAATGTGTTAGTTCGGATTGGGTCTTTGAATGCCACTGGCTCAAAGGCAGCACCTAAACATGCTTGCCAAAGCGTTTTTCCCTAAAAAGAATTGCGTAGTTAATCGGTAAATGTTTGCTAGATTATTTTGCGTTTTTAGCTTTCTTATTTTGGTGTGAAGACTTTTTGTTTAAGACTAAAATAGAAGATTTGACTTCAAAATTTCTTTTTAAAACCCAATTTGTGTTTATTATGCAAAACTTTATAACAGCGCCGAACGTTTTGGATTCTAAAAAGGTAGAATCAAGATGAAATTCGGCACATACATGTTTGAAGCAAAGAAAGTTCCAGGCTTCGACTATGACCTTTTCCGAGTAAAACCAGAAGTAGGCAGACGAATGCCACCTAAAGCAGACATGCACAGCAACATCGCAATCTTTGGAGATAACGTAACCGCACGCATCCACCCAGACTGGATCAGCCAGTCAGACCTTGGTCCAGCATGGAGAACTAACGACAACTATAACGTCCGCTGGGAAGTTTTGTGCGCCACACAACCCATCCACCGTGCAGAACAACTCGACTACATCGAAGACGTAGCACGCAAAAGCGAAGGCATCTGGCTAAACAGCATCCACTTCGCAGAACACGGCCACTGCACCTGCCCAAGATGCAAAGAACTTCATGCAAAAAGCGGCTTAAGCTGGTACGAATGGAGACGCAAAGAAGTCACTGACTACATGGCGCAGGTAAGCGATCGTGTACGCAATAAAGCAAAGAAGAAATTTGTCATCGGCGTTCTTCCAGACCCAGTAACAAACTATGAACGTTTCGGCGTTAACTTTGACGACCTTGGACCCCTCACTGACGAATTCCTCGTAGTCATGTTCAGCAAAAACTATGCAACACCCTGGTATTGGGAAATGCTCGTACGTAACTTTAAAAAGCTCTTCAAAGACGTCAAGCTAAACTGTGCTTTGTACGTAATCGGCCCCGGCGATGATCCGAAAGAAACCCCAACGCCAAGTGAACTCTTAACAGTCTCAGTACGCATGGCAAGAGCAGGCGTGGACGGTATATTGTACTTAACAGACAAAGCAGCACAGATGCAGGAATTCCAAAAAGCAGCAATCGCTCAGAAGGATACTCGGGAACGCTTAGTAAGTTACGGCGGCAGAGCTGGTCAGGAAGTTCTCGACTTAGTTACGAGCTGGGAAAAACTCTTCTAAGAACCGTTGCAGGCAGAAACAACCTTAAGAGTGGTGTAAAAACCACCAAGGCTGCCCTTTTTATTAAATCCTTAGGACTACGCAAACTTCAGTTGTGCCATTCTCGGCTTTCTGAACAAACTTAAGTCTGCTAGAACAACAACACTTGGAAAAATCTTGTTGTTGTTCTACCGACCTTCCCATGCACAATAGGCAGCGTTTTGAGCCTAAAAGTTGCAATATTTTTCCCGGAGAATAACACTCTATTCTACTAAAAAAAAATATTGCACCCTCTAAAATCCTGTTTAATGGATGTATCCCAAGTTTTTGTTCTGTGATTCGTTGATTTCCTTTAGTGATTCGTATTGCGCTTCAATGAGGATTTTTAGTGCATCGATGTTCTTCTTGATATCTTCAACTTCGCCGCTTTTTGCCAGTGCGCCTGATGTGGTTATTTGTTCGTTGATTTTGTTTAATGAGACTTCAAGGACTCTGACTTTAAAAGCAAAAATTTGGAGCGAGTACAGTATGCTTAGCTGAGAATTCAATCGTTCGAGTCGTTCTAAATCGATTGTTTTGCGTATGAAGGCTTTTAGTTTTTGCTCTTCAGTTGCGTCAGGTGACTGCTGAAGCTGTTCGTAAGTTGTTGAATGTCTTTTTGATGCTTCTTTGGTGTCATCGGCAACTTTCTGTATACGCTTTGCAGTTTTATCTAACAGTTCTAAGACTTCATCCAATCCTTGGTTCCCCCAAATTCTCTTTAGTCGGCTATCGCATCAAACTGTAGTGCCTAATATATATAACTTGATAACATCAAGAATGCTAAGGGCTTTTGATGAAGGTTCTTTTTGATAGGGCAGATTTTAAGAACCATAAATATTCGTCGGTTTAGACTGCTGATTGCACGTAATCGACGAGTTGCTTTATGTTCTCTTTTCTTGCGAAATCCATCGGTTTTGAATAAGCGGCTAGCATCCCTATTTCGTCTGAGGATTTATTCTTTTTTAGACTTAGCCTGACTCTGAATAGCGCCATTATAACTTTATTTGAAAAGTCAAGTTTTTTGAAATCGAACCCTCCTCTTAGATAAAACAGTTTTAAGTTGCCCTGTTCATTAGATGAGAAATTGTTGCCCATTATTTCACTGAGAATACCTTCTTTTGGCGGTGAAGCCCCAACAGCAAAAACTACGATCTTTTTGTCTGTTAATTTCGGAAGGTTTTGTTTAACGAGTTTTATTCCGTTTATTCCGACGGCATGCAAGCTTCCGCCAAAAATAATTGTTGAATAATCAGAAAGCTGCTGGACGCTGAACTCTTTGGCATCATAGATGTCAGCATTGCATTCTTTTGCAATCCACTCTGCGTATTTTTTTGTAAAGCCAGATGTTGACCGGTAAATTACTACAGTTTGCAGCAAGGGTTTATCATGCTTAGATATCTTTGTTTAGATAAAAGCTTTAGCACATCTTCTTAACAGAAAGTTCTTCTATTTTAGTTGGTGAACCAACAACCCCAATGTAGCCAAAGCGCCTCGAAAACCACAATCAAAGTAAAGTGACGGCAAAAAATTAAAACGTTAGCCGACAATTCTGTCAAACAGTAGGATGATTACCTTGACAGTCTTGGTAACTAAAGCGGATGGCTCCAAACAACTTTTTGATGAACAAAAAATAATGCAAACCTGTATGAGGATGGGTGCAAACCATGAAGAAGCCATCAAAGTTGCGCGGCAAATAGAAAGGAGAATCTACGAAGGTATAACAACAAGAAAAATTCTTCAAATGATCTATTCTTTAATGCGTAAGCAAAAGCCCGCAGTCAAGCATCTCTTTGACCTCAAGTATGGCATAAGCTTAATGGTGTCTAAACCCGAATTCGAAGCTTTCGTTAGAATCCTCTTAGTTTACAGCGGCTTTAAGGTTGAGCCTAACACGATTCTTAGGGGTTTATGCGGAGAGCATGAAGCAGATGCGATAGCTACCAAAGATGGTTTGACTCATTTTGTCGAAGTAAAACATCACAGCAATTACCATGCTTTGACTGGACTTGACGAGAGCCGAATCGCTAGAGCCATCTTAGAAGACGTAACAGAAGGCTATTCGCAAGGTCTTACCAGAATCAAGATCGATCGAGCAATGATAGTGACTAACACAAGATATTCCGAGCATGCGATAAATTATGGTCGTTGTCGCGGTATTCTTCAGGTGGGATGGGCTTCTCCTGAAGTTTTTGGATTAAGGGAAATGGTTGAGAAACACAGGTTGTATCCTCTGAGCTGTTTGAGAGGGATAAATGAAAAAGTAAGGCTACGTTTGGTTGAAGCTGGTATCGTAGTCATTAAACAGTTGTTAGAACAAGACTCTCGATACATCGAGAGGAAAACGGATTTGCCTCGGGAGACTGTTTTGTCAATAATGGAAAAAGCTAGACACACCACTGAGACATTGTGGGCTTAACTCTGTAGAATAATTCAATAAAATTGCCCTGCGTAAGCTTAGTTAAGCGTGTTTGAATTGTTAGAATATGGCATAAATCAAGTACGCCACGAGCAGCATATTGAATAAGAATAGTGAAGCGATATTCAGGTTTGCAAAATTGGTCAATTTCTTGTTTTTCCCGTATTTTATGAACCCTAAGAAAATTATCGCCAAGGTTACTATTGAAAGGCCAAAGATTATTCCTACATTTAAGATTTCGAAGACATGGTAGAAGTAGTATGAAAATAGAATAAGTGAGGCCAATGAGGAGGCTAGGAGGATCAAACTGACAGTTATTTGCGTGCCTCTACGAACAATTAAAGTCTTTTTGCCACTTCTTTTATCGAACTCAGCGTCAGGGGCATGAAGACTTAAGCTGAGAATAAAACCGTACAGCATGAAGGGTATTGATAAGTAAAGAAATGTTGCATCGAATTGATTTCTGACTGATAGGTAACCTATTGCAGGAATTACGAACCCTGTAACCCAAGCAACAGCGATTTCTCCCAGCCCTCTGGAGATTAAACGCATCGGCGGTGCAGAATAGAACCACCCTACCAAGTTGGCTACAAACATTATTGCAAATAATTCGATTGGGGCACCCAAGAAGAAAACACTTGCCGCAGCAATAACACTGGAACAAATGAGCAATGACACGGAAATGTTTCGGGATAACAATCGCAGGCTTGGATTTTCTACTAGAATTTTGCTGCCTGCGAACATTTTCCTCTTTTCAGAATGTGCATCAATCTCGACGTCAAAGTAGTCGTTGCTAAAATGAGCTGATAAGTCTCCAAGAAGAACGGTTGCATAACCGAGGGCGATCATTTCAAATCTAAAAATTCCGCCTTGAATGATTGCTAGAAGAACCCCGATTGAGAAAGCTAACATTCCACCCAAAACGATGTGTGGGCGGATTACTTTTAGGACTTTGAGGGTGGCGAAGTCTGGTTTTTTCATTTTTTTTCGCTGTTTGTTTGTTGTTTATCCATATAGCTTATCTATTGAATGAAATATTATAAGAGTCCAGCGGTTGATGAAAGCATGAAAAGCGTAAATGCATTTATCGATCTCACTCGTTTGCATTTCTTCTTTGTGTGGCCTACCCTAATCTGTGCTGGGCTTTTTTTTGCTTTCAACTTCTACGGAGGTTTTTCCTTATTCACGGTACTTCGTGTAGCGCTCATCGGATTCTTAGGTTTTGAAGCTGGGCTAGTCTTGAATGACATTGTTGATGCGAAGGTGGATAAGAAAGAGGTGGAAAAGGATAAGCTAACTAAGTATTGGAGGCCTTTTGGTAGAAGACCAATTTCAGAAGGATTAATCTCAAAGCAAAAAGCTATTGTTCTTTTTGGTATTTTAGTTGCGTTGACGTCTATTATTATTTTTACTCTTTCATTTCCGCATTCGATCTATGTGTTCGTCATAATGATAACTTGTTATTGTTTGGAAGTCTTCTATCAGTTGAAGAAGCGTGCTGAGAGTTTTCCAATCGCGCAAATCATCGGCAGAATCGATTTCGCGTTGTTTCTTGTGGCAGGTTACCTTTGTGTGGGTTTTCCTGACATTAACGTCTTGGTTCTTTTCCTTTTCTTCTACCCTCTGGCGTTGGCTCATTTAGGCGTTAACGATTTAGTGGATGTTAAGAATGATCAAGCTAAAGGATTGAAAACTATACCTACCTTGTATAGTATGAAAGCTACAGCTTTTTGGATTGCTGCATTTATGGTATTCCACATTATTATGGCAGTCGTAATGTTGACTTTGCTTAGTAATTGGGCGATTGCAGGTTTTATCGTAAGCCTTCTATTGCTTGTTTTGGGGAATGTTGTTATTTTGAAGCAGAAAACGGTGATGTCTGGAATGAAGGCTCTTCCAATGTTCCATGTTGCTATGCTTATTTACGCAATTACCATAATAGTCAACTACTTTCTTGTATCGCTATTCTAGCTGTTCGTACTAAATCAAGAAAAAACCATATGGTAATTATAGTGTTTTAACATTGTTTTGGATTTTTTGGTTAATTAAGTTTAAAAGTTAGCATAACGATGTTATAACATGTCGATAAGGTGAAAAATACGCAAATTAATGAACCCCTGTTTCGATCTTTTGGTAAATCTATAGGTTCACATGTAATTTTGGAAAAACGCGAGTTGGCCCCGCAAATAAAACAAATAAAAATTCACGCGCCTGAAATCGCGGTAAAGGCCAAAGCAGGTCAATTTATTGTACTTAGAACTAACAGTGAAGGAGAGAGAATACCACTTACTTTAGTGTCTTGGGACAAGACTGAAGGTTCGATCACCCTTATCGTTCAAGAAGCAGGAGTATCAACCAGGAAACTGGGAGCGCTTCAAACAGGTGACCAAATTCCAAACCTGATTGGACCGTTGGGGAACCCGAGTGACATAAAGTTCTATGGTTTCGTTGCCGTTGTGTGTGGTGGTGTAGGTGCAGCGCCTGCTCTCCCCATAGCAAAAGCATTGAAAGAAGCTGGAAACACGGTAATCTCAGTATTAGGTGCTAGAAATCGAGGATTGCTTATTTTGGAAGAGAATTTGAGAAATGTTTCAGATGAGCTCCATATTTCAACAGATGATGGTTCGAAGGGTCAAAAAGGCCATGTTAGCGATGTGTTGAAGTCGTTAATCGAAAAGAAGTACGATTTCCAGGTCGTATATGCCGTTGGTCCTCCGATTATGATGAAGACCACAGCGGAAGTAACCAGACCCTACGGTATCAAAACAATCGTTAGTCTAAACCCAATAATGGTCGACGGAGTCGGGATGTGTGGTGCATGCAGAGTCACCATTGGCGGCCAAACAAAATTTGCCTGTGTTGACGGTCCAGAGTTTGATGCACATCAAACCGACTTTGATGAACTAATCAAGAGACTAAATGTGTACCCGTCAGAAGAGAAACAAGCGTTGGATTTTCATCATCATGGAGGAGGAAGCTTTGCATGCTGCAACCCCAAGTAACTGAGAAAAATCCAGCCTTAGACCAAAACCACGCTGTTCTGATGAATAAGATTAACCTAAAAGAGCGCACTTCAAGCTTTTGCGAGGTAGCTTTGGGATATACTATTGAACAAGCCTTAGTAGAAGCCAAAAGATGCCTATCATGCCCAAATGCACAGTGCATAAAAGGATGCCCTGTGGGAGTTGAAATTCCAGCATTCATCAAACTAATTAAAGAAAAAAAATATGAAGAAGCCATAAAAAAGATAAGAGAAAAGAACAGTTTACCTGCTGTCTGTGGAAGAGTGTGCCCTCAAGAGGAGCAATGCCAAAAATTCTGTATCAAAGGTAAGAAAGGTGAACCAATCGAGATTGGAAGACTCGAGAGGTTAGTTGCAGACTTGGAGCAAGAAAGAATAGCAAGAATCAACCTTAAACCATTCAAGAAAGTTCTCTCAACCGGTAAAAGAGTGGCGGTTGTAGGTGCGGGGCCAGCGGGATTAACAGTAGCAGCTGAACTTGCAAAGCTCAATCATAAAGTAACGATTTTTGAAGCACTTCATGAGGCAGGCGGCGTCTTGGTATATGGAATCCCAGAGTTCAGATTACCAAAAGAAATCGTACGAGCCGAGGTAGACTGCATAAAAGAGTTGGGTGTAGAATTATATACGGACGTATTGATTGGAAGAACATTTACTCCACAAGAACTTTTTGATCGTGGGTTTGACGCAGTGTTCATTGGTTCAGGGGCGGGATTGCCTACATTTCTTGGAATACCTGGTGAAAACTTGAGCGGAGTATATTCAGCCAATGAATTTCTAATAAGGGTTAATCTGATGAAGTCCTATCGTTTCCCCATGTTTGATACACCCATTAAAGTCGGGAAAAATGTGGCAGTAATTGGCGGGGGAAACGTTGCAATGGATTCAGCTAGAAGTGCCCTTCGCTTGGGCGCTGAGCACGTGTTCATTATTTATCGAAGATCAAGAGAGGAAATCCCGGCAAGACACGAAGAGTTGCAAAACGCTGAAGAAGAAGGCATAACCTGCAAGTTTCTTGCATCACCAACCCGATTTATCGGGGATGAACAAGGGAGGGTTAAAGCAATTGAGTTGGTCACGATGGAGCTGGGGGAGCCCGATGAGTCTGGCAGACGTAAGCCGAGACCTGTTGAAGGTTCTGAG
>Ga0316626_10000636_pt1 | contig 14144 bp, 8 predicted proteins | sample OWC_Aug_T1_C1_D5_FD_207656 | JGI IMG/M metagenome (GOLD analysis project Ga0316626, IMG submission 207656) | Wetland soil microbial communities from Old Woman Creek delta, Ohio, United States - OWC_Aug_T1_C1_D5_A | ecosystem: Environmental > Terrestrial > Soil > Wetlands | place: USA: Ohio...
CCGGCCAGTCCGGCGTCACGCCACGTGCGGCGGGCGCGGCGGGATCAGGGGCCCGAGTTGGATCCAAGGCCCGAGCGCCCTTCTCGACGGCCCAGGCCTCGACCTCGCGCGCCAGCACCTCGGCGATCTCGTCCGGGGCTGCTTGCACCCGTCCCACCACCTTGCCGTCCCGGTAGAGAAGGCCGCCCCGACCCCCTGCGGCGAAGCCGAGCTCCGCCTCCGCCGCCTCCCCGGGCCCGTTCACCGCACAACCCATGACCGCCACGTTGACCTGATACGGAAGCGCGCCGATCCGCTTCTCGACTTCCGTCGCCACTTTCTCGACATCGATCTCGGTGCGGCCGCAGCTCGGGCAGGCGATCACGTTGACACCGGGCGTGCGCAGTGCGAGCGCGCGCAGGATCTGGATGCCGACCACGACTTCCTCGGCGGGGTCCGCGGCGAGGGAGACCCGGATCGTGTCACCGATCCCTTCAGCAAGGAGGATGCCGAGTCCGACTGCGGATTTGACGGTCCCCGTGCGCGCGGTGCCGGCCTCGGTGATGCCGAGATGAAGCGGGTAACCGCATCTCTGCGCCATGAGCCGGTAGGCAGCGACCGTCATCGGCACGTTCGAGGCCTTGAGACTCACCTTGATGTCGCAGAAGCCGATGTCCTCGAGGATGCGCACATGCCGGAGAGCGCTCTCGACCATGGCCTCGGGCGTCGGTCCACCATTCTGCTCGAGCAGATCGCGCTCGAGCGACCCGGCGTTGACCCCGATCCGGATTGGAACGCCGCGCGCCTGGGCCTCGCGGGCCACCATCTCGACGCGCTCGGCCCCCCCCACATTCCCCGGATTCAGGCGGAGCCCGTCCACGCCGGCCTCGAGCGAACGCAGGGCGAGGAGATAGTTGAAGTGGATGTCGGCGATGAGCGGGATCGGGCTCGCGGCCTTGATCGCCGGGAGCGCCGCCGCAGCCGCGTTGTCGGGCACCGCGAGCCGCACGAGATCGGCACCCGCGGTGGCGACCTTCTCGATCTGCTCGATGGTCGCCCGCACATCCTGGGTGTCGGTCTTGGTCATGGTCTGGACCGCGATGGGCGCCCCGCCACCGATCGGCACGCACCCGACGCGGATGGCGCGCGTCGTGTCGCGATGGCCACCGGTCGGAAAGTAGCGGGAGATGGCGAGGGCGTGATGGTGAGCGACGCGCTCGGGACCGGTCTGGGGGCGAATGACGAGGCTCGGGTTCTGGGACATCGGAACGCGAGTCTAGCACGAGGTGGCGGGGCCACCGCCGGCGCCGCTGGTGCCACTGGCGGGGGCGCCACCGGAGCCACCGCCCGCGCCAGCGGCCAGGAGCCGCCCCGGCACGCGATTGTCGCCGCTCCGCCGCGTGAGGCCGCGGCCGTCGAGGTACTCGAGGAGCGGCACCGCGTACTTCCGGCTCACGCCGGTGATCGTCTTGAAGTCGGCGACCGTGAGCTCGCCCTTCGCGCGAAGCACCGCAGTGACCTCGTTCTCGAGACGAACGAGTTGTTCGCGCGTGTAGAGGAGATCGTCGGCGAGCCGCACGATCTCGCCCTCCCCGGCGAGATAGACGAGGAGCTCCTGCGCCTCCGGCCCCGCCGGGGCGCCCGCGCGCGCGAGCGCGTCCCTGCTTGACGGCACGGAGTAGCCCGCTTCGAGAAGAATCTCCCGAAGCCGATCGGCCACCGCCCGCAAACGCGGCGGGAGCGCGAGCACGGGACTGCCCAGCCGGAGCCGATCCTCGCGCGGATGCAGCACGCCGCCCGCGACGAGGGGCTCGATGGCCGCGTCCACCGCCTCGGGCTTGAGCCGCCCGGCGAAGCGACTCCGGAGCTCGCCGCGCTGGATACCGTGCCGCAGGGGATAGCGCCCCTGGTAGTCGCGGGCGGCCGTCTCGATCTCGGTGCGGATCTCCTCGCGGTAGGCGGCGCTCACATAGCGCGCGCGACCCAGCTCGGCGGCTTCGCCGCGCGCGACGAGCTCGGCGAGCGCGCTCTCGACCTCCGCGCCCGCCGTGCCGGTGCGGGCCGCGATCTCCTCGACGGTGAGTCCCACCGCCGGGCGGCCGGCGAGCGCGGCCGCGATTCGCTCCGCGGCGGAACCGCGCTCGAGCGCAGTGAGCGCCTGCGCCGCCGCCACATCGGAGCGCCGGCGCTTCTGTGTCGCGGCCTCGATCACCTGCCCGCCACCCGCGGTGCGCACAGGCGAGTAGCGGCGGATGACGAAACGATCGCCGCGGGCGGCGACGACCGGGGTCTCGAGCCGGAGCTGCGCCACATCGTCCTCGCCCGGTTCGAGCTCGTCCCGCCCGAAGAAGGTGACGCGCCCGAACGCCTCGCTCGCGCCGAGGTGGAAGCGCACGCGCTCGCGCTGCGCGATCGTGCGCTCCCCGGGCCCGACGGCGCGCAACCGCACGTCGAGGATCGAAGCTTCGCGAAAGGCGCCCGGAGTCGTCACCCAGTCGCCGCGCGCGATCTCGTTCTTGTCGAGTCCGTGGAGCGCGAGCGCCACCCGCTGGCCGGCGGCGGCCGCCTGGACCTTCCGCCCGTGCACCTGCACCTGCCGCACGCGCGCCGGGCGCGCCCCCGGCAGGACCGTCACCTGATCGCCCTCGCGCGCCGTGCCCTGCCACAAGGTGCCCGTGACCACGGTGCCGAATCCTTCCATGACGAAGACCCGATCGATGGGCAGGCGCATGGGGCCCGCACCCGTGCGCGCCTCGACGGCGATGGCGAGCTCCTCGATGGCGCGGGCGAGCTCGGCCTTTCCCTCGCCGGTCAAGGCCGAGACCGGGTGGAGTGGCCACTCGGCGAACGGTGTGCCTGAGAGGATCTCGCGCACATCGAGGGCGGCGAGCTCGCGCATCTCGGGCTCGACCAGATCCACCTTGGTGAGGGCGACGAGCCCCCGCTCGACGCCGAGCATCTCGACGATCTGGAGATGCTCGACGGTCTGCGGCATCACGCCCTCGTCGGCGGCGACGACGAGGAGCACGAAGTCGATGCCGCCAGCGCCGGCGAGCATGTGCTTGACGAAGCGCTCGTGCCCCGGCACGTCCACGACGCCGACCCGGAGCCCGGAGGGAAGATCGAGATGGGCGAAGCCGAGCTCGATCGAGATCCCACGCTCCTGCTCTTCCTTGAGGCGGTCGGTGTCGATGCCGGTCAGGAGGCGGACGAGTGCCGTCTTCCCGTGGTCGACGTGCCCGGCCGTCCCCATGATGACGTGGCGTTCGGCGCTCACCGGGGCTCCCATCGGCAGCTCACTCTGCGAGCCCGAGCCTCGTGAGGAGCGCGCCCCAGCGCGGATCGCCGTGCAGGGAACGGAATGTCGGCTCGGACTTCATCTGCGCCGCTCCGGAGTCGCGCTCCGCGAGCGCTCGCTCCAGCCAGGCGAAGCCGGCATCCACCTCGCCCCGCGCCGAACGGAGCGCGGCGACCTGGAATGCCGAGTCAGCCGCGTGCTTCGCCTCCAGCTCGGCGAGCGCGGCATCCGCCTCCTGCATGCGGCCCGCCTTGTGGTGGAGATACGCAAGACAGGTGAGTCGCGCCCACTCCGCCGGCTCGAGCTTGCCCTCGGCGAGCGCCTCGGCATCCCGTCCCTGGTCGGCGAGCACGACCGCCAGCGCGTGATGGCTGCCGATCCGCTGCGGCGAGAGCTCGAGCGCCTTGCGGAACGCCTTCTCGGCATCGGCCAGACGGTCCATCGAGCGGTAGACGAGCCCGAGCGCGCTGTGCCCGCCCGAGTTGAGCGGGTCCTGCTCGGTGGCCCGTCGCAGCAGCCCTTCCGCCTCCTCCAACCGGCCGAGCATGTGCGCGAGCCCCCCGGCCGAGCGCAGCGCCTCGGCGCTCCCCGGGGCGAGCTCCATTGCGCGGCGCGCCGATCGCTCGGCCCCCGCCCAGTCCCAGTCATGCACTCTCTGGATGCTGGACAGGCGCACATGCGCATAGGCCAGGCCCGGCGCCAGCTCGAGCGCGCGCAGCGCAGCCTCGCGCGCCTTCCGATAGGCCTCGAGCACCGGGGCCCAGCCATAGCCACCGGCGTTGGCATGCCCCCGGGAGAGCTCGGCCCACGCCGACGCGTGGGCGGGATCGAGCGCCACCGCTTCCTCGAGGTACTGCATGCCCCTGGCCGTGTCTTCCTCCGTATGCCGGTCGATGAAGTACTTCCCCTGGAGGTACAGGCGATGCGCTTCGGCGTTCTGCCCGTGTCCCTTCGCCGCGACGGCGACCTCGGCCTCGACCTTCCCGCTGGCATCCGAGTCCGGCGCCGCGCCGAGGAGCGTCGTGCGCAGCTCCTTCACCACCGACTGGGCGATGTCGTCCTGCACGGCGAAGATATCGTCGAGCGATCGGTCGTACGTCTCCGACCAGAGCTGCACGCGGTCGGCGGCCTTTACCAGCTGCACCGAGATCCGGACCCGGTTCCCCGACTTCCGCACGCTGCCGTCGAGGAGGGTTGCCACGTTGAGCCTCTCGCCGATCACCGCAAGGTCCTCGTTCTTGCCCTTGAACTGGAAGGACGAGGCCCGCGCCGCCACCCGGAGTCCGCGGATCTTGGTCAGCATGTTGAGAAGCTCGTCGGCGAGACCGTCGGAGAAGTACTCGTCCTCCTCGCCGCGGCTCCGATTCACGAACGGGAGCACCGCGATCGAGGGGGCCTCGCTAGCGGGCGCCGTCCCGGAAGCGAGGGCGGAAGAAGGTGCCGGCGGCGGCAGGCCTGATGGCGGCACCGGGGTCAGTGGCGCCGGCGACGGCGTCGGCGGCGACGCCCCGGCGGCCATCCCGGTCTCGATCTCCCGCTTCACGTAGCGGAGCTCGTTGTAGACGTCGCGTGCCGTCTGGAAGCGGTCCCGCGGGTTCTTCTCGAGGCACCGCGTGATGATGCGATGGAGGTCGCGGGGGAGATCGCCGCGGAGGCTCACCACCGGAACCGGCACGTCCCGGAGGATGGACGAGCTCACGTCGGCCGGAGTCGCGCCGGTGAACGGCCTTCGCCCCGTCGCCAGCTCGTAGAGGATGATCCCCAGCGCGAAGAGATCCGACCGCGCATCCATCGGCTCGCCGCGGATCTGCTCGGGCGCCATGTAGGGCACCGTGCCGAGCACCTGTCCTTCGCCGGAGATGGGTGCCCCTGCCGCGATCGTCGCACCGTGGGCCAGATCCTCGCCGGCCCCCAGGGCGATCTTCGCGAGCCCGAAGTCGAGCACCTTCACCCAGCCGTCAGGCGTCACCATCACGTTGCCGGGCTTCAGATCGCGATGAACAACACCGCGCTCGTGCGCGGCGATGAGCGCGTTGGCGAGCGGGATCGCGATCTCGAGCACGCGGGCGAGCGCGAGCCCGCCCGGCGTGACGAGGCGATCGAGGGTCTGGCCCTCGACGAGCTCCATCGTCAGGAAGCGGATCCCCTCTTCGTCCTCGACCGAGAAGAGGGTGACGATGTTCGGATGGTTGAGCCCGGCGACCGTCCGCGCCTCGCGCTCGAAGCGGGCGAGCCGATCGGCGGAGGAGGTGACCGCCCCGGGAAGCACCTTGATCGCCACCTCGCGGCCGAGGCGGGTGTCGCGTGCCCGATAGACCTCCCCCATGCCTCCGGCGCCGAGCGCGCCGGTGATCTGGTAGGTGCCGAGGCGAGTGCCGGGGGAAAGAGCCATGACGAGTCAGTCTATCCGGTCGGGGCGTTTCCTGTCAGGGGGAAGCCGCTGGGCAGCGGTTCGCTCAGGGCCGCTCGGCCAGCACGACCTCGGAGCTCAGATCGAGCCGGAAGCGACCGCGCCCCGACGGCACGATCCGGATCTCGGGGCAGCGCTCCTCGAGGCGGCGGCGAAGCAGGATGAGGCGGCTCTCGAGGTTGTCCTTGAACTCCGGGAGCTTGAGCGACTTGTCGAGACGCAGCCGCCGGTTGGTGAACTCCACCTGCGCCTCCGCGCGATGCTCGGCGAGCACCTTCCATAGGATCTTCGCCGGCAAACCGCGGACCAGGTACTCGCCGTCCACCAGGACGCACTCGTCGGTGTGGTAGTAGGCCACCTCGAGACGCGCGCGCCGTTCCGCGGCCGGGACGGCGGGCCGCGGTCGCGCCGCCGAGACCGCCAGCCGTGTCGCGGGCGGCTCCTCGGCCTCGTCGCTCCGCTCCCGGAGCTGCGCGTTCTGGATGGCGATAGCGAGGTAACCGCCCAGCACCTCGAGATAGGCGCGATCCTCCTCGTGGAAGCGATAGGGCTTCTCGCTCTCGATGCACAGGACGCCGACGAGCTCGCCGCGCAGGAGCAACGGGATGCCGAGCTGGCTCTCCGGATGCGCGAGCCCCGGCAGCGGGATCCGCCGGTCATCCGGGCAGAGTCCGCGTTCCTGCGCCCGCTTGGCGACCGCATTGGCGTAGAGCGACTGGCGCAGCACGCCGGAGATCCGGATCGGCCTGCGAGCCTCAGCCACCATGCCGATGATGCCCTCGCCGAATCCGACATCGGATCCCACACCGCCCTCGGGATAACCGCGGCTCGCGATCGTCTCGAGACGGTCGGGACACTCGGCGGGGAGGAGGATCATCGAGTGCCGGAATCCGAAGATGCTCTCCACCGTTTCGAGGATGGCATCGAGCAGGCAGTCGAGCGTGGGTGCCTTCTGGATCCGGTCCGACAGCTCCTGGAGCGCCTTCATGGTGAAGGGCAGGCCGGAAGTCGGCGCGGCCGCCGATGACGCGCCGGAGGCCGCCGCCGGGAGGCCCACCTCGTGCTCGATCGGTGTCACCGACAGCACCTCGTAGATGTCGGCCCCGAGGAGCCGGAATATCCCCTTGAGGCCCGAGTACGATGCGATCGCCTCGATACGCAGACGCATCGCTTCGAATGTCGGTCCTTCTGTCTCGGTGCGCACGTAGCGCAGGCGGAGCGCGTAAACCTGAAGGGTGTCCGGGTCGTAGATCCGGACCATGGCCTTCGGGTTCTCGATGATGTTGCGCCGGCTCTTGTTGAAGAACTGGAACGAAAGCGCGACGTGCCGCGAGTCGACGTAGTCCACGTGACTCAGGATGGCCGCGTTCGGCATGCCGTCCCGGGAGCAGGTGCACAGCCAGGCCGGGATCAGGCCCTGGAAACACGGGGTGAGGCTCTCGAGCGGGATCATCGCAACGGCTCCCCCGCCCCCGGGCCCGGCGTCTGCTCGTAGAGCTCCGTGACGCGGAACCGGAGGGCCACGGCCGGCCAGCACCTCCATCCGCCGGTCAGCGCCCGCGGGATCCCGATGGCCTCGAGATCGGAGGTGAAGGCCGCGACCTGCCGCTCGATGAGTGCGCGTTCCTCCGGACGACCGGGCCGCGCGGACTCGAAGCGACCCTTGACCTGGCAGGCGCGATGGCTGCTCGGAAGGTCGAGCGCGACGGCGATCTCCGGATGCGACTCGAGGTTTCTGAGCAGGGACGGCGCGCTCAGCTCGTGCACGAACAGGATAATATGGAGAAGGTCCTCGTCCACGCGTGCGGCCCATGCCCAGCCGCCGTCCGGCTCGAGGTCGGCGTCGCGGGTCGCAATGGTGATGGCGAGGCCGGATTCGAGAAAGTCGGCGAGCTCGGCGCCGATCGGCGGATGTGTGGCCACGCGAAGAGCTTAGGAAAAGTTTAGGAAAAGTCTAGCGATCATTGAGGAACACGCCGCGCGTATCTCTGCCATGATTGTCGCTGTCGTGGTTCCCCACACAGTCCCGGTTGCATCGAACACCACTCAGGAGTGAAAAATGAGAAGGCCATTGCCTTTGATTGTCGGCGGCGTCGGTCTCGGTCTCGCGGTGCTGGCCCTCGGCGGCGGCCCCGCGCCTGCTCCCGCTGCGGCCGGTCCGGCCGCCAGCCCCGAGGCGGAGCGCGGCCAGTACCTGGTCCGGATCATGGGCTGCAACGATTGTCACACACCGTGGGTCATGGGATCAAAGGGGCCGGAGCCGGACATGACCCGCCAGCTCTCCGGTCACCCCGAGAGCCTGCTCATGCCTCCCGCCCCGGCCCTGGGTCAGGGGCCGTGGGCCTGGACCGCCGCGGTGACCAATACGGCCTTCGCCGGGCCGTGGGGCGTGAGCTTCTCCGCGAACCTCACCCCCGATGCGGAGACCGGCATCGGCAAGTGGACGGACGCGACCTTCATTCAGGCGATCCGCAGCGGCCGCCACGAGGGACAGGGGCGGCCCATTCTCCCGCCGATGCCCTGGCCTCAGTACCTGAACGCGACCGACCAGGATCTGCGGGCCGTGTTCGCGTATCTGCGGACGATCCCGGCGATCAAGAACCGCGTGCCGCAGCCGATCGATCCGCCCGAGAGCCAGTAGCCCCGGCTCTCGTCAGACGCCACGAGGAGGTCCCGACGATGCCTTCCAAGCTCCCCCTCCTGCCATGCGCGATCCTCTGCGCGATCCTGGGCACGGCGACGCGCGCGGCCGCACCTGGACCGCCAGCGGGAGGCGCCGCAGCGATCGCAAGCGGCAGCGGCACAGCGATCGCAAGCGGAGGCGCCGCAGCGCCGCGCCTCCTGTCCGCCACCGGGCTCTACGCCGCGGATGGATCCATCGATCCGCGGAACATGCCCTTCTCGCCGCAGTATCCGCTGTGGTCCGACGGCGCGGACAAGACGCGCTGGATCCATCTGCCGGCGGGCACGAAGATCGACATCTCGGCGATCGACGCGTGGCGCTTTCCGGTCGGCACCAAGCTATGGAAGGAGTTCGCATGGGGCGGGCGCAAGGTCGAGACGCGCATGATCTGGAAGACCGGCCCCGATGCGTGGGTCTTCGCGACCTACGCGTGGTCCGACGACCAGAAGGACGCCGTGCTCGCCCCCGAGGCCGGCATCCCGGATGTCATCGCGGTCGCGCCCGGCAAGCGGCATTCGCTGCCGAGTGTCACGGACTGCAAGGCCTGCCACGCGTCGTCCGCCGCGATCGTGCTCGGCTTCACCGCGCTCCAGCTCTCGGACGATCGGGACCCGCTCGCGCCCCACGCCGAGCCCTTGCCGCCGGGCGCAGCGACCCTGCGCTCGCTCCTCGCGGCGGGTCGGCTCACGCCGCAGCGGGCGGACCTTGCGCTCCGCCCGCCCCGCATCCGCACGAGCGATCCAACCGCGCGCGCGGCGCTCGGCTACCTCTCCGCGAACTGCGGCGGCTGTCACAACAGAACCGGGGCCCTGGCCCGGCTCGATCTCGACCTCTTCCACGATGTCGGCGGCAGCGCGACCGCGCCGGAGCCGGCGCTCGCGACGGCGATCGATACCCCGGGCCGCTACCGGATGCCGGGCATACCGCCCGCGGAGTCTCGCGTGGTGGCACCCGGCGCGCCCGAGCGGAGCACCCTCCTCTACCGCATGCAGTCGCGCCGTCCGTCCTCGCAGATGCCGCCGCTCGGCACCGCGGTCGCCGACCGGGAAGCGGTCGATCTCGTGCGTCGCTGGATCGCCGCGATGCCGCCGGCGCCGGCGACTCCGGCCGCGATCGCCGCCGGGCGCGTGCCTCCGGGCTCGCCGGCCCCCGAGCGCGCCGGCGACTCTCCGGCTGCCCCCACCAGCCGGTAGATCGCGGCCGATAGCCCCCGGTGGACCATTCCACGCGGACGCCGGTCCGCATGGCGCGCCGCAAGCGACAGGCGCCGCGTGGCCTTTGCGGCCACGCGGCGCCTGTTCGTTCCGATACTCAGATACTCAGATCTGCAATCCTAGCGAAGAACCAGGACCTTCCCGCTGGCCGTGCGGTCGCCGGCCTCCACCTGGGCGAAGTAGAGCCCGGCACTCACGTCCTGACCGTTCGCATCCACACCCGGCCACTCGAGCGTGTGTTGCCCGGCCGCGAGCTGTCCTTCGTAGACGGAGGCCACGAGCCGCCCGTTCACATCGAACACGCGGAGCCGTACCTGAGCGGCCTCCGCGAGCTGGAAGGACATCCGCGCCGCCGGAACACCGGCGCCCATGCCGAGGACGGCGAGCCGGAGCTGGGGCCGACCGCCCGCATCGGCGGACTCGATCCCGGCGCTTTCGCGCTCGACCGGCGTCACCACCAGGGCGAAGTCCGCATCGATCTCCGGGGTCTCCACATGGCCGTCCTGGATGACCTCGGTAGCGCGGACCTCGACCGTCCACAACCCGCCTTCCGGGTTCTGGATGAAGACGTTCTCTTCGGTGTTCTTGGTGTCGGGAGCGGTGTTGGGGACCGACCACAGCGAGGTCACGAGTCCGCCGTTCCCGTAGTAGATCGTACCCGAGGGCGAGACCACCTTGAGATCGAGATCGTTGATGCGGTGCTGCGTCTGCACACTGGGGTTCCCGGGGCGATCAGCGTAGATCATGGTGGCCTTGAACGCCGGCCGTCCCGCCCCCACCGCCACCTGGTAGGTAGCCACCTCGAGCGGCGCGAGGACGCGGCTCTCGTCGATGGCGAAGACATTGTCCCGGATCTCGTACATGTTCCGCACGTTGGGCATGCCCCAGCCCTGCCGGAAGCGCGTGAGATCGGTGTTCCCCGGCACCGTCCAGTCGTACTGATCGGCGGTGTTGATCATCATCGCCCGAGCGGTGCTGGCGTGTGAGCGGTTCCCGAAGACGCCCATCTCGCCAATGATCGTGTTGCCGAAGATCCCGTCCGCCCACATCTGGTAGAAGAGACCGAAGTGACCGCAGATGATCGGGGTCGCCCCGCTTGTCCCGCTGAAGCTCGTATAGGAGTTGCTGGCGCAGCAGCCGGGGGACCGGATCAGGTCGTAGAAATGGGTGAGGGTCGGCTTGATCCGGCCGTCCGACGCGGGGCCGATGCTCGCGCCGTTGCACCAGCAATCGTCGGCCTTGGTCAGGGTGTTGCGATGGTAGAGCCCGCCGCCGGAGACGACGTTCTTGGCCCAGGCCTGCGGCCGCGAATCCTGATTCCCGGCGTTGCTCTGCGACTGGCAGAAGACGATATCGACGTCGAAGAGCATTTGGTCCTGCTCGGCCGAGATCGTGTCGTATGTGCGCGTGCGCGGGCTACCGACGCTCGACGTCTGGTAGACGGCCTCATAGGGCGGAGCCAGGAGCTGGAGCGCACCCTGGTAGCGGTTGGCGCCCGACAAGCCGAAGAAGTCGTAGTCGGCGACGATCCCCTGCGCCGCCGGCAGCATGCCGCGGGCGGTGGGATCGCCGGTGCCGTCGCCGAAGCTGATGCCGGAGGTCGAGGCGCCGTGCGAGTCGGTGTTGACCGTGCCATGGAGGATGAGCGGTCGCGACTGGAAGTCCATGTGGATGAGGTTGAAACCCGCGTCGAAGACCTCGGCACGCACCCCCTGCCCGGCATATCCGGCGACGCTCTCGATGAAGTTGGCGCCGCCGATCTGGCGGGCGATGTCCATGTCGGCCTCGTACGGACCCCAGCGGTCGATGAACAGCACCTCGTTCCAGCCGGACACCGCGCGGAGTTGGTCCGGGGTGAGCACCGCCTCGACGAGGAGCTTGCCGGCGTCGGCCCGCCTCACCTGGCCGCCGGCGGTTTCGATGCGAGTGGCGACCTGGGACTTGTGCTCCTCGGAGAGGACCATGACGTTGTAGGTCAGGCTCGGGAGGAGCTCCGCTCCATCCAGGTTCTCGAGCAGGAACTCTTCGAGGCGGTAGGCGGGATGGTAGGGGCCTGTCCAGCGCACATAGGGCAGGCCGGCGATCTCCGCGATCGCCTTGGGGCTCGCCTCCACGAGATAGGCGTACTGGGCCACGTAATGGCGCACGATGCCGCCGCGCTCCGCGATCTGGCGGTCGAAGACAGGAAGCGGCTGGGTGACGAACTGGACCAGAAAGAGCTGGTTCCCGGCGGCGGCGGAGAGTCCGGCGTCGATGGCGGGCACCCGCACCAGCGGGTCGAACTGGGCGTAGCGGAGCCCGAGCTCGTACACGGGTTCGGCGACCCGCACCAGGGACTGTCCGTCCAGGCTGATCCCGTAATGGGGGACCAGGGCGCTGCCGCTCAGTGCGTCCCAGGTGGCGAGCACGGTGGACGTGCCCGGAACCTCGATCGTCCTCACGTTAGCCGCCTCGCCCTGACGAGCCAGGGCGAAGATGTCGTCGATGGTGCGGGGGGGCTCGCCAGCGGCCGAGGTGGACGTCGCGGCGAGTACGAGCCCCAAGACGAGGCCGATGGTGCAAAGCGTGATCTTGCGTCCAAGCGCAGTTTGCATGGTCTCCAATTCCTCTCGATGCGGCTTCAACTCGACGCGCGAACTGGCCGGGGTGGTCCGGTCATGGTCCAGGCATCATGGTCCAGGCATCCATGGTCCAGGTATCTCAGGCATGCACGGCGGGGCTGAGGGGATTGTGACCCCCCATTCAATTTTAGCGGTTTGCGACCAGAAGCTCCACGATTTTGCGCGGCCGACTCGCCTGGCCATCCGGCCGGAGCGCGACCGGCCGGGGAAGCCTCCGGGGACCACGGCGTCTCCGGGCCCGGCGCCTCTGGGGCCAAGCGTCTCTAGGGCCAGGGCATCCCTGGGGGCCAGGACGTCCCTAAGAGCCAGCCAGCGCGCGAGCGCGCCGCCGTCAGCGCCGCGGCCTCGTGGCGGCGAGAGCGACCGCCGCCGGTGACGCCGGCCTTCCCTCGCGCCCCGCGCCCTTCGCGCCCGCGCCCCATGCGCATGGGCCCGGCGGCCCGCCCTCCTGGTCAGGGCTGGGGGTGAATCTCGGTCCAGCTCTGACCCGACCCGGTGTTGGGGTTGAAGCCGGGATCGTCGCTGAGAACGTAGTCGGAGCCGTTGCTCCACGCATGTCGATACCCGGTGGGCAGCTCCACCTGGCGCGAGGAGACCGGATCGGAGCAGGTCTCGACCCCACGCAGCGACTGGCTGTAGCTGTCGAAGATGCGGTCATAGGCCTCGCTGCGTTTCGGCCACGACTCGAACAGCATGTCGCTCGTCTCCGATTGCGTCTGTCGGATCTGGTCCAGCCGGTCGAAGATGGCGCGCTGCTGGCGCAGCTGCTCGCGCGTGGTGGCCGGGTAGTCCGTGGCATCCTCCGTGGACCTGGTGTTCCGGCCTCGTTGTCGGGCGACTGCGGGGTGTGGCGCTCGGCAGGCGAGCAGCACTGCAGATTCGGCAGGTATCGTACTCGGCGCTCGCCCAGCCAGCAAGCGAGCGCGTCGCGCTCTGCGTCGCGGGCAGACCTCGGCGCGCGTCGCGCCAGGCCACGCGCGCCGGGGTGAGGGGAGGTGGCCGCCGTTACCTGACTTTCACCAGCGCTCGAACCTCCGAGGCGTTCCCGGCGTCGAGCCGGTAGAAGTAAGTCCCCGACCCTGCTTCTTCCCCGGTGCCATCTCGCCCATCCCACCACGCCGTATGCGGTCCTGCACTGAGCAGCTCGTCGACCAGCTCGCGCACAGCCCGCCCCGTCGCATCGAAAACGCGCAGCCTCGCATGAGCGCGCTCCCCAAGCACGAAATCGATCGCCGCCGCGCCCTGTCTGGCGACGAACGGGTTGGGGCGGCTCTGTGAAAGGAGGAAACGCGCCAGCACCGGAGCTGCGGCCACCGTCGCCTCGACCGGTCCGAAGAACTCGCTGCCACCGCTCCGGTCGACGGCTTCGAGACGGTAGCGGTAGGTCGTCCTCGGACTCACCTCCGTATCGAGGAATGTGTACGGTCCTGGCGGCGAGATGAGGTCGTCGTTCAGGCGGACGTAGTCGTCGTGCCCCGCGGTGGCGCGAAGGACCCAGAAGCCCAGGTTCCCGGACTCGAACCAAGTGCTCCAGCTGAGGAGAATGCTCTGCGCGGCGGGCGCCGCCCGGAAGCTGGAGAGCGCCACGGCGCTGGGGGCTTGCCTGAGCGCCAGGTTGTGGCCGAAGCCCCCCGAGACCAGAACGTAGTTGAGATTCGGCGCGGGAGGGCGGCACTGGCCGTACATGTTGTCCCCCCAGGCCACGATCGACCCGTCAGCCTTGATCCCCAGGCTGTGCAGCGCGCCACCGGCGACCTTCACGAAACCAGCGTTCGGCGCCGGCACCTCGCACTGCTCAGTGTCGTTTCGCCCCCAGGTCACGATCCGCCCGTCGGACTTGAGCCCGAGGCTGTGATAGTCGCCCGCGGCGACCGCCACGAAGTCGGCGTTCGGCGCCGGTACGCTCCACTGGCCGGAGGTGTTTCCTCCCCAGGCCACG
>Ga0316626_10000637_pt1 | contig 14143 bp, 9 predicted proteins | sample OWC_Aug_T1_C1_D5_FD_207656 | JGI IMG/M metagenome (GOLD analysis project Ga0316626, IMG submission 207656) | Wetland soil microbial communities from Old Woman Creek delta, Ohio, United States - OWC_Aug_T1_C1_D5_A | ecosystem: Environmental > Terrestrial > Soil > Wetlands | place: USA: Ohio...
TCCCCCGGCTCGCCGGGCGGCAGGTAGGCGCCATCGTACTCGGCTTCCGTGTATGGCCCGACGGGCGTCCCCCACCGGTCGCGCAGGATTCTGAGCCGGATGGACGGTACCGGAAATCCGGCCGGCAAACCGGCGCCGCGATCCATCGCCACCGCGTCGGTCACGTCCAGGGCGCGCCGGGTGCAGAGCGCGATGGGCTCGGCCTCGGTGGAGCCGTACACGGCGACGATCTCGGCGCGGGGCGCGATCCGGCTCAGCCTCTCCAACAGACCGGGGAAAACCGGCCCGCCGCCGGTGAGAAGCGTGCGCAGGGAAGGGAAGAACACGCCGCGCCGCCCGCAGTGGTCTGCCAGGCGTTCCAGGAGGGCGGGGGAGGCGGCCAGGCGCGCGGGTCTGTGCGAGAGGACCTGCTCCACCAGACGCGCGGGGCGGATCGCATCCGGACGCCGCAGGTCGACGTCCGGTATGAGACTGGTGACGCCGGACGCCAGGTTGGCCAGGACAAAGACGGGGAGCGTCGTCAGGTGCACCTCACCCGCCACGAGTTCCAGGCTCTGCCGGAGCGCGTGATGCTGCGCGAGGAGGAACCCGTGGGAGCGCACGGCGGCCTTCGGTTGACCCGTGCTGCCGCTCGTGAAGGTGAGGAGCGCGGGCGTGGCGGGGTCGCAGGGGTGGACCGTCGGCACCGGCGGGGTGTGGTCGATGCGCGCCCAGGACAGCGCGCCGGGGACGGGAGCGCCCACGGAGACCTTGAGGGGAATGCGCCGCAGCGCCGGGGAGAGCAGACGCAGGAGATGAGCCCGGGCGCCGGCGATCAACGCCTGGGGCGGGTACAGGGCGCAGCAGCGCTCGATGTGCTCCCGTCCCGCCGACGGATCCAGGATCAGCACCACCATCCCCAGGCGGAAAACGGCAAGGAGGGCGACGTACAGCTCGGCGGACATCGGCAGGAGCACCAGGACTCCGTCCCCCGGGCGCAGGCCGGCCGCGTGGAGAAGGCCGGCGGCCCGGGCCGAGGCGCGCTCCAGCGCGGCAAAGCTGACCGCCCGGCCGCGGCCGCGCCGGGCATCGATGATGGCTGGGGCGTCGGGAGACGCGGCCACCCGGTTGCGGAGGAGTTCGAACACGTTCATGGTCGTGCCCCCAGGGCCTTCCCGAACAGGGCGTAGCGACGCATCGGCTGCGCGTAGCGGCGGCTCAGGTTGCGCGAGGCGTTCTGCTCGTGCATCAGCGCATGGATGGCGCGTGTGTACCCGAGTCGACCCGCCCTGCCTTGGCACGCGGCGAGGAGCAGGCTGCCCAGGCCGGCGTGGGCCCGCTCCGGCAGAACCGCCAGCGTCTTGACGATGACCGTATCGATGGGGCGCCCGCGCTCCGCCTGCTTCAGGTCGGGCACGGCGAAGATGAACCCCACCGCTTGGTCCGCCGCTTCGGCGATGAGGACGAGTTCCGGGCGCAGTGCGGGCAGGAGGGCGCGGTACTGCGCGAGGAAGTCCGCTTCGACGATGGGCGTGTAGAGGAAGTTGGTGTGGAAGCTCACCGCCGAGACGGCGTAGATGCGACGGAGGTCGTCCTCGGCGTGCCCCGGGTCCAGCGGCCGGATGCGAATGCCCTGCGCCGACAGCCGCTCGGCGATGTGGCACACGCGCGGGTCCTCGCGGTCGAGGTCGGAATTCACCGCGGAGATGTAGTGGGCGATGGGCTGAAACCCGAGGGTAAGAAAATGCTCGGGCCAGTCGTCTGGGTTGTCCGGTTCCAGGAAGAAGGTCGGCTCGCCGCCGCGCTCCGTGACGAGGCGGTAGTGCCGCCAGGTGCTCCCGTCCATCGGCCCGACCGCAACGCTGCATCCCCGACGCGCCAGCTCGCGGCAGGCGCGCTCGAGGAGCAGGCCGCCCGCCGCGGCATCGCGCGCGGCGTAGTGGCCTACGAGACCCAGCCGGTGGCCGAGCAGGGAAGGCGTGCGGGTCCACCACAGGGAACAGCGGGCCCGGAGCGCCCCGCGCTCGCCCGGCAGCAGCCAGTGCTCGTCGGGCGCGTCCCGTCTCAGCGTCGCCGGGTCGAGGCTCAGGGGATCGGCCGGACTCTGCCGCCGCTCCAGCTCGGCCGGCGTGCTCGCGGACAACAGGCAATCCATAGCGACCTCCACGACGGTTTAAACGTGCCGGAGCGCATCCGCGATCGGCATGCGCACGGCGCGCCACACCGGCAGCAGGCAGCCGACGACCGCGGTGAGGGCGGCCAGACCCATCACCTGCAGGGCGTCGGCGAGCGCGAGCTCGATCTGGATCCGAAAGCTCCGGGTGATGCCCGGCGCCGGCGGCATGGCCACGCCGTCGTGGAGCGGACCGGCGGAGAGCGCCCAGCCGGCCGCCAGCCCGAGCGCGGCGCCCAGGGCGGCCAGTATCACCGCTTCCAGGATGTGTCCGAGGGCGATCGCGAGCCGGCCGTCTCCGTTCGCGCGCAGCGTGCCGATCTCGCGAGTCCGTTCCAGGACCGCCATCGAGATCACGTTGAAGATGCCGAGGAAGACGACGAGCAGGATGATGCCGCGGATGAAGGCGAACTGCGCATCCAGCCAGTCCACCGCCTGGCGGTAGTAGATCCTGTCCAGCTCGTCGAAGGGCACCGCCTCCAGATCGGGGAGGGATGCGCGGGCGGCCTCGGCGAAGGCCGGCCACGCCTCGACCTCGGCGAGCGCGACCGCGATGGACTCGACCCGATCCGTCGCCAGCAGCGCCTGCGCGATGCCGAGGGGGATGCGGAAGGTTCGGCTGTCGAATTCCTGCGATCCCGTGTGGAAGATCCCGGTGACGCGGAGCGCGGCGCTGCGCGGCAGAGGCTCTCCTCCCTGCACGACCAGCCGGATCTGGTCTCCGGGCTGGACGCCCAGGCCGCGGGCGAGCCCTTCCCCGAGGACGATCCCGTCCGCCCGATCGCGGAAGTCGCCGCCCTGTCGGTAGTTCAGCTGGGTGAAGAAGCCGGCCTCGGCGGCGCCGTCGATCCCCTCGCCCTGACCGGCGGCCGTGTGCTCGCCGGCGACGAGGATGGCGCTGACCGTGAGACGCGGGAAGAGGTCCAGGACGCCGGGGAGGCGCCGCAGCCGCGCCATGACCGCGGACGGGTCCTCGATCCAGTGCTCCCAGGGGCGGGCGTGCGCGCGGTCGCGGTACCCCTGCACGTAGAGCTGGCCGTGACCCCAGCGGGCGCGGATGGTGTTGGCCCGGTACTGGTTCATGAGTCCGCGGTTGAAGCCCATGAAGACGAAGAGGCCCAGGGCCCCCATGGCGATGGTGGCCAGGGCGAAGAGCGAGCGCCGGCGATTGCGGAAGACGTTCCGCAGCGACAGCCTGAGCAGGAGCGCCGCGCGTCTCATGAGGCGATCCTCCCGTCGGCGAGGTGCACCACGCGATCGGCCGCCGCGAGAATCCGGGGGTCGTGGGTCGAGAAGACGAAGGCGATCCCGCGGTCGCGGTTCAGGCGCTTCAGGAGATCCATCACCGCGCGCCCCGTCGTCCGGTCCAGCGCCGCGGTGGGCTCGTCCGCGAGGACGACGCCGACGTCGCGGACCAGCGCCCGCGCGATGGCCACCCGCTGCTGCTGGCCGCCGGACATGCGCTGGGGGCGGCGGCCGGCCAGGTCGACGATGCCGACCGCGGCCAGGGCCGCGAGGGTGCGGCGGCGCCGCTCAGCGGAGGGGAGCGGACGCGTGAGGAGCACGTACTCGACGTTCTCGTACGCGGTCAGGACGGGAATGAGGTTGAAGCTCTGGAAGACGAACGCGATCCGTTCCCGCCGCAGGCGGGTCCGCTCGCGCTCGACGAGCGTCGAGACGTCCCTGCCGTCCAGGCGGATCGTGCCCGCGTCCGCCGCGTGCAGGAGGCCGAGGAGATTGAGCAGCGTGGTCTTGCCGGAGCCGGACGGACCCGCGATGGCCAGGAACTCCCCGGCGTGCACGTCCAGGTCGACGTCCGCGAGTGCGGGCACGGCGTGCCCGTTTCCGCTGTAGCGATAGGAGACCGCGCGCACCTCATAGAGACTCATGGAAGACCTCCGAGGTTCTGTGGGAGGCGGGGCAGCCCCCCATGTCGCGGCATGTGAGAAACAGCAGGGCAACAGCGGCGACGAGCGCACAGGCCGCGAGCAACCACGCCTCGCCTCCGCTGAGCGTCCGCAGGAGCAGGAACGCGGCGAGGGGGACGGTCAGATTGTCCAGGCCGTTCCCGGAGAAGGCCTCCACGACTGTCAGCAGGAATGCCAGGACGAGCGACAAGAGCAGAGTCCAGGCCCAGCCGCCCTCCGGCCAGAGGCGCAGCGGCACGTACGCGCACGCGAGGGCGACGAGGAAGAACGCCGCGGATCCTTCCAGGCTTTTCTCTCTCCCCGGCCTCCCGAAGCGGTGGGCGCCGTAATGCGTGCCGACCAGGGCGGCCGCGGCGTCGGCCAGAGTGAGGGTGAGGACGGGGATGCAGAAGTACGACGCGCGGCCCGCGGACAGGACGAATACGGCCGCCACGGCGGCGGGGAAGCAGAGATCGCCCACCGAGGTCCGCTTGATCCCGCAGAGGATCCCTCCCGCCACGCGCCGCCAACAGGCGGAGGATCGACCCGCCAGGAGGCCCGCACCGAATGCGCCGGCAAGAAGCAGCACGGGCCAGGACGTGTCGAAAAGCCAGGGAAGCGTGAGGCTCACCACGCCCATACCGATGTGCAAGAGTTTCCGCAGCAGCTCGGCATCCGCGCCCCGGGCGTCTCGCAGGGCGCGCAGGCCGACGATCAGAGCCGCGAAGCTGCCGCCCACCAGGAGCATGCCCAGTGCAGGATGCGTCGTCACCGGATCTCCTCCAGGACAAAGTCGCCGTAGAAGAACGCCCTGTCCTCGGCGTGCAGACGCCCGGCAAGCGCGACCATCGGCTCCAGCCGGTCCGCGAGCTCGGCGGGCCGACGCCGTTCGGCCAGCAGATTCCAGTACGCCATTCGCCCGCCCGGTCTGCCGGCGCAGGCCAGGCGCGTCAGCAACTTCCGGTACGCCTCGGCCGACATGTATTCGAAGATGTCGCTCAGGTTGTACCGGTCGAGCTCGAGCCCCTCGTGGGAAGCCAGCCAATCCTCCATGGCGCAGCAGTGCCATTCCAGCCGATCCAGATTGGCCCGGATCGCGGCGAAGCGCTCGGGTCGCAGCGCGCACGGCAGGGCGGTGGCGTGGCGGCCCAGCAGGATCCACTGCACGTACGGGTTGTCGGCGGGGTTCATGGCCGTCAGGGCGTGGCGGGTCCGGGTCAGGAGATGGCGCGCGACGCCGCCCTCGACGTAGCGGAAGCAGCCGGGATCGCGACCCAGGCGGCCCATGACGAGGCGGGAGAAGAAGGCGTGGAACAGGAGCCGCCAACGCCGCGTGTCCCAGGCGGCATCGTAGAAGGTCTCGCGCGCCTCCCGGTTGCCACCCAGCAGGAGCTGCGCGACGCACTCCCGGGAATGGATGAGGGGCAGAACCCGACCGCGGAACAGCCGGAGATAGCCTTCGAATTTCCCGGCCTCGCCGATGCCCATCGCGACCGCTTCCGGCCGGGCGTCCCAGTATCGGCGGGCGTCGGCCGACAGGGATGGCCGCAGGCGGCGGTAGAGCCGTTCCCGGCGGCAGCTGGGCAGCGACCCGAGCAGCTCCCGCACCTCCTCGTATTCGAGGAAACGGTACGCCGCCACCTTCAGCTCCAGGCACGCGATCTGGACCGGGTTCTTATCCACGGCGATGACTCGCTTCGGGCTGCGGCTCAGGATCGCCAGCGTGTTGTCCCCGCCTGAGGCGATCGAGAGGCACACGTCGCCCGGCTGGATATCGAGGGCCTCCAGCAGCACGTCGGCATCTTCCCAGCACTGCGCGTAGCGGAGGCGGTGCCCGTCCGTTCGATCGCCGAGCTCAGTGGCCATCGCGCCCTCCTTCGGCCGCGCGATTGAGGCGCCGGACCACGCCGCCGGCGCCGTCGAGCTCCACCCAGTCGCCGTCCTTCAGCCAGCGGGTCACGCCGGCCACCGAGACGACCGCAGGGATGCCCAACTCCCGGGCGACGATGGCGGAGTGGGACAACAGGCTCCCGCGCTCGACGAGCAGCCCGGCTGCGGCGGGGAAGAGCATGACCCAGCCGGGGTCGGTGCGCTCAGCGACGAGGATCTCCCCGGGTTGCAGGGTGGCCGTGCGGGGATCAGCCACGACGCGGACCGGACCCCGGACGGTGCCCGCGCAGCACCCGAGCCCTGTGCGGGTCTCCCCGTCGGCGGGTGCGACCGTGGTGCCGTCGCAACGAACGAGCCCGATGGCGGCGACGCCTCGGGTCTCGAAGCGGTCGGGCGGAGGCTCGGACCGCTGGTGGCGCTCGTACTCCGCCTTCCGCACCGCGGCCAGTCCCTTGAGGTCCGTGCTGGTTCCCGTCCCTTCGACGAAGCCCATGACCTCCTCCACCTCGAGGTGGAAGACGTCGCGGGGGGCATCCAGGAGACCCAGGCAGGCGAAGCGACGGCCCAATTCGAGGAAGACCCGGCGTACGCGGCCGAAGAGCCTGGTGCGCTCGAAGCGGAGGTTCTCTCGCTCCCGGATACGCGCGCGCGCCTGGCGGAGCACCCAGCGAAACATGAGGCGGCGCGCCGGCCGACCCGCTAGCGCCTCGCGCAGGCGGCGCTCCGCATCGGCGCGTCGCCCACTGTCCTGGCTGCTGCGGGGTTCCCGGTCCGGCGCTGCCGTCCGGTCGGCCAGGCGCCCGACCGCCCGCAGGAGCGGCAGCGGGTCCTCGTGCAACGTGAGGCTCTCGAGTTTCAGCTCGTCCAGACAGCGCTCGCCGAACCGTTCCAGGTACTCCCGATAGCGATCCGCGAAGATGGGTACCTCCTCCATGGCTTCGAGTATGGCGAACAGCGAGCCGTCGCGAAGCTGGTTCGCGAGCGCCGTGCCCGCCGCGATCGCCGCCATCTCGCGTATGCGCCGCGCCGGCTCGGCGCTGATCAGCGCTGCGTCGCCGGCCAGGAGATCGTTGTGGAGGGCTCCCCGATCCTTGCACCAGTGTTCGGTGAGGCGCCGCAGGGCACCGAAGAAGATCATCGCGAAGAAATCGTTGATCACGGGCGCATCCCATCGAGCCAGGAGCTGGCGTTCCAGCCCACGGTAATACGCGGCGAGCTCGTCAGGGCGCAGGTCTTCCAGCGGCGGATGGGCGGGGGCGAGCGCAGCGTTCAGCCTTTGTCGGAAGTCCGCGATGCGGCGCGAGAGTCGGCAAAAGTTGACGACCAGGGCGCCGAGGGTGATCAGCAGGTCGGCGCCGTCCCTGAGTCGCTCGCGAAGGCTGACGGAGCGGTGGGCCGGCAGGAAGGATGCATCGAGCCGCTCGCGGACGCCCATCATCTGCTCCATGAATCCTCGATTCAACGTGAAGCCCGGCAGAAGCGCCAGCACGCGGTACCAGGAGAGCAGGTTGTAGTACACGCGGCCGTGGACCAGGCCCAGCATGCAGCGGAGTGTGCCGTCGTGGGCTGCGATCTTTCCCTCGGGCACGTGCATCAGCCGGCAGAACCGGCGGTAGACTTCCTCGTAGGCGCGGCGGGCGAACGAGAAGGTGAGCGCCGACGTGACGCCCGCATAGCTCTCGACGATGTTGCTGTTGTCCCACAGGCAGCGGACACCATCCGGGTCAACGCCCTCCGAGAGGGCGGTGATGGGCCGCGCTTGCAGCAGGTAGAGAGCGCCGTCCTCGATGGCCCACTCGATGTCCTGTGGGCAGCCGCAGACGCGTCCGACGCGACGCGCCAGCTCCGCGACTGCACGGACCTCGTCGTCGGTGAGGGCCGCTCGGTTGGCTTCTTGTAGGGGCACCTCTACGCAGCGCAGGCCTCCGGCACACCCGACAGCCGCGCGGTGGGCGAACCGCTTGTCGGCGATGACGCGTTCCAGGATTCGCCCGTCGCGAGCCACCCGATACGTGTCGGCGGCCTGCTCGCCGGACACCAGGGAGGTGCCCAGCCCGTAGGACGCAGCGACTACCGCAACGCCGCGTCGGCCGGTGATCGGGTCCGCGCTGAACGCCACGCCGGAGCGACTTGCGTCGACCATCCGCTGGATCAAGACGGCCGGTGGGTGGCCGGCCGGGGGCAGGCCGTGCGTGCGGCGGTACACCTGGAGGCGCTCGCCGAAGGCGGAACGCCACACCGCCGCCACTGCCTCGGGCGCCTGCGCGGGCGGGACGAAGAGAAAACTCTCGAACTGTCCGGCGAACGAGTGGTGGCAACCGTCCTCTTCGACGGCAGAGGAGCGGACGGCAACCGGTTCACCCTTTGGGCAGAGCGAGGTTAGCGCCTCGGAGAACTCACGGAGCGGCTCGGCTTTCAAGGTAAGGTCCGTCATGAGGTCGACCGGAGGCGTCGCCGCCGCGGCCTGGCGTTCTCCCCGGTCGACGCTGCCGTCGAAGGCGTCGGGGGTCAGGGCGAACCAGGCCGGGATCCTGACGCCACTCCGGTGAAGGGTGGCGAGGGCGGCAGCTTTGCCGCCAATCCGATCCAGTGCGTCGGCCTCGCCGGGGTGAACGATGTACCGCATCCACGCACCCTTTCGCATTGTGTTGAAAAACCCGTCTTTGGTCAGGCTGCTCAAAAAGGCCCAGATGCCAGGCGGAGGGCAAAGGGCCGAGTGAGGCGTACTTCCGGTACGCTGCAACGAGTGTCCGAGCCCTCCAACGCCGCAGATGGGCGTTTTTCAGCAGCCTGTTACGGCAACAGCCAGGGGCCGACGCCAAGCCCCAGATAGGCGACCAGCGTCCAGAGCCCCGAGACCGGCTCGAAGAGGCCGGACCGCTTGGGCGTCGGCTGAGCCAGAAATCGCCAGCCCGCTATGGCCGCCAGCGTCAAGACGCCGCCGAACGCGGCGGCCAGGATGGCCGACACGCCGATCGCTCCAGCGACCAGCAGGGAAGTCGCCGCCGCCAGCAGCATCGCGGTCCACCACGCCAGGGTCGCCCTCCGTCGCCCCCAGAGGGCGCTGTAGGTTTCCACTCCGCGCTCCTCGGCCTCGGGAGCGCGGATCTTGCGGCCGATCTCGATGACGAGCCCATTGAAGAAGCTGGCCACGAGGAGCCAGTCTAGTCTGCTTGGCATGGGTACGCCCGCGGCGTGCCACTCGCACGCCGTGGCATACAGGATGATCAGCGGGAGGATGAGCATGTGGCTCCAGAGGTAGGCGATCGGGTGGGAGGTCAGATAACGGTGCGCGAAGAATTCCTTCCACATGAGGCCCAGATAGGCCCAGACAGCGGCGAGCAGCCAGGCCAGGGAGGACTGCAGCCAGAGAGCCAGCGCCAGTTGCAGGAGCGCACCGGCAGCGGCCACGGCTCCCAGCTCGTGCAGGCTGACCAGACCACGCGGGACGGCGCGATAGGGGCGGTAGCGGGCATCCGCCTCGTGGTCCTTGAACTCGTCCGCGACCCGCAGCTGGAGAAAGAAAATTAGTGTGGTCACGAAGGCCACCAGGAACGGTCCGGCAGCCGGAAGTGCCGTTCCGCCTCGCACGACGTGAGACACGCTGACGGCAGCGAAGCTCATCGCTGCGATCAGCGGCCCGTGGACGAGGATCGGAAAGCGCTCGCGCTGATACACCCACCAGCGGCTAGCCATCTGTCACCCCCGTCGTGACGGCGTGTCGGCCCTCGCCTCGGGCCAGCCGCCGGTGCGCCTGCGCGAACTCGCCCGCGCACAGGGCACCGATGATGGACAGCTCGCCGGCCAGGCACAGGCCGGCGCACACCTCGGCCAACGCTGCGGCCTTCCCGGGACCGTCGAGACCGAGGATCTGGAGGCACGCTCGTTGGCTGGGGAGCCCCGTGCCGCCCCCGACGGTACCGACGATGAGATTGGGAAGGGTCACGGCCGCGTACAGTTCGCCACAGTCGGTGACCTCGAAACGGGTGATGCCGACAGCGGACTCGGCCACGCAGGCCGCATCCTGCCCGCAGGCGATGTAGAGGGCGGCGAGCCCGTTGGCATAATGGCCGTGCACCCCCAGCGTCCCGCTCAGAACCCCACCGATGGCAGACATGCGCCAGTAGTCGCCCATCTGCTGCGGCGTGGCGCGCAGGCGCCGCTCGACAAGGTCGGCGGGGAGGATCGCCTCGGCCGTCACCTTCTTGCCCCGGACCGAGAGGAACGATTGCGCGCTGGCCTTCTTGTCGCCGGAAAGATTGGCTTCGACGAAGGAGTAGCGGGGCCGCACCGGGGAATGGGCGAGGATGTACTCGCAGATCGCTTCGGTGGCGATGGTGGCCATGTTCTGGCCGCCGGCATCCCCAGTGGTGAACTCGAAATTCAAATAGACGTGGTTTCCTTCTAGCGTAACGCGCATGTCAACGAGGCGGCCGTGGCGCGTGGTGGCCTCGGCCTCGCGGCGGAAGTCCTCCAGGCGGGACAGGGCCCACACGACGAACGCACCAGACTCCTCTAACGTGCCAAACGCGAAACCGGGCGCGCGGCTCAACCCCTCGTTGATGAGCATGGCCGTGCAGCCGCCGGCCTCGCTGATCAGTTGGGCGCCGCGGCTGTAGGAGGCGACCAGCGCCGCCTCGGTGGTGGCGAGGGGGACGTAATAGTCGCCCTGGGCGAAGAGCCCGTTCACGCGCAGGGGGCCGGCCACCCCCACGGGGAGCCTGACGCAGCCGATGAAGTTCTCGATGTTGTTCTGGTAACACGCCATCTCGTCAAGGGTGTGCGGGTCGAGGAGCGGGGCGCGGTTTTCCGCGTGTGCAGGAAGAGCCTGCCAGCGTCGGTCCACGGCTTCGGCCGTCAGGTGAGGATCGCGGGGCACCCGCCGGGCGGGCCCATGCACCTTGCGCCTCAACCGCTCACGCAATTCATCCGTCGTGTGGTCGGCGAGGAGCCGCTTCAGAAAACAGCTCGCGCGGTAGTGGTCGGTCGGCATGGCGCTGGTCCAGACCTTTTTGAGCGACCTGGGCAAGTAACGCTTGTCTCAGCATGCTGCTAAGAACCTTCAGCGGCCAGGAGGTCTGCCGCGAGAAACGCGTAATCGCCGCGACCCTGAAGCGCTTCGCGCACCGTGGCCACGATCTGCTCCCACGTCCAGCGGGGGTGATCCAGCGCAATGGACCGTCGGAGGATTGTTTCGATCGTCGGCAACATGGCTCGCCTCGTTTCGTGCGGATCCCTGACAAGGTACGCTTCCGAGTGAGGCAACTTGAATGCCACATTTGCATTGTCGGTGGAGCTGACGCGGAAGTCTGCTATGTCTTTATTTTCATGTCCGCCAGATTCATCGACGTTCGGAAAGACGGTCGGGCGGGACGAAAAGAATGACTAAGCGGCTAGGCTGCCCCGCTCGCTCGCTGCCTAAAACGCTATACACCGCATCAAATCCCTTTTGGTGGCGGTATCGCGGGAAGGGCGTTGCCTATCGATGGGAACGGCTGACCTAACTTCAGACCGGCCAGTTCGACCAAGGGATGCTCCTGGTGACGAACGGTCGGCCTCAGCACGTCTCCGCATCGGCGCGTCCCGCATGCGCGGGCGTGGAGCAGCGTGATGGAATGGAATACCGGATGTATCCGAAAGCGCTCTTGACAAATTGCGAGGCTGACATAAATTTACATATAAAGCTGCACACCACCCGAGGCACTCTATCAGCCTCTCGCATATCTTCTCAGTTGTGTTTCCCTGGGGTTCTCCCCGGTTTGTTGTGCCTGCCGGGCTCCTGTGCCCCCGAGGGTCCCCGATACTCGATATCGGTACGAGAGTTCCGTTCGCGTCGGCTCTCCCCTTGCGGGGGAGCGGTGACGGATGGTCCTCGCGGCGAGGCCGCCGCTGGGGTCCGACACGACGGGACTCACGGGCTCGCGGTGTCTGTCCCAGATCATTGCCACGCTAGTCTCTCGTGGAGGATGGCGAAGACTTCAGCCCTCTTTCCGCGCCCGCCGGCATCTCGGACCTGCCGCGCTGGCGCTGCCGACGCGACGCACGCTGCTCTACCTGGCAAGGAGGAGCAGACGATGACCTGGAGACAGAGGCGCCGGTTCTGGCTGGGCGGGATGGCTGATGCTGGGGCGGGGTGCGCCGGGGGAAGGAGGTGGACCACGCACCGAAAGCGGGTGAGCGGACGACGCGGGCCGAGTGGATTCCTGGTGGGTCTTGCGGTCGTGACCCTGCTCCTGCTCGGGGAGCCGGGGCCGGCCGGTGCCTGTTGGAGTAGTAATGGGCCGTATAGCGAGAGCGTTACCGCCCTCGCTATCGACCCCACGACCCCGACCACCGTTTACGCGGGGACGGGAAGCGGCGTCTTCAAGAGCACGGATGGGGGCACGACCTGGAGCGCGGCGAACACGGGGCTTCCTTGTGGAGCCTTTTACGGTTGCAGTATCGCTGCTCTCGCCCTCGATCCCACGACCCCGACCACCCTCTACGCCGGGACGCTGGCGGGCGTCTTCAAGAGCATGGACGGGGGTGGGAGCTGGAGCGCGACGAACACGGGGCTTCCTTGTCGAGGCATTTACGATTGCAGTATCGCTGCTCTCGCCCTCGATCCCACGACCCCGACCACCGTCTACACTGGGACCTACTTTGGTGGTGTCTTCAAGAGCACGGACGGGGGCGGGAACTGGAGCCCGGCAAACACGGGGCTGACGTGTGGAGGCGGCGCGTGCTTTGTCTCCGCCCTCGCTATCGACCCCACGACCCCCACGACCCTCTACGCCGGGACGTTCCAGTATGGTGTCTTCAAGAGCACGGACGGGGGCACGACCTGGAGCACGGCGAAGACGGGGCTGACTGACCTCAACGTTCGCGCCCTCGCCCTGGACCCCACGACCCCGACCACCCTCTACGCGGGGACGGGAAGCGGCCTCTTCAAGAGCACGGACGGGGGTGGGAGCTGGAGCGCGACGGGGCTGACCCGCGCCGTCCAGAGCCTCGCCCTCGACCCCCAGACCCCCACGACCCTTTACGCCGGGACGGGGGGTGTCTTCAAAAGCACCGACGGCGGCACGAGCTGGAGCCCGGCGAACACGGGGCTGCCGAACACCTCCATCTTCACCCTCGCCATCGACCCCACGACCTCCACGACCCTCTACGCGGGGATGCGCAGCGGCGTCTTCAAGAGCGTGGATGGGGGGGGTTCTGGATGAACGTGGGGCTGTTTGGCAAACAGGTTACCATCCTCGCCCTCGACCCCCAGACCCCGACCACGCTCTACGCGGTAAACATAGCTGCCGCCAAATTCGAGAGTAGCGGCGTCTGGAAGAGCACGGATGGCGGTGCCAACTGGGGTTGGGTAGGTGCGGGACTCGGGGGCTCTGTTAGCGCCCTCGCCCTCGACCCGAAGACCCCGACCACGCTCTACGCGGGGACCTACTCGAGTGGCCTCTTCAAGAGCACCGACGGCGGCACGAGCTGGAGCGCGGTGAACACCGGGCTGCCAGCGGTCGTCGATGTTAGCGCCCTTGCCCTCGACCCGAAGACCCCGAGCACCCTCTACGCCGGGACCGCCTCGAGTGGCATCTTCAAGAGCGCGGATGGCGGCGGGAGCTGGGTGCCGGTGAGCACGGGGCTGCCGAACACCTCCGTCTCCGCCCTCGCCATCGACCCCACGACCCCGCACACGCTCTACGCTGGGACGGCGCAGGGTGTCTTCAAGAGCACGGATGGCGGCGGGAGCTGGAGGCCGATGACCTCGGGATTGACGACCACCTCCGTCTCCGCCCTCGCCCTCGCCGCTACGACCCCGACGATCCTCTACGCCGGGACGGACGACGGCGTCTTCAAGTGGAACGCTCTCGTTTCCTGTTGCTGCACCCTGACAGTCGGGCGCAGCGGCTTCTCCGGCACGGTGACGTCGACTCCGGCGGGGATCGGATGTCCGGTCGGGGGAGAACTCGATTGCTGGGAGCACTATGCCGTGGGCACCGCAGTCACCCTCACCGCGACACCGAATGCGGGGGCGAGCTTCACCGGCTGGAGCGGAGACTGCACCGGCACCGGCGGCTGTGTGGTCAGCATGGATGCGGACCGGAGCGTGAGCGCGGCCTTTACCGCGTCCCCCCCCACAGACGGTGGCGGCGGCGGCGGTGGCGGCTGCTTCATCGCGACGGCCGCCTACGGCTCACCGCTGGCGCCA
>Ga0316626_10000639_pt1 | contig 14131 bp, 11 predicted proteins | sample OWC_Aug_T1_C1_D5_FD_207656 | JGI IMG/M metagenome (GOLD analysis project Ga0316626, IMG submission 207656) | Wetland soil microbial communities from Old Woman Creek delta, Ohio, United States - OWC_Aug_T1_C1_D5_A | ecosystem: Environmental > Terrestrial > Soil > Wetlands | place: USA: Ohio...
GCGCGTACGAGGACACGCTGGACGCGCTGGTCGAGCAGTTGCAGACGCGGGTCGGCTCGGTCGAAAACGGCGAGCGCTACATGCGCGACCATCCGAGCCGGGTGGCGATGCCGGAGGGCGCGCACATCTTCGAGACCGTCGGCCCGTGGGAGGACTACGCGACACCGTCACGCGACATGCGCCTCATCATCGCGATGAACGTGCTCGCGCGCCTGCCCGATCAGATCGTCCGCCATCCCGAGCTCTACGTGCTCGGCGGCCGGCGCGCGGACGACGCGCGCGCCGAGGTGAAGGCCCTCCACGCGCGGCGGGTGCACGAGCGAACGATCGTCTACACCCGCAGCGACGGAAGCCCGTGGACGCTGACGGTCGCCGACGTGCTCGCGCGCAAACCGGCCTTCGAGATGGCCTACAATCCAAACGACTGCGTCGAGCTCCGCTGGGGTGCCGCCGAAGGAACGCAAGAGTACGCCCCGTGCCGGCGCCACGCCCCTGCCGAGCAACGGGTGCGCATGGCAGAGTATCGCCCGTGGTTTCGCGAGGCACGCCGCCCGCCGCGGTGAGTGGAGCCGCTAACAGCCCGTTGAAAAAAAGCCCGCTCATGCTTCGAGAGCCTCAGCATGAGCGGGTTCTTTCTTAACGGGCTGCTAGACGCGGTCGCTCGGTCAGAATACTCCGCAAAGCTCAGTAACTGCGCGAGGCGCAGATAATTTGCGATATTCTGTACGACTCAATCTTATCAATACGAAACCCGCACTCCTTCATGATGGCGTCCCAGTCGTATTTCAGGAAGTCCTTGACGTGCGGAGGGGACGTCAACAAGAGGTAAACCCGGAAGAGAAACCGTTTCATTGCGGTATCCTGAATCTGATAGTCGACGAGATACAGCTTTCCGTCCCTCTTCAGGACACGGTTCATCTCCTTCAGGATGCTCTTCATCACTGGATACTCCATTTCGTGCAGGCCGAACGCGCTCGTTGCAATATCGAACGATTCGTCCTTGAAATGCATGGTAACTGCATCCATTCGGAAGACCGTTACATTGGGGAGGCCCAGCTTCAGAAGCTTGCGCCTGGCGACCCTCAGCATGTCCATCGATAGATCGATGCCGACGATCCTGTTCCTGTCGTTGTTCTTCGCGATCGAGAGCGTATTGTTGCCCGTGCCGAAGCACACATCGAGAATCAGCAAATCGTCGTTGGGTATGTGACGTGCCAGGCCGTGCCGGGGGTTGGTGGCCGGGTTGGAGAAGAACAGTTCCACAAGATCGTAGAAGAACGACAGGAACTTGTACTTCAACCGGATCCTGTTGTGGTACGGTTGGCTCTCCATGGTCCCCTCCGGGGTGCTGTCCGCCGCAGGCCGGAGTTCCTATCACGTGCCGCGCACGGCGCGCTACTCGAGGCCGTAGCGTTTGAGCTTGTCGTAGAGCGTGCGCAGCCCGATGCCGAGGCGTTCCGCTGCCGTGCGGCGGTTGCCGCCGACGAGGACCAGCGCCCTTTCGATCGCCTCGCGCTCGAGCGCGGCCAGCGGTTTGACCTCGCCCGGCCGCGACTCCCGCGCGAGAGGGGCCTCAATGCTGAAATGCTGCTTCGTGATCCGCTTTCCGCCCGAGAGGATCGTGGGGAACAGGATCGCGAGCGCGTAGAAGGCGAGGAACGGATGCCTCTGCGCCCAGGCCTTCACCGTGGATCCGTCGCTCGCATTGTTGACATCGTCAACACCGCTGCGCACGATGTGATGACTGTCAACACCAACGGGGACCCCGCGCATGCGCATCGAGCACGTCGAGACGCTCCATCTCTACTTCGAGTACCCGGAGGGCCGGAGTTTCTCGACGCCCGTCGGGCCCGTGAAGGGTCGCACGGCGACGCTGGTGCGGGTGCACACCGACGACGGCCGGGTCGGCGTCGGCTCGGCCTATGCCCACCCGGGCATGGTCGCGGCCGCGATCGAGCACCTGACACCGCTCCTGGTCGGCACGTCCCTGGACGAGGATGCACGCGACGACTTCGCCCAGTTCGCTCAGGGCGGCGGTCGCATCGCGACACTGTGGCGGCTCATGTATTTGTGGACGCGCTGGAGCGGCCGCAAGGGAGCCGCGATGGTGGCGATCGGCGGCGTCGACCAGGCGCTCTGGGACCTGCGGGGCCAAGCCGCCGGTCAGCCCGTCTGGCGCCTGCTCGGAGGCGAGCGCTCTTCGTGCCCTGCCTACGCGAGCGGCTTGCTCTACGAGTCGCCCTCCCCGCTCGACGAGCTGGCGGTGCGCGCGGTCGAAGCGGGCTACCGCCGGATCAAGATGCGCATCGGGCATACCTGGGACATCGACCTGGCGAGTCTCGAAGCCGTGCGGAAGGCGATCGGCGACGAGATCGACCTCATGGCGGATGGAACGCAGCGCTTCGACCTTGAGAGCGCGCTGCGCATGGCGAGGGAGCTGGAGCGACACCGGGTCTTCTGGTTCGAGGAGCCTTTCGAGCCCGAGGATCTCGACGCCTACGCGGCTCTACGCCAGAGCGTGCACGTCCCGATCGCCACAGGCGAGAACGAGTTCGGGTTCCAGGGATTCCGGGAGATCATTCGGGCCGGAGCGGCCGACATCGTGCAGCCGGACGCCAGCCGCTGCGGCGGCATCAGCGAGGTCTTGCGCGTCGCCGAGCTGGCGCAGCAGGAGGGCCTCGGCTTCGCGCCGCACTCGTGGTGTGACCCGGTGGCCGTGATCGCCAACGCCCACGTCGTGGCGGCGCGCCCGAACGGAATCACGGTCGAGATCGACCAGACCGGGAACCGCTTCATCGAGGGACTGCTCGGCGCTCCGCTCACCGTGACCGACGGACTCCTCGAGCTCGGCGATCGCCCGGGCCTGGGCGTCGAGCTCGACGCCGATTTCGTCCGCGACCATCGTCTCGCGAGCGCCTCCGACGTCCCGCTCGGCAACCACTGCGATCTCATCTTCGGCCCGCCCTCGGTGCTGCGGCCACTCGGTCCCTACGTCGGACCGCCGGCCGGCGCGCCGAGCTGACGCTGCGATCGACGCCCACCGCAACCGAGCGCGTTCGAGAACCGAGCGGCGTTTCGCGCTTCGTCGATCGCCGCACGGCGATCGATCGAACGAGCTCGCCCGGCGGTGGACGCGGGCTCGGCGCTCGTCGAACGCGGACGCTGCGAGCGACGACGCCGAGCTGCGCGTCGCGCGCCGTGGCACCGGCGATCGCGATCTGAGTCGGAGACCTGCGCGAGATCGCTGGCGCGCCGAGAGGGATTCGAACCCCCGGCCCCCAGGTTCGAAGCCCGTCGCAGGCGCGAGGAGTGACGCGGACTTGCGTCTCGTCGCTCTGCACGGAGCGGCAAGGAGCGGCGTGGAGGGGGAGGATCGACGGCACCAACGGGCGGGCGGCACTCGGCGGCACCGGCACTCCGTCGCTCGCGGGCGACGGGGAACGCGACGGGCACGGCCTCACGGGAGTCGCCGAGTTATCGGGGACGCGCCGCCGTCTCGGTCGCCGGCGAACGCGCGCAGGGACGTCCGACCGGCGATCGCTGCGACGGCGAGAAGTCTTCGTCGCGACCGCTTCGGGGCGAGTGCGGGACTGGCGTGACGGCGGCTCGGGTCGAAGCGCTCGTCGATGCGCGTGATGTGAACGAGCGTGTCGGCGTCGCTACGAGGACATGTTTGGCACCTGCCCCCACCGCTGCCATCGTCGCCAGTTCCGGCTGCGGTTCGGCCGCGACCGGCGGCTGTGGACGAGTTGGCTCTACGAGGCGCGCGTGCGCCACGGGTTGTGCGTGCTCGATTACACACGCGATTCAAGGGGAGCGGCAACGCTAGCGGACCGTCGACCGGGCGGCGCTGGCGGAGGCGCTGGAGGTGGACGTGGAGAGGCTCGCGGAGGTGCATCGCGAGTGGATCGATGAAGCGCTGCGGCATCCGGCGACACGGCAGCCGCAGTGGAGCGAGAGCGTGGCGGTCGGCGGGCGCGCCTTCGCCGAGCGGGTGCTCCGTGATCTCGGTGCGCGTGCTCGCGATCGCCGTATCGAACCGTCCGGTGGCGCGTATGTGGTGCGCGAACCTCCGGCCGCCTATTTTGACACTGAAATCGAGCGCTAAACCTGTTTGGGACGGGCACTCGGGGCTTGAAAGCCAACGATTCCAGCCGCGTATCGAGGTCCGACCCCAATCTCGAAGCATTCGCGATACACCGGAGCGGCAGCCCTTGCCTGGATACAAAGAATCTATCCGCTATACTCGGCGACGGCGCGGGGGAAGCGCCAGGGCGGTTCTGACGGACATGGCGACAGCGCGGCGGGCAGTGCGGTGGTTCTACGCACCCGGCTACGATTACGGCAGCGGGCTCCCCGGCATCCCCGAGGAGGTGCACGGCTTCGTGCTCAACAAGCCGTCGCGCATTCGCGCCGGGCTGCTGGAGGCCGGCGTCGTGCGGGCCGACGCGTTCGAGGCGCCGGCGGCAGTGAACGAGGCGGATCTGGCGCGCGTGCACGGGCCGCGCCTCATCCGTGCGCTGCACGATCCGCGGGGGGTGGCAGAGGCGATCGAGTTCCCCGAGCTGGCCCTGATGCCGGCAGGGATGGCGTGGCAGGCGGTGGTGCAGCCGCAGCTCCTGGCGGCGGGTGGAACCTACGCGGCGCTGCGAGCGGCGGCGGTCGATGGCGCCTGGGCGTTCAATCTGTCGGGCGGGTACCACCACGCCAGGCGCGATCTGTCGCACGGGTTCTGCCTGATCAACGATGTGGCGGTTGCGGTGGCGCGGCTCAGAGCGGAGGGGACGCGCCGGCGCATCTTGATCGTCGATCTCGATCTCCATCAGGGCGACGGCAACGCGACGCTCTTCGCGGCCGATGCCGACGTGTTCACGCTATCGGTGCACGAGGATGCGATCTTTCCGATCCCGAAGGCGCGCAGCGATCTCGACCTCGGGCTGCCGTCGTACGGCGGCGACGCGGACTACCTTGCTGCGGTGGACGACGCGCTGCGGCAGGCCCGGGCGCGCTTCCAGCTGGAGCTGATCGTCTACGTGGCCGGCTCGGATCCGTACGCGGAGGATCCGCTCGGCACCCTGCGGGTGTCGAAGGGCGCGCTGCTGGTGCGCGATCGGCGCGTCGCGGAGTTCGCGCGCGAACTCGGCTGCCCGCTGGTTGCGCTGCCGGCGGGCGGTTATTCAGCGGAGAGCCCGGCGATCACGGCGGCTGGGTTCGCGGCGATGGCGGGATGAGAAGGAAGGAGGGAGCCTGTTGACTTTTGGGTTGCGGGCGAAGCCCGCGATGTGGGATCCAACACATTTCGCCGACCAGTGCAGCGCACAACGTTTATGAGAGGACACCTCGAATGAAACGCCTGGAGAAGCTGTTCAGCCCGATCCGGATTGGCACGATGACCGTGAAGAACCGGATTGCCATGGCTCCCATGACCACCAACTGGGCCCCTGCGGATGGCACCGTTCCCGACAAGATGACCGACTACCTCGCGGCCAGGGCCGCGGGCGGAGTCGGGCTGATCATCTTTGAAACGGTCACCATCGACGAACGCTTTCCGTACATCATGCAGAGCATCGGCCTGTGGCATGATGACCTGATCCCCAGCTTCAAGCGGTTGGCGGACGCCCTGCACGCTCATGGGGCGAAGCTGGCGCCGCAGATCAGTCACCCAGGACCGGAATCGTTCTCCTTTCTGAGAGGGATTCAACCGGTGGGGCCAACACCGGTGCTGTGCAAGGGCACCGGACAGGTGTGCCGCGAGCTCACCGTCGAGGAGATCGGAGAGATCGTCGGTCAGTATGGCGAGGCGGCCAGACGCGCCCGGGCGGCGGGGTGCGACGCGGTGGAGGTGCATGCCGCCCATGACTACATGCTGGCCGGCTCCTTCCTGTCGCCGCTGCGCAACCGGCGCACCGACGCCTACGGAGGCAGAATCGAGGGGCGACTCCGCTTCCTCCTCGAGGTCGTGGCCCGTATCAAGGCCAGGGCCGGGCGCGACTTCCCCGTGATTCTGCGAATCTCCGGCGACGAGTATCTCCCCGGCGGGCGAACGCTGAATGACACGCTCTACATCGCCCCCCAGCTCGTGGAGGCCGGAGTCGACGCGTTCGAAGTATCCGGCGGAGTGCAACCCGAGCTGACGTGGCGAATCCTGCCGCCGATGGGCTCGCCGCTCGGGCTCAATGTGGCCGCCGCAGCCGCCCTCAAGCAGGTCGTGAGCGTGCCGGTTCTGGTGGTCGGCAGAATCAACAGCCCTCAGTTCGCCGAGGACATCCTGGAAAGAGGTCATGCCGACATGACGGTCATGGGCCGCGCGCTGCTGGCGGATCCGGAGCTCCCGAACAAGGCCGCCGCGGGCCGGTTCGATGACATTGCCCCGTGCACCGCCTGTAGCCTGGGATGCATCGGTGAGCAGATGAAGATGCGGTCGATGACCTGCGTCGTCAATCCGACACTCGGCAGAGAGAAGGAGATGGCCCTCGTTCCGGCGCACAAGCCCAGGCGCGTTCTGGTAGCCGGTGGAGGACCCGGTGGGATGGAAGCGGCGCGCGTGGCTGCCGTCCGCGGGCACGAGGTGACGTTGTGCGAAAAGGCAGGGAAGTTGGGCGGGCAGCTCAACCTGGCTGCCACGGTGCCGACGAAGCAGGAGATCTGCGTCTGGATCCAGTATCTCGCGGCACAGGTGCAGAAGTCCGGTGTTCGCGTCGAGCTGAACAAGGAAGTGACCGCGGCGCTCGTCGACGAGATGAGGCCGGATGTGGTCATCGTCGCCACCGGGGGTGAATGCCTGGTCCCGCCAATCCCCGGCGTGGACAAAGCCAAGGTGGTTCACAGCTCTGACATCTTGTTGGGGTGTGTGACCCCAGTGCGCGCCAAGGTCCTCATCATCGGAGGGGGCAGCGTGGCTTGTGAGCTGGCCGACGCGATCGCAGGCCCCGGTGACAACCCCCTGGATGCGGACAACACGGTGATGATCGTCGAGATGCTGTCGGACATCGCCCAGGACGAGCCGCCGGGGGCGAGGATGATGTTGATGCAGCGGCTGCGCGAGAAAGGAGTCACGATCGTCACCTCCGCGACGGTGAAGGCGATCACGGACGACGGCGTGGTGCTGGTGCGGAACGGCCAAGAAGAGGCCATCGGGGGCATGGACCACATCGTCCTCGCGTGCGGCACGAGGTCCGTCGATCGCTTGCGGGACGAACTCGCGGGGAAAGCGCCGGAGATCCACGTCATCGGAGACGCCAAGAGCCCGCGCAGAGCGCTCGAGGCCATCGCCGAAGGAGCCGCAGCAGGCCGGGCGATCTAGCCCCAATGCCAGTCAGTTAAGGCGCGTGGTGCCCTGCGAGGCAGATCAAAATTTCCCCGCCGCCTACGCGGCGACCCCCTTTTCCAAAATTTGAAGAAGGGGGCAGCGAACGAAGTGAGCGGGGGATTTTGCACCGTTGCGTCTCGCCTGCAGGGTTGAGGAGCTTAACCCTGATCCGAAAATATCAACCACAGAGACACATAGACACAGAGATCTCAGCGCGGGCTGACGTCCGCAACCCAATTCTCCGCTCCGGGCGGGCCCTCTGCCGTGGTAGCCGCGGCCCTTGTGGCCGCTCTTCGGGAACGCGGGCGAGCGGGGACAAGCCCCGCGGCTACAGGAATTGGGCGACCGCATGGGAAGAATCCTCGCCTGGCGCGAAGAAACCGCACGTTAGTAGTACAGAGAAAAACACTGAGCCAATCGCTTGGATGAAACTCGGAATCCAGCGTATGCCCGACGCGACAGCAATGGCGAGAGCCGGATGCGGGAGAACTGCACGTCGGGTATGAAGGTCGTCTTTGGGGGTGGAACGCGACCGCGCGGGAGGGCTGGCACGACTCATCCGACTCCGGGCATTCGCTCTGGTAGTCCTCTGCGCCGTGTGGTTCGCCGCCGGCGCGCGCCCGGCGCTGGCTGCTGGCGTGGTCGGTAACGGCAGCGCCGCAAATTGCACAGACGCGGCGCTGAACACAGCGCTCACCGGCGGCGGGCTCGTGACATTAACAACGCGAGTTCGGTTGTGCCCAAGCACTGGCCTGAGTTTGTTCTGCAATCGATGCTCAATGTCGATTTTGAGGGGATGCGAACGCGGCGGATGCGCCGCTACGCAGCCAGCCGCCGCGAACTCTTCGAGCGCCTCGATCGCCCCGCCCTCAAGCCCTTGCGGCCACGCGCTTTGTGTATGCCGAGTGGAAGACGTCGAAAAAGGGCCTTTGTCCGGGCTACCCACCGTCCTTCTTTTCCCCCTTCCACCACATCTTGATCGCCTGCTTGAGCGTCGGCACGACGTTGTAAAGAGGCGGGTTGTTGCTGATGAAGCCGCTCTTGAATTGGGGCGGGTACTTGGCGAGCTCCTTCATGTACGTCGCGGTAGTCAGAACCGCGGGACCCACGGCCGGGATGTGGCGCACACCAATGCCTTCGTCTTCCTGGGGGTTGGTGTACAAATTGACCGCCACCATCCCGCCGGTATCGGTGACCACCGCGCCGCTGAAGCCGCCAATGGTGCCGCTCTTGAAGAACGCGTCCTCGAGCTCCGCCGTGATGATGTACTTGAATTCGTCGACGCGCATGGCGCTCAGATACTGGTTCATCGTGTAGGGGCGGCTCCGCCGCGCCGACTGTCCGTTGTCGGCGACCAGGAACGCCGCCTGGTCGACGCCGTCGATGTAGGTCGAATCCGGGATGAACTTGGTGACCTCCTTGCCCGGATGTCCGGCGAGCGACAGGATCGTCGGCAACAGGTCGGCCAGGTCGAACAGACCGTCGGACTTGCGCGGCTTGATGGTTCCCTTCCAGGAGGCGAACGTCGGCACGCGCACGCCGCCTTCCCAGCTGGATCCTTTGCAACCCCGGAACGGCGAGCGGGCGCGAGGCGGGACCTCGCACTCCGGACCGTTGTCCGACGTGAGGAGAATCAGCGTGTTCTCCAACTGGCCCGATTCCTTCAGCGCGTTCTCGAGCTGGCCGAGGATGTAATCCATCTCCACCATGCAATCGCTGTAGCTGGTGCGCGCCGCCGAGCGCCCGGCCCACTCGTCGTTCGGATAATTGTCGAAGTGGCAGCCGCGGGTCGCGTGGTAGAGGAAGAACGGCTGCTTGCCCGCGCCGGCGCGGTTGATGAAATCGACGCTGTACTTCATCCACCGCTGGTCGAGGTCCTTGATGTAGTCGAGGTCGATGACCGCGAGGTCCTCGCACTCGCCAGGATTCTTGGGCGTGCAGTGAACGTCGGACTTGCTGAACGGTTGCTTCTCCATCAGAGCGAAACGATCCGGGGCGAGAGCGACCTCGGGGTTGTAGTAGACGTCGCGCCACTCGGTGTACATGTCGGAAACGCCGAGAAAGCCGCGGAAATCGTCGTAGCCGACGTTCTGCGGCAGCGACTCCTTGTTCTCGCCCATGTGCCACTTGCCAACGCCTTGGGTCACGTAGCCGAGCTTCTTGAGAATGGCGGGCAACGTGACCACACCGTCGAGGCCGCCCGGCTCGCCGTACATCGGCGGCCGCAACAAACCGTGGTGCAGCGGGTTCTGGCCGGTGTGGATGGTGGCCCGCGTCGGCGTGCACGACGGCGCGGAGTAGGCCGAGGTGAGGATCAGCCCTTCGTTGGCCAAGCGGTCCATGACCGGCGTGTCGTTCCCCACGGCAACGCCGCCGCCGTTGAAACCCGGGTCCATCCAACCGACGTCGTCCATGATGAAGATCAGGACGTTCGGCTTGCGTCCGAAGCGCTTCTCGAGTTCGGCAAGACGGCCGCGCGCCGCCGCGTCCTGTTCCGGATGCGGCACGACTGGGTACATGTTGTCGGCCGGCTTGACGTCTTGGACGTGAGCAAACGAGTTCGGGTGGTTGTAGCCCTTCGCCGTCGTCGGTCCCGTGGACGCACCGCGTAGATTCTGCGCCGTCACCGGCGCTGCGGAAAGGAGGCCTACGGAGACCAGAACCGCAATCGATCGAACCGCCGCTGAGTTCGGGAGTGTCTTCATGCGGCGTCATTGCCAGAGCGACTTCCGGAAAGCCAGAGAGAGGACCGCGGCCGCTGACGGGCGAAATGCCCTGCGGCTCGACAGCGGTCCTTCAACAGGCAGCCCGGGCGCACGACTGCGAGAAATAGAGGTTGAAGGCAAGGCTCGGAACAGAGTACCTTCCGCGGCGCCGTGAACAGGTCTTCCGAATCCGTCGTCGAAGAGGCCGCCCTCGACTGGCTGGAGAGCATCGCCTGGCGGGTTGCACACGGGCCGGGGATCGCACCGGGGGAGGCGGCGGCGAAGCGGAGCGGCTTTGGCGAGGTCGTGCTCTCGGAGCGGCTGCGGGCGGCCCTCGCGCAGTTGAACCCGACGCTGCCGGCGGAGGCGCTGGAGGAGGCGTTCCGCAAGATCACCATCGCGCCGGCGCCGTCCTTCATCGCCAACAACCGCGTGCTTCACCGGTTGATGTCCCTTCCCTGCACACGATGTACGTCGACAAGCCGATGCGGAGCCGCGGCCTCATGCAGGCCATCGCGCGGGTCAGCCGCGTCTTCAAGGACAAGCCCGGGGGCCTGGTGGTGGATTATCTCGGCTTGGCGCACGAGCTGAAGCAGGCGCTGGCGGCGTACACCGAGAGCGGCGGCACCGGAGAGACGGCGATCGATCAGGATGCCGCGGTGGCCGTGATGCGGGAGAAGTACGAAATCTGCTGTGACTTCTTCCACGGCTTCGACCGCACTCCCTGGACAACCGGCACCCCGGCGCAGAAGCTGAGCCTGCTGCCGGCCGCGCAGGAGCACATCCTGCAGCAGGGCGCCGCCGACCCCAAGCCGGAGGAACACAAGCAGCGCTTCCTGCAGGGCGTCACCGATCTGTCCCGGGCGTTTGCCCTTGCCGTGCCGCACGAGCACGCCATCGCCATTCGCGACGACGTCGGGTTCCTCCAGGCGGTGCGGGCCGCCCTGGTGAAGAGCACGGCGGAGCGGAAGAAGTCGCCCGAGGAGATCGACGCCGCGATCCGGCAGATCATCTCCCGCGCCGTCGCCTCGGAGGAGGTGGTCGACATCTTCGCCGCCGCCAGGCTGAAGAAGCCCGACATCTCGATTCTCTCCGAGGAGTTTCTCGCCGAGGTGCGCGGCCTGCCGCAGAAGCACCTCGCCGTCGAGCTGCTGCGCAAGCTGCTCAGCGGTGAGATCAAGGCGCGCGAGAAGAAATTCCTGGTCCAGGCGCGTTCGTTCGCCGAGCTGCTCGAACGGTCGATCCGCAGGTACCAGAACCGGGCCATCGAAACCGCGGCGGTGATCGAGGAGCTGATCCAGCTCGCGAAGGAGATGAGCGAGGCGCACCGGCGCGGCGAGGATCTGGGGCTCACGGAGGACGAGTTGGCCTTCTACGACGCCCTGGAGACCAACGACAGCGCCGTCCGGGTGCTCGGCGAGCCCACCCTCAAGACCATCGCGCGGGAGCTCATCCAGGCCGTCCGCGCCAACGCCACCATCGACTGGACCGAGCGCGAGAGCGTCCGCGCCCGCATGCGTGTGCTGATCAAGCGGATCCTGAAGAAATACGGCTACCCGCCCGACAAGCAGGAGAAGGCCACGCTGACCGTGTTGCGCCAGGCGGAGCTGCTCTGCGGCGAGCTGGCGGCGTAGCCGATCCGGTCGTTGCGGCCCTTGCCGCCCTCACCGTCAACGCGCCCGTCTCCGGCTCGTAGTCCGACCGCTTGTGGTGACGAAGAGGGGAATGGAAGACCGGAAACCGGGAACCGGAAATGAAAAATGTAAAATGGAGGACAAGTGCGAGGAGGGGGACTTGAACCCCCACGGGTGTTACCCCACTAGCCCCTCAAGCTAGCGCGTCTGCCAGTTCCGCCATCCTCGCGTCGGTGGGCTCTCGTTCCTTATTCCGCGGCCTGCTCCGCCGGCGGCTGTGGTGCCTGCGCGGGCGCGGCTGGTGCCGGCGGGGCCTCTGCCGACTGGGCGGCCGGGGCCTCGGCCGGCGGCGCGGGCTGCTGCGCCATCGGAGCGGGCGCGCCGGCTGGGGGCAGGTCGGCCTGCGGAGCCGGCTCTTCCTGTGGAGCCGCATCGAACACCGTCGACGCCGTCTGCCGCCCGGACAGGTAGGTGAGGCCGAGGGAGGTGAGCATGAACACGATGGCCGCGCCGGTGGTCAAGCGGGTGAGGAAGTTTCCCGCTCCGCTGCTGCCAAAGACCGTCGAGCTGGAACCGCCAAAGACGGCGCCCATGTCAGCGCCCTTGCCGGTCTGCAGCAGAACGACAAGGACCAAAAAGACACAAACAACAACGTGGATCGCCGTGATGACAGTGACCATCAGTTTTCCTCTCTGCGAATCAGCTGCGAAACCGGACGATCCGTGCGAAGTCGTCGGCGTTGAGGCTGGCGCCGCCGACCAGCGCCCCGTCGATGTCTGCTTGCGCCATCAGGACGTCGATGTTGTCCGGCTTCACGCTGCCTCCATAGAGAATTCTCATCTTCGCGGCAACGGCCTGACCGCCCAACGCGCTCAGGATGCTCCGGATCGCGGCGTGAACCTCCTGCGCCTGCTCGGGGGTGGCGACCTTGCCGGTGCCGATGGCCCACACGGGTTCGTACGCGATGACCACCGTCTCAAGCGCCCGAGCGTCGAGACCGTCGAGCGCGGCACGTACCTGACGTCCGGTCAGGGCGAGGGTTTCGCCGGCCTCGCGCTGCGCCAAGGTCTCGCCGACGCACACGATGGGCACGAGTCCGTGCCGCAACGCCGCGCGAGTTTTCTGCGCCACCCATTCGTCCGTGTCGCCAAAGAACTGGCGCCGCTCCGAGTGGCCGACGATCACGTGCGTGCAGCCCGCGCTGCGGAGCATGGGTGCGGAGACCTCGCCCGTGAACGCCCCCTGATCTTCCCAGTGCAGGTTCTGTCCGCCAAGCAGGATGCGCGTCCCGGCGAGACTCGCCGCCACCGCCGCCAACGCGGGAAAGGGCGGGGCCACAAGGATGTCCCCGTCAATGACGTCGGCGAGGCGCTGCTTCAAGCCTTCGACGAGCGCAACCGCTTCGGGCACCGTTCGGTGCATCTTCCAGTTGCCGGCGATCAGTGGGATGCGAGTGGGCATATGTCAATCCGTGACGCGAAAGACTACTTTAAAAATACAAACCACAGAGGTTCTTCGCTTTGGGGGTAACGTTTTGTCTGTTCGAGCCGGACGGCGGATGGGGTGAACAGAGTTCGCTGGCTCAGAGCGCGGCGCCCATGAGTTTGGTGACATCCAGCATCCGGTTGGAGAATCCCCATTCGTTGTCGTACCAGGCGAGAACCTTGACCAGGTTGCCCTCCATCACTCGAGTGAGCGGGAGGTCGACCGTGGCCGAGTACGGGGTGCCGTTGAAATCGATCGACACCAGTGGCTCGTTCGAGCAGCGCAAAATGCCTTTGAGGGGACCCGCCGCGGCGCTCTTCATCGCGTCGTTCACCTGTTCTTCGGTCGCCGCCTGCTCGAGCTCGGCCACCAGGTCGACGACCGAGACGTTGGCGGTGGGCACGCGAATCGCCATCCCGTCGAGCTTGCCTTTCAACTCGGGCAGCACCTCGCCGACCGCTCGCGCCGCGCCGGTGGTGGTCGGGATCATCGAGAGGGCGCCGGCACGGGCGCGCCGCAGATCCTCATGCGGCAGGTCGAGAATGCGCTGGTCGTTGGTGTAGGAGTGAACGGTGGTCATGAGCCCGCGACGGATGCGGAACCGTTCGTGCAAGACCTTCGCGATCGGCGCGAGACAGTTGGTCGTGCACGAGGCGTTGGAGACAATGTGGTGCACGTCGCCCCGATAGACGGCGTGATTCACGCCGTAACAGATCGTCAGGTCCGGGTTCTTCGCCGGTGCCGAGATGATCACCTTCTTTGCGCCCGCCTCGAGGTGAGCGGCCGCTTTGTCCCGCGCCGTGAACAGTCCGCTGCACTCGAGCACCAGGTTGACTCCCAGCTTGGCCCAGGGCAGTTTGGACGGATCGCGTTCGCTCAACACCTGGATGCGCTTGCCGTCGACGACGAGCGCCTTGTCCTGTACCTCGACCGAGGTCTGGAGTGTGCCGTGGACCGAGTCGTATTTTAGCAGATGGGCGAGCGTTCGGGCATCGGTC
>Ga0316626_10000641_pt1 | contig 14110 bp, 7 predicted proteins | sample OWC_Aug_T1_C1_D5_FD_207656 | JGI IMG/M metagenome (GOLD analysis project Ga0316626, IMG submission 207656) | Wetland soil microbial communities from Old Woman Creek delta, Ohio, United States - OWC_Aug_T1_C1_D5_A | ecosystem: Environmental > Terrestrial > Soil > Wetlands | place: USA: Ohio...
TTGCCCCCCAAGGGGGCAAAGGGCGCAATGCCCGCGCCTCGAAACGCCTCATTCGGGTTGAGGACGTCTAGGATCGCGGGGTCGAACCGCACGTCGAACTGAAACGCGGCGAGCCCCGGGCTCGGGATGCTGTCCACGTTCACCTGAACGATCGTCGACGCGCCGGCGGCGAGTGCGATCGTGGACGGCTCAATGCGCAGGTTTTGCGCGGAGGCCCCCGATACCCACACGGAAGGGGCGAGCAGGGCGAGCGCCCAAACCGCCAGCGCCGCCGTCGGGATCCGGCGCTGCAGGGTCAGCGTGTTCCCCTCGTCGGGTGAGGTCGGCCGGGCGACCCGAGCGTGCATGACCCTTCGCATCCTCGCTTCCGCCCGCCAACTGAAATCCGTGATCGTACCTCTCTGCACTGTTCGGTGCTGTCCCCAAATCCGAGGGCGCCGAACTCGGCGTTGGTCAGCTTATGAGCAGCATCTCGGGCGCCCGAAGAGGAAACCCGGCTCACCCGATCAAATCCGATCCCCTTCGTGACCGCTCACGCACGAGCCAGGTGCCGACCATGGCGAGCAGCGCCGTGAGCACCATCAAGCCGAACGCCGACAGGGCCGGGGCCGCCAGACCCGCGGAGGCGGGCGCCGGCGCCTCGCCGACGGCTCTTTCCAGTACCAACAACGCCCAGGCCGTCGTCAGAACCTGCGACGATTCGCCTCCTTCGTAAGACGTGGTGGGCCACGAGCCATCGGCATTCTGGGTGTTGACGATCTGGGTGCTGACCTCGTCGAACCAGTTGATGGCAGAGCCGCCGACCGTCAGGGTTTCGATCCCGATCAGGGTCAATCCCTTCATCATGGTGAACATGGCCTGGTAGTCGTCTTTCCATCCCAGGCTGGTGGAAGAGAACTCGGGTTGCGGACCAGTAGCGGCCCAGCGGTTCTGGATGTAGTTCTTGGCGTTCTGAACCCGCGGCGCGGTCGGCGTGTCGCCGACGAGGGCCATCTCTGCCAGGAGGTGACCGGTCTTGAGAACGTTCACCCATTTGCGTGTGGTGCACGGCTCGTACCGGGAACCGCCATCGTAGCCGTCGGGGCTGCCATCCACAGGATCCTGCACGGCACCAATATAGGCCCCGAGGCGGTCGATATAGACCTGCGGGATCGTCAGATCGAAGCCGAACGGCGGCACGTCGGATGCCAGCTTGAGAGCGAACGTTACATAGCCGGTGTTGGACTGGTCTGACCAACCAGAGTAGTTGGCAGAATATCCCCAGCCACCCTCGGCGCAGCCACTGTCGCCTTGCCCGTAGAGCAGGAAGTCGACGGCGTTCTGGGCAACCTTCGCGTGGGTCCAGCCGTCGACGGCACTGCCGGGGACGTTCACCACGGCAGCCTGGTTCTGGCAAGCCGCAATCGCGGCCAGCGCGAGGCTGGTGTCGTAAGTTTCGTAATCGGTCCAACGGACCGCCTGTCCGTCCCCGTTGCCGTCGACTTCGGTCAAGGGAGTGACATTCGCTCTCCCAAACAGATAGTTCAGCCCGTTCCGCACGTTTGCCTGGTACGCATAACTCGCGGCCAGCGGGTCTTGACCAAGTTCCCGTGCTCGGTCGCACAGCTTCCAGACCGCGAGCCCCGTCTCGCCGACGGGATAACTGGAGCCGAACGAGCCGTTCGCATTCTGCCGACTCGCGAGCCACGCTACTCCGCTGGCTATGGCTTGCTCGATCTGGGCTGGAGTCGCCGCTTGCGCCGGAACGCCCAGAAGAACGACCGCACCGGTAACGAGGGTTACGAACGTCTTACGCAACCGCATCTCAATCCTCCTCCTCGCTTAGGATGTGCGAAAGGACACGACAATGCCCGGCCCCGTATACGTGGATCGCATTGATTTGGCAAGCCAGGCTCGGTGCCGGCATTGAATTGAAATGCTGCTGGCGCTCTCACCGCGATCGCCCGCGCCGCGGCGCCCCTCACTCCTGGACGTTCGCGAATTCATGCGGGATAGCCTTGACTCTGGAACATTGCTGGGGCAAGGGAAGTTGGCTCCCGAAGACCTCCCGAAGACGACGATTGACACGTGCAAGGAAGGCGCCCGTTGCCCAAGGTTCTGACCGCGAGTTTCGTGCTGATTGCTGTCTGCGCGGCGGTGAGGCCAGGCGCGGCCAGCGTGTCCGACGTCACCGTGGCCGATGTGACGACGCGAGCCTTTTCGGTCGTGTGGGTTTCGAGTGAGCCGGTGACGAGCGCGACGGTGCGCGTCTTCAGTGACGCTGGCGGAACCCAGGAGATCACCTCGACCCTCGCGGTGTCGCTGGTCAGCGCCTCGTTTCCGCCGGCCCTCACGCAAGGGATCGTGAAGGTTGCGGTAGCCGGATTGTCGCCGAACACCGATGTGTTCGTCCAGACGCTGACGACCGGCTCCGGCGGGACGGTCTCGTTCCCGGCTGGGCCGCCCCTTCTCCAGGTACATACCGCCACCAAGACGATGAAGGTCAACGCGTCGAATCAGCCGATTGTGAACGATTTGATACAGCACGACCTATTCTCCCCCGACGGCGTGACCCCGGCAACCGGGACGCTGCTGGTGGTGGCGGTGCCCAATCTCGGTGCGCATCCGCTGACGGCGTTCGTTGGTGAAGGTGTTCCGGCGCCCGCCGCAGTCGTCGATCTCAACAACCTTTTCAGCGCCGCGAGTGGAGTGAACGCCGAGGTTCCGGTTGATCAGGTCTTGACCGTCACCGAGTTCCGGGGTCTGCTCTGCCCAGGGCTGGCCGACCACAAGCTGTTTCGTTTTCGACGCGCCCCGGCTGCCGGCACCGGCGGAGTGCCGCCTCCTGGCCCGTTGCCGGCACCAGAGCCGCCCCGGGTCACCGAACTCAAGTCCCCGTCGGAGTGCTTCTTCGCGGACACCGTCTGTGACGATACGGTGAACATCCTCGACGCGCAGCGGGTCCTCAACGTTTTCAGCCGCACGAAGGGTCAGTGCGCGTTCAACTCGGACCTCGACATCGTTGCTGACAACGTGATCAACATCTTGGACGTCCAGAGCGTCCTCAACCGCTTCGGTCAGAGTGCCCCGTTCTCGCCGTGAGAACGCGAAGGGACGTCAAGCGATCATGTCGTCACGCTGGTACCTGATTGTTGTCTTGTGCTTCCTCCTCGTCCCCGCTTTGGTCGGGGCGCAGACAGTGGAGCCGCTGCCGAAGTCGAGAACCTATGTGACCGCCGAGGTCTACCAGGAAGGCGGGAAACTGCACCTCCAGCCCGCGACCGGCCCGGTGGTGGAGCCGCTCGATGATTGGCGCGTGATCGGTAGTCCCGTCGGACGGCTCATCGGGCTCGCTCGTCCCGCCGCGGGCGGCACCGACATCCGGGTCATCGACAACACCGGTCGACAGGTCGGAACGGGCAAGGTTCCCCGCGGTCACCTAGGGATCGTCACGGACGGAGGGATCGTGACGCTGGTGGAAGCGCTTCACGGCCCGGCTGTGCCGCACGAGTTGGGGTTCTACTCGCTGACCGGAGCGCTGCTGCGCGAAGTCAGCGAGCCCAACCTGACCCTGGTGAAACGGTGGCCGCAAGCGGACGGCCGGATGGTGACCCTCAACCAGGGGCCGGGGCCCGATGAACGTACCATCATCGTGTATGCTGCCGACGGCCGTGATGTGTGGCGGTATACCTGGAAAGGTGAAGGCTACCCGGATGTTGCCGTGACGCCCGACAACCAGCGCCTCGTCCTGCTGCAGCAGGATACCTCGACGCGGACCGCCGAGCTCACCATCCTGGGGCAGGGAAACCGGGTGCTGGAGACCTACCACCTTCCCAACCTCTACCAGATGACCTGCAGTGACGACTCCCGCAGGATCGCCGCAGTCGGGCAGCAGGTGGCCGTCCTGGTCGACGCGAGATCCGGGAAGCTCGTATGGCGCACCGACGAGGACATCGACCTCGTCCTTCCCGGCGGCCTGCGTTTCGACCCGGCGACATCGAGCCTGCTGATCGTCGCCGCCAAGCGTGACCGGCGGGCGGAAGTGTCGCGGCTGAGTCTGCGGAGCCTCGACCTCGGCACTGGAGAGGTCCGCCGCGCCGAGCTGGGTCAAGGGCCGCTCGACGAGGCGCCGGCGGTGCTCGACGTCGCGCCTCCGGCGGCCGGTGAGCGGCGGGTCGTCCTGCACGACCGCGTGGTGGACGCACCGGCCGAGCGTTGAGACCGCCATGCGTTTCCGGTTGATTCTTCTCGCCACTGCCGTGCTCGGCGCGCTGACCGGACGATCGGCGTGGGCGAATCCCGCCGCCGGGCCGACCGGCGTGGGCGCCATCGCGCAGTACTCGACGCCCCCGGCCATCCTCGTTCGTTGGACCGATGTGCCGGACGAGACGCGCTATGAGGTCTGGCGCGAAGTCGACGGAGCTGGTTTTTCGAAGGTTGCCGACGTCGGGGCCAACGTCGTCCAGGTGTTGGACAGCACCGTGAACAACACCAGCGTGTACCGCTATCGGCTGTTCGCCTGCGACGCCGCCGGTTGCACCATCGGGGATGACTTTACGACGTCGGTGCGGGTGCTCTGGCCCATCGCCGGCGGGCACGAGGTCCTGCACGGCTTCAACGAGGTGCTCGCCTGGGCCGGCGTCCAGGGTGGGGCGGGAAATCCGACAAAGGGTTACCATGACGGGGTCGACCTCAACCGGACCACTTCGGGCGCCACCGCCGGCGACGACGTCCGTGCCCCGCGCGGCGGCATCGTCAATCAGGTGATTCCCAACGCCGCCGCTCCAGACAATGGCTTCGTCGCGGTCCAGGTGAATCTCGGCGGTGGAAACTTCGAATACGACGGCTTCAATCACATCGCCAACACGGGCGGCAACGGTCCTGTCGTCGCGGTCGGTGACGTGGTGGCACCGGGGCAGAAGCTCGCCAAAGTCGGCACTCAGGCTTTCAACGGCGACTTCACCGACCACGTCCATTCGATGGTGACCCTCGGCTCGGCCTTTGCGAGCAGCGCGCGTCACTTCCTGACCATTTTCACCGATCCGGCGGACCGCGATCCGCTTGGAAACAGTCCGATTTTCTTTGACGAGAACGGAGACGGCAAGAACGCCCTGTACCGGGATCACAACGAGGCCGACCTGACCAAGTATCTCGACTATGACCACGATACGAAGCCACTGTCCGGAGACGTCGACATCCACGTCGAGGTGACCGACCGGCAGGGCACCAACCCGCGACAGGCACCGATCGATCTCGCGTACTGGATCGAAGGGCCACTGCCGGCGGCGGAAGACGACGACGACGTCAAGAGCGCGGCTCACCCGTACAAGCTGTACGACTTCCGGACGAACTACTTCGGCTTGGGAGCGCCGACCGTCTGCTCGCTGGTATCGGACATCCAGGATGTGGCGAACAGCGGGTGCGACGGACTGACTGACTGCACCACGACGCCCGGAGCGGCCTGCAACTCGGTCATCAAAGAGGGTGCGACCGACTTCCCCTGGCCCGTCTTGCACCATTTCATCATCACCCATGCGAAGGGCGAGACCGGGGCGCGGGCCGACGTGGATCTGAACCAGTACTGGCGGACCAAGGCCAAGGAAGACAACGCAGCCTCGACTGCCGCGACGGCCAACTACGCCGGCAAGCCGACCGCCACCAAGCCCACCGAGGCGCGCTTTCCGGACGGGGACTACACCATCCACGTGCTCGCATCCGACCTGGTTCATCCCAACGTCGACTTGACGATTGATAGGATTCGGCTCGAGAACTACCCGCCGTTCATCAAGGAAATCTCCGTCTACCAGGACAAGGACGACATGGTCGGCACCCAGGTGGACGCGGATCACCCGGGATGCGAGGTCGAGCTGTACCGATACACGCAGACGAACCCGAATCCGTATCCTGGCATTGGCTATCTTGGCGACTCACAGAGAAGCGCCTTCGCCAGCGCGGGGCACGCGATCTGCGTCAGGATACGCTTCTCCGAGGGAATGGATGCCGCCTGGGTCGACTTCAACGTGGATTTGGATCCTCAGGGAGCTGGCGGCGCGGCGGCGGTCCCTTTCATCGGGGCGTTCGCCACGACCGAGACCGACAACGACACGTGGAAGGGTGAGGTGACGATTCCCGCAGATGCGACCGGAAACTCCGATTCGGATCAGTCGAACCCGAGCAAGGATGCCGTGATCCGCGTGAAGGCGCGCGACCTGAAGGATCGGAGCAACGTCCAACGCGGCCTGGATGAGAATGGCGACGGAACCCCCGAAGTGGATTCCTTGGACCAGAATCACCGGATCAAGTTGGACGCCAGCACTCCGGTGACCACCATCCAGATCAGGAAGAGCCTATGATGTCACCCGGAAATCGCGAAGTAGCGCGGGCACGAGCGAGTGCACGGGGCGGATTCGCTCTGTGCGCCGGCCTCCTGGTGGCTGCCGCGCTCGTCTTTCCGACGGCAGGATGGCCGGCGAGCCAGCGGGAGCTCGGTTTCGAAGAGATGGTCGGCATCGCGGAGGATATCGTCGTCGGACGCGTCGTGAGCAGCGAGGCGCGATGGCAGGGGAAGCTGATCGTGACGGTGTCGACGGTCGAGGTGAGCGAAGCGCTGAAAGGGCCAGCGCGCCGTCAGATCGACATTACCCAGCTTGGCGGCACCGCGGTCCATCCGGTGATCGGGGCACCGGTCACCATGACGGCCTCCGATCAGGTCGCCCTGCGGCCCGGCGAAAACGTGCTCCTGTTCGTGTCGACGGCGAAGACGGGCGTTCGGCAGCTGGTGGGCGCGGCTCAGGGCAAGTTTGTCGTGCGCGAAGAGGTGGCCGCCGGGGCCAGCAATCTGCCGGTCGGCCCCAAGCAGCTCAAGGTCGTCCGCGAGGACGACCATCACATGGTGGGGGCGGAGGCGATGACGCTCGACACCATGCGCGAGCGAATCCGTGCGTGCCTGCAAAGGCAAGAAAAAGCCGCGGGAGGGGCGGTCAGATGATTCGGCACCATGTCTTCCTTGTCGTCGCGGCGGTGGTGGCCCTCGGGTTCGGGGCCGCCGCGCCGGCGGCCTCCCAACAGATTGCGCCACCCGTGCAGGACGTCGCGCCGCCAGTTGGAGTCGAGCCGGTGAATCTGGATCTCTCCACGCCCGCAGCGCCGATGCAGATGCGCGCCGAGGACGCCCAGCGCCTGCTCGAGCAACTGGGAGTGCCGGTGACCGCGGCCGGTCACGCCCCCGCGCCGCCGGCTATGCCGGCCGGCAACGGAGTCAGCCGGACCATCCCCGTGGAGGCCCCGGCTGTGGTGAACAAGTCTTCGCAGTTCGTGTTCCGCGACGTGACCGAGCGGGAGGAACCCGCGGCGCCGAAGCTATCTGCGGAACAGCGCCACGCCGCCGTGGAGGCGTACCGCCAGTCGCTGGCGAAGGGGAAAGGGGCCGGGCAGTAACCGAACCAACATGACCAGGGTGCTCGGGCGCATACGGCGGAATTCGGGACTGATCGCGACGCTGATCGCGTTGGCGCTTGGTGGCGTGTGCGCCCGTTCCGCGTGGGCGGGCGGCAACATCCAGTTCCGCAATCCGAGCAACCTGAGCCAGGTCTTCAACAAGCTCTGGGATGACCGCAGGCTGCCCCTCACCTGGTTCCTCAGCAGCGACGGTCTCCCCGGCTCCGGGCTGAGCAACGCCACGCTCGCCAGCGAGGTCACGGCGGCTTTCGACACCTGGGAGAGCCTGAGCACCTCCAGGCTGGACTTCACCTTCGGTGGCGAGGTCCCGCTGCGTGACGCCGGGCGCGGGGGGCCGCTCGGCGCCGGGATCGATGGCCTGAGCCTGATCACGTTCACCGATCCGGACATGCTCTTCCCCCCCAGCGTGCTGGCGGTGACGATCATCTTTACTTTCGCCCAGGACACGGTGATCACCGACGCCAACAACGATCTGGACGGAGACGGCACTCCCGACATTCCCAACGGCACCTATCCGGCGGGCACGATCTTCGACGGCGACATCGCCTTCAACTCGAGCGAGCCCTGGAGTGTGACGGGAGCCAACGGGAGCATCGACGTGCGCGCGGTGGCGCTGCACGAGATCGGGCACTTCTTCGGCCTCTGCCACTCGATGATCCGCGACGCGGTGATGTGGCCGTTCCTGAGCTCGAACATCACGGCGGCCCGGACGCCCAAGCCCGATGACATTGCCTACGCCTCGTTCTTCTATCCGACCGAGCCGGCGTTCTCGAGCGCCTTTGGTGCGATCCGCGGCCAGGTGATCAGCGGCTTCAGCAGCGCGCCGGTTCTTGGTGCGCACGTGTTCACGGTCGACCCGCTGACCGGCAAGAGCATGGTCGGAGCCTACACAGGGGACACCGGCAGCTACGTGATCCCGGGCCTGCCACCCGGAAATTATCTGGTCGCCATCGAGCCGCTCGACGGCGATCCGGTCGGACTCGATCCCTTCCGCATCAACGAGGTCGTGCAGTTTACGTTCGACACCAACTTTCCAGAGGAGTTCTACGACGCCAACGAGTCGAACGTGGAGGCCGATCCACTGGCCGGTCTGGCCATCGCCGTCACTGCAGGGAAGGACACGAGCGGCATCGATCTCGTCACCAACAGTGTGCAAGTTCCCGGGGTCAACCGCATCCTCGATCAAGGGTACAACCTGTTCGCCTATCCGGTGACGGTGCCGGCGGACCTGAGCGCCTTCGACCTCCTGCAGGCGCTGGGCGATTCGACCGAGGTCAACGCCATCGACCGCTTCGCCCCGGGTACGAGTACCTTCGAGCGAGCGGAGTACCTCGACGGTGCCCCGGCCGGATCCGATTTTCCGATCCGCCGCGGCGAGGGCTACGTCGTCTACATGGATGCCCAGAAGGTGGTGGGCTTTTCCGGCAGCACCGACTGCCCGAACCTGGACCTGTCGCTCGGTCTCAACCTCGTCGGTATTCCGTGTCCGCCTGCCGGCTACACCGCCTTCAGCCTGCTGCAAGACCTCGGCTCGGAGTTCGAGGTGGAGAAGGTGGAGCGCTTCAACCCGGATACGGGCAGCTACCAGAGCGCGCAGTACAACCCGAGCGGAGTGCCGAGCGGCGATGATTTTCCGGTCAGCAACGGAGAAGGATACATCGTCAGCATGCTGGCGGCGAAATCGGGCGTCAAGATTCCAGCGCCGGGGAGCAGCTTCGCCCCGGTGATCAAGGGACTGACGCCGGGACGCGGCGTGCCGGGAACAGTCATCGTGATCCTCGGTGACGGCTTCGACCCGGATCCCGCGAAGAACACGGTAAGCTTCAACGGGATCGGCGCCGGGGTGATCTTTGCCACCTCGACCAGCTTGACCGTGACCGTCCCCTCGAGCGCCACGACCGGCCTGGTCCGGGTGAGTGTGGCAGGCAAGCAGAGCAATGGCATCGAGTTCGTCGTCGAGTCGCTGACGGTTGCCGAGAACCCCGGAGGGGACACGGAGCTGGTTTCAGGGCAGACGGCGGAGGGCACTCTCGGCGCGGACGGCGAACAGGATCGGTACGTGTTCACGGCGCTCGCCGGGTCGCTCGTGACCATCCGGGCGGAGTCGGTGACCCCTGGGGTGCCCGATCTGGTGCTGGTGCTGGAGGACCCGTTCGGCGTCGTGGTGGCAACGGACGACAACAGCGGTGGGGGCACCAATTCGCTGATCAACAACCTCGAGCTCAAGAACACGGGGACGCACACGATCGTCGTGAGCAACGTGCCCGGCAGCGGGACCGGTGCGTACCGGGTGAGCCTGACGATTGCGACGCGGTCGGCACCGCAGCAGATCTCAATTCTCGGCGGCAACTTCCAGACCGGACTCGCCGGGAGCACGCTGCCGATGCCCCTGTCCATTTTCGTCACCGGACCCACCGGCGCCCCGGTGTCGGGTGTCCCGGTCACTTTCGTGGCCACCGAGGGGACCATTGGTGGCAGCGCGGTCGATCCCACCAACGCCGGCACGGTGGTGCTGAACACGAACTCCTCCGGAGTGGTCAGCGTGCAAACCACTCTGACGGGTGTCCCGGGCCTTTACATCATCACCGTGACCGTTGAGGGCGCGGCGCCGGTGACGTTCGTGGTTTCGGCGACCGCCACCGCCGTGACGTCCGTCGTCATGAACAACGACAGGCAGACCGGCACGGTAGGCCAGCCGCTGCCGAATCCCCTGGAGATCATTCTGAAGGACGTCAACTCCGTTCCGGTGTCCGGTGGTCTCGTGGCGTTCCTCGTTGCTGGCGGCGGCGGCTCGGTCGCGCCAAGCGGCAGCCAGACCACGGGCGCCGACGGAAAGGCCAGCACCGCGTTTACGCTGGGCCAGAGGGTCAGGGATGCTCAGCTGGTCGCCGCCTTCGTGCCGGGGGCGATGAAACCGCTGCTCTTCGAGGCCACGCCGAGAGCCGGCACGCCGGCGCAGGCGCGCAGTAATCATTCGAACTTCAGTCGCCTCACATTGGGGACGTCTCGTCTGAACGCGTTGTGGGTGGAGATCTTCGACCAGTACGACAATCCCGTCAGCGGCGTGCAGATCAACTACACGGCCCCGCCGAGCCTGACCATCAGCCCCGGGTTGGGACCCAACGGCGTCTTCTTCACCGACTTCCTCACCAACAGCGACGGCCTCCACGTGGCCATGGTGACCGCGCTGGCGTCGGGCATACCGACAATCGACGAGTTCGGGGACAGCGGAACGGCGGGGCTCGCCTCGACGTACGCCATCACCGCCGCGGCTGCGGCCGGCAGCGCACCGAGCCAATCGTACAACGTCGACGTCGACATGGGTCCGACCATGGCGACGGCCTCAGTGCAGAACGACAGCGCCCTGATCGGGCAGGCGCTCGCGAATCCGGTGCGGAAGGTCGTGCTGCGATACCAGCGCGCCGACACCTACACCGACACCGACGGCGACGGGCACGACGACGACAACGGCGACTTCCGCGACGAGAATTTCGTCAACAAGGTGGGGAGAGCGGTGAGCGGCGTCACCGTGAACTTCGAGGTCAGGCGCGAGGACGGCAGAAGGGAGGCCGATTTCGGCCTGCAGCCGACGCAGGCAACGGCAGCCAGTGCCGTCACGGATGCGGGCGGCAACGCGACCGTGGGCGTTACGATGGGAGACGTTGGCGGTGTCAACGGCGTGATCGGCACGATCCTGGGGATCCCGGTGACGTGGTACTTCGCCGACGGCACCGTGCTCGATCAGCAGATCTTCATCGAGGGCGGACGCTTCGCGGAATGGACCAACCTCCGCGTGATTCCGGTCGTCGTCACGACGACCGTCGACGATCGTGGCGGCGGCATCGATTTCAGCACCTTGAACGCACAACTGAACGGGACATCGTTCTTCAACGGGGCGTCGCCGCCGGCGGTGCCGCCAGCCTTCCCCGAGAAGCTGCAGATCACCGCCGGCGGCAAGGTGCTCACCACCTTGAATGCGAGCACCGTCAACGATTCCGCCTTCACGCAGGTTCAGATCGAGTACCATCCGGCCCGCCCGAGACTGACCGCCGGGGCCAACACGGTCGAGGTGCTCAGAGTGAAGGACCGTTCGGGCAACGAGCAAAGCAGCTCGACGACACAAGGATTCACGTTTCCCTAGCGAGTGATGGGTGGCGGTGTCGTGACACATACCAGACATTCGAACTTCCGCTCTGCAGCGCGCGCCGCCGCTGCCGTGCTGGTCTGTCTGTGGACGGCTGCTGCCTGGGCCGCGGGGCCGCGGCTGCGCGACATTCACGTGGCCGACGTCACGCCGACCGCCTTCACAGTGGTGTGGACTGCGGACGCAGCCAGCACCGGCACCCTGCAGGTGTTTGCGGACGTGCTCGGGACGATGCCGGTGGCCGGAGCGGTTATCGAGCCGGCGTTCGTCGTTGGCAGCGACGCGTCAGTCGCCGTCACCGCCGGCGATCTCGGCGTCCTTCGCGTACGCGTGAGCGGCCTGGCCCCGGAAACGCCGTACTTCTTCCGGACGGTGACGACTCCCAAGGCCGGCGGTGCGTCGACGGCCGTTCCCGCGACCGGGGCGGCCCTCTCCGTGGTTACCGAGAAGGCGAGCTTTCCTGAGACCGCCAACGGGATCGGGGCTGAGGTCGTCCAGACGAACGGAGCCACCCCACAGCCTGGTGCCGTCATGTTGGTCACACTGCCTGGCGGCAGCCACCCGCTCAGCGCCATGGCGCAGGACGGGTACCCCGGCGCGCTCGCGGCGGTCGATCTGGCCAACCTGTACGATTCCGCCGAGGGCATGACCGCACGACTGAACGGCGGCGAGCTGGCGAGCATCATGGTTCTCGGCGGGCTGGCTGGTTCGGCTGCGGCCACGCAAACGCTGTCGGCAAACCAAGGATTGGGCCTGCTGCAGGTTCTCGCCAGTCCGTTGGTTCTCCAGCTTTCCGTCGATACCGACGGTGACGGCATGCCGAACGATTATGAGACAGCGAACGGTTTCAACCCGGGAAACGGCGGTGACGCGGCCCAGGATGCCGACAGCGACGGCCTCACCAATCTCCAGGAGTTTCTGAGGGGAACCGACCCGCGCGTCGCGGACACCGACGGAGATGGTCTCAGTGATGGCGACGAGGTCAATACCGTTGGCACGCTGCCTACGGAGGCGGACACCGATCGCGACGGGCGCTCGGACGGAGAAGAGGTCAACGGCCTCATCGTCACGAATCCCCTCGATGCGGACAGCGATGACGACGGCGTCGACGACGGGACCGAGGTCGCCAGCGGGACGAATCCGAACAACCCGGCGGACTTTCCGCTCATCGATGGCGACGGCGACGGGACCGGCGACCTGGCGGACAACTGCCCGACCATCCCCAACCCCTCCCAGGTCGACACGGATGGGGATGGAGCGGGCGATGCCTGCGACAATGACGACGACGGTGACGGCCTTGCCGATGGAGCCGACAACTGCCGGCTGAACGCCAACCCGAGCCAGGCGGACGCGGACGCCGATGGTGTGGGCGATCCGTGCGACAACTGCCCAGGCGAGACCAACTCGGGTCAGGAAGACAACGAGGGCGATGGGCTCGGCGACATCTGCGATCCCGACGACGACAACGACGGGGTGAACGACTTCTTCGATCCCGCGCCGCCGTCCACCACGCCGTTCTCGCTCACCGCCGCTACGGGCATCGTCAGCACGACCCTTCCGGTGGTCAGCAACAACGCGGCCTTCGTTGGCATCGAGAAGTACTTTCCCGACGAGAACCGTGCGGTCTCGCTCGGCTTCTTCGACTTGAAGAACCGGAGCTTCACCGCGGCGACGGTAGCGCCTGCCGACCAGGGCCGGTCGGGTTGGCTGACACTCGGGATCGATACGAACGTGTGCAACTGCTTCACGGTCATGGCCGGCGATAGCGTGACCATCGCGACGGACGCGGGAAATGTGACCGCCGTGCTCCCCGTGAACGCGCAAGCGATTCGCTCGCTCATCTTTGTGGCAACCGACGGGTCGACCTACCTGCAGTTCTTCCTGCCCAACGGCCCGCTGGCGAATCTGCAACAATCCGCCCAGGTGGGCGGCCAACTCGACAATTGCCGATTCGTTGCCAACCCGCTGCAAGAGGATTCGGACGGTGACGGGATAGGAGACTTCTGCGACGTCACGCCTGACGATCTCGACGGCGACAACGTTCTGAACCCGGCTGACAACTGTCCGGCGGCACACAACCCCGCGCAGCAAGACTTCGACGGAGACGGGCTGGGAGACGCGTGCGATCCGGACGATGACAACGATGGGCTGGATGACTCCGTCGAGCTGTCCGTGACCGGGGGCAATCCCCGCGCCGTGGACTCCGACGGGGACGGCATCCCCGACGGAGACGAGGATACTGATTTCGACGGCCGCACCAACGTGCAGGAGAAGGCGCAGGGAACCTCGCCGGTCGATCCCGATGTCGAGCTGCGCGCCGGGCTGAACATCTTTGCCTACCCGGTCGCGGTGCCGAGCAGCCTCACCGCTTTCGGCCTACTTCCCATGCTGGGTAGCCCGGCAGAGTTGGCAAGCGTCAGCCGCCTGAATCCAAGCGGCCAGACGTTTGAAGAGGCCCATTACGCGAGTGGTGTGCCGCAGGGAGCCGACTTCCCAGTGATGGGGAGCGAGGGCTACCTGGTTGAGATG
>Ga0316626_10000642_pt1 | contig 14110 bp, 16 predicted proteins | sample OWC_Aug_T1_C1_D5_FD_207656 | JGI IMG/M metagenome (GOLD analysis project Ga0316626, IMG submission 207656) | Wetland soil microbial communities from Old Woman Creek delta, Ohio, United States - OWC_Aug_T1_C1_D5_A | ecosystem: Environmental > Terrestrial > Soil > Wetlands | place: USA: Ohio...
TCGGCCACACCAGGCGTGTACCAGATGGCGAAGTCTTGGAAATCCCTTATGCAGCACTTCGGGATCACCTCGATCTTGCCTCGGTAGAAGGGATGCAGCTTCATTGCCTGCTTGGCCGGCTCGTATGCCTTCGCGAGCAGTTCTTCCTTGGTCAGCTTCTCGGTCATTCGCCTACCTCCTTGCGTCTATGCGTCGAGAACCGTGTCATTAAAAAAGAGCGCATCCGAAAACCTCTCCACGTCATTCCATGAGAGCTTCTGAGGGCATGTTCTCGGATGGGCTCTAAACCCGCCTCTACACGCCGCGCTCGGCTCCAATTCTACTGAGTGTCTCCCGAAAGTCCGTTGGAGGCGCTTCCATGCCTTGCTTTGGCACCATCGAGAGAGCGTACTCCGGGCAGCTCGACACGCAGAGCCCGCAGCCGATGCATCTGCCATCCACGATCTGCCAGCCGCCGTCGACCTCTTGGATAGCATCCATCTGGCACCTGTCAACGCAGAGGGCACAGTTCGAGCACAGATCGGGGTCGAGCTTGGCCTGGTAATACGACAGGACGAAATCCGCGGGGCGTGGCAACATCTTCGTGTACTTGAGGCCCGGACAGCAGCACGGGCAGCAGCAGCAGATGGCTTCTATGTTTTGCGAGTTGGTGGGGCAGAGGACCAGGGCAGATTCCTCCGCGAGGTCGAGCAGCTTGAGCGCCTCGTCCACGCTGATCTGCCTTGCCATCTTGTTGTCCAGGTAGAACCGCGCGAAGTCCCCGAATCCGATGCAGATTTCATGCGGCCGATCGCACGGGTTGCCCAGCAGCTCCTGCTCCTTGCGGCAGATACATTCTTGCACGCAGATGAGATCCTTCTGCCTGACCAGGTCCCGAACCTGGTTGTAGCTCGCCACTGCGGAGGCCGCCTCCACCGACGATTCCAGGGGTATGACCCGCATCTGCCTGGTCTTGACGGACATCATGGGCGTGGCGAGATAGGGCAAGTATTCCTCGAACAGCTCACAGAATTCCCGATCGAGGGTCTTCAGCTGAAACTCGTACAGTCCGACGACGAACTGGAAAGCCTGGTAAAGCCGTTTGTCACCGTCCCGGACACGAAAGATACAGCCCTTCTGGGCAAGCTCCTCGAGTTTCTCTACCAAGTCGGTTTCGGACATCCCTGCCCGGGCCGCAATGGTCTTAACCTCCTCGGGTTCGTTTCGCAGCTTCATCACCAGCTCTGCCTGCTCTGGCGTGAACAGCTTCTTCAGTATCTTTATCTCGACCCCACTTGGCGTGGCCGGAAATCCCGACGGCATTGTGTCCATGAATTCCCTGAGCCTCAGATAGATGTCGTCGCTCATGATCCAATCTCCTTTGCTGCGCCGTTGTCAGGCACAATCGCGGTCTGGCAGTGCCTGTTTGCTCCAGTCTGGGCGCGAATGCAACTGCAGTCGTCGCGAGGAAAGGGACAATCCAGGCACACCAGGCACCTCCGCCGACGGTCCAAGATGGCGTGCTGTAGGTAGCTGCCGCAGGGATCTCGTTGACGACCCAGCCTTGGGCGCAGGTGGGGTGTCCACTGTCATCGGGGGCCGTATCTTGGCTTTCTCTTCTCGAAGAAGGCCGCCACCCCCTCGAAGGCATCCTCCGCCTGCGCGGACAGAACCTGGTTTCGATCCTCGAACTTGAGAGCCGCGTCGATTCCGCCGGCATCCATGTTGAAGTTGAGGGCTTCCTTGGTCAGACGCAGCCCCATGGGGCTGGCGGCCAGCAGGTTGTCGGCGGCGAAACTGACGGCACGGGGAATCGTCTCGTCGTCTCGTTCCACCAGAAAGTTCACATACCCCCAGCTGTACGCCTCCTCTGCCAGGAGGCTTCTGCCGGAGTAAAGGAGCTCGGCGGCCCGGTGGAAACCCACGAGGCGCGGGAGAAAATAGGAGGAGCCAAGGTCTGCGCCACCGACTCCGATCTTGATGAAGGCGTTGATGAACTTCGCGCTCTTGGAAGCAACGACGATGTCGCTCGCGTTGACCAGCGCCATGCCACCGCCGGCAGCCGCTCCATGTACGGCTGCTATGACCGGTTGCGGAATCCTGCGCTGCTTCGAGATGACCGTGCTTAATTCATGCTGTATCTGCCAGAATCTCTTCACCTTATCGGGAAAGTTCTCCCAATCATACCTGGGTTCGCCCCCGAAACCCGTTGTCAGATCCGCCCCGGCACAGAACAATCTTCCGGCACCGCACAGGACGACGACCCGGCAGTCGAAAGCGTGGGTCAAGAAATCCATGCACGAGTTCAGATCGTCGATCATGACGTCGTTCATCGCATTCAACTTGTCGGCGCGGTTCAACGTCAGCAGACCTACTTGTGGAAACTGCCGGTTCGTCTGAAGGGTGAGGGTCTCCCACTCTTTCCACTGGCTCCATTCGTTCAGGTTTTCCTGTGTAAGTGACATGATCGACTCCTTCAGGACTGAGGGACGGCGCTAGCCCGTCTCTGGGGTTCCGGTCTGTCTACCACCATTTCTTGCGCGACTGGAAGGTGCGCACGAAGCACTCGATGGAGCGGTCGTAGGATCTCTCCACATCGGCGGGGAAGTAGCAGGCGGGAAGCTGCCCCATCTTTCTGTGGTAGGTGAGGCAGTCGCAACAGATGCCCTTTCGGGGGCACGGTTCGTAGGTGCAATTGCAGAATTTCAGGTTCTTCTCTTTGTGGCACTCTCGCATGTCGAACCTCCGGGTACGAACCGGTGAAGCGCATATTGGAAGAGCTAGCGGGACAGTCCCGATACAGTCGCGGTCAGATAGGGCAGGGCGATCACGTATCTCTCTCCCTCACGGAATAAACGGAATAAGATATCCCTTCTTGAGTGAGCAGTTCAGCCACGGCAGGGCCTCCTATTGGGCGAATTCAGGATTCGGATCGCTACGCGTCCCAGGGCACGGTCGAGCTTGCCCAATGGGTCAGGTTCTTGAGCTTCTCGGGGTCATCGAGGTCCTTGGCGGCCTCCAGGTGCCTGGGCGGGGTCTCGAAGGTCGCGTAGGGCTTGAGCCTGAGGACGACACGCTTCTCGCGTTTGGCACCCTCGGCCACTAACGGCCGCGCCTTCTCCGGGATGGGTTCGCCGGCCATGACGGCCCCGATGCGCATCATCACATCGACCACGAGGTTGTCGTCGGTTTCCACCACTGCGTCGCAGTAGACCTGGAGGTACGTGGGCGGCCACTTTTCGTCGAGCACGCATAGGGACACCTTCGGACTCCTGCGCACAGCCTTGGCCTTACCTCGCTCGGCCATGGTGGAGATGAGGATGTCATTGCCGTCCATGACATAGTAGACGACGCTCATGGACGGACCGTCGCTCTTGCGAGCGTAACCGAAGATGCAGGTTCGGTGATCTCGGACGAACTGTCTGCGCTCTTGAGGGGTCATTGTCAGGTACCGTAAGCCCTGCACCTTATGTGGTCAAGGCGCCGGCCAGCTAGCATGGAATTCGAGTGTAGATCCTGGCGTTGCAGAAAGTCCTGCGCCCGGCATCACAGTGCCCTTATTATGGTGGGGTGTTTGGTCCCCACCAGCATGATGCTCTGGAGTTGACTGGTGGGAACAGTCGAGCCGACCCTGGCAAACGTCGGCTGAAACTCTTTGCCTCAAGGACTTCTGGAGGCAAGGCTTATGCCTTTATGCAACCGGAGAATCCACTGGTGGGGACGGTCTCGCCGACCCTGGCAAACGTCAGCCGGAACCCTGCGCCTGAGGGACTTCTGGACGAGAAACCGGCGGTTCTATGCAACTGGAGCGTAGAGTCTCGTCAACCTCTTTTGACGCCCCGGGTGACGCGGGGGTAAGTTCCCGGGGCACGGAAAGACCGTGGTGGGAGGTGTCGAAGTGGATAGCCTACGAGAAACGCTGAGTGCAATCCTGAGCTTTCGAGATGAACGGGACTGGGCTCAATTCCACACCCCCCGCCAGCTGGGTGCAGCGATGGCCATCGAAGCAGGCGAGCTTCAGCAGGCCATGCTCTGGAAGTCTGACGAAGAGGTTGCGACCTCTCTCGCAGAACCCGCCATGAGGAAAGAACTCGCCCGTGAAGTCGCGGACGTGTTGATCTTCGCACTTCTGTTCTGTCATGCCGTTGGGGTCGACCCGGTAGAAGTGATGCGCGACAAAATCGAGGAGAACACCCAGAAGTATCCCGTCAAGCTCGCCAAGGGGCACGCGGCAAAGTACACCCAGCTCCGCCGTGACGATAGTGAGTGAACAACTGGGCTGTGTCGTTCGATTCGAATAGAGCGCCCCGTTTCTGTATCTAGTGGGAACCGAGGCATGAGGCTGGCATCCTCGATTGGTCCTTGCAAGAATAATGGAAAGACAGGTATGCACCGCACCGCATCTTGGACAGGGCCTCCAGGGAAGGGGGAGTTCTGTCACTTGTGCAATGACCTATATTGGGATGTGGCTTTCAAGAGTGCGATCAGCCTGTCCGGCGTACGGAACTTGCCCTTGCGCAGGCGCGGCGGGACGAGCGCGGTGTTTTCTAGGGCTCTTAGTGCGCGAAAGAAGAGGAGTCGAGAATGGGAGGAGCCGAGTGGAAGCTATCTAGCCACCCGCGACAGGGGGCAGCACGCTGAGCGTGCAGCCGTCTTCGAGTTGCCGGTCCCTGTTAGGTTCCTGGGAGCCGTTCACCAGAGTCATGTGGGCGGCGCCGGCGGGAATGCCGAGCTTCTCTAACACGTCGGCGATGGTGGCACCCGCTGGCATGTCCATGCGGGCGCTCGTTGCGCTGGCGCTGGAGGGCAGATATCTCCGCAAGCTCGCAAACAATCGAACCTCGATGTTCAAGGCATCTTCTCCATTCGGAAGAGGCTGAGTGGGCCTCGGGCTTGCTTGACTCCAAGTGTGCCGGCGCAGAGGTCGTCGCTGAGGGCCACGCGGTCCTCCCATCCCGAGCAATCTCGCCGGGTGCTTATCAACCAGCTCAGTATGCCGAGATCGTCGCAGGCATTCCAGAGCAGGGCCCCGAGGCATCGGCCATCGGGAAAAAGGCACTCGGCGTGAGATCCCTCGCCGGCGGTCAGGTTCTGCAGGGCTATGTTTGCGGCGGCTTTGCCCTCGGGCGTGTAAGGGTCCATTGCACGGTCATGTTTGGATTATTCGGCACAGGGACGCCGCGCAGTTTAGAGGCGAGCAACGAGCGGGCACGGTTCCCGATGCTGTGCTATAGCACGAGCGAATGCATTTCTCACCGTGGAGCATGCTGCGGGTGGGGCAGCATACGAGTACTTCCGTCGCCCGTTTCTGATGAAGACCAACAGCAATACGGCGCTGGGTGACACCGTGCACGGTTATCGATTTGCCTACGGGCTCTTGGGGGCAGTGATCGTGCTCTGGGGCATTAACTGGCCGGTCATGAAGGTCGGCCTCACCCTCATCTCGCCGCTGTGGTTCGCTGCGGCCCGCCTGTTGATGGGCGCGACGACCATCTTCTTCGTCTTGCTGGCGACAGGTCGGCTACGCTTGCCACCACGCCAGGATCTCCCAGTCTTGATGAGCGTCGTTGTCTTGCAGCTGGTGGGTTTTCTGGCGCTCGTGAATATTGGGTTACTCTACGTCGAGGCCGGACGCTCGGCGATTCTCGCCTACACCACGCCGCTCTGGGTGACTCCCGGTGCTGTATTTCTTCTCGGAGAGCGATTGAACGCGCGAAAGGCCCTGGGGCTGGTCCTGGGCCTCGGAGGCGTCGCCGTTCTCTTCAATCCGCTTGGCTTCGATTGGAGCGATCCGGACGTCGTAAGGGGTAACGCAATCCTGATGGCAGGCGCGTTCTTGTCGGCAGCCGGGATCTTGCACGTGAGAGCGCACCGTTGGGAGAGCACTCCACTGGAGCTTGCGATCTGGCAGATGCTGATGGGGGGCGTGATACTGTTACTACTCGCATGGCATCTGGAAGACGTCTCGTCGATAAGATGGTCGACACATCTCCTCGCGATTTTGGCTTACAACGGACCCGTGGCAACGGCCTTCTGTTTCTGGGCTGCACTCATGGTCATGAAGGATTTGCCGACGATCTCGACCTCACTCGGCCTGCTTGGGGTGCCTGTTGCAGGAGTCGTATTCTCCTCACTGCTTCTAAGCGAGCCAATCACCCTGACCATCGCATCCGGTCTTCTGCTGATCGTTGCTGGTATGGCTCTCGTGAACCTGCCTGAGCTGCGTGCATAGCCTCACTGTGTGCTCGACGACGGCACTTGACTTCCCCGGTGGCCACGGTGAGCATCCCCGACGCACGGGATGATCACGGCCTCGAATCTCACCAAAGTGTTCGGCACGGTCACTGCGATCGACGACGTGTCGTTTCACGTGAGCGCGGGTGAGGTCGTCGGTTTTCTCGGGCCGAACGGTGCCGGAAAGACGACGACCATGCGGATCCTCGCGGGGATCTTCCCCCCGACGAGAGGGGCGGCCTCGATTGCAGGTCACGACGTGCTGGCGGACGCCATGGAAGCGAGGCGCAGGGTTGGCTATTTTCCCGAATACGCTCCGTTCTACCCTGACCTCTCGGTCGAGCAGTACCTGCGTTTCGTCGGTTGCCTCAAGCGGATCGCTCGTCGTCGCCGCGGTAGCGCTGTCGCGGACGTGCTCACGAGCTGTGGGCTGGAAGAGGTGGCCCGTCGGCTGATCGGTAAGCTCTCGAAGGGTTATCGGCAGCGAGTCGGCCTCGCGCAGGCTCTGCTCGGTGATCCCCCAGTGCTCATCCTCGACGAGCCGACGATCGGACTCGATCCGGAGCAGGTGGTGGAGATTCGCAGGCTGATCGCCTCGTTCGGCGGCACGCGGGCAGTGCTCTTCTCGTCACACATTCTCTCCGAAGTCGAGGCCGTCTGTTCTCGGGTAGTGGTACTCAACGCTGGCCGGGTCATTGCCGAAGGGACGCCGGAGGCCCTGACGGCAAAGCTCGGAGCCCAGCAGCGCATCATCGTCAGGGTCGACGCGCCTCGTGCTGCAGTCCTGGAGGCGCTGGCGGAAGTCGAGCATATACGCACAGTGGAGCCCGGGCCTGATGCGCTCAGAATCGTTGCCGAGACCGACGATTGCGAGGCTGGATGCCGAGCACTCGCAGAGGCGGTCCAGGCTCGCGGGTGGACCCTGCTGGAGCTCAGGCACGAGCCGTTGCCGCTCGAGCAGATCTTCCTTCGGCTCGTGCGCCGGTCCGGGGAGCCTAAGTCGTGAGTGCCGCTGCCATCTTCGCAAAGGAGCTGCGCGCCTACTTCACGTCGATGCTCGCCTACGCCGTGCTGAGCATCTTTCTCGTTCTCTCCGGCTATTACTTCTACACCAATCTCGTGTTCTTCGTGCTCATGGGCGGCATGGATCTCCCACACGGTCTCTGGCAATACCAGTTCCACGACACGCGCCAGATCCTGCTCTTCGTCATTCCCTTTCTCACCATGAGGCTTTTCGCCGAGGAGAAGAAGCTCGGGACGATCGAGCTTCTGTGGACCTATCCGGTCCGGGACGGCGCGCTCATGCTCGGAAAGTACGCCGCGTGCTTGGCTGTGATCTCCTTGATGCTCGCCCTCACGGTCGTCTACCCGCTGTTGCTTGCACGGGTGTACCCTGTTGCCGCCGGGCCGCTCGTGGCAGGCTACGTGGGTCTCTTCCTGCTAGCGGCGGCATTCGCAGCATGCGGGCTCTGGGCTTCATCGCTCACGGACAGTCAACTGGTCGCGGGCACGGTGACTCTGGGGATGCTCCTGTTCTTGTGGATTCTCACGTGGAACCAGGCTGCCGCCAACGAGTGGCTGATCGCGCTGCTCACACCCGTCTCGCTCTTTGATCGCTTTCATACGTTTGCCCGGGGTGCGATCGACGTGAAGGACGTCGTGTTTCTCATCGTATCCTCGGTTTTTTTCCTCGCCCTGACACTCTTCACGCTCGAGTCGCGCAGGTGGCGGGGGCTCAAGTGAGAAGGAGTCGATGCGGCGCTCGGTGAAAGGGAACCTGGGCCGGGCCTCGCAGCAGTGGCTGGGCCTGATACTGAGTGTTGTAGCGCTCGTGGCGGTCCTCGCGGCGGTGCAGGTGATCGCCGAGCGGCACAATGTCCGCTTGGACCTCACACCGTCGCGGCGGCTCTCGCTCTCCCAGGCGACACACCAGATTCTCGCGCGACTCGAGGACGACCTGCACGTCGAGGCGTATCACGCGCGGGAACGCCGCCAGGAGATCGCGGATCTTCTCGGACGCCTCGCGGACGCGAGTCCCCGGGTTCACTACGAGCTGTTCGACGTGGATCGTTATCCCGAGCGAGCGCGGGCATCCGGCATCCGGCACGCCGACCGGGCGCGCGTCACATACCGTAACGTGCACACCATCGCGAGCACGGCGAGCGAGGAATACCTGGCCGGGAGCATCCTCCGTGTACTCAGGGGTAAGATCCGGCAGGTCTACTTTCTTGGAGGGCACGGCGAGCGCTCCCCCGACCGCGCCGGTGTTAAGGGGAGCTATTCCCTTGTCTGGCAGGCGCTTCGTGCGGAAAACGCGGAAGCCCGTTGGCTCGACCTCGCTGTCTTGTCCGAGGTTCCGGCCGACGCAAGTGCCGTTGTGATAGCCGGCCCGACCCACGATCTCCTCTCGGAAGAAATCGGTGCCCTAGAGGCTTACCTCGCCCGGGACGGTTCGATCCTTGCGCTCATCGACCCAGGGCCGCTCCCGCGCTTGAGTGCCTTCCTGGCCCGCTACGACGTGAACCTCGGCGACGATCTCATCGTCGACCGCACGGGCCGGATCCTCGGAGCGGAGGATCTGGTCGTACGGGTGCCATACTACCGGATGCACCCGGTCACAGCACCGACCGACGTGCCCGTCGTGATGGTGGTCGCGAGAACGGTTGAGGCCACCAGCCGAAACCTGGAAGTCCGGGCCGAGGCCGTGGCACGCACCGTGGAGTCTGCGTGGGCGACGGTCGAGATCGAGGCGGCGCGCCGAGGCGATGCTACGTACCGCGAAGGTCGCGACCGGCGTGGACCGCTTCCCGTGATGGTCGCGGCGTCGCTGAAGCCCCGAGCAAAGGGTGGCAAGGCTGGCCGGCTCGTCGTCATAGGCGACGCCGACTTCGCCGCGGACGGCTACCTCGCAGAGCTCGGTAACCGTGACCTTGTGCTCAACAGTATCAGCTGGCTGACTGACGAGGAGGCGCTGATCGCGCGCCGGCCCAGGGAAATAGCCGAGATCGCACGCCCCCTCTCGCCCCTGGTCCTCACCGAGCGGCAGGCACACCTGCTCTTTGTCGCGACGGTGGTCGTCGAGCCGGGGCTGCTCTTGCTCATGGGGACGGTGGTTGTCATCGTGCGACGGCGGCGTGGATGAGGGGAGACGTGCAGCGGCGCAGATTACTCGGGCTTCTGATCGCTCTCGGGGTCGTGGTGGCGACTGCGCTCGTCTTGGAGCGCTTGCGGCCACGGGCACCTGCCCACACTTCCTTACTCGGGATTCGTCCAGATGAAGTCGTGGCCATCCGCGTCAGGGAGGGTACGCGCGAGCTTCGAGCAGCGCGCCCGGCTGCGGTGTGGCGCATAGAGGCACCTCTGGCAGCACGTCCGGATGCACCGGCAGCCGTTGCCGAGATGGTCGATGTCCTTGCCACGCTCGTGCCGGTCGACACGTTCGAGCGGCGGGAGATCGACAGGCGAGACTTGGGACTCGCGCCTCCACGTGCTCGAATAGAGATTGATGTTCGGGGGCGGGCGGAACAGGTGGTGCTGCTGCTGGGAGACTACGTGCCGACAGGGGGGAGCGTCTATGGCGCGCTCGCCTCGGATCGATGGATCCATCAGATCGGTGCGGGGATCGTGAGCGAAATCGAGAAAGCTTTCTACTTGACGTTTCAGCCGGGAGAACCAGGTGGCTGACAAGCCAGACAGTACGTCGAGGCAACTGGAAGACTCTTGCTCCCTGTATGAGTAATAGAAGTGTACACGTGCAAGAGAGCGAATTATGTGCCGGTGTTATCGAGACTGCTCTTTCTGTTACTCATCCGAGGAGCAATAGGATCGCGAAGATGCGGCGCCGTCAAAGGCGCAAGCCGGGAGCTGGTGAGAGATGCGGGCTAAAGGGGGCACCGGCGCGCGGCGGCAGCCAAAGCCCCCGCGCCGAGGGCGAGAAGATCGGGTGAGGCGGGGGTTGCCGGGCGGCGCTCCCTGTCCGCATCACCCACGCTGTGACGGCTGTAGCTTGATCGGGCGCCCGTACAGCGAACAGCTTCGCCTGAAGCAGCGGGTGATCGAGACCGCAGTGGCTGGCGCCCTGGGCCCGGGAGCCGTAGACGTGCTGCCGATCATAGGCTCCGAGACCCCGTTCGGCTATCGCAACCAGGCAAGACTCGTGCTGCGGCAGAGCCGCGCCGGTGTCGTCGCGGGGCTCTACGCTCAAGGCACGCATCACGTAATCGATGCGTGTGAGTGCCCGGTGCACCACCCTGCTATCAACCGGGTCGTGAAAGCGGCGATCGCGCTCCTCACCGACCATGGGATCCCCGTCTACGACGAGCGCACGGGGATGGGGATGCTGCGTTATCTCGTCGTCCGGTACAGCTCTTGGCACAGGCAGACGCAGGTCATTGTCGTTTCCGCGAAGCGACCACCCGGTCTTGCCCGTTTCGCCCGCGGGCTTCGGCGCGTGTGTCGAGGTCTCAAGAGCGTGGTGCTGAACATCAACCCGACCCGAGGCAACGTGATCTTCGGAACCCGGTGGATGTCGCTCGGCGGGCCGGATGGGATCGTCGAGCGCTTCGGGTCTCTGAAGCTTCAGGCGAGCCCGGGCTGCTTTCTGCAGGCCAACCGGTGGGTCGCCGCGCGCCTCTATCGCCTGATCGATCGCTGGGTTTCGGGACGGGGGGAGGAGACGGTAGTCGATCTCTATGCGGGCGTTGGCGGCATCGCGCTCACCCTGGCGCCCGGGGTTCGACGCGTGTATGCGGTCGAAGAGAACGAGACTGCGACGGGCGATGCGCGCAGCAACGCTCGGCGTAACGGGATATCAAACTTGCGCGCAGTGTCCGGATCGGTTGAGAGAGTCGTTGCGCAGCTCCGCCGGGAGCTCGGTGCTGTCGATGTGGTCACCCTGAATCCGCCGCGCTCAGGTGTGCCCGAGGGCGTCATTGCGGAGGTCGCGGCGCTCAGCCCACGCACGGTGCTGTACCTTTCCTGCGATGCCGGCACGCTTGCACGAGACCTCGCCCGGCTCAGCGCTCTCGGCTACCGGACGCTACGCGCGCAGCCGGCCGACATGCTTCCGCAGACCGAGCACATAGAGTGTCTAGCGTTAGCCGAACGGGTCTCGCGTGGCTGATACGGTATCAAGTAACCCTGCAACTTCCTGTCCTGTCGAGCGAGGCTTGGCCTGGCGCAGGTCATCTCGGCCGGCTAGCTGCTAGAATCGTTGACGGGGCGAAACTTGTTGCAGATGAGTCAAGCTTTGTTCGCGCGGCCTTCGCCATACACCCCGCCGGTCTGAGGCGGGGCCTCGCTAGTACTACTGTGTCACAAAAGCCGGTAACCCGCATGGCTTTTGGTTGCGCGAGGCCCACGGTGCGCACCCCAGGAATAGCAGAAACCATTGGGAGACAAGGCTTTAGTGAAATTTCGCGACACAGTAGTACGGGGGCCTCCGATGTGAACCGAACAGCGGAATGTCGGGGAAAAGCGCCGGGAATCGACGACATAATCGCCGATCCTTGCGTGAGACAAACCCTACCGCGGTGGTTCAGGACTCCACCGCGTGAGGGGACTATACCATTTACTCGTCCGAGGCCTCGAGGCGTTCTATCAGTGCTCCTGGCGCCGGGCTTTACGCTCCATCTCTATCTCTAGTTCTTCGAGGGAGATATGCGTAGGCCCGGTAAGGACGTCGGGCACCGACACCCATGGCACCTCGAAGCGAATCTGCCCGTAGACTTGACGGGAGCCGGCGTGTTGGGCCGCACCCTCTGCCTTGCGCTCGCTGCTGGATTCGTACGCGAAGTATTCGTCCCGGGCAGGATCGAACGGATATAATGCAACGTTCGATATCATCTCACCCCTCCCACTTCCACAGCACCTAAGGACCATCATGGTAGGCCAGCAACACTGGCCGCGCAAGTGCCTATTTCATACTTACAGCCCAGCGGAGACGGCCTGGTCTACGCAGTCATCGGAGGCCTTCGGACTCTGATGCGCTTGGTAGGCGTCCGTTGCAAAAACAATCGTTTAGTTATATAAGCAAGCGTTCAGTTATAATACAATGGGCATGGAGCTTACTAAGTGCTTGAAAAGACAGAAAAAGTCATCCCCACTCGTGCCGAGTTGACACGTGAGAGGATCCTCGAAGCTGCGGAGGGGGTGTTTGCACGCACGGGGCTCAACGGAGCGCGGGTCCGCGAGATCGCCGATGCGGCAGGGGTGAACGTCGCGACACTCTACATCTACTTCCCAAGCAAGAACGAGCTCCACGAGACCGTTCTCGAGCGTGGTGTGCGGCCGTTGATTGACCTCATGGAAGAGTTCTCCAGCGGCCCCCGGGGCATCGAGGCGGCCGGCCAGCTCGTGGGAGCGGTAATGAAGCACCTCGCGGCGCGGCCGAATTTCTCACGACTCGTCTACCTCGAGGCCATCTCGGAGGGGAGCTACCTCTCTCAGCTGGCTCGGACGTGGTTTGGTCCCCTGCTCAACCGTGCTGCCAGGGAATTCAATGATCGCACTGTCTCGGCCCCCTGGGACGAGAGTCTGGCTCCCCTCGTCGTTGCCGCGTTCGTACACCTCTCGTTCGGTCACTTTGCCCTCGCTCCGCTGTTCCGCGAGGTCTTCGGAAGCAACCCTATATCAGAGGAGTGGGTGGCGCAGCAGACGAAGTTCATGGCCACGCTGATCCGGCAGATGTTTCCTGAACCCGCGGAGCCGGGAGCGGATAGGGGAAATGACTAATTCCCGGCGGGCTCGAACAAGCCGACGCTTTCTCTTGGGTCCTTGCTGTTGAGGAAAGTCCGCATGACCCATTGGGACAGGAAGGTTGACTTTCTGGTGGTTGGCTCGGGTGCCGCGGGAATGACAGCGGCTCTTAGGGCAGATGACCTGTGCGGCGAAACGCTCGTCATTGAAAAGGCTCCCGTGTATGGGGGCTCGACGGCTCTTTCGGGCGGCGTCGTGTGGGTGCCCAACAACCCCGGGATGAAAGAGCATGGTGTCAGCGATTCTCCCGAAGAGGCTTTGACGTACCTCGAGGCTGTCACCCAGGGTAGCTCGAGCACGGAGAGACTGCGGGCTTATGTCGCCACAGCGCCGCGCATGATGGCCGCCCTCGCCGAGAGATCGCACGTTAGCTTCACGTGCTTGAACACGTATCCTGATTACTATCCGGAAGTGGAGGGTGGGAAGCCGGGGGCGCGCTCGTGTGAACCCGTCGGTTTCGATGCGTTGCGACTCGGCGAGGAGTTCACGCGGATGCGTTTTCCTCCGGCCGAGAAGCTGGTCATGGGAGGCCGGGTGATGTTCGGGGTGGACGAAGGCCACCGACTTCTGACCGGAGGGGTATCCACCGCCTGGTTCATGATCCGGGGGCTCTTTTCGTACTACACCAACTTCCAGGCTCGGCGTCGCGGGCTCGTGAATACGGACCTCAGGCTGGGTCCCGCCCTCGTGGGTCGCTTGCGCCTTTCGCTGATGGATCGTCGGGTGCCCCTGTGGCTCAACACGACAATCAAGGAGATTCTCAGTGAAAACGGCCGCGTGGTCGGCGCGCTCGTTGAGAAGGAAGGCAGGCTCCTTCGCATTCAGGCGAGCAAAGGGATGCTGCTCGCTGCGGGAGGCTTCGAGCGAAATGCCGAGATGCGCAATCGGTATCAGCAGGAGCCAACTAGCGACAAGTGGACCGTGGGCTGTGAATCCAACACGGGGAGCACTGTGAGTCTGGGTTTGGCCGTCGGCGCCAGTCTCGACCTCATGGGCGACGCGTGGTGGTGTCCATGCACGCTCGCCCCGTTTCCCGGCGCATCTCCTGCGTGGATCATGATCTTCGAGAAGAATCTGCCCGGCAGCATAATCGTGAACAAGAACGGCAGGCGGTTCATGAACGAGGCCGCACCGTACAATG
>Ga0316626_10000643_pt1 | contig 14096 bp, 10 predicted proteins | sample OWC_Aug_T1_C1_D5_FD_207656 | JGI IMG/M metagenome (GOLD analysis project Ga0316626, IMG submission 207656) | Wetland soil microbial communities from Old Woman Creek delta, Ohio, United States - OWC_Aug_T1_C1_D5_A | ecosystem: Environmental > Terrestrial > Soil > Wetlands | place: USA: Ohio...
AGATCGCGGATCAATGCGGCGTGGCGATCGAGAAGACGCTTGACCGGCACGCGGCGGATGGCGAGGAGGCGCTCCTGCAGGCGCGCCGCGAGTGGCGCGAATGCGTGATCGGCCGCGCGCAGCTCCGCCGCGATCTGATCGAGCTCCCCGCGGAGCTCGGTGGAGGCCGCGCGCCCGGCCGGCGCTTCGACCAGCTCACGCAGCTTGCGGTCAAGGCGGGCCAGCCGCTCGCCGAACAGGCGCAGCTCGACGGCGTGCTCGAGGAACTCGTCGGCGGTGTCTGCCTCGATCGTGAAGTGCCGCGGCAGGAGATCGCCGCGCGCCGCCTCCCAGCCCGAGCCGGCGCGCCGCAGGAGGGGGGCGCTCCCCTTCGCCACCGGCACCCGCACCGCGCGCTCGGCCAGCCAGCGCATGAGCGCGCGCGGATCGAGCTCCCTGTCCCGCTCGAGCTCGGCACAACCGCTGGCCCCGCTCGCCGTGGCCAGCTCGTGGAGGCGGTCGCGAAGCGCACCGAGGCGGATCGGATCGACGCCACCCGTCTCCGCCTGGTGGATGATTGCGAGCGCATCGGTCACATCGGCTCCGGCAAAGAAGTAACGGGATGTGATGCCGGCCCGCTCGCCGTCCGCCGCGGCGAGCTTGGCGAGCGCCGCGGTGATCTCCCGTTCGCGCGGCGTGATCGGCGCGGCCTTTCCCGTCCGGCGGTACTCGGCGATGCGCATCTCGCAGCAGTCGAGAGCGGAGCGGAGTGGATCGATGAGGCGCGCCGGGGCGACGAAACCATCCCGTGCGGCCTCGACCGCATCCTCGGCACCGTGCGCGAGCGGGGTGAGCGGGCAATCCGGCACGAAGGAGCTGTTGCCCTTGAGCGAGTGAAAGCCGCGGAGGAGCGGCGTCAGATCGCAGCCCCCTTCCGGATCGGCGCGGAGCGCCTCGAGCCCTGCCGCCAGGCGCGCGACGAGCTCCTCGGCCGAGCTCAGGAACTCGGCAAGAAATATGGCGTTGGGATCTTCCATGGATATTGCCGGCAACCGGGCCGCGCTTGCCTCTCAGATCCGTTATCGTCACTCGCCGGGGGAACTGAGACGGCAGCGAAGGGGCCCCGCCGCGGCCGCCACCGGCCGGCTGCGGGGGCGGCCGGCGGCCCGGTCCCGGCCGGGTCGCGCTGACTCGAAGCGAGACGATTCCGCTACACTGACGCCATGGCTGAACGGGACTACTACGAGGTGCTCGGAGTGGCGCGCGACGCCTCTCCGGAGATCATCAAGAAGGCCTACCGCCGCCTCGCCCTCCAGGACCACCCGGACAAGAACCCGGGGGACAAGGCGGCCGAGGAGCGCTTCAAGGAAGCGTCGAACGCCTACGAGGTGCTGAGCGACCCCGCGAAGCGGCAGGCCTACGACCAGCGCGGGCGCGTGGGCGTGGAGGACATGGGCTTTCGCGGCTTCACATCCACCGAGGACATCTTCGCGAACTTCGGCGACATCTTCGCCGACCTGTTCGGCACGCCGGGATCGCCCTTCGGCGCGCGGGGGCGCCGGCGTCGCGTCCGCTTCGATCCCGATGGATTCGCAGAGGCGCCTTACCGCCGACACCCCGATCGCGGCGAGGACCTCCGCTTCGTATTGAAGCTCGGCTTTCTCGAGGCGGCGCGCGGCACCACCAAGACGATCCGCTACGAGCGGCTGCGGCGCACCGCCGATGGCGGGCGCGAGCCCGCCGCCGAGACGCTCCGCGTCCGGCTCGACCCCGGCGCAGCGGACGGACAGGTGCTCCGCTTCCGCGGCCGTGGCAACGACCCGCCGTCGCCCGGCACGGCCGGCAATCTCTACGTCACGCTCCGCGTCGCCGCCGATCCCGAGCTCGAGCGCGACGGCCTCGATGTGAAGAGCCGGATCACGGTCCCCTTCTGGGTCGCCGCCCTCGGCGGCACCGTCGAGGTGCAGACCCTCCGCGGACGCACGCGTCTCACCATCCCGGGCGGAACTCCCGGCGGGCGTGTGCTGCGCCTGGCCGGAGCGGGCATCGAGGCGAAGGACGGCCGGCGCGGCGATCACCTGGCCGAGGTCGTGATCACGGTGCCGGACGACCTGAGCGCCGAGGAACGCGAGATTCTCCACCGCATCGCAGAAATGCGCGGCGCCCGCACCGAGCCCGAGCGCACGCCCCCCGCGTAACCGCGCCCGGTGGCGTGGGAACGTACGCCCACCCTCCGGAGCCGAAGCACGGGCCCCGCGCCGATCTCCGCCCTGGGGGTGCTGCCCCGCCCCCGCCGCCTGCGGCTTGGCCTTCCTCTTGCTCCTACGACTGCGCCAAGAGCGTGGCCGGAGGTGCCCCTCCCGGAGACAAGTCCAAGCAGGATCTCGTCTACTCGGGACCGGGCGGCTTCCGGTCCCGAGACCCGTCGCCGCCAATCGAGGCTCTTTGCGGAGGAAGCGCCGCAGTCTGCAGCGCACCGCACCCTCCGGCGGCCATTGTGAGCCCGGTGTCTCATCCCGAGCCGGAAGCGCGCAGCAACGCCTCCCGCTGGGACACCCGGTCGAACGAGGTGACGATGCATGCGGCCGAAAAGGTGAGAGCCCGCGAAAGAGGCTTCTCGCTGGTGGAGATGATGGTGACGCTCGTCCTCATGGCGATCGCCATGGCGACCGCCATCCCGGCCTTCACCCGCTATCTGCACGGGAGCGCGGTGCACGGCGCGAGCCTCGAACTCGCGGGGCACTTCCGCCTCGCCCGCCAGAAGGCGGTCACCGAGGGAGTGCCGCAGATCGTTGCCTGGAGCGATACCGCGGGCACCCATCGCATCGTCAGCGACCTGAACGAGAACGGGACCATTGATAACGGCGAGCCGGCGCTGGGTCCGTACACCCTGCCCGAGCACGTCGCGCTCGAGAATCCCGACTCGCTCGGCTTCTCGGGCAGCCAGGTGATTTTCGTGCGGGCCGGTGGGGCGTCGGAGACCGGACGGCTCGTCGTGTCAGGCGTCACCGGCGAATCGAGAAGCGTCCTGCTCCTCGCGCCGACCGGACAGGTGAGAGTCGAATGAGGAACGCCGCCATGCTCCTGATCCGCACATTCCAGAGAGCGCGCCTCCGGCGCCGCGGCGGCCGCCGCCGCGACCGCGGGTTCAGCCTGGTCGAGATGATGCTGGCGATGACCGTGCTCGGCATCGGGCTCCTGTCCATCGCCCAGATCATCCCGCTCGCGCTCGCCGGCACCACCCAGGCCCGGCTGCGCACGCAGGCGGTGCAGGCAGGGCAGCAGCAGCTCGACGACCTTCTGGCCGTCCCCTACGACTCCCTCCTGGCCGGCAGCTTCTCCGAAACCATCGACAACTACAGCGTGACCTGGACCATAAGCGACGATGTCCCCGTGCCCGGCTCGAAGCGTATCGATCTCGTCGCCTCCTGGGTCACGCTCAAGGGCACGCAGACTGTCGAGTTGACCACTCTGCGCAGTGGCGACTAGTTCGACGGGACTCGGGCCGGCCGCTGGCCGGACCTCTCGTCCCGGGGAGGGCGTGAGTTGAAGCCCCCGTTTGCAAAGTGGGCGCGCTCCGCGCGCAACGCTCGTGGGTTCACCGTCGTCGAGATGATGGTCACCCTGGTCGCCTTCGCGATCATCGGGGCAGCCATCTATTCGGTGATGATCCGGGCCAACAGCTCGAAGGCGATGGGCTCCTCGCTGACCGAGGCCCAGGAGAGCGCGCGCGCCGGTCTCGAGCTGATCCTCCGTGACCTGCGCCAGGCCGGTTATGGCATCGATGAAGATGACCAGGTGCCGATCGAGACGGCAAGCGAATACCGGGTCACCTTCGTCATCGACCGCGACCGCGACGGAGCGATCGAACCCGGCGAGCGGATCACCTTCTTCCTGGACAACGACGCCAGCGATCCGATCGTCGCCAGCACCCCCAACCCGGCCGACTTCGTGCTCCGCCGGGTCATCTCGACCTCGAGCGACTCGCTGGCGGCGCCGGGGAACGGCCTTGGCGAGGTGGTCTCCTACGGGGTCACGCAACGCACGCCCGAGAACAACGGGTGGAACATCCGGCTCTTCGACTACTTCGATGAGGATGGGGGCACGCTCGTCGGAGCCAGCTACGATCCGGCCGGGTCGCAGTACGGGCACACCGTGCCCGACTCGCTCCTCGGCACGCCCGCCGGCGGCACGCACGAGAACGAGGTGCGCGTCGTGCGCGTCGACCTCGTCACCGAGGCGAGCTATCGCCACCCCGAGACCCACACCTTCCCGCAGGTGCGGGTGAGCGGCACCATCCACCCGCGTAACCTCGCGCTCGCGAGCTTCAACTTCCTCGGGACGATGGGCACCGGGACCGGGACCGGCACTGGCACCGGCACCGGCACCGGGACGGGTACGGGCACCGGGACGGGTACGGGCACCGGGACGGGTACGGGCACCGGAACCGGCACCGGTCTCCCTCCCCAGCAGCCCCCCATCCGCATCCCGACCGAGCGCGTGCTCTCGCTGCTCATGGCCGATCTCCACGAGCGGGACTCCCAGGAGGGGTCGAACGTCACCGCCGACGACCAGCACGACTGGGACATCGTGATCGGCACCCAGATGACGGGGAGCAATCACCTCGCTGCATGGTTCGAGGGCCTTCCCGACCTCTATGACGGCGAGCGCCTGTATCGGACCTCCCCTCACTATCTGGGAACGTCCGGCCGCGCCATCAACCGGATGGCGTCCGCGAACATCAACGGCGGCTCGGACGACTATCCCGACGTGGTCGCCGCGGTGAGCACGAGCGACATCGCCGGCGGGTTCGAGGTTTGGTTCAACCAGGCGTGGGCCCACGAGGGCTGGCTGGGAGTCGGCCTGAGCTCCACCGTCGCCAACGCGTTCTACTCCAACTCGACCGGGAAAGGACTGAGCATCGACCTGTCTGACATCGATCGTGACGGCGACCGCGATGTCATCCTCGGCACCCGCACCGGCTCGTGCACCGGAAGCATCGAGGTGTGGCTCAACAGCGGCCTCGGCACCTTCATGCAGAGCCGGGTCAAGACCGCCCGCGGCGAGGTGAACGCCGTCGTCGCCAGCGACCTGAACGAAGACGGCTATCCCGACATCGCGGCCGGCACCAAGACCGCCACCAACGACAAGACCGGCCAGATCGAGGTCTGGATCAACGATCGGAGCGGCGACTTCACCCTCCTCGGGTACTGGGACGCGCGCGGCAAGGTGACATCGCTCGCCACCGCCCGGATGGACGACGACGACTACCGCGACCTCGTGGTCGGGACCAAGACCAACACCAACGCGGGTGAGGTCGAGCTCTGGCTCAATGACGGCGCGGGAACCATGGCCCTCGCCGATTATGCAGTGGCCGACGGCGTCGTCATGTGCCTCGCCCTCGGCCGGCTCGACTACGGCAACGACTCGATCGACATCGCGGCCGGAAACGGCGCCCGCTCGGTCCAGGTCTGGTTCTGCGATCCAGAAGCGGTCCGGGCCAACGAGATCATCCCGAGCGACGAGTCCTGGGCCGACGCCAACGCGGGTGGTGCGGTGAACGACATCGCCATCCGCCGGATCGAGGCGTCGCGCGACTACCCCGATCAGGATTACCTGAACGACATCGTCGTCGGCACCGCGGTGACGACGAGCAGCGGCGAGATCGTGATCTATCTCAACCCTTACGTCTGGACCCTGCAGTAGCCGTCCGGCCCGTCGCGAGTGCGGGATCCGGTCAGGAGCGAGAGAGATGGATACCCATAAGTCGAACCGGAGCGAGCGCGGCAGCGCGCTCCTCATCAGCCTTCTGGTGCTTCTGAGTCTCACCTTGATCGGAGGGCTGTTCATGGCCCAGACCAAGACCGAGACCCAGGTCGCCGGCCATGACGTGCGCTGGAACCAGGCCCTCTACCACGCCGAGGCCGGCTACGGCGAGGTGCTCGCGCGCATGAGCGACGTCCGCGACACGACGAACTTCATCGGCGAGGCGGGCGGCTGGGCGAGCAACCCCGGCTGGGGGCGTTACGTGGTGCTGTCCAACAACGCGTCTGGCGACGATCCGGACTGCACGGAGACCGAGAGCGACAACCTCGACAACGACGGCGACGGGCAGGTCGACGAGAACGGGGAGCGCTACCCGGAGGTCGCGACCGCGCAGAGCGGAGACGCGGTGAGCTACCCGTGGGCCAAGGTGCGCTACAAGCTAACCCCCGGAGACCAGGTCGTCCTCTACGGCGATCACGACCGCGACGCCACGACCCCGCCGGTCGAGAACGTGGTGCGCGGGTTCCCGGTGATCCGGGTCACCGCCCAGGGCACGCAGGGGACAGCCAATCGCACCCTTGAGGTCGAGGCCTACAAGGTCCCCTTTCAGATCATCGATGCCGCCACCTATGCCGAGGACGACAACTTCGTCTTCAACGGCACCCAGTTCCTGGTCAGCGGCCAGGACTGGGATCCCGACACCGGCCTGGTGGTGGCGGGGAACCCCGAGGTGCCGGGCATCCTGACGACGGGCGATCCGAACGCGATCAGCGGGGCTCTCAACCCGCAGCAGCAGAACAACGTGGAAGGCCAGGGCGTCGAGCCGTCGGTGCAGCTCTCCCCCGTCAATCTCGATCTCCAGGCGCTCCGCGACGCCTACGTGAGCTATGCCGAGCACACCATCCCCCAGAGCACTTACAGCAACGTGTCCTGGGGGAGCCGCACCGAGTACACGGTCGTCCATTGCACGGGCGACATGCACGTGTCGGGCGGCGGCGCCCAGGGCGGCGGCCTCCTCATCGTGGACGGCGACCTCGACTGCTCCGGCCAGTTCACCTGGTACGGCCTCGTGCTCGTGATGGGCGACATCACCTTCACCGGCGGTGGCTCGGGCATCCACATCTGGGGATGCGTGCTCACCCAGGGCGGCATCGACCAGCAGACGGTGGGCGGCAACGCCGACATCCTCTACTCGTCGATCGCACTCCAGCGCCTGACCGCGATCGCGCCCTACCAGGTCGCGTCGTGGCAGGAGTTGTAGTCGGCGGAGCTCGTGCGTAGCCGGATCGCGCCCGGACTTCTCGCGCCCGGCTTCCTCACGCCCGGCCTCCTCGCGGCGCTCTTCGCCCTCGCCCTCTACTTGCCCCTGTGGTCGCCGCTCGCGACCTGGGCGCACTACGGCGAGGACGGACCGGAGCTCGAGGCGGCCGGGCGCACGCTTGGCGTGCCGCATCCGACCGGCTATCCGCTCCTCATGCTCCTCGTGCGGACGGCGGGGCTCCTGGTGCCGCTCCCCTGGTCCGCGCTCAACGTGCTCACGCTGCTCGCCGCGGTGGCCGCGGTTTTCGCCGCGGCGCTCGCCGGGCGATCTCTTGCCGCGCGCGCGTTCGGCAGGGGGTCCGGTCTCGCGAGCGACGTGGCCGGCGTGCTCGCCGGGGCCTTCCTCGCCGCGTCGCTCACCCTGTCGAAGCAGGCGCTGATCGGTGAGGTCTACACGCTCCACCTCGCGATCGCAGCCGGCGCTCTTGCGCTCCTGTTCAGTGGCCGGCCCCGGACGGGCCTGCTCGCAGCCTACCTCCTCGGCCTGGGGATGGCGCACCATCTCCAGACCTTGCCCTTCCTCGGCGTCGCGGTGGCTTATGTCGCGCTCTCGTCGCTCCGGCGGCGCGAGCGCCCGCGTCTCGCAACCGCTGCTCTGGCCGGCGGGCTCCTGCTCGTGCCGCTCACCTTGTACCTCACGCTCGTCATCCGTTCACGCTTCAACCCGCCGTTCGACTGGGGCGATCCGGAGACCTGGTCGCGCCTGTGGTGGACGGTGAGCGGCGCGCCGTTCCGGGGCCACCTCTTCCGCTCCGGCCTCGATCTCTTCTGCGCGCGCCTCGGTGATGCGCTGGTCAACGGGCCGGCAGCACAACTCGGAGCAGGTGGCGTCGCCTTCGCCGCCGCCGGGTTCCTCCTGCTCGTGCGGAAGGCACGCTGCGAAGCAGTGACGCTTCTCCTGCTCTTTGTCGGCACGAGCGCCGTCGCCGCGGCCTATGCGATCCCCGACCCGGCTGCGTACTACCTGCCCGCCGTGCTCGCGCTCGCGCTGGCCGCCGGCGTTGGCGCCGCCGCCCTCGTCGCGATCGCCGCGCGCACCGCGTGGCGCGGTCTCCTCGCGCCAGTGCCGCGTGCCGCAGCGATCGCCCTCGTCTGCGCGGCGCTCGCGAGCCTCGCCGTCACCTCGCACCGCGAGGCGCTCGCCGGCCGCGGGGATGAGGCCTTCAGCTACGCACGCGAGGGCGTGGCAGCGCTCGCGCCCGGCGCCCTCGTCGTCTCGCGGGGCGACGGCCGCACCTTCTCTCTCTGGTACGGCGCCCACGTGCTCTCACCACGACCGGATGTGGCGGTCCTCTACGACAATCTCCTCGACTGGCCGTGGTACCGGCGCTACCTCCGCCGGCATCACCCGGATCTGGCCGTGCCGCCGCCGGGGCTCCGCACGTCGCTGCTCCGCGCGTGGCTCATCGAAGGGAATCGCACGCGGCGCCCGGTCTACGTGACCGAGCTCGAGCCCGAGCTCGCGGCGATGTTCGCGGTCAGGCCCGCGGGTCCCTTGCTGCGCATCACGGGCAAGCTGGACGGGCGCTGATCCTCGGCTGCGCGGAGCGCCCGACGGCGGGCGCCGGACCAAGGGCCGGGCTCCGCGACGCGGAGCGCGAGGCGGCGCCGGGCCTTTCGCCGCGCATCACTTTCAGCAGATGCGCGGGAGCTGCTCGCCGGAGAGGAGATCCACGATCCGCGTCGCGCCGATCGCGCTCTTCATCGTGACCAGGCCCTGCGGATCTGCAGTCACGCTGCCGATCGCGACAGCTCCGCTCGACACCGGATGCGCGCGGAGGATGGAGAGAGCGCGCGCGGCATCGCCGGGGGCGACGAAGGCGACGAAGCGACCCTCGTTCGCCACGTAGAGCGGATCGAGCCCTAGGATCTCGCAGGCGCCGCGCACGTCCTCGCGCGCCGGGATGGCGCGCTCCTCGATCCGCACGTGGAGCCCGGCGGTCGTCGCGATCTCGACGAGCGCGCTGGCGAGCCCGCCGCGGGTGAGATCCCGGAGGCAGTGCACGTCGATTCCTGCTTCGAGGAGCGCGGTGATGGGCTGTGCGAGCGGCGCGCAGTCGCTCTCGACGACGCTTTCGAAGGCGAGCCCCTCGCGGACGGCCATGATCGCGATGCCGTGCCGGCCGATGTCGCCGGAGAGGAGGATCGCGTCGCCGGGACGCACGCTCGTCGGGGCGATCGCCGGCGCGTGCTCGACCGTGCCGATGCCCGCGGTCGTCACGAAGAGCCCGTCGCCCTTGCCGCGATCCACCACCTTGGTGTCGCCGGTGACAAGGGTGACCCCGGCCGCGGCGGCGGCCTCCTGCATGGAGCGGACGACGCGCCACAGAGTCTCCATGGCGAGCCCTTCCTCGAGGATGAACGCGGCGGAGAGCCAGCGCGGGCGCGCCCCGCACATGGCGAGGTCGTTCACCGTGCCGTTCACGGCCAGGCTTCCGATGTCGCCGCCGGGGAAGAAGAGCGGGCGCACCACGTAGGAATCGGTGGTGAAGGCAAGGCGGCCGGCCGGCGGCGAGAGGAGCGCGCCATCGTGCCGGGCGGCGAGCTCCGGGTTTGCGAACAGGGGCACGAACATCTTCTCGATCAGATCCCGCATCAGCGCGCCGCCGCCCCCATGCGCGAGGAGGATCTGCGGATACTGCTGGATCGGGATCGGGCACTGGAAGACGGCTGGACGCTCGTCGCTCATCGCGGACTCGCGGCCGTTGCAACGGGAGCGGGCTGATAGCGCCGGTAGCGGTAATACGCGGCACAGGCGCCTTCGCTCGAGACCATGGTCGCGCCGAGCGGATGCTCGGGCGTGCAGCTCGCGCCGAAGGCCGGGCACTCGTGCGGCTTGAGCACCCCCTGGAGAACGAGGCCGCTCTTGCACTCGGGCGATTCCTCGGCCGTGCGATCGGCGACGCCGAAACGTGTCTCGGCGTCGAACGCCGCGTACTCGGGCCGGAGGCCGAGACCGCTCGCCGGGATCTCCCCCACCCCGCGCCACTTCCGCGGCACGACCTGGAATACCCGGCTGATGAGATCCTGGGCCGGACGGTTTCCCTCGCGGCGCACCGCCCGTGCATACTGGTTCTCCACCTCCGACCGCCCTGCCTCGAGCTGCCGGATGCACATGGCGATTCCCTGCAGGATGTCGAGCGGCTCGAATCCGGTGACGACGATCGGCACCCGGTAACGCCGGGCGATCGGCTCGTACTCGCTCGTGCCCATGACGGTGCAGACATGGCCGGCGGCAAGGAAGCCCTGGACCGTGTTGGCCGGCGCCGAGAGGATCGCCTCCATCGCCGGCGGCACCAGCACGTGGGAGACGAGGAGGGAGAAGTTGGTGATCCCGGCGGCCGCGGCCTGCGCCACCGCCATGGCGTTGGCCGGCGCGGTCGTCTCGAACCCGACGGCGAAGAAGACGACCTCGCGCCCGGGGTTCTCGCCGGCGAGGCGGAGCGCATCGAGCGGCGAGTAGACGATGCGCACGTCGCCGCCGGCGGCCTTCACGGCGAACAGGTCGCGCGAGATGCCGGGGACCCGCAGCATATCGCCGAAGGAGCAAAAGATGACCTCGGGCCGTGCTGCGATCTCGAGCGCCTTCTCGATCAGCTCGACCGGGGTTACGCACACGGGACAGCCCGGACCGTGCACGAGCGTCACTGCGCGCGGCAGGAGCTCGTCGACCCCGAACTTGACGATCGCATGCGTCTGCCCGCCGCAGATCTCCATGATCTTCCACGGCTGCGTGGTCAAGCGCGCGATGACGCGGGCATAGCGGGCGGCCGCCTGGGCGTCGCGGTACTCGTCGACGAACTTCATGCCGGCGCCTCTCCGGTCGTCCCTCCGCGGCGCTCCTCGTCGGCCTCGAGCTCGGCGAGGTCCCCCATCTCCTTGAGATAGGCGAAGACCTCGGCGGCCTCGTCCGCCGCGATCACGCTGATCGCAACCCCGACGTGGACGAGCACGAAATCGCCAATCACCGCCTCGGGCACGCAGGCGAGATTCACCTCGCGCACGATCCCCGCGAAGTCGACACGGCCGCTCCTGAGCAGCGGATCGCTCCCGCTCACGCTCAGGATCTTCCCCGGAACCGCGAGACACATATCGTCAGCTCCTCGCTGCCGGCGCGCCGCCGGCGTCCGGGCGGGCCCCGGCGGCAAGCGCGGCGAGCGCCGCATACGCCTGCCCGAGCGCGATCCCGCCGTCGTTCGGTGGAAAGCGCTGGTGCCAGTAGGGCCGGAACCCGCCGGCCCAGAGCCGCACCACCGTGCGCTCGACGAGCACCCGGTTCTGGAAGCAACCGCCGGAGAGAACGATCCGTTCCTCGCCGGCGCGCTCGGCCACGGCGACGATCGCCGCGGCCAGCGTATCGTGGAAACGATAGGCGATCGTCCCGGCCGCGATGCCGCGCGCCTGATCGCCGAGGATCGCGGCGAGGAGCGGTCGCCAGTCCAGGTGGAACCGGGGCGCCACCGCTCCATGATCCCCCGGCATGGGGGGGTCGATCAACGCAAACGGATACACGTCCTCCGCGGCGGGATGGGCCGGGGCAGCGACCGCGAACTCGAGCTCTATGGCGGGTTGCCCCTCGAAATGCCCCACCTGTCGCAAGTCGAGGACTGCCGCGACCGCATCGAAGAGGCGCCCGGCGCTCGAGGTGAGCGGCGACTGGATGCCCTTCGCGAGCATCTGCCGGAGGAGCGCGAGCTCGGGGGCGGTGAAGGCGGCGACCGGCGGCAGATCGGTCCGCGCGAAGACCGCCTCGCCGAGGAGCGCATGGAGCGCCCCGAGCGCCGCGCGGCGCGGCTCCTTGACTGCGCGCTCGCCACCGGGGAGCCGGAACGGAAGGAGCGCCGCCACCCGCTCGAACGACGCGGCGTCCGTCCGCAGGAACTCGCCGCCCCACACCGTGCCGTCCGGACCGTAGCCCGTGCCGTCCCACGACACCCCGAGCACCGACCCCGTGAGCTCGTTCTCGGCCATGCACGCCGCGATGTGCGCGTGGTGATGCTGGACCTGCATGAGCGGGAGTCCCGTCTCGTGCGCGTAGTGCGTCGACAGGTAGTCGGGATGAAGATCGGCGACCACGCGCTCGGGGCGCGCCGCGTAGAGCGCGATGAGGCTCTCGGCGCTCCGCCGGAAGGCGGCGAGCGCCGCCGCGTTCTCGAGATCGCCCACATGCTGGCTCACGAAGAGGTTCGCGCCCGCGGCGAGCGCCACCGTGTTCTTGAGATGGGCGCCGACCGCAAGAAGCGGCGCCGGTGACGGCGCGGCAAGCGCGAGCGGGAGCGGCGCGTAGCCGCGGGCGCGCCGGAGCACGAGCTCGCGCCCCAGAATGACCCGCACGATCGAGTCGTCCACATGGCGCACGATCGGGCGGTCGTGCACGAGGAAGAGGCCGGCGATCCCGCCGAGACGCGCGAGCGCCTCGCGCTCCTCGGTCGCGATCGGCTCGTCGGAGAGATTCCCGCTGGTCGCCACCACCGGCCGGCCGAGGTCGTGCATGAGGAGATGGTGGAGCGGATTCGACGGCAACATGACGCCGAGGTAAGGATTCCGCGGCGCGACACCCGCCGCCACGCGCGCCTCCGGCCGCCGGGCGAGGAGCACGATCGGCGACTCGGGCGAGAGAAGCAGCCGCTCCTCGAACGGCGACACGGCGCAATCGGCGCGCACGCGCTCGAGATCCGGATAGAGGAGCGCAAGCGGCTTCTCCTCGCGATGCTTCCGCGCGCGAAGCCGCGCCACCGCGGATTCGTCGAGCGCGTCCACCATGAGGTGGAACCCGCCGAGCCCCTTGACGGCGACGATCTCGCCGGCCGCGAGCGCGCGCACCGCAGCGGCGAGCGCCGCCTCGCGCACGGCGAGCGGGTGACCTTCCGCGTCCCACAGCGCGAGCTGTGGCCCGCAATCGGGACATGCGATCGGCTGCGCGTGAAAGCGGCGGTCGGTCGGGTCCTCGTACTCGTGCCGGCAGGCCGCGCACAGCGGAAAGCCCTTCATCGCGGTGGCCGGCCGGTCGTACGGTAGGGCCTCGATGATCGTGAAGCGCGGCCCGCAGTGCGTGCAATTGGTGAAGGGATAGCGATGGCGGCGGGCCGCCGGATCGAAGATCTCGGCGCGGCACTCCGCGCAGGTCGCGATGTCGGGGAGGACGAGCGCCGCGCGCGGGCCCGTAGCGTCGCTCTCCCGGATCGCGAAGCCCGCGTAGCCGCGCGGATCGAGGAACGAGAACTCGAGGCTCTGGATCACGGCGCGCGGCGGCGCCTCGGCGGCGAGGCGGAGGAGGAAGGCGTCGAGCACCGCCTTCTCGCCCTCGACCTCGATCACGACCCCGGCCGGCGAGTTCTGCACCCAGCCCGCGAGCTCGAGCGCGGTCGCGATCCGGTAAACGTAGGGGCGGAATCCGACGCCCTGCACGGCGCCGCGGACGACGGCGCGCACCCGCGCCGGGGCGGTCGCCGGTCGCGCGGCCGCGGGCGCCGCCCCCTCGGTCATGCGCCCCTGGGCGGGCGCGCGCTCGCGCTCGCGAGCCAGTTCGACCATTCGGGAATGCCCGCCCCCGTCGTGCACGACGTCTCGAAGATGCGGAGCTCGGGGTTCACCTGGAGCGCGTTCGCCTTGAGCCGGGCGAGATCGCACTGCACGTACGGGAGGAGATCGACCTTGCTGACCACGAGCACCGCAGCGTGCTGGAACATGGCCGGGTACTTGAGCGGCTTGTCGTCGCCCTCGGTCACGCTCAGGATGGCCACCTTCATCGCCTCGCCGAGATCGAAGCCGGCCGGACAGACGAGGTTGCCCACGTTCTCGACGATCAGGCAGTCGACCTGGTCGAGCGCCAGGTTCGAGAGCGCGTCGCGGACGAGCTGCGCCTCCAGGTGGCAGGCGCCGTTGGTCACGATCTGCACGACCGGCACCTGGTAGCGCGCGACGCGCTGCGCATCGAGGTCGGTCTGCACATCCCCTTCGACCACCGCCACGCGGAGCCGCCCGGCGAGATGCTGGAGCGTGCTCTCGATGAGACTCGTCTTCCCTGCTCC
>Ga0316626_10000644_pt1 | contig 14087 bp, 6 predicted proteins | sample OWC_Aug_T1_C1_D5_FD_207656 | JGI IMG/M metagenome (GOLD analysis project Ga0316626, IMG submission 207656) | Wetland soil microbial communities from Old Woman Creek delta, Ohio, United States - OWC_Aug_T1_C1_D5_A | ecosystem: Environmental > Terrestrial > Soil > Wetlands | place: USA: Ohio...
CTTGGCCTCGAGCGCCTGGTGGAGCCCGTCCGAGAAGCGGCGCCCGGGCATCAGGCGGCCGGTGAACTCATCGACGATGAGCACCTTCCCGTCCTGCACGACGTACTCGTCGTCCTTCTCGTAGAGAGCATAGGCACGAATGAGCTGCTGGACGCAGTGGATGTGCTCGGCGCGCTCGGCGTACGCGCGGTGGAGGGCCTCGCGCTTCTGGAGCCGCTGCTTGGGATCGAGCGTCTCGTCGTTCTGGATCTGCTCCAGCTCGACGGCGAGATCCGGCAGCACGAAGAAGGAAGGGTCGTTCGGCGAGAGGAGATGCCGCCCCTTCTCCGAGAAGTCGGTGGTGTGGTTCTTCTCATCGATCGAGAAGAGGAGATCTTCGTCGATCTCTTGAGTCCGCTTGTCGCGGATCAGATCGAGCTCGGTCCGCTGCGTGAGCTTCTTGAGTCCGGGGCGCTCCGCGAAGAGCTTGAACAGGCGGCGATTCTTGGGCGAACCACGCTGCACCGTGAAGAGCTTGACTCCAATCTCCCACTCGCGGTCGCGGTCGGCCGGGCGGCTCTTGGCATCCGGTTTGCCCTCCCCGCCCTTCCGCGCCGGCTTCCGGGCGCGCATACGAGTGCCCTTGCTACGGCCTTCGTCCGCGTCTGTGGCCTCGTCGCCGCCCGCCTCGTCCTCGCCGACTTCCTCGTCGCCGACTTCGTCCTCGTCGTCCTCGCCTTCCTCGTCGTCCTCGTCGTCGCCGTCGGCCGGAACGAGCTCGAGGTCCCCGAGGAGGACCTCGACCTCGGCCAGGATCGAGTTGACGAGCTTTGTCTGCTCGCGCACGAGGCGATCCACCGCCGGCTTGAGCGCGTCGTACTGCTGGGTCGAGTGCTGGACCGGCCCCGAGATGATGAGCGGGGTCCGCGCCTCGTCGATGAGGACCGAGTCGACCTCGTCGACGATTGCGAAGTAGTGGCCGCGTTGAACCTGATCGTCGAGGCGCACCGCCATGTTGTCGCGCAGGTAGTCGAAGCCGAACTCGTTGTTCGTGCCGTAGGTGACATCGCAGTTGTAGGCGGCGCGCCGGGCCGCGGGCGGCATGTCGTGCTGGATGACGCCGACCGTGAGACCGAGGAAGCGGAGAATCTCCCCCATCCACTCCGAGTCGCGACGTGCCAGGTAGTCGTTGACCGTGATCAGATGCACGCCCTTCCCCGGGAGGGCGTTGAGGTAGAGGGGCATCACGGCGACGAGCGTCTTGCCCTCGCCGGTGGCCATCTCGGAGATCTTGCCCTGGTGGAGCACGACCGCGCCCATGAGCTGCACGTCGAAGGGCACCATGTCCCATCGCACATCGATATCGGAGACCTTCCAGGTCTTCCCGACGTGGCGCCGGCAGGCCTCCTTGACGACCGCGAAGGCCTCGGGCAGGAGCGCGTCCAGTTCCTCCCCGGCCGCGAGGCGCGACCGGAACTCGGCCGTCTTGCCGCGGAGCGCCTCGTCCGAGAGCGGCTCGAGACCGGCGTAGATCTCGTTGATCTGGGCGACAACCGGATCGAGACCACGAACGTCCCGCTCATGCTTGGTGCCGCCGAAGAGCTTTCCGAGGACCTTCTCGAAGAGGCCCCGACCTTCTCGACCCACTTGGACTCCTTGATCAGCCTCGCCGGTGGGGAAAGCCGGCCCGATCCGGGCGCCCGGTCCAGGCAGCGGGCGCCTTCCCTCAAGAGCATAGGACAGCATAGAACGGGGGACCCGCAGGCGCCCTTCAGGAGACAAGGACCCCGGCGAGACCCTCTGGGACCGGACTCGCGGGGTAACGCGGATCCGGCCCTCCAGCCGAACCGGTGAGGCTACCAGAACTCGGCCGGGATCGAGCGCCGGAATCGACCTGGCGGCCAAGCAAAATAGAATCAGCAGGTTGGCTGGCCCGATTCGCGCTTTTTCGAGATCGGGGCCGGCCTAGCGGCGCCTCGCCGTCTCCTCCTCGGGCCACGTTGCCGCGTAGAAGCCCCCATCCATCGAGCCAAAGAAGGCGGTTCGCCCGAGCACCGCGGGGCTCGAATAGAGACGGCCCTGCGCCGGGAAGCCCCACTTCTCGGCCCCGGTCGCGGAGTCGAGGACGCGGAGCCGGCCATCGTAGCTCGTGATCCAGGCGTTCCCTTCAGCGTCGATCGCGGGCCGGCACTTGACCGCGCCGCCGGTGCGCACGCGGTAGCTTTCGCCCCCGTCCGCTGTGCGGAGCGCGAAGAGCGAACCGCCGTCGGTGCCGATGAGGACGTTGTCTCCGGCGAGAACGGCTGCGCTCCCGCAGGCGCTCCGGAGGTGCGCGGTCCACAGGCGTTCACCGTCGGCGACGGCGCGCGCCGCGACCTCGCCACCCGTCGTGCCCACGATGACGCGATCGGAGGCGATCGCGGCGGTGGTCGAGATCGTGCCTCCGGCCGTGGCCTTCCAGACCACGTTCCCGTTCGTGAGGTCGAGGCAGTAGAGGGCGCGATCATGCGAGCCGATGTAGACGCGGTCGCCGGCGATCGCCGGCGACGCCCAGACGACACCACCCGTCTTCACCTTCCAGGCCACGGATCCATCCTTCGCCGCGAGCGCATAGACGTGGTGATCATGCGATCCGATCACCACCAGGTCGAGGTCGGCGGCGTAGGCCGGCGAGGAGACGACCTTGCCGTTCGTCTTGAATCGCCAGCGCTCGCTGCCATTCGTCAGATCGGCAGCGACCACATCTCCCCCGTACGTGCCGACGACCGCGAGAGGGCCGCATGCTGCCGGCGAGGAGCCGATGCCGGAGCCCACCGCGAGACGCCAGGCGTCGGCACCGTCGCTCGCGCCGAAGGCGTAGAGATTCCCGTCCCTCCCGCCGACGATCACGCGATCCGCGGCGAGGAGCGGCGACGAGGTGATCGCTCCCTTGAAGGTTCGGGTCCAACTCGCACCGGTGAACGCCGCTGCCGGCGGGAGCCCGTCTTCGTCCCCGGTCTCGGCCGTGCGGGCCGGCTCGGAGGCGGCGGGGATCCCCTTGACCCGCGGTCCGGCCGGACCACCTCCGGTCAAGAAGCGCCCGATCAAGATGATGACGACGAGCGCCAGCACGAGGCCGAGCCCCACCATCGACCACGTGAACCAGCGGCGGAGGAGGTAGTTCTCTTCCTCCGGCCGCGCGGAGCTGCGCCCGCCCGCCATCTGCTGGCGGATGCGGCGGGTGGGGATGACGACACCGCCCCCCTCGATGACGGGAACAGGCGCGGACGCCGGCGGCAAGTCGAGATCGCTGCTCCATGGCGACCGGGGCGCGGGGGCTGGCTCGAGCCCGGGCGCGGCGGGGGGCTCGAACTCGGGCGTAGCGGGGGGCTCGAAGTCGAGCGTGGCCGGCGGTGCCAGTGGTCCCGGTGCAGAGATGGATGATGCAGGCGGTTCGGGCTGCGCAACAGGAGCGACCGATTCGGGCTCGGCGACAGGAGCGGCCGCTTCGGGCTCCGCAAAGGAGAAGAGGTCGTGCTCGCGCCCCGGCACCCGCGCCCGGCGCGACGGCCCTGCGGGATCGGGTCGGGCCGCGCCCGGCGCTTCGTCGCCGCGCCAGCGATCGAGCCATCCCCCCCTCGTCTCGGCCCGGTGGCGGCGGCCGGAGCGGATGAGGAAGGGCGCTGGCCCCTCGCGAACCTCCGGCGATCCGCCGACGGACGGGCCGGGCGGAGCTGTGGCGCTCGATGCGGCCGGCGTCTCGGGTGCCGCGACGACCAGATCCGGCGCGAGCGAGGGCGGATCGACCAGCTTTCGCGCCTCAGCGGGAGGCGCATGCGATCCGATCGCTGCCGGCGGCGCCACCACGGCCACCGGAGCCGCGACCGGGGACGCTGCCACCACTCGCGCCGCCATTGGGGCGGCACCCGAACTGGCCGAGGCCGCCACCGCTCCCGCCAGGGCCAGCCCATGGGCCCCACGATTCATGCGGGCGGCGAGGACCGGTTCATCGAACGCGCCGAGCCCGGCCAGGAGATCGTCCGCCGCGTCGGCCATGAGCGCCTCGCGCAGGCGGAAGACGCCGACGCGGCCGGCCGCCGCGCGGGCCATCACACAGAAGACCGCGGCCTCGCCCAGAGCGAGCGAGGCACGCCAGAGGCCCGCCCCGCTCTCCCGCTGGAGGGCACCGATCTCCGGCACCGGATGGAACCCGTCGGGGCCGAGCTCGAGGACGTCTTGGCCCTGGCGGACGGCGACCAGCGTGGTCGACAGCGCGGCGACCTCGAGTCGAGTGCCGTCCACGGCCAGAAAGGCAGCCACCAGGTCCGGCTGCTTCAGAAAATCGCGATCGGCCGCGAACTCCTGCAACGAGGAGGTGAGGAGATCGCTCGCCCGCCGCCAGGCGGTATGCCCCTTGTAGCCGGTCCACAGCTGCCGATAGGCCGCGAGCACGAGCGGCCAGTGCATGCTTCGCCCGGTCGGATCTTCGGCGAGGATCGCGAGCGCCGTTCCGGCGCGGGTGCGATCCGATTCGCCATGGATTAGGGAGCGCGTGCGAGGCGGAGTACGGGTGGCGAAGTCGAGCAGCGGGAGATTCATGCGTCGCACCTCGTGGCGGCGCCGCAGGCTCTCCATGCGCGGAGCGCCGGGCGCGGGATCGAGCGGGACGAGGTGGCCGACCGAGGCCGGAGCCGGAACGGGGGCGCCGCCGCCCGGGATGGACGCCGGCAGCACGTGAATGCGTGAGCGCACGAATCGCGCATGCGCACGGGATGTCCTCGGTGACCACGCCTTTCCCGCGAAGGCACATGGGCCGGGGCACCGCGGGGGAGATCGCTGGCGCCCCGTAGCGGCCTCAAGCGGGCCAGGCAGGGGCGCCTTTCGCACCATAGCAGCCCTGCGGCGCGCGACACAAGGGCCCGCCCACACTCGCCGCACTCGTCCGCTGGCCGCCGGCCCCGCGGTAAATGCTGTCGGGTCATGTGAACTGCCGCGCCTCCTGCCCCCAGCCCGCGCCGGCCCCGCGGCCAACGCTGTCGCGTCCTGTGAACTCCCCCCGCCGCCTCACGCCCCCCAGCAAGGAGCCCCAACCGCATTGTCCTGCGAGCGCCTTCTGGGAACGCCGTGGCCCCCACACACGCGTTTTGCACGAACCGTGCCGCTCCGCCGCGTGTGATTCCGTGCAAGAGGCCGTTCTCGAGCGTCCTCGCGGCATGCGGCACCCATCCACACGCCGTGGTGCGCACGCCGTTGTCACTTTCGCCAACTTCGTGGCCGGGGAGGAAGCGCAGTGAGATGGGCAGAGGTCACTTTGCGCCGGCCGGCGCAAAGGACAGCACGCCGGCGCCCGTCGCCGGCGTGCGCCGCTCCCGAGGGACCGGTGGGGACCTATCGCAGGACGACGACGCGCAACCCCGAGGTGCCGCCCTCGGCATCGAGCCGGAGGAAATACACCCCCGAGGGAACTGGCACCCCGCGGACTCCGTAGCCGTTCCACGAGGCCACGTTCTTCCCCGGCGGCCGCGGGCCGTCCACGAGCTCGGCAACGAGCCGGCCGGCGAGGTCGTAAACGCGGAGCTCGACGTCCACCGGAGCAACCGCCCCCCCTGCCGGCGGCACCACGAACTGGATCAGCGTCGCCGGATCCACGGCCGGCTGGAACACGCTCGGCACCGCGCGCACGATGTGCGGGTCCGCCGGGCCGCCCGGCACATAGACCTGCCGCGGCCCGTAGAGCCGGGGCTCCTGCCCCTCCTTCCGCAAATCTTCGAGGAGATACGCGAATAATTCCGCCGGACTGCAGCCCGCATCCGTGTAGCTCGAATCGGGCGGCAGCGGCACGCCCGTGAGGAGCGTGTACCCTGCCGGCACGCCGGCCGCCACCCCGCGGAGGGGGAAGCTCGCGCTCTCCGCCCGCCGGTAGACATTGAAGCCCCGCCCGTCGTAGGGCCGCCCGGCGAAGAACTCCTCGACCTCGAAGGCAACCACCACTCGCCCCTCCGCATCCGTCCCGGGCGTCAGGAAGGTCACCGCATAGGGCTCGGCCGGCGAGACCACGGTCACGTCATCCACCACCCAACCGCCGGCCGTGACGGAACCATCCGACCCGAAGCGGAAGCGGAGCCGGCCGGCGCCCGTCATGCCGGTGAGATCGAACTCGACGCGCTCGAACGCGGTGATCTTCCCCGAGAATGCCTCGCGATCGGCGATCGCGCTCTGGCCATTGCGAATGATGCGATAGGGATAGCCACCCACCGGGGCGATCGGCGCAAAGGGCCCGCCGTCGAGCGAGAGCTCGACCAGGCCCCCGTCCCAGGCGCGCGTGCCCGCATCCACCTCGGCATCGATCGTGTGCCAGAAGAAGAGGCGACAGGTGCCATCGAGCGCAAACACCGGAGTGTCGAGCCGGGCGTCGGTCAGGTTGCCGTACCTGTTCGAGTCAGCCATCGCGCAGCGGAACGCGCTCCCGCCGCCGCGGCCGGCGTCCTCCGCCACGAACCAATCATCGCGGTAGCCGGCCCGCCCAACCGAGTGCGTGAACCCTTCCGCATCGTCCTCGAAGTTCGCCGCGAACCCCACCACGTCGCCGGCGGCGAGGACGACGTCCTCGGTCTCCTCGTAGCCGACCGCTGTGTAGCGAAGCCGCCACGTGAGCGCGTAGGGGTCGGCCGGCAGGTCCGCGACGAGGAAGGTGAAGGCCCCGGGCACAGCGGTCGTGCCGCCCGCCGCGAGGTCGCCCGCGGCCAGCGGCCCGCCGGCGATCGTCACCAGCGGATCGAGGCACTCGAGATCGACGAGGACCTGGCGTGCATCGAGCCCCGCGTTCTCGATCTCGACCGCGACCGCACCGCGCTCGGTCGCATCGAGCCCGCCGTCGCCGTTTCCCCCGGTCGCGTCGTCGATCGTCAGGCGCACCTTGGCGAGCGCCGGCGCCGTCTCGACGGTGAAATCCGCGGCGTACGTGGCGCCGGTCACCAGATCGAAGTTCTCGACGCGTACCTGCGTGTCGGCGCCGCTGTAAGAAAGGCTCGCGGGCTGCGAGGTCGGAGTGAACGCACGGCCCAGGCTGTAGGGATCGCTCTCGTCCCCGTAGTTGCGGCCAGCCTCGATGTCGCGGCGTCCGTCGGCCTGCTCGAGGGCGACCCGCGGGTGTCCGGCGTCGTCGTTGGTTGCCGTCTCCTCGTCCACGTGCCAGATGAGAAGCCCGCCCACCGTCGTGCTCGTGAACGGGAGCGACCGGTCGAAGCCGACCGGGGCCCGGTTCTCGACGAGGAAGTACTCGCTCCCCACACGGCCGTTGGTCCACAGGCGGAGGATCTCCCCGCCCGGGACGACGGGCTCGAGCATGCGGCCAGGGACGTTGTCGGTGAGATCGACGGGAGTCGCGAAGCCCGTGGCGACCTTCGACCAGGCATCGAGGTGCGAGGGTCGCGAGCCCGAACCGGGGCCGAAAGCCCCGCCGCTCGCCGAGAGCCACGCGCCGAGCGACATGACCGACCACACCCCGACCACGCTCGTCCCCCCGCCGTCGGTCTCGTAGAGGTCGACGAGCCCGATGTTGTGCCCGAACTCGTGCGCGAAGACGCCAGCGCGTCCATCCTGGGGATCGAGCATGTAATTGAAGATGCGGACGCCGTCGACGACGAGTTCCTCGTCCACCACGTTCCAGTAGTGCGAGTGGATGTCATTCGGGTTGCTGGTCTCCTCGAAGCCGGGTCCGGCATGGACCACGATGAGCCCGTCGACCGTGCCGTCGTCGTCACCCGAGCTGGGCACGCCGTCCGGCCCGTCGTTGTCGAACCGGCTAAAGTCGAGCGCCGGATCCGCAGCATCCGCCAGGCGCACCGCGTCCTCGACGAGCTTCTGTCCGTTCTGCGGATATGGCCCGCCGGTCCCCCGCCGGCCGGCGACGTAGTAGCGGTACGTCTGGGGCATCCGATGCCACCCCGACACCTGGCCGGTCAGATCGAAGTCCCCGCGCGAGTTCTCGAGGTAGTAATCGCGGAGGCTCCCGGTCGGGTGCGTGCCCGCGGTGAAGAGGAGGTCCGTGTAGTGATCCGGCACGTAAGAGGGATAGATCCGCCAGTCGTTGTCGGAGAAATCGACGAGGAGGACTGCGATGTGCATGTTGCGCGGAGTCGCGGCACGCTTGGCGGCATGCGCCGCTCTGGCGGTCGCGGCCAGGACCTCCCGTGCGGGGCGGTCGAGGCCCTGGCGCGCGAGCGCCGCCTGCTCGCGGCCGAGGGCCGCGAGCTCGCCGCGCCGCGCGAGCTCGGCGGCGACGCGCGGATGGTGCGGCATGGCGCCGGCCGGTCGCGCTGCAGCCCAGGAAGAAATGATCAGGGCCCCGAGGAGCAACCGGAGCCGCCCGCTCTTGATCAAGCTGTTCACTCCCATTCGATGGTGGCAGGGGGCTTCGAGGAGAGGTCGTAGACAACGCGGTTCACACCGGGCACCTCGTTCACGATGCGATTGGCGACCCGCCCGAGGAAGTCGAGCGGGAGGCGGCCCCAGTCGGCGGTCATGCCATCGGTCGAGGTCACGGCGCGGAGCGCGATCACCTGCTCGTACGTGCGCTCGTCACCCATCACGCCCACCGTCTTGACCGGGAGGAGCACCGCGAAGGCTTGCCAGATCGTGTCGTAGAGCCCGCTCGCGTGCAGCTCCTTGATGAAGATGTCATCGGCGCGGCGGGCCACCGCGAGATTCTCGCGATCCACGGCCCCGATCACCCGCACGGCGAGCCCGGGCCCCGGGAACGGATGCCGCCCGAGCACCGACTCGGGGATCCCGAGCACGCGCCCGACCGCCCGCACCTCGTCCTTGAAGAGCTCCCGCAAGGGCTCGATCAGCGTGAGGCCCATCTTCTCCGGCAAACCGCCCACGTTGTGATGGCTCTTGATGGTCGCCGCCGGCCCCCCGGCCGCCGCCGATTCGATGACATCGGGATAGAGAGTCCCCTGGATCAAGTAGCGCGCCCCGTCGAGATGGCGCGCTTCCTCCTCGAAGACCTCGATGAAGGCAGCGCCGATGCGCTTCCGCTTCTCCTCGGGATCCTCGATGCCTGCGAGGCGCTCGAGGAAGAGGTCGGCGGCGTTCACGTGCCGCACGCGGAGGTGAAAGCGGTCCTCGAGGTCGCGCGTCACCACCTCCGCCTCCCCGGCCCGAAGGAGGCCGTGATCGACAAAGATCGAGATCAGGCGCGAGCCGAGGGCCTCCCCCGCGAGGACCGCAGCCACCGAGGAGTCGACCCCGCCCGAGAGCGCGCAGATGGCCGTGCCCTCCGGGGCCTCCTCCCGGATCTTAAGAACCGCGGCCGCCGCGAAATTCTCCATGGTCCAGCCGGCTTCCACGCCGGCGACCCGAAAGAGGAAGTTGTCGAGGATCTTCCCCTCGTCCTGGGTATGGACCACCTCGGGGTGGAACTGGAGGAGATAGATGGGGCGCGTCCGATGGCGGGCGGCGGCGAAGCGGCACCCCGCCGTCCGCCCGAGAGGCACGAGATCCGCCGGCAGCTCGGCCACCGAATCCCCGTGGCTCATCCAGGCGGGAAAGGCATGGAGCCCGGCGAGGACATCGCCGGCCGTCTCCACCTCGACCTGGGCGAGGCCGTACTCGCGCATCGTGCCGCGTTCGATCCTGCCCCCGAGCATGAGGGCCACGATCTCCATGCCGTAGCAGAGGCCGAGAACGGGAATCCCGGAATCGAGGAGCGCCGGGTCCGGCCGCGGGGCGCCGGACGAGAGGACGCTCGCCGGCCCGCCCGAGAGGATGACGCCGCGCACCCCGCGCCGGCGAAGCTCGGCGAGCGGCGTGTCGTGGCGGAGGATCTCCGAGTAGACATGCCGCTCGCGCACGCGCCGTGCGATGAGCTGCGCGTACTGCGAGCCGAAGTCGAGGATGGCGATCGGCACGGCGTGGGTGGCCGCCGTGCGGGCGCCGCGACCGGCGGCCGTGGCCGCCGAGCTCGTCTCTGCCAAGGCGTCTCCTTCCGGCGTCGGGCGCCGCCCGGGCCGCGCCTGCTAGTGAACGAAGTGCCGCTCTCCGGTGAACACCATGGCGATGCCCAGGCGATCGCAGGCGGCGATCGCGTCGGCGTCGCGCTTCGAGCCGCCCGGCTCGACGATCGCGGTGATCCCGAGCCGCCCGGCGCTTTCGACCGCATCCGGGAACGGGAAGAAGGCGTCGGAGGCGAGGACGGCGCCGCGCACATCGTGCTGCGAGCGCGCCGCCTTCATGGCCGCCACCTCGACCGCGTCGATGCGGCTCGCCTGGCCGCCGCCGATCCCCAGCGTGCGATCCCCGCGCGCGATCACGATCGCGTTCGAACGCACTAGCTTCGCCACCTTGAAGGCGAAGAGGAGCGCGCTCTTCTCTTCAGGGGTCGGCGCCCGGCGGGTGACGACATCGCCCGGGAGCATCGAGCCGGCCGGGAGCAGGTCCGGCTCCTCGACCAGATAGCCGCCGAGAATCGAGCGGATGCGCGGCGCGCGCACGGCACGCTCGAGGGCGGCGAGCGGCACCGCGACGACGCGAAGCGCGGGCTTCTTCGCGAGGATCGCGAGCGCCTCGGGCGCGAAGCCGGGCGCGACGACCACCTCGTAGAAATCGCGGGCGATCTCGGCCGCGGTCTCGGCGTCGACTGGACGCGCCGAGCCGATCACGCCCCCGAAAGCGGAGAGCTGATCGCCGTCGCGCGCGAGCCGGAAGGCGGCGACCGGGGTCTCGGCCACGCCGAGCCCCGAGGGGCTCGCGTGCTTGACGACGACGCACGAGTTGCCCGGGAACTCGGCGAGCGCAAGGAGTGCGGCGTCGAGGTCGAGGAGATTCGTGTAGGAAAGCTCTTTCCCCTGGTGGATGACGGCCGCGGCGAGACCCGCGTCTCCTCCTTCGACGTAGAAGGCAGCTTTCTGGTGCGGATTCTCCCCGTAGCGGAGCTCGCGCTCCTGGCGCGCGCCGAGCGCGAGGACCGGGGGCGGGGCCGCGCCCGCCGGCACCGTGCCGGCGGCAATCCCGGCGAGGCTCGCAGCCACCGCTCCATCGTATGCGGCGAGCGTCGCGAAGGCCGTGGCGGCAAGCCGGAGGCGCGTCTCCCCGGTCATGAGGCCGCCCCGCGCCTTGAGCTCGGCGAGCAGGGGTTCGTACTGATGCGGGCTCGTCACGACCGCGACGTGCGCGAAGTTCTTGGCCGCGGCGCGCACCATGGTCGGCCCGCCCACGTCGATGAACTCGACGAGCTCCGAGAGCCCGGCGGCGCGCGCCCGCGCCTCGGCGAAGGGGTAGAGCGAACAGATGACCAGATCGATCGGCTGGATGCCGTGTGCGGCGATGTCCCGCTCGTGCTCCTCGAGGTGGCGCTGGAAGAGGATCCCGGCATGAATCGCCGGATGGAGGCTCTTCACCCGCCCGTCGAGCATCTCGGGATAGCCGGTCAGCTTCTCGACCGGGATGACGTGGAGCCCCGCTTCCGTGAGGAGGGTCGCCGTGCCCCCGGTCGCGACCAGCTCGACCCCGTGCTCGGCGAGGCCGCGCGCAAGCGGGATCAACCCGCGCTTGTCGTAGACCGAGATGAGGGCCCGGGTGATCTTGACATCGGCACGAGCCGCCTCGGCCGTGGATGGATGAACGGTGATCATGGGCCCTCCAGAGGAACTCCCCGCTGGCGCCGATTCTAGCCGAGCTCGGCGAGCGGTGGTCCGGTCAGGCGATCGAAAGCCTCGAGGTAGCGGCGGCGCGTGCCCTGGACGACTTCGTCCGGCAAGGGCGGCGCCGGCGGCTCATGATTCCAGCCGCTCCCGTCGAGGTAATCGCGCACGTACTGCTTGTCGAAGGCCTCCTGTGCCCGGCCCGGCACATGGCTTGCTTTCTCCCAGAAACGCGAGGAGTCCGGCGTCAGGATCTCGTCGATCACGAGGAGCCTGTCCCCGTGCAGCCCGAACTCGAACTTGGTGTCGGCGAGGAGGAGCCCGCGCCGCTCGGCGTGCGCCGCAGCCGCGGCATAGAGCGCGAGCGACCGCCGCCTGAGCTCGTTCGCGAGCGCGGATCCGAGCTCCTCGGCCATCGTGGCGTAGGAAACGTTCTCGTCGTGCCCGGTATCGGCCTTGGTCGCCGGGGTGAAGATCGGAGCCGCGAGCTTCTCCGACTGGCGGAGGCCGGGCGGGAGCGCGATGCCGCATACCGTTCCCGATGCCTTGTACTCGCGCCAGGCCGAGCCCGCGAGGTAGCCGCGCACGACGCACTCGAAGTCGACGCGCCGGGTCTTCATGCACAGCATGCTCCGGCCGTCGACCAGGTGGGGATGCGTGTTGAACGGCGGCGGAAAGTCGGCGGCGGTCGTCGACAGCAGGTGGTGCTCGGAGTGCTCGGCGAGCTCGGCGAACCAGTAGGCCGAGAGCTGGGTCAAGAGCCAGCCCTTCCCGGGGATGCCGGTGGGGAGGATCGAGTCGTAGGCGGAGATGCGATCGGTGGCGACGATCAGGAGGCGATCGCCGAGATCGTAGAGGTCGCGCACCTTGCCGGAGTAGGTGGGCCGCGCTCCCGGCACCTCGATGTGGACCCGGGCGATGGTGGTCGCGGCCGGTGCCGCTTCCCGCCGGGCCGCCGTGGCTTGATCGAGGGGCCGCGTCTGATTCCTCTCCATCGGTTCCTTCCTCTGAGCCCGCATGGTGACTTTACAGGTGATGTTGCGGACTACCGACCGCGCCCGCGATCCACACCCGCCGCCCGTCGCGCTGGATGCGCCGCGCGGCGAAGTGGCCGATCACCTCGACGAGCAGCCGATGCTCCTCGGCGAGGATGCGCGCAGCCAGCAGATCGCGGCTGTCCTCCGGGAACACCGGGACAGTGCGCTGTCCGATGATCGCGCCCTGGTCGACGCCGCCCGGGTCGACGAAGTGCACCGTGCAGCCGGCGATCTTCACTCCGTAGTCGAGCGCTTGCCGCTGCGCATCGAGCCCGGGAAAGGCTGGCAGGAGCGAAGGGTGAATGTTGATGATGGCGTTGGCGAACGCTCCGAGAAACGTGTCGTGGAGGACCCGCATGAACCCGGCGAGGACGACGAGCTCGACGTCGCGCGCTTGGAGGATCCGGACGAGCTCGGCCTCGGCGGAGTCATCGAGACGGCTGCGGAATCGGCCCGGCGGGAGGACGACCGTCTCGACGCCGCGGCTCCGGGCGCGGGTCAAGGCCTCCGCGTCCGGCTGGTCGCTCACGACGACCCGGAGGTCAGCCGCGAGTTCGCCCCGCGCGATCGCGTCGAGAATAGCCTGGAGGTTGGAGCCGCGTCCCGACACCAGGACGCCGAGGTGGAGCCGTTCGCTCATGCGTTCTCGTTTCCCCGGGTCAACGCGAGGTCCCACGCGCCCGGGGCCGCTCCGGTCCCGACCCGGCGCCCGGGTTCGCGACTCGACCGGAGCGCCCCACACCCGCACATGGGGAGCGGAGGCTAGCAGTGGCCCCCGGACTCGTCAATGGCGGCCCGGTGTGTGCCGGTATGCGGCCGGTGTGCGGCCGGCTTGCCCGCCAGGTCTCGGCCCCCGGTTTACAGGCCCGGGCCGCGTGTGCTACAAACATCTGTTCCACAAGGCACGAAGATGGTGGTTTCGGAGGCGCGACCGGCCCGGTGCCGCGGGCGCGCGTGGTTGTGGTCGCCTCGCGCGAACCCGCCCAGGCGGGCGGCCGCGGCGCCGCGGCGCACGAGGAACGCACAAGAGGAGAGCGCAGTGTCCATGCTTCCGGCGACTCAGCTCAAGGTGGGGATGGTGATCGAGCACCAGGGCGAGCCCCACCGCATCACGCAGCTCACCCACGTCACCCCCGGCAAGGGCCAGGCCGTGGTCCATGTGAAGCTCCGCAATCTCCGGAACGGCAGCCAGCAGCAATATCGCTTCCGCTCGGACGAGAAGGCCGACACCCTCCTCCTCGAGCAGCGGAACATGGAGTACCTCTACCACTCCCCGGCCGAGGGCTACGTGTTCATGAACCTCGAGACCTACGAGCAAGTCCACGTCCCGGAAGCCGTGCTCGGCGACGACGCCAAGTTCCTCAAGGAGAACATGAAGGTCATCGTCGAGTTCCATGACAACGAAGTGCTCGCGATCGATCTGCCGACGACGGTCGACCTGCGCATC